>JAABUX010000208.1_pt1 | contig 101917 bp, 93 predicted proteins | sample 5561851 | NCBI WGS metagenome assembly JAABUX01 (sample SAMN10711883, study PRJNA513361) | rock metagenome | isolation source: Antarctica rocks | place: Antarctica: Victoria Land, Richard Nunatak red sandstone | collected 2016-01-03
TGCCTTACGCCGGGCTGTCAAACTCTTCGTCCACGCCTGGAACAAGCGCCAACTCCACAAACAGGCCTTTCCCCGTTATGCCTGCCATGTGATCGATTTCGTGGGGACATAGATTTAGCCACTCCCACCTCACTTTATCACGGCTAAGGTCAGGCCAATGTGATATTATGACGAGACAGGTCAGTCGCGACGGCTGACCAATTTTTATTGTGTTTTCATTTCCGGCCATCGATCACAACGTCCCGGCGCGGCGCGTCGTAGCAGGTGAGGGCCGCGACCAACGCATCAGGATCACTATGGCTCTTGCGCTCCTTGCACCCACCCATGCCGGCCCGCCCTATGGCGAGATCCGCTCCGTCGCCCCCGGTTCAGCCGCGGAGGAGGCGGGCCTGAGGCCCGGAGACCACCTGCTCTCCATCAACGGACACGCCCTGCGCGACATCATCGACTTCCGCTTCTACAGCGCCGACGATGCACTCGCCCTGCGTGTGCGCCGCGGCGACCGTCTCCACGTCGTCCATGTCGCGCACGGACCCGAGCACGCCCTCGGCATCGACCTCAAGGGCGACGGGCTAGAGACGATCACTGAGTGCAACAACCACTGTCCTTTCTGCTTCGTCACGCAGCTGCCTAAGGGCATGCGCCGTACACTGAACATCAAGGACGACGACTACCGCTACTCCTTTCTCTTCGCTAACTTCGTCACACTGACTAACCTGACCGACGATGACTGGGCGCGCATCGTCGAACAGCACCTTTCACCGCTCTACGTCTCGGTCCACTCGACCGACGTGGATATGCGGCGTAAGTTGCTGGGCAACCGCTTCGCCCAGGACCCGCTCGAGCAGATCGATCGCCTCGCGCGCGCGGGCATCACCGTCCACGTCCAGCTCGTCACCTGCCCCGGCATCAACGACGGCGACCTGCTCGAGCGCTCCGTCTCCGACCTGATGGAACGCTTTCCGCAGGTGCAGACCATCGCCGCCGTGCCTGTCGGGCTGACCAAAGTGCGTACCGAGCGCACTATGTCGCGTGGGATGCCTCTGCGCAAGTTCGAGCCGGAGGAGGCGCGGCGCGTGATCGCGCAGTTGGAGCCGGTGCAGGAGTACAACCGTGCGCGCTACGGCACGCCCGTGATCTACGCGGCGGATGAGTTCTACCTCGTGGCCGGCCTGCCCGTCCCACCGGCCGACGACTACGACGACTGGTCGCAGTTGGAGAACGGCGTCGGCCTCACGCGCCAACTCCTCGACGACTGGCGCGACCTGCGCCGTCGCCTACCCGCGATGCTGCCCCGGCCCCGGCGCCTCTCCCTGGCCTGTGGTACGTTGATCGCGCCCGTGCTCCAGCAGGTCGTCGACGAGATGAACGAGATAGGCGGCCTGCGGGTCGACCTGCACCCCGTGCGCAACACGCTGTTCGGCGATGAGGTGACGTGCTCGGGCCTCCTCGTGGGGCGCGACCTCATAGGAGCCCTCGACGGCAAGATGCTGGGCGACACGCTCGTGCTGCCCCGCGATATGTTCGACCACAGTGGGACGCTGACGCTCGACGACATGACGCTCGACGAGATACGCGGCCAGATCGGCCGCCCTATAGAAACCGTGAAACGCATCGACAGGCTGCGGGAGGTCCTGGCTCAATGAGTAAACCGATCGTCGCCATCGTGGGCCGGCCTAACGTCGGCAAATCGACCATCTTTAACCGTCTCATCGGCGCACCGATCGCCATCGTCGAGGACCTGCCGGGCACGACGCGCGACCGCATCTACGGCGACACTGAGTGGAACGGGCGCGACTTCATCGTCGTGGACACGGGCGGACTCTCGCCCGGCGAGGACGAGCGCATGTCCAGGGCGATCCGCGAACAAGCGGAGATCGCCATGCAGGAAGCGGATGTGATCCTCTTTCTCGTCGACGCGAAGGAAGGGCTCACTGCCGACGACCAGGCGGTGGCCGACCTGCTGCGCCGCGCCCAGAAGCCCGTGGTGCTCTCGGCCAACAAGGCGGACAGCGCCAAGAGACGCCTCACCGCCAACGAGTTTTACGAGCTGGGTCTGGGAGAGCCGATCCCCATGTCGTCCATCCAGGGCCTGGGCACGGGCGACGTGCTCGACGCCCTCGTAGAGCACCTGCCGCCCTTCGTCGCGGAAGAGGAGGACGACGACGACGCGGCGGTGCGCCTGGCCATCGTCGGGCGGCCCAACGTGGGCAAGTCGTCGCTGCTCAACGCCCTGCTCGGCTTCGAGCGCGTGATGGTCTCGGACGTTCCGGGCACCACGCGCGACGCCACCGACACCGAGCTGATCCACGAGGAGCAGCGCATCATCTTGATCGACACGGCGGGCGTGCGCCGGCGCGGCCATGTCAAAGGCTCGATCGAGAAGTACAGCGTCATGCGCTCGATCCGCGCCATCTCGCGCGCTGACGTGGCGCTGCTCATCATCGACGCCACGGAGCCGCTTACCGCCCAGGACCAGCACATCGCGGGATACGTGCAAGAAGCGAAAAAGGGCATGATCGTCGTCGTCAACAAGTGGGACCTTATCGAGAAGTCGTCCGCCACGATGGATGAGTATACTGAGCGTGTGCGCACCGAACTGAACTTCATGTCTCACGTGCCCGTCTTGTTCGTCTCGGCGAAAACGAAGCAGCGCGTCCATAAGATCGTGGACATGGCCCTGACCATTCAGGAGCAGCGCAAGCGGCGCATCACCACGGGGCAGCTCAACAACGCGTTGCAGGACGCACTGCGCGATCACCCGCCGCTGGCGGCCAAGGGCAAGCTGCTGAAGATCAAGTATGCGACGCAGGTCGCGATCGATCCGCCGACGTTCGTCTTCTTCGTCAACGACGTCGAGTTGGTCCACTTCTCGTATCAGCGCTTCCTGGAGAACCGTCTGCGCGCGGCGTTCGGCTTCGAGGGCGCGGGCATCTCGTTGCTCTTCCGCGGCGCCGAACGCAACGATAAGAGCGACCCACGCGCCAAGGTGCGCTCCGGTCGCCCGAAGCCGCGGGACAAAGATAAGGATAGAGATGCCGCCGCTCCGGGCCTGAGGGCATAGTTCAAGGGACAGCGGCAGGACGAGTCGAGGACGAGTGTAGTGGACAGCTTTCCGCTTTTTATCGCGGTGATCGCGGCTGGCTATGTCCTTGGATCGGTTCCCACGGGCCAGATCGTGGGCGCCCTCCACGGTGGAGTCGACCTCTCACAACACGGCAGCGGCAAGACGGGCGCGACGAACGCGCTGCGCACGTTGGGGCCGGGCGCGGGCGCGGCGGTTTTGCTCGGCGATCTAGCCAAGGGCGGCGTCGCCTTTCTGCTGGCGCACCTCCTGTTCCCCAGCGGGGCGACGCAGCAATGGGCCGAAGCCCTCGCCGGGTTCTCCGCCGTCATTGGACACAACTGGTCGCTGTTCATCCACTTTAAGGGAGGGCGTGGCGTCGCGGTCTCGTTCGCGGTGTTTCTGCTGCTCTGCTGGCCGGCGGCGCTCCTTACCGCGCTCACGTTCGCCGTCGTCGTTGGTCTTAGCCGCATCGTCTCACTGGCCTCGATCGTCGGTGCGGTGGTGGGGCTGCTGCTCCTGGCGGCGTTCGTGGTGTGGGTCCACTACCCCGCTCCCTTCCTCGCCTACGGCGTCCTCGCCGCCGTATTGGTGTTGCTGCGTCACCTCGACAACATGCAGCGCATCCTAGCGGGGAACGAACGCCGCCTCGGCCAGAAGGCCGGCGTATGACGGCGCCGCCTGACTTCGAGGTCGCCTCGACGCCGCGCGAAGAATCGCTCGCCGTCATCGGCGCCGGCAGTTGGGGCGCGACGCTGGCCATTATCGCCGCACGCGCCGAGCGACGCGTGATGCTCTGCGACCGCGACCCATTGCGCGCCCGCGCCATGAACGAGACGCGCGAGAACGCGCGCTACCTTCCGGGCTTTACGTTGCCCCCGCTGGTCAACGTTCTCTCGAGCCCCGCCGACGCCGTACACGGCCAGCCGCTCGTCGTGTTGGCCGTGCCGGCGCAGATGGTGCGCGCGACCGTCACACGCATCTATCCCCACCTGGCGCCGGACGCCGTGGTGGTGATCGCGGCCAAAGGGCTGGAGGCGACGAGCGGCAAGCGGCTGAGCGACGTGGTCTCCGAGGGGCTGCGTCCACGCCAGCGCCGCGGCATCGCCGTTCTCTCCGGGCCGAACCTGGCCGGGGAAATCGTGCGCGCGCTGCCCGCCGCCGCCGTGGTGGCCGCGCGCCATCGCGAGACGGCGGAGTTGGCGCAGCACTTGCTCTCGACACCGCGTTTTCGCCTCTACACCTCGACGGACATCGTGGGCGTCGAACTCGGCGGCGCGCTGAAGAACGTGCTCGCCCTCGTAGCCGGACTTGCCGACGGGCTGGGCGCGGGCGACAACGGCAAGGCCAGCATCATGACGCGCGGCCTCGCGGAGATCGCGCGCCTCGGCCTGGCGGTGGGAGCACGCCAGACCACGTTCTCTGGATTGAGCGGACTGGGCGACCTGATCGCCACCTGCGCCTCTCCCCTGAGCCGCAACCGTCACGTCGGTTTCGAGTTGGGACGCGGTCGTACGCTGTCCGACATCCAGGAGACGATGGTCGGCGTAGCCGAGGGCGTGGCCACGACGCGAGCCGCGCTGATCCTGGCGCGCCACTATCAGGTCGAGATGCCGATCGTGGAGCAGATGCACGCCGTGCTGTTCGACGGCAAGGACCCCCAGCGCGCCGTGGACGAACTTCTGGCCCGGGCGCCGCGCGAAGAAACGCCCAACGGGATAGGGGGCTAGGCGGCACGTTCCCTTATCTCCCTCCCGCCGAACTCTACTGCTCGTCCCTATGACGACCAGGTCTCCTTAGCGCTCGTCGGCGGGAGCCAAGTCGCCATGGTCGTCGCTCGGCGGGGCGGCTCCCTTTTTACGCAGAAGAGGCAACGTCGAGCGGGCGCCCTCGAAGATCTCGTAGCCAGCGGGCACGGCGTCGATCGCCCCTTCCGCCGGCTCTTTACTGAAGTAGCGGATCGTCTGCCGTGCGCCCGAGCCGGCCAGCGTGACCGTGCGCTCGTGAAGGTAGTATGTGACCCCGCGCGTGTTCCTGTACGCGTACGGCATAGCGCCCGTCGTCCTCCTGCCCTAACGCTCGCCGCCCTCATCAGCGGCGCCCGCGCGTCCATGATCGCTAGTGTACCCGACGCCCACGATCCCGCGCCTCTACCGCCCAAGCGCCGCCGGGGTCCGTAAAAGAGGTGGGCAGGCCACGCTGGCGCGCTATCAAATCAAGGAGGCGTGGTTGGAGCGCAACAGAACCACTATCCCCGCCGTAGAGTCCTCGTCGCCATGGGCGCCGACGCCTTCGCCAGCTTCTCACACACGCGCCTCAGCCCGTGCGTAGACGGCGGCGCAGGCGGTCGAGATCGGCGTCGGACACGCCGGCGGCGCGCAGGTACTCTGCGGCGCCGCCGTAGCCGTCGAGGTGGATCAAGAACTGCTCCATCGCCGCCGGCGGCGACGTGTCGTGCGCGGGTCGCCTGGCGGGAGACACGGCGTGGGGCGGGAGCGCTTGCCCACGCGCCTCGTAGAGCGGGCGCAACAACGTATCGCTCAAGGCGTAGTCGGCCACGATCGTCTCGCGCGAGACGCCGACGAGGTCGAGCAGCAGCGCGACGACAAGCCCAGTGCGGTCTTTGCCCGACTGGCAATGCACGAGCACCGCGCCCTCCGGCGCTGCGACCACGGCGTCTATAATGGCGGCGAAGCGACCAGGATAGCGGTCGAGGATCACGCGGTAGAGCAGCGGCAGCGCGGCCACGGCGATCTGGAGGACGCCCGCGGCGTCTTCGTCGTCGATCAGCGGGAGGGCGAGATACCGCGGGACGGGATCGTCGGCGCGCGCGAATTCGTGCGGCGCGCGCACCCTCTCGGCCGGAGAACGCAGGTCGACGATCGTCTTCACGTTGGAGGCGCGCAGGGCGCGGCGCCCCTCCTGCCTCAGCCTACCAAGTGTGTCCCCACGCAGGATCGTCGACCAGCGCGTGGCGGTCCCGTCCGGCAAGGGGTACCCGCCGATGTCGCGCATGTTGTAGGAGCCATCCCAGAGGAGCCTCCGTTCTCTCAACGCTTGTCTCACCCTCTCCATCGTTATGCGCGGCGCCCGGAAGACATCGTGAAGCGTGCGACGGATCTGCTAGGAACGTCGCCGCGAAGGCGTTCTAGCCCTTCAGCTACAGGCATTCTGTACGATAAGGGCATTATAAGAGTAGTATAGACATTGCACGTGCGGTAGAATTGGGCATTGGCCGCCGAGGGAGTGCATCTTTTTGCAGATTATAAAACTAAGTACGATCCCATCGTCTGTACGCGTTGCGCCAGGATCGCGGCTGCCCGTCGCCCTCAACCTGCGCAACACGGGCACGTCGACGGCGACGTGTCGCGTCGTCGTCGACGTTCTAGATACAACATGGTACAACCTGGATGCCGAGCACATCGTGCTCCCTCCCGGCGCGGCGCGGCAGCTGACCTTGGCAGTCCACCCTCCAGCCAACGCCTCCCTGGTCGCGCCTCTCGTGTTCCCCGTCCGCGTTGTCTCGATACTGGATGGCGTCGAAAAAACCGAAGCGTCCGTCGAGGCGACGCTGGAGATCGACCCGGACGCGGGCTTGAGCATCGACATCCAGCCCGCCTGGGCTGAAGGGACGCGCGGCACGTTCCAGGTCACGCTCCTGAACGGCAGCCCTTGGCTGACCACGGTCGAGTTGCAGGTACGCGACAAGGCGAACGCCTTGCTTTGGGAGGCAACTCCGTCGGAACCCCTCGTCGTTCTTCCCGGTATGGCCGTGCCGGTGCGCGTGCGCGTCGCTCCGCGCTTTTCTCCGGCGACGTTGGAGACATACGCGGTCGAGTTGATCTGTATGCAGTCGGCGCAGGATGAGAAAAGCATCGGACAATCGTTGACGCGCAGCCTGGCCTTCACGTACATTCCGCGTAAGCACTCCAAGAGGGAAGGGGTGGCACGGCGACGTTACCGCTTCATTCTTTTTCCTCTGGCCGCCGCGGTCGTCGGCATCGCCGGTCTTGCGGGACTGTTCAACGCACGAGCCGCGCACGTGGGAGCGGACGGCCGTGCGATGGCGACCGCAACGGCGACGCCGGTCGCGACAGCAGCCCCTACCAAGACACCAGGACCGCTTCCGGCGCCGACGCCGCTCATCGTGTCGCCGCGGCTCAACCCTTCCACCAAAACGAACGCACCGACGATCACGTTCATGGGTTTGAAGCACACCCCTTCCGGCCAATTCTGGCAAATCGTCTGGCGCACGAGAAACTCCCGCTTCACGACGCTCAACGGACATCCGGTCGCCGAAAAGGGCTTCCTCATCGTGAAATCGCCTCTCCAAAGGGCGACCTACCGGATCGACGTACGTAAGGGGGCTGAGTCGGACGCGCGCGTCGTCAAGGTCGTGCCGACCGTGGTGAGCAAAGCGCAGTTCGTGGTTCTCGACGCTCCACGCATAGACAGCTTCGTTCTCTCCTACAACAACGGCCTGCTTTATGTCGTGTGGGCGACGGAAGGTGCGTCGGATGTCGTTCTGCAAGGTCATCCCGTGGCCTTGAGCGGGCAGCTCCCACTGACCGCGGCGCGTTCGACGCTGCTCCTGAGGGCGACCAACGAGATAGGGGTCGTGAGGAGACAATTGGTGATTCCCGCGTCGGCGCGGTCGTTCTTCTTCTCAGTCCCGCCGCCGACGCCGTCCTCTCACGCGGGGAAAGGGCAAGGCAGGACCGCCAGTCTGGCGCCCAGGAGTTCACTTGGACTAAAAGCCGGCAGGAGAGCCATGGTGACGCGGACATCAACGCCTAGCACGGTCGCCGCCGCGCCAGCGCTCCCCCCCCGACCCACAGTCCGCCCAACGCAAACGTCACGGCCCCGCCCGACGACCGCGCCAACGCCGCGCCCAACAGTTACGCCGCGCCCATCGCCAACGCCGCGCCCAACAGTTACGCCGCGCCCATCGCCAACACTTCAACCGACGGCAACGCCAAGGCCAACACTTCAACCGACGGCAACGCCAAGGCCGACACTTCAACCGACGGCAACCCCGAAGCCGACGCCTCGACCGACGTTAACACCAAGGCCGACCGCGCGCCCAACGCCGACACCCACTCTAACCACTGTCCCAGTACGGACGCCGACGCCAGAGCCAACGAAGCGGCCGACGCCGGCGCCGACGAGCACGCCGGCACAGACTCCAACCTCGGAGCCGGCGCGGACCTCACGGCCTACGCCAAGCTCCGGCTCCATGGGAGAGCCGACGGCCACCACGGAACCTGTACCGAGCGTTGTAGAGACAGCCACGACCGCGCCAAATGCCGCCCTGCCGCTGGCGACGGTCGGGACCGATCCGTTCCACAATTTGCCGTCCCAGATCGTGCCCCCCGCCCGCGCGACGTCGACGACCGTCTCCTCGAACTAGCGGGCTACAGGCGGGACCAGGAGGCCGGCGCCGGCGGCGGCCCACGCGTTCGGCCTTGCGCTATATGGACGCCTTCGTCTTGCTCCAGGTAGACGAAGGGCGTTCTCGCGGCCTGTCTACGCGTCCCCAACGAGCGCGGCGCGGCAGCGCGCTCCCGTGCGCTTGACGATGTCGACGAGCGCCTGGAGGTCTTGCTCCGTCGTCTTGTAGTGGATGATGCAGGCGCGCAGCACCTGGCGCCCGTGGAGTACGGCCCCGGTAATGAAAGCCTCACCCCCGCTCTGTATCTCCTCCACGATGCGCTTGTTCAGAAGATCGACGTCCTCGTCGTCGGTCCCAGCGGTGGGACGATAGCGGAAGGCGACGATCGACAAAGAAACGGGAGCGGCCAGGACGAGGTCTTGCTCGTCGTCCACGAGGACGGCCAGACTCCGGGCCAGGCTGTTGTGGCGGGCGATCTCCTTAGCTAGTCCGGCGCGACCGACGTGCTGGAGCGTCATCCAGAGCTTGAGCGCGCGAAAGCCGCGGCTCTGCTGGAAGCCATACTCCGAGAACCAGGGCAGGCCGCCCACGCCTTTTCCTTCTTCCGTACGTAGATACGGCGGCACGAGGCTGAATGTGTCACGCAGCAACGCCCCGTCGCGGACGAGAGCGCAGCCACACTCTAGCGGCGTCCAGAGCCACTTATGCGGGTCGAGCGCGAGGGAATCGGCACGCTCCATACCCTCGTAGAGGTCCGCCCGCGTCTCGTCGAGCACGCCCACGGCGCCGTAGGCGCCGTCGACGTGGAACCAGAGTCCCTCGTCGGCGCAGACGTCGGCGATGGCCGCGAGGGGATCGACGGCGCCCGTATTGACGGTCCCGGCGCTGGCCGCGACGCAGAAAGGCGCCAGCCCCGCCGCGCGATCGGCGCGTATAGCCGCGCGCAGGGCGGCGACGTCGAGCCGGAAGGCGTCGTCGACGGGGATCCTGTGGATCGCCTTCGCGCCGAGTCCGAGCAGCTCCACGGCCTTCTGGAGACAACTATGTCCTTCCGTCGAGCAGTACAGCACGAGGGGAAGGTGGTCGCCCTGCATCCCCTCAAGGCGGTCGTTCCAGCCGCCGGCCAGGGCCGCGCGGCGGCGCGCGGCGGCGAGACAGGTCGACGACGCCGCCGACCCACCGCTTACGAGCAGGCCGTAGGAGCCCTCGGCGGGAAAGCCGACCAACTCCATCAGCCAGCGCACTACAGCGTGCTCGACGTAGATCGCCGCGTGATCGCCGCCCGCGCAGCTCGCGTTCAGCGTCGCCGCCAGCAGATCGGCCAGGATGCCCATCGGCGCGGGCGGCGAGTTGACCCAGCCGAAAAAGCGAGGGTGGCCGTTGCCCATGGGGTGCGCGAGCACGAGGTCGCGCGCCGCCGCCAGCAGGTCGTCCGGCGAGGCCGGGGCATTGCCGAGAGACTGGTCGAGGAGGGAGGACCGCTCGGCGGGCGTCATACGCGCGAAGACAGGGCGCTCGTCGAGGCCGGCCAGATGCGCGGCGGCGATGTCGACGGCTTGATAGCCAAGGCGGCGAAACTCCTCGATCGAGAGAGCGGGCGCCTCCACGCCGTTACGACCGACGTCCATGGGGACGCCGCCCGTCCCCTTCGCCGCGCCGGACATCGTGCCTTCGGTGTTCTCCATGCTCCTGCTCCTCAGTCGCGCTTTGTGGTCCTACCTCTTCTCGTGAGCATATACGACGCCCTGCAGGGAGCGCTACACTACTGATCATGACGACGACGACCATTCGCTCTCTGCTGTCGTACCTAGAATGCTCGGCGTGCGGCGCCGTCCACGACGCGCACCGCCAGCAGAACCTCCCCACGGTCTGCGCGCGCCCACTGCTGGCGCGCTACGCTCTGGCCGACCTCGACGGCCCGCGCTGGCGCGCGGCCCTACGCGAACGCCCGTGGTCGCTCTGGCGCTACGCCGAACTGCTGCCCGTCGCGAACCTGGACGACCGCGTCTCTCTGGGCGAGGTCGTGACGCCGTTGCTCGACCTGCCGCGCACGGCCGCACGTCTCGGTCTCACGCACCTACGGGCCAAAGATGAGGGGCTGCTGCCCATGGGGTCATCCAAGACGCGGGGCGCCGCGGTCGGCATCTCGCGGGCGCGCGAAGTGGGCGTGACCCATGTCGCGTTGCCCACCGCCGGAGCGGGCGGCGCCTGGGCCGCCTGCGCCGCCCGCTCCGGCCTGCGCGCGACGGTGGTGATGCCGGAGGACGCGCCGACCATCAACGTGCGCGAAGCCGTGGTCAGCGGCTCGTCCGTCTACCTCGTGCGCGGGCTCATCTCCGATGCGGGCGCCTTGGTGGCCCGCTACATCGAGCGAGCCGGGGAGGCGAGCGGGGCAGCGCCGTTCGACGCGGCCATGCTGCGCGAGACAAAGGGCCGGGCCGTGTCCGTGTCCGACGACGAGATCGCGAGGGCGGTCTATCAGACGGCCCAAGACGACGGACTGTTCCTCTCGTCCGAGGGCGCGGCGCCCTCGGTCGGCCCAGCGCCCGCACCGCCTGACGCGTGCGACAGTCGCGTACGGGGCGAAGGTAGCCGAGGATGCTCTACACTTAGGTTATGACAACCTACGATGACCGTGAAGAAATGGCCGGTGGACGCCGGGACGATCGCGACGCGGCGCGGGTCGGGCGCGGCTCCGGGGCGCTGCCGTCCTGGGTGGAGACCATGCTGGCCTGCCCGCGCTGTTACATGGTGGGGTCGCTCCGTTTCGTAGAGACGAGCGCGACCTGCGGCGTCTGCGGCCAAACCTGCCCGACGCGGCCGCACCTCGACCTGCTGTACGGCAAGCGCCCTCCCAACGAAGGGCCGGGTGATTCCGCCGAGATGGTCAAGCGACGTATGATCTGGGAGCGCCGCGTGGCCCTCGGCGAGAACGACGGCGTGGGCGCGGGCGACCGCGCCGCGCTGACGGCGTACGTGGAAGCGATAGCGGGCCATCTGCACCCCGACGCGCTCGTGGTCGATTTGGGCTGCGGCACGGGCGACGTGCTGCGCCGGCTCGGCCGGGCCTACGACGAGCCCTTGCGGATGCTCGGGCTCGACATCTCCCTGCCCATGCTCGACGCCTGCTACCGCGTTCTACGCGCCGAACCGCGCGCGGTGGCCGCGCGTGCATCGACGCGGCGGCGTCTGCCCCTGGGCGACGGAGAGGTCGACGTGGTGCTGCGCCGCCTGGCCCCCGCGCTGCCCGACGATGTGGCGCGCGTGCTGCGACCGGGCGGCGCCTTTCTAACGGCCTCGTTCGGGCCGGGGCACTGGAGCGAGGTCTACGACGTGCTGGAGACCCTACCGCGTCCACGACCCGCCCCACCGGCGCCCCGCACGCTCGGAATGTCGCCCGCGCGCTCCGAGGTCACGGAAGGGCGCGAGACGTTGTCGCCAGCCCTAGTGTTGACCCGCCTGCAAGCCGGTCCCGCCGCGTCACACGTCGTCCCCGCGCGCGATCTGCCGCTGCTCTACGCCCTGTCCGAGCGCCAGGGCGCGCCGGGCCAGCTCACGCTGACCACGGAAGCCGCGGTCGCGTTCAGCACGAGAGAAGGCGCCTGAGCCGGTACGCCGCCGCCGTCACGCGGGCGCCTCCTCCATCGGGGCACGTACGTCCGACCTCCTTGCAGGAGAGACGACGCTGGATCACGCGGCGCCGCGCGGCAAAGATCACGACGCCCCTCATGTTAGGTCATGAATGGGTCTCTTCCATAGAGCAGTCTTGCACCATGGCGCCGATCCTGCTCTGGAAGTAAGGCCTATCTTACATGAATGGGCATGAGGCGACTAAGCCGACGAGAAAACACGGACTTCATGCGCGTGAGCGGCGCCCACAGGGATCAGGGTCCGCCCATCGTCGTGGGGCTTCCAGAAGCTGAAGAAGGCGGGGGAAATCCTCGCGCTCGAGCCAGTGCATGACATGGTGAGTTGCGCTTCCGTGGGAAGTGTGGACGATGTTCTGACTTGCCTGTTGTATACTATGGGGCGATGGCCCACAACGGCGTGGCAAAAAAAGGAGTACTAGCGTGCGCGAATTACGTCCCCTAACGATGCAGCGTAGGCAGAGGTTGGATATGGAGGGAGAGAAAACTCCCGGAGCGTTGCGCCACTTGCAGCGCATGACGCGGTCTTTCATCCACGATGGACGGCGCATCTCTTACGTCAACATCTATTCTCGTGCGGTCGAGGATGGGCGCGACGCGCCGCTCGAATTCATCACGGCGCGTGAGAGCGGCTTCGAAGGCATTGCCTGCATCGACGACGTGGCACGCGCGGCTATCCTGGCCCTGCGCGTGGACGAGCAGCGTCCGTCCATCGTAGCCCGCCGACTGGCGCGCGACTGGCTGGACTTCGTGCTGTATATGCAGGGAGACGACGGGCGCTTCACCAACTTTATCTGTGATGAGTCCGGCTCCCATAATACCACCGGGCGCACCTCATATGCTGGGGGCGAGTGGTGGACCGCGCGCGCCATGTGGGCTCTGGCCTGTGGGTATCGCGCGACGGGCGACACGCGGTATCGCGACGCGTTTCTCCGTGGCCGGTTCGCTCCCACCACATCGATGAAAATCAAGGCAGTCCATGCTCTCGCGCTCATGGAGATGCACGCGCGCGACGACAATCCGTTGCTGTTGCGCCAGGTGCAGTCGCTCTGCGACGCCATCGTGGCGTCGAGTCGAGCCGGCTTCATGCACGATCGCGACAGCACGCCCAACGTGGCCATGTGGGGCTTTCATCAGCTCGAGGCCGTGGCGCGCACGGCGGTCTTGCTCGACCGTCCGGACTATCTCGACGCCTGCCGCGACACGGTGCGGAACTTGATCGTGCCGGTCGTGGCGGACGGCTTCTACCACGTGTATCCCGTGCAGCAAGACGGCCAGTGCGCCTACGATATATCGACGCTGGTGGTGGGGCTGGAGAGCTTGTACGAGGGGACGGGCGATCCCATGCACCGCGCCCTGGCCTTGGAGTGCGCGTCGTGGTTGGACGGACGCAACGCGGCTCATGAGAGGCTCTACGACCCGCGGACGGGCTGCTGCTCCGACGGGGTGACGAACGGCGTCGCTTCGGGCAACTATGGGGCCGAGTCGGCCATCGAAGCCGGGAACGCGGACATCGCGCGCCGCCGCCTGACGAGAGAGGCGCTGCCCGCGTTCTCCGACTTCGCTCCGGCGGCCGCGGTCGGTCAGTTGCCGTGAGCATGCGGCTTCCCTCGCATGGCTGAGCGCGTCTTCGTCGTCGACGACCGTCCAGATATTCTCGAGCTCAACCGCATTCTGCTCGAAGCCGAGGGGTACGAGACGGAAGGGTACGCCTACGCCGCTATGACGCCTGAGACGTTGTACGCGGGAGAGCCACGCGTCGTGTTGCTCGACCTGCCGCGGGACGACGAGGCGCCCTGGACGTTTTTGCGGCGTTTACGGGCTGACGAGCGGACCAAGGACATCGGCGTCGTCGTGACCTCGGGGTCGCCGGCGTTGATCGACGCGGCCCTTGCCGACGCTCACCTACAGGTGAGCGCGGGCCTGATGATGCCGTTCGAGATCGACGCCCTCTACGGCGCCGTGGCGGCGGCGGCGGGACGATCGACGTCCGCCCCCACGTCGCCGAAGTTCAATGCGGCCGCGCACGCCGCGGCTGTCGCCCTACAAGAAGGCCGCACGCGCACCTTGTTTGCCTGGGTGCAGCGCGTCTCGGCGCTCGACGCCTTTAGGATGCGCCCCGATCTGACCTTGGTGGAGCTGCAGGGCCACGGCGGCGGGGTGCTCGACCGCATCGCGGAGACGCTCGATCGCGACGAGGCGACGCGCGCGGCCCTGACGGTGGACGCCGCGGGCGACCATGGTCGGATGCGCCAGGCCCAGGGCGTACCCATGGCCTGGCTGGCGAAGGAAATAGCCGCGCTGCGCCACGAGACCTGGCGTGCCGTCTACAACGCGGTGGCCCCGCTGTCGCCGCCGCTCGTCGAACTGTGGGAGACGCTGCGCCGTTTGGATGCAGCGCTCGACGAGGCTCTGCAGGCTATGCTCGAGAGTTGGGACGAACAAGGCCGCGATGGCGGGCTCAAACGCACTGACGAAGACCGGACTATCTAACCGTTGAGGCAGGTCCAAACGCACTAATCCAGACGCACTAGTGAGGACCGGACCGGACCAATTGATGATTGTTGCGCCCGTCCGTAGAACACTACACTGAGCGGGCTGACAGCGTTTTGAGGACGCACTATTATCGACGCCGCAACCAACCAGGACCACAACTCTGGAGGCGCTTTTCTCCTATGGAAACAACCTTGCTCACTCCGACATCCGCCGCCAACGCGTTGACCGACGCCCCACCGGCGACAGCGGCGCCCGCGCCGCCGCCTCTGCCCCAGCTCGTGCCCCCGCGGGTCGTGACGATCGAAGACACGGGCCTCGAAGCCAGCTTCATCGCCGACCTGATCTTGAAGATCGTCTACTTCTACGGCGTGATCTCAGGCGGCCGTATTGCTGGGGTGCTGCGCCTGCCCTTTATGGGCGTGGTCGAGGACATCGTGGAGAATCTTAAGACAGGGCACGCCATCGAGGTTCAGGGGGCGACGAGCCCTATGACCGTAGGCTACAAGTATGCGCTGACCGACAAAGGGCGGCACAAGGTGCAAGAGCTGCTGGCGCGCTCGACCTACGCGGGCGCCTGTCCCGTCACGCTCGAAGACTACACCTACATGGTCTCGAAGCAGCGCGCGCGCGACGCGCACGTGACCCGGAGCGTGGTGGAAAAAGCCTTTAGCCAGATGGTTTTGGAGCCGCGCGTGCTGGAGCAGCTGGGGCCGGCCATTAACTCAGGCGAGTCGATCTTCTTGTTCGGCGCGCCAGGCAACGGCAAAACCTCCATTGCCGAGATCGCCACGACCTGCCTCGGCGGCGGCGTCTATATCCCTCATGCCGTGATCGTGGAAGGCGAGATCATGCGCGTGTTCGACGAGAGCCACCATAAACCAGTGGACGAGCCAAACGAGAACGTCGACGAGCGCTGGGTGCGTTCGCTGCGTCCCACCGTCGTCGCGGGCGGTGAGTTGACGCTCGGGGCGCTCGACCTGACCTACTCGGCCGAGAGCAAGGTCTACGAGGCGCCGCTGCAGATGAAGGCCAACTGCGGCATGTTCTTGATCGACGACTTCGGTCGCCAACAGTGTTCGCCGACGGCGCTCTTGAATCGCTGGATCGTGCCGTTAGAGAAACACGTCGACTACCTCAACCTCGTGACGGGCACGAAGATCAAGGTGCCGTTCGAGGAGTTGATCGTGTTCTCGACCAACCTCTCGCCGCGCGACCTGGTGGACGACGCCTTCCTGCGTCGTATGCAGTACAAGATCGAGGTGCGCTCCCCTTCCATCGAGCAGTTCCGCGAGATATTCAAGCGCGTGGCCGCCGCCAAGAATATCATGTACGTCGACGAAGCGTTCAAGTATCTGATGCAAGAGCATTACGAGCGCCACGGCCGCGAACCACAAGCTTGCCATCCGCGCGACCTCTTGAACCAGCTCATCTCCGCGGCGCGCTACTACGACGTGCAGCCGGCGCTGCGCAAAGATCTGATCGATTTCGCTTGCCGCAGCTACTTCACCAAACTGTCGTAGAACAGGCAGTTCTTAAGGGGAACGATCTAATGCACGGAGGGCCGAGAACGCCTGTTCCCGGCCTTCCGCGCTTTCATCCCCTCTCCTCCAAGGGAGATGCATCCGGGCGCACTACACGCTCTTATGGACGGAAGCTCATGGAACGGCGATGACGACGACTCGCGCATCCTCTTCGATCGCGCTCGATCGCGCCTCGCACGAGGCAGTGGGAGACAGCCGGGGCTAGGGATGGCCTCCTGAAGAGGGGCGGCAGCCACGGCATGATGATATGGACCTATGCAAGCAACGCCGTGGACGGATAGTATAGAGTAGCCGCACGGCGTGCGGCGCGCGAAGTTATGGCGCGGGCCGTGATATAATGCGCTCTGGCGTGGACAGAACCGTGGAGTAGGCTTTTGGAGCAAGGACACGGCTGGCTGTCGGAGGCAAGTGACCCTCATAATCATCGGGAGATAAGCGTGCAAAGCGCAGAGATGGACACAGCCGTTGTCCAACCGGTCGGCACACGTGCGGGAGTTCCTCGGGAGGACAAGGAGTCGGCGCAAATATCCATCGTCATGCCCTGCTTAAATGAAGAGGCAGGCATCGCTCAATGCATCATGTGGGCGCACGAGGGGCTCGACCGCGCGGGATTGCCCGGTGAGATCATTGTAGCGGACAACGGATCGTCCGACCGTTCTCGTGAGATCGCTCGCGCGGCGGGGGCGGAGGTCGTGGTTCAACCTCTGCGCGGCTACGGCAACGCCTACCACAAGGGCTTTGCCGCGTCGAGCGGACGCTACATCGTGATGGGCGACGCCGACCAGACCTACGACTTCCGTGAGATCGACCGCTTGATCGAGCCGTTGCGCCAGGGCTACGACTACGTCCTGGGGTCGCGTTTCCGGGGCAACATCTTGCCCGGCGCCATGCCCTGGACGCACCGGTACATCGGGAACCCCGTGCTGACCTTCATCCTCAACCTGCTCTTCGGTCTCAAAAGCTCCGACGCCCACAGTGGGCTGCGCGCCTTCACGCGCGAGGCCTACCTACGCATGGGACTGACCTCTCCCGGCATGGAGTTCGCCTCCGAACTGGTGATTAAAGCAGCCGAAGCCAACCTCCGCGTGGCCGAGGTGCCGATCACCTACTATCCGCGCGCGGGCTCGTCGAAGCTCAACGCCGTCCGCGATGCCTGGCGCCACGTCCGCTTCATGGTGGCCTATCGCTTTGGCCGCGCTCCCCACGTCCATGTGCCGGTCGCGACGTCTTCGCTGCGCCTGGAGCCCGAGGACGACGCCAACAAATAGCTCCGAGACGCGCATGATGTGAGAAATGCATCATGCGCGGGCAGTCCTTTCTCCAGTATGATGGTGGGCAGTCACGTCTTGCCAGCCGTCCCCCTCAATGACGCGCGCCTCTGATGCGCCCGGTTTACTGGAGCGCCGGAGCGTCGCATCACCGCAGGAAAGGCTCGCCGGGTGCAACGCTCTACGCCCTCTCGTCGTCTCCGACCACGTTCTCGCTCGTCGGCGCTCCTTACTCTGGTGTGTAGCAGCGGTTTACTGTTCACTGTCGTGCCGCCCCAGAGGGCCGCGGCTTTCCCCTCCTCCTCGGGCGTCCGCCAGCCGTCGTCGTCGGTCACGCGCGTCCCCACCCTGCCCCTAGCCGTTTACCCAGCATCATCCTCTCCCACGATGGTCACAGTGCTCCTCACCTCTCCGCCGTCTTCTTCTATGACGACGACCGCGACGGCCCCCACGAACGCCACGACGCCTACCGGGACGATTGCCGCTGGAACGCCCGCCACGTTTCCAGCGCCGACCACTCTCCTCTCTACATATTCCCCCACACCGGCCCACGATCCCTCGACCGTGTCTCCAGCGCCGCGCACAGCGCCCTTCATGCCGTCCCCTACCACGACTCCGCCTCGCGTCGCGGCGAGTCCTGCCCCGATCACGTCTTCGGCGCTGCCGGCGGCGACCTCTAGCGCCACGGTTCTTCCTCCACTCTCGATCTTCACGCGCGCCGCGACAGCCTCGGGGACGCCCGTCGAGCTTCTGCTCGCCCTGGCCTACGTGCAGAGCAACTGGAACGCCGGCGGAGGCATGAGCGTCGATCGCGGCTACGGCTTAATGGACCTGACGATGGAGACGACGCCGGTTTCCGCCGCGCAAGACGACCGTGGGGCCAACGCCCCCACTCGAACCACGGCGACGAGGGGCGCGACCGGGGGAACCTTGAATCAAGCGGCGCTGCTGCTCGGCGTCTCGCCGGAGCGGGTCGCCGCGGACCCCGCGTCGAACGTTCTCGGGGCGGCGCTCGTGCTGGCGAAGGACGCCCGCGCGCTCGCGCCGGCCCACCGCCTGCCGGCCACGCTCGGAGGGTGGGCGCCCGCGGTGTCGTCTTTGACCGGCATCACCACCGTTGCAGGGTCGGCGCGTCTGCTGCGCGATCTCTATACCGTACTGGCGCGGGGGCTCTCGCGGAGCGACGACGAAGGCGACAGCCTGACCATCGCCCCCCAACCCGCGGCAGCCGCTCTGCTGAAGGCGATGACGCCGCGCGTGGGTCGGATCAACGCGTCCACGTCCGGCGCGAGAGCCGCCCAGGGAGCAGACTATCCGGGCGCGATCTGGGCGCCGTCGCCCAATATGACGGACGCACTGCGTCCCGCGTCTCTCCCCATCCAGTACCTCGTGATCCACGATACCGAAGGGGGGTGCGCCGCGTCCCTTAACTGGCTGCTCAATCCCGTCTCCGGTGGGAGCGCCCACTTCTTGGTCTGTCGCGACGGCACGGTGTACCAATTGGTGCATATCCACGACATCGCCTGGCACGCGGGCAATTGGTACGTCAACGAAGACTCGATCGGCATCGAGCACGAGGGCTTTCGCGACAGCGGCGGCTACACCAGCGTGGAGTACGCCGCGTCGGCGGCCCTCGTGCGCTGGCTCGACCGCGTCTACGGCCTGACGCTCCGCTTCGACCGCACCAGCATGATAGGACACGAGAACGTGCCCAGCGCCACGCACACCGACCCCGGCCCCCTCTGGGATTGGCCAGGCTACATGAGACTCGTGCGCGGCGGCGACGCCTACGACGGCGGCGACCCGAGCGTGGCCATGGCGGCGTCGGGAGAGATCGTGGTGCGCACCTGTCCCAGCGCTGCTTGCGCGGTCGCGGGAACGGCGAACTGGGGGGAACAGTTCGCCGTGGTCGGCGCGGTCTCCGGCTGGAAGGAGATCGACTACGACAGCGCGCGGGGCTGGCTCGACGCCGCGTCTATCACGGCAGGAAGCGGGACGCGTCTCAAGGCGCTCGTGGCGGTGCGCGTGCGCGACGAAGCGGACGTCAACGGAGCGGTCGTCGGCGTCATCCCCGCGGGTCAGGTCTATGTCTCCCGTCTGCTCGACACGTCGGTCGACGCGGCGGGCTGGTGGTTCATCGCCTACAACCACCGCTACGGCTTCGTCAGCAGCACTTTTATGGGGGTCCAGCGCACCCCGCCCGCAGCGTGGCCCACCCCCGCCCTCACGCCGACACCTGTCCCGGCGCCGCCCACGTACGCGCCAACGCCCGTCCCGACGTACACACCGGCCCCAACGTGGACCACCGTCCCGACGCATGTTCCCTCGCCGACGCTGGCAGCGGTCACATCCGCGCCGACGCCCCTTTCAACGTACGCATCGGTCCCGACGCCGCCGATGCTCCCGACGGCGACGCCGTCTCCCAGCGCGACGGCCACGCCAAGCCCCTCACCTTCGGCGACGGAGACCATCACGCCGTCGCCAACGGCGATCCCGACGGTCACGCCAAGCCCTTCACCCTCGACGACGGCCACGCCGACCGCCGCGCCGACGCCGACCGTGGGACCAACGATAACGCCGGTCGTCGTCGTGGCGCCGCCGGTTTCTCGGCCGGTGAGAACGCGTCCTCATCTAGCGCCGCCGCGACGTAAGGCTACGGTCGTCGTCGTAGCGAAGGCCAAGCCTTTGAGACGCACGACGCCCCCGAGGCCCACCACGCCGCGTCCCGCACGCATGACAGCGCCCCGCGTGGTCGTCGTCGCGATCCCGGCGCGCGTGCGCTTGAAAGCAGTGCTGCGTCTGCGCGTTCGCTCCAACAAAGGGAAAGCGTTACTATTGTATAGAATCACCTTGCCCGGCGGCGTGGCCCTACGTAGGCGTGGCACGACCGACGTCCATGGGAATGCCGTGGATAGCTTCACCATGCCGGGCGACCGCTGGCTGCACGTCGTGTTGCTCGCAAAGGTGCATCACGTCCACGGCAGGCTCGTGATGCCGCGCGTCCCACACAGCATCGGCGGAACGTACAGCGTGATCGTAACCGTAGGAAAAACGCGTATCATACGCACAGGCGCCTTTCGAGTCGTCTTATGGAGTCCGTTCACGTAGGGCAAGGCGCGAGAACGAGAGCGGCGATTTTTTAAGGAGACGGGATGCGGGCGCGGTACGTATCGATCGGCATAACGGCGGCGGTGGGTGTAGGCCTCGGATTTGGTCTGTCGCACCTGCCGCTCCATCCCGGCGCATCGTCCACACATCGCTCGGCCTCGCTCCAGGTCGACGCGGACGTTCGAGAAGCGGGCCGCGTCTACAAAATAGCCACGCCGCCGCACGGCGTCGCCGCGACCGCTCCGGCGTCGTACAGAGCCGCTCCAACGGCAAGAGCGCCACGCGGCGCTGGAGCGGTCGCGGGCGTGGTGGTCGTGGCCCCAGGAGCGGTGAAGCTGTCGCCCGCGCCGCCCGTCGACGGTCCGCCGTCGACGAACGCCGTCCCCCTCCCTACACCTCCGTCCGCGGGCGAGGAGCAGGACCGTCTCGTGGCCCTCCCGCCCCTCGCAGCTCCGTCCGTGAGCGAGGGGCGAGACCGTCTCGTGGCCCTTTCGGCCCCGTCAACGAAGCTCCCGGCGGTCCGACCGCACATCGTCGCGTCTCCGCTCGCGTCGTCCACGAGGGCGGCCCCGCCTGCCGGTAGGGCTGGCCTCGCGCCGCCCTCTTCTTACAAGGCCAGCGCGACCGTTAAAGCGACAGCAACGTCCCTAAGCGCCACCGCGACGGTCGCTCCCCCCAGCGCCACGGCAACGCTCGTTCCGACCGCAACGGCGTTGGCGGCCGTGAGCGTCACGCCGGCGCTCACGGCGACGAAGCCTCTGACGGCGCCCTCTCTTAGCGCGGCGACCGTGCTGACGGGAACCGCGGCAGCGGCGGCGTTGAAGCGCGATCCCGCCGCGGCGACGGCCGAGCAGGCACGTGTGACCGCTCTAACGACGAAGCCCGTGCAGCGCTCCTACATCTCCTACGTCGTGCAGCCTGGCGACACCGTGGAGTCGATCGCCAAACGCTTCCACGACGTGGCCTGGCTGATCCGCCGCCGCAACGGCGGCCTCTGGACGATGGCGCCGGGGCAGACCATCCTCGTCTGGCGCTGGCCGTTCGACGCGCCGTCGTACGCGCTCGTTCCGGAGGACTTACCCCAGACCTACGCCGTCAAAGCCGGGGACACCTTGAGCGCGATCGCGACGACGTTGCGTACGGATGTCGCCACGCTGGTCTCGGAGAACGGTCTGGCCGATGGCGGCTCCTTCTTAAGCGTCGGCCAGGCGCTGACCCTGCACCACTACTCCGCGACGGCGAAACAGCGCGTCTTCGTGCCTGGCGTCTCCGCCGACCGACTATCGACGGGGCTGCTGCTGACCGACCTCCCCAACGTGGTGGGGACGGATGCCGCGTTGGTGAAGGGCCTCGTCTGGCATGAAACGGGCTGGACCATGGTGCGCGGCGCCAGCGGGGAGATCGGCATGGTGCAGATTATGCCCTATATGTCTTCCTGGGTGGAGAAGACACTGGTGGGTTACGCCCTCGACCCCTACACACGGGCCGACAACATCCTGGAGGGCACGCTGCTGCTGCAATACTATCTCGACGCGACGCGCGGCGACGTGCATAAGTCCCTGGCGCTGTACCACTCGGGCAACATGCTGGCCGACCCGCGCAACGGCGACTATCTACGCGCCATCCTCGCGCTGCGTGACTACTACTACCACAACCCGCGCGCGGGCTTTTAGCAGACGCCCCGTTTCCCGTTAAAGGCCGAGCGCGCCACGACAACCCGTTTGCGGGGTTTCATCCCTAGATAGGATCAGAAGAGACCGATGACGACGCCCGAACCAATCCGACCCGCCGAGATGGTGACCGCGTATCTCTGCCCCTTCTGCGGTGAGCGCGCCACGCTCCACTGCGCCGTCTGCGAACGCGTCGTCTGCGCCGAGCACGTCTCGCGCGACTTCTCGCTCGGCTATGCCTTCGTCTGCATCGACTGCATCGCGGCCATGATCGAGGCCGCCGCGGAAGAGGGCGCGTCCGAAGAAGCGTAACTCTTCCCACCCCTAACTTCTTTACAGCTTCATCCCACTTTACTGTCACTTCATTTTGTGCTAGAATATCATTATATGGCACGCTCGAACGACAAAAAAGCGCCGGACGCTAAAGACGACTTCGGCTCACGGATGCGGCAGCGACGCAAGGCGGTCGGTATGGCGGCAAAAGATCTTGCCCGCCTGGCCGGCGTCAGCCCGTCGTACATCTCGCAGCTCGAGCACGGTCGTCAGGAGCACCCCTCGCTTGAGGTGTTGAACGCCCTAGCCTCCGGCCTGGGAGTCACGCTCTCGGAGCTGCTCGGAAACGCGTCGCCAGCCGAGGGAGTGCGCTACGCACCGCCGGCGCTCATGGCGTTGGCGACGGAGTTGAAGCTCGACGGCGATGTCGTCGCTATGCTCTCGGGCATCAACTTGGCTGGTCGGAGACCGGCGACGCGTGAGGGCTGGCTCCTCGTTCTGCTGGCGATCCAGCATGCTTGTACGCAGCCCGTCGCTCCCGTCGGCGAAGAGGATCGCCCAAAGGCGCTCCTTGGGAAACGCGAGAAGAGCGTTCTAGAACCGGCGGGAGCATAGAAAGCAGTTTTTTATAGGGCGTTTGGGCTATTGTTGGGATGGTAGTTTTAGGTCTTCTTAGAGATGCACGGACCGAGGTGCGGATCTAATAAGAGAGAAGGGAGGGACGACGATGCCGCGAACGGAACTTGACCGCCGGCTTTCCACCGTGCGAGACGCGGTGTTGTCGATGGGCGCCGACGTGGAGACGGCCATTAGTAGGGCCATGAACGCCCTGGCCGCGCACGATTGCGCCGCCGCGCAAGACGTGGTGAACGGCGACGACGCGATCGATCGCGCCTGCGTTGCGCTTGGCGATATGTGCGCCAACCTCATCACCATGCAGCAGCCCGCCGTGCGCGACCTGCGCGTCGTGCTGGCGTCCCTCGCCATCGCCGAAGACCTAGAGCGCATCGGAGACCACGTCGAAGGCATCGCCTCCCTCGTCTGCCGCCTGCCCGGCTCGCCGGACTGCAACACGATGCGCGCTCTCAACGGCCTCGGTGTGCTGGCGCGCGTGCAACTGCAAGGGGCGCTCGACTCGTACCGCTCGGGAGACGTCGGGCGGGCGCGCACCGTCTGGTCGGCGGACGACGACGTGGACGCCCTGCACCGCCGCCTCGTATCCTCCCTCATTGACGCCATGGCGCGCGACGCCGACTCGCTCCTGGAGGATACCTACCTGCTCTGGCTGGCGCACAACCTGGAGCAGATCGCGGACCGCGCGGGCAATATCTGCGAACGCGTCGTCTTTATCGCCACGGGCGAACGCCGCATGAAGGATGTCGCCTCTCCCCACTCCATGGCGGTCGCCTACGCCTCCTAAAAGCCACTCGCGGCAGCGGCCAGTCCGCGTAGGCGTACACTAAAGGGAGCAGCGTGAGGCGCTGCTCCCCTCTCGTGCGTCCTAGCCGGTTACGACAAGCTGGCCCAGCTAGGCCCTTTGCAAGGGCCAGCCGTGCAACTGAGGCACGCCCCGCTTTCCTCCATAAAGACGCGCCATTGGGGACATCCCGCACCCTCTTGTCCCACAGCACTTTTGCAGGACAGAATCTCGGCGCTGCCGCCGTTGTACGAGGCTGTGCGAGCTCAGTGCTCCCCTCCGCCACGCGCTTGCCGGACGACGTTCTAATTGTCTTTCCTGACAGTCTTCGACCAACATCGCGCATGGACGCGATCGAGAGCGTCGACCCGCGCGTCTACGTGGACCGCTCGTCGTTCTCCGTCGCTGGCGTTACTCTCCTCACGCTGTCCCGTCCGTGAGAAGGGCGTCGAGGCGGGCGCGCAGCGGGACGCCGCCGTGCGCGGCCCACCACGAGACCAGCGCCGCGGAGTCGCGCTCACGGCCAGCCTGGGTGCGCGCCAGCAGCACGGCGAGGCCGGCGCGCGGGTCGTCGCCGTCGAGCAGCCTGTAGACGCGGCGCACGCGCTCTTCCTCGGCAGGGTCGGCGCGTTTTTTGCGACCAACTGCCGCGATGGACGCGGCCCCGTCGAGACCGGGGGCAGGATCAGAGTCGATTGCCCCCTTGGCCGCCGCGACGAGCGCCGCGACGAGGCGCTGCGCCACGGCGGCGAGGTGCAGGCGGGCCGTCTCGCTCAAGACGTCGGCGTCGTGGATATCGCCGATATGCGCTTGCAGCGTCTTCACCGCGTCGATGAGCGGCGGTCCCTCGTCGTCGAGCAGCGAACGGAACATCTCCAGCGTATAGCGCAGGCGCTTGGCGGCGATGCGCATGTCGTGCAGCTCGACATCGCGCGCGGGGTCGCCGATGGCGAACTCGAACGAGAACATCTCGGCCACGCGCACGCGGATGATGGCGCGGGCGCTCTCTACGAGCGGCGCGTCGGGTTTCACGTGCGGGACGGGGTGTGCTTTAGCCATCGCTCGCCCCTCCTTCGTCTTCTTCCCTGACGTCCGGGGTGCCGAACAGCGCGACCATGCGCCGAGCGTAGCCCAGGGCCTCGACCTCGGCAAAGAACGCGATGAGGACGACACGCGCCGCCGTGTGCTCGGCCTCGATCGCAGTGGAGAGCGAGGCTAGCCCGGCGTCTTCACGCGGGTTGCCGCCGCGACGCAGTCTCCGCAGCCTCTCCAGCATCACATCGTGGTCGCGCACCGCGCCCAACTCGTCGGTCAGGCGGCCCGTCTCACCATGCAGACGGTGGAACTCCGCGCCGGGGAAGGCGGCGGCAAAGACGTCGAGGGCCGCGCGCAGGCGGCGCGATCCCACGCGCATGTCATGCACCGCCTCGACGTCGCCGTGCAGCACGCCCTCATGGTGCGCCCACATCTTATGGAAGCGCGCCTGTACGATGGCGCGGCCCGCCGCGGCAAACGAGAACGTGGCCGTGAGATCGACCGGGGGCGTCTTCGTTGGTGCGCCAGTCATCGTAGCCATGCGCTCTTAAGAGACATCGTCGGAGGACGGCGTCCTGTCGCCCGTGGCTTCGGTCTCGCCTTGGTCGAGACCTCCTGACGCGCCAGCCTCGTCGTGGGCCTGAGCGGTCGCTTTGCCGGCGCCGCGACGGGTGCGGGACGCCTTAGGGCGCGGAGCGACGCCGTTCGAGGCGGTAGGGCTCTCCTCCGTCGTAACAGCCAGCGTCGGGTCCGCTATCCCGTTCCGCTCCAGCTCGACGGTCAGAGGCGTGAGCGCCGCGAACGCATCGGCCAAGACGGCGTCTTCGACCTCCTCGACCATGACCGTGGCTGCCAGGACATCCTCGGGGGCGGATGTCTCCATAACCGCGGACAGCAGCACGTCCTCGGCGGTGGCGAGGCGCGCGGCGCGGCGGGCCAGCTTGGCCTCGGCGCGGATCAGGCGTTCGCGGGCGCCGGCCACGCGGTGCTCCGATTTGAGGTAGGAGGTGCGTGCTTCTTCGATGCGGCGCAGTGCGTCGCGGGTCAGGTCGCGGGTCGCTTGACGGTGCTTGCTCATTGTTATGTCTCCTTGAGTTAGATAGGGATAGCAGGGGTAGATACAGTATAGGGCATCTACCGCTTTCAGACGCCGTCCGCGCAGGGTCCATGAAAAGTTGCTTGGGGAGCGCGAACACGTGCTTGCCCATCCGCGGTCGGACGAAGATGGGATGGATGGAGACATCCAGGACGACTTTTCGCGGTACCGTGGCGCTCGTAGAAAGGCGGCAACCACGGCCGCGACGATCTCGTAGAATAAGAGTGTAGAGAGCGGAGGACAGGAAGGGCAAGACGTGGCGCAGTTCGAGATCGCTCGGGAACGCAACGACATCGTCCTCAAGTATCTGATGGAGGCGTTGCGCGGGGATTTCTTGCACCGCTTCGGGTTGGACCTCCCGGCCATCGTGGCCGCGCTGCCCACCGAGCTGCCCCTGCTTGAAGCCCGCTCCCGCCGGGCTGACTACGTCTTTCTCCTCGAAGACGGCTCTATCTTGCATCTGGAGTTCCAGACTGCTCGTGAGGAGGGCGACTTCACCCGCTTCGCCGACTACAACATGGCCCTGCACCTGCGCCACGACGCCCTGGTCTGGACCGTGGTGTTTTGGGGATCGGACGTGCGCGCCGTGCCCGACGCGCACCGCATGGGTTCGCTGACCTTGCGGACGCGCAACATCCTCCTGGGCGCCGAGGATGGGACGGACCTGCTGGAGAGGTTGGCGGCCAAGGTACAACACGGCGAGGCGCTGGACGACGACGATCGGGCGGGGCTAGCGTTGCTGCCTTTAATGAGCCAGCGGCGACCGTTGGCGGATCGAGAGGTCTTGGCGACGCTCAAGACGGTGACGGAGACGCTGCCGCCGGACGAGCGGGCCATGACGGTGGGAGCGCTGGCTGTGCTGGGCTGGCGCTTCGTGGACGAGAGTTGGGCGCGGACGCTGTTGGAGGGACTGAAGATGACGACGACCACACTGGACACCCTGATCGATGAGGCCATTCAACGCGGTTTAGACCAAGGTGAAGCAAAAGGCAAAGCCGAGGGCAAGGCCGAGGGCAAGGCCGAGGGCAAGGCCGAGGGCAAGGCCGAGGGCAAGGCCGAGGGCAAGGCCGAAGGGGAGATCGAAGGAAAGAGAGAAGCACTGCTCGTGGTCATAAAATTGCGTTTCGGCGCTGTCCCCGCGAAACTGAAGCGCCGCATCGTTGCCGCCGACCGCGCCGCGCTCGACGACCTCATCGTCCGTGCTGCCACCGCCGACGACATCGACGCTCTCTAGCGATCACACGGCGACGCCGCCGGCGCGCAACGGCGCGGCCCCGGTGCGACGGCGTCCGTGTCTATGCGTCCTCGCCTCCGATAAAGCACGCTCGTGTTATCCTGATGACCAGACGCGTAGCGGAGAGAGCGGAGGCTTGGTGGTGAATCGGAACAGCGCGGAGCATCATGAGGAGGACAGTCCCATCGTGTGTCCCGATAAGCCTGAAGCACGCGGCGAACGACGACAGTGAGCGCTCTCGAGACATATCTGAGCGCGGTGCGGACGGACGATACGCAGGGTGTCAAGGAAACATCGTTCTACCCTGCCCTCTCTGCCTTGCTCAATACGGTGGGCTTGAGCCTCTCGCCGCGCGTGCAGTGCATCCTGCACCCGCGCGGCCAGGGCGCGGGCTTGCCCGATGGCGGCTTGTTCACGTACGATCAGGTGCAAGGCGTCCCCGGCGATAAGGCCATGGACGGCCAGCTGCCGGCGCGCGGCGTGCTCGAGATCAAGGGCGTCGACGCCGGCCTGGACGCGCTTGTCAAGAGCGAGCAGGTGCGCCGCTACTGGGGACGCTACCGCCTCGTGCTGGCCACCAACCTTTGGTCGTTCGCGCTGATTGGGGCTGACGAGAACGGCAAGCAAAAGGTGCTGGAGACGTACGGACTGGCCGCTGACGCGAAGGCATTTCGCGCCGCATTAGAGCACCCCGGTGCGCTGGCCGCCCGTCACGACGACGGCTTTATCGACTTTCTGCGCCGGGCCATGCGTCACGACGCCCCGATAGTCAACCCGTCCGATCTGGCCTGGTTCCTAGCCTCGTACGCCCGTCAGGCCCTGAAAAAGGTCGAGCAAAGCGACCTGCCCGCGCTGCGCGGCGTGCGCGAAGCCCTGGAGGGCGCCCTGGGCCTGAGCTTTATGGGGCAGCAAGGGGAACACTTTTTCCGCTCTACGCTGGTGCAGACGCTGTTCTACGGCGTCTTCTCGGCCTGGGTGCTCTGGAGCAAAGGGCGCCAGGGCGAGGGGGAGCACTTTAGCTGGCGCGAGGCGGCCTACGAGTTGCACGTGCCCGTCATCCGCGGCTTGTTCGAGCAGGTAGCCACACCGGGCAAGCTGAAGCCGCTGGGGCTGATGGACATCCTCGACCGCGCAGGCGCCGCGCTCAACCGCACCGACCGCGCCCTCTTTTTCGCGCGCTTCGAGGAAGACCATGCCGTGCAGTATTTCTACGAGCCGTTCTTGGAGGCGTTCGACCCCGACCTGCGCCGGCAACTAGGCGTCTGGTACACGCCGCCCGAGGTGGTGCGCTACATGACGGCGCGCGTCGACAGGGTGCTGCGCGAGGAGTTGGGCCGGGCGGCGGGGCTGGCCGACCCGAACGTCTACGTGTTGGACCCCTGCTGCGGCACGGGCGCGTACCTCGTCGAGGTGCTGCGCTTTATCGCCGCGCGGCTGCGCGAAGAAGGCGGGGACGCCTTGAGCGCGGGCGACGTCAAGCGCGCGGCCATGGAGCGCGTGTTCGGCTTCGAGATCTTGCCGGCGCCCTTCGTGGTGGCCCACCTCCAGCTCGGTCTCTTGTTGGGGGCCATGGGCGCGCCGTTCGCGGAGAAAGCCGACGGCGAGGAAGAGCGCGCCGCCGTCTATCTGACCAACGCCTTGACCGGCTGGGAACCGGCCAGCTCCCCCAAGACGCTGCTGCCCTTCCCCGAACTGAGCGAGGAGCGCGACGCCGCCGCGGCGGTCAAGCAATCTAAACCTCTCCTGGTGGTGCTGGGCAATCCTCCCTACAATGGTTATGCCGGCGTGGCCGTGGGCGAGGAGACGGGCCTGGTGCAGGCCTATCGCCACGCCAAAAACACGCGACAGCCGCAGGGACAGGGCCTCAACGACCTCTACGTGCGCTTTTTTCGCATGGCCGAGCGGTGCATCGCCGAGCAGAGCGGCGAGGGCGTGGTCTGCTACATCTCCAACTACTCCTGGCTCGACGGCCTCTCCTTCACGGCCATGCGCGAGCGCTTCTTGGGAGAGTTCGACTCCATCGCCGTCGACTCGCTCAACGGCGACAAGTATAAGACGGGCAAGGTGACGCCGGAAGGCAAGCCCGATCCCAGCATCTTCTCCACGCCAACCAACCGTGAAGGCATCCAGGTGGGCACGGCGGTGACCACGTTAGTGCGCAAAAGGGAGCACCAGCCGGCGCGAGAGGTGTCCTTCCGCAACCTGTGGGGATGGGGCAAGCACGCCCAGTTGGCGGCGGATGCCGAGCGCTTGGACGCCGTGGCCTACGAGGCGGTGGTCCCGGCGCCCGGACTGGGCCTGCCCTTCGTGCCGCTGCGCTCCGGGGAAGACTACCTAAACTGGCCCCTGCTGCCCGACCTGTTTCCCGTGTCCTTTCCCGGCGTCAAGACGAGCCGCGACGACGTGGTGGTGGACGTCGACCGCGAGCGCCTGACCGCGCGCCTGGAACGATACTTCGACCCTGCGGTAAGCGACGAAGAGATGCGCTCCCTCGCGCCGGGCGCGATGGAGGATACGGCGCGGTTCAAGGCCGCGGCCGTGCGCGCCCAGCTACAAAGGCGCGGCTTCTTGCCGGACAAGATCGTGCGTTACAGCTACCGCCCCTTCGACGTGCGCTGGCTCTACTGGGAACCGGCGACGAAGCTGCTGGATGAGAAGCGCGAAGACTACGAAGCACAGGTGTTTAAGGGCAACAGTTTTCTATTCACTACGGGGCGCACGCGGAAAGAGGTCATCGAGCCAGCTTTAGTTGCCCAGCCCTTGGTAGACCTCAATTACATGGACAGCGGCGCGAGAGGTTTTCCAATATATCTTCGCTCAGCCAGGCCCACGCTTTTTCAAGGATCGGAGCCGGCGATACGCTCGAACTTGAGCGAGGCCGCGGGCGCGTACCTCACCGGCCTGGACGCGAAAGCGGACGACCTCTTCTACCATGCCCTCGCCGTGCTGCACGCGCCGCTGTACCGTGAGGAGAACACGGGGGCGCTGCGGCAGGACTGGCCGCGCGTACCGGCGCCACGCCACAAAGAGGTGCTGGAGGCATCGGCGGCGCTGGGCCGCGAGGTCGCCAGCTTGCTGGACACGGAGAATCCCGTCCCCGGTGTGACGCTAGGGGCAGGACCGGCGAGGCCAGAACTGCGGCTGGTTGGGTCCATCACGCGCGTGGGCGGCGGGGCGCTGGGCATGGACGACCTCGCCATGACGGCGGGCTGGGGGCACGGCGGCCATGGCCGGGCCGTAATGCCTGCGCGGGGCCGCACCGTCGAGCGCGCCTACATACCAGAGGAGCAAGCGGCCTTCGCCCAGATCGACCCGGCGTCTGGCCTGACAGTGGAGGATGTGGTGACGACGCTGGGCGGACGCACCTACGACGTGTACCTGAACGACCACGCCTACTGGCGCAACGTGCCTTCCCGCGTGTGGGGCTACACCATGGGCGGCTACGGCGTGCTCAAGAAGTGGCTGTCCTACCGCGAGCGCGACGTGCTGGGCCGCGCCCTGAGCGCGGACGAGACGCGCGGTCACGAGCATAGCCCGGCGCATCGCCGCGCTGCTCCTGCTCGACGCGCACCTCGACGCCAACTACCTTGCCGTCCGCGAGACAATAAGCCTTGAGTAGGGGCCAAAGGCACAAAGCTCACAAACAGGATGGTGGAAGCTGACAAGCAAGGCACTGCTGAAAGACTACACTAAAAATCGAGAGGCAGCATCGTAAAAAGAGGAAGTAATGGACTGTTGGATCAGAACAACGCTATTATCACTGGTACTTATTCTCTTTTCTCTGGTCGCCTTTGACCACGTTTCACTGGTTGGGGCAGCTTCATTCCCTCAACATGCCCTCGTAGCACAGGCGCCTCCTGCTCCAACGGTGACGCCTGTACAACGTACCACGGCAGCGCCTACATCTCTGTCGCAGAGGAGCAGCGGTGGAGACAACAGCTCCACTGTAGTTACAACCGTCGTAACAATCCTCGTTGCCCTCATTACAGCGGCAGCCGTCATCTATTCGAGTCGAAAAAGCAGTGAATCGACGCGGAAGTCTGACGAGCGGCGTAGAGAAGCGGAACAGGAGATGGAGCGGCTTCGCGCCGAGTTACAGCAAAAAAGTGCAACCGAAGAGCGGAACTGGCAAAAGCAGGAGAGCGCTGCCGAGGCAGCCCGTGCGGCAACGGAAAAGGCGCGGACAATGCAGGAGCGAGTGGAAGCCTACAGGATTAGTCTTCTAGCAGACAAACGCCTTACCAGCCTCAAAATCCTAAACATGTCCAGCCCTGTTGAGATGAAGGATATTTATGTTAAGCTTCGTGTCCATGAGGAATCAACACTCACCTATAAAGTCGATCCTTTGTTGCAAGAGGCGGAAGCGCGGCAAGACCCTAATGCTCTGTTACGTGCAGGACATCGCTATTTAGAGAGCAGAGTTAATACGAGCCTGGACTGCGATGACCTGCTCCAACACCACAAACGCTGTATTGTCCTTGGTGATCCTGGCGCTGGTAAGACTACTCTGCTCAAGCATCTAACCATTCAGTGTGTGACGGGCAAGCTTCAGAACGTTTCTGATATTCCAATTCACGTTGAGTTGAATGCCTTTGCCAATTCTGGCCTTGACGATCTCATTACCTTTGCTGCCGGAGAGTGGGACAAAAACTATGGTTTCCCGGCATCTGATGCCCAAGCGTTCATGAACAATGCTCTACACGCTGGCTCAGCACTCGTTCTACTTGATGCACTGGATGAAGCGGTAGTCGGTCAGAACGCCGCTGTTGCCGAAGCATCGTACCTGCACGTCGTCAAAGCGATTTTGCAGCTTGCAACTCGCTATCCTGATGCACCCATAGTTGTAACGGCGCGCAAAGCAGGCTACAGCAGGGGACGGAGGCTGGATGGCTTCACCGAGTTAGATGTATTGGATTTCAGCCCTGAAGACATCAGGACGTTTATACATGCATGGTTTGTAGCCCATTCCAATCCCGTGAAGAGCGCGAATGGTGAAGACTTAATCAAAAGGCTTGAGAACGCACCACGACTTCGAGCTCTCGCGGCGACTCCACTCCTTTTAGCACTGATTGTCATCGTCTACGAGCAACAACTTGATCTACCAGAAAGGCGTGCTGATCTGTATAAGCGATGTGTTGAAGTGCTGCTTAACGAGTGGGACGCAACACGCGACATTCGCCGACGACGTGAATTCACACCAGATAATAAGAGCAGACTGCTCGAAGAAATAGCGTGGCATTTCCACCTAAAAGGCCGACGCTACTTTCCAACTAACGAATTACTAAATGTCATTGCCCAATTTTTGCCCACTATTGATCTGCCTAACGATACAAATCTTCTTATTCTGGAAGAACTTACGAACGAGAACGGGCTGCTCAAGGAGCAGGCACAAGGTTGGTATGGATTCTTGCATCTCACATTGCAAGAGTATTTCGCGGCGCGCTACGCCGTGAATCACGACGAACTTGAGACTTTATTGCGCCACCGTTACAGCGCCTGGTGGGAGGAGGTCGTACTACTGTATGCCGGGGCAGTTACCGATGCGAGTCCTCTCTTCCAACAACTATTATCGTCCGACGACCTATTCCACAGCAATCTCTTCCTGGCGGGGCAATGTCTGGCAGCACGTCCTACTGTGAAGAAAGTCGTACTACGAGACGAAGTAATAGATCGACTCTTCAATGTGATTGACAGTGATCGTTTCCGTAATGCCCGTCGCGCGGCAGTAGCAAACCTAACAAGGACAGGCGGTAGAGATATCTCAGAGCGCCTTATCCTGATACTTCAGGATGCCAGCGTGGATGACGTTGTCCGCTGGAGCGTTGCTACCGCGCTGGGAACCTTGGGCGACCGCACTGTCGTCCCCGCACTCCTGGCTCTGCTCTCCGATGCCAGCGTGGATGACCTCGTCCGCTGGAGCGTTGCTACCACTCTGGGAACCTTGGGCGACCGCACCGTCGTCCCCGCACTCCTGACCTTGCTCTCCGATACCAGCCTGGATGCCTTCGTCCGTCGGAGCGTTGCTACCGCGATAGGAGCTTTGGGCGACCACACCGATGTCCCCATGCTCCTGGCCCTGCTCCCCGATGCCAGCCTGGATGCCCTCGTCCGTCGGAGCGTTGCTACCGCGATAGGAGCTTTGGGCAACCACACCACCGTCCCCGCGCTCCTGACCTTGCTCTCCGATACCAGCCTGGATGCCTTCGTCCGTGAGAGCGTCGCTGCCGCGATAGGAGCTTTGGGCGACCACACCGATGTCCCCATGCTCCTGACCTTGCTCTCCGATGCCAGTGTGGATGACTCCGTCCGGTGGAGCATCGCTGCCGCACTGGGAGCCTTGGGCGAGCGCGCTGTCGTCCCCACGCTCCTGACCTTGCTCTCCGATGCCAGTGTGGATGTCCTCATCCGTTGGAGCGTCGCTACCGCGCTAGGAACCTTGGGCGACCACACCGCCGTCCCCGTGCTCCTGACCTTGCTCTCCGATGCCAGTGTGGATGACTCCGTCCGTGAGAGCGTCGCTGACGCGCTAGAAGCCTTGAGCGACCACACCGACATCCCCGCGCTCCTGGCCCTGCTCCAGGATGCCAGCCTGGATGCCCTCGTCCGTCGGAGCGTCGCTGACATGCTGGGAGCCTTAGGCGACCACACCGCCGTCCCCGCGCTCCTGACCTTGCTCTCCGATGCCAGTGTGGATGACTCCGTCCGGGGGAGCGTCGCTGCCGCGCTGGGCCAGTTAGGTTCTGACGAATCGACAAGTGAGGTGCTGGCAGTCGTTCTTCAAGAGACGGACCTTCCTGATATGGTTTACGGTGCTTTGTTGCAGGTCAGTAGACGTGCAGATGTGCTCGTGCGAGAAATGGATGGTGGACGCATAGTCGTTGAGCCGCTTAACGTCGAGACAGCATAAGGTCTTCTTTCGAACGAGGCAGGACGAGGCGCGCGCGGTCACGAGCATAGCCCGCCGCATCGCCGCGCTGCTCCTGCTCGACGCGCGCCTCGACGCCAACTATCTGGCCGTCCGCGAGACGGCGCGCGCCGCACTCTGACGCGCTGGCGCGGACATAGGGCGACCATGGTCGAGAGAAGGGCGAAGGGCCGTTATCCCGCGCTAGCCCGTCGTTGGCTTTAAGATGAGCAGCACAGGGCAGCGGCCGGACGCGGTTAGTGGCGGAGAAGTTGTCCAGGGTGGGTTAGGTCGCTCCGATAAGCACGGCGCCGGACAGGCTGTCCGGGATTTCGCGCATAAGCCTGATCACCATCTGACCACTGTTGGAGAGGCTGGATGCAGCAGACCTCTTAGTTTTTGCCTTCGATGAGCTACAAGGTGACAGGAGCACCTACGTCGATCACCCACGTCGTAAAAGCTTCATTCATGTCAATGCGCCAGGCATCCATATTTTCGTTAAGGCTTGTATCAAAACTAACGGATACCTGAGAATGCGCCCTATTGCCTAACTCGCCCGACTCTGCTTGTATTGGTGCATGCTCCACATGGGTGCTTGCAATCGCCCGTACGTCTCCGACCACGGCTTCCTTAACGCCGTATAGCTCTGCCTTTCCTGTACGAGCACGTGTTTCCTCAGGAGTTGCGTAACGGGACCAGTCGACGGACAGCCCTGGATCGACAAATTTCTTCCGAAGCGCTCCCGGACTCATCACCACTTTCCCCTGGTTATTCACCAGAAGGTTTTGTTTATGTACACGAATGAAAAGTTTGTCTCCATCGGGAATAGGCTCAACCTCCCACATACGCTTATGATGCTAGCCATAAAAAGACGGACAACACTTCATCAGATGATGCTGTTGAAGGCATAGACCCTTTGATCCGAGCACTGCCCTTTTTACCCGCGTATGTAAAAGGCTTACTATCATCGTTAGGAATGTCAATGATGACGTGCCGGACATCGTCATACCAATAAAGGGTGACGTTGCCTTCGGGCATTGGTGCAATCATGGGTGGCGGAAGATGTAGTTGGTGCGTCTCGATTAAATGCTCCGCGCTCTGTCGCAGCAGGGCGACCGCACGATCCCACGAGGTCTTAGAGATGGGAAGCGCGCCATCGTCGTCCCAGTCCTTCTCAAATTCCAAGATGTAGCGTGCCTTCTCGATGGCTGCTTCTATATCCGCAAGCGCCTTCTCTTGCTCTTGCATTGATAGAGGGGGAGCACTAATTAGCCGCTTTGTCGCCATGTATTCCTCATCCTCATCAAGGGAACAGAAACGTGCCAGCGCCTAACAAATAACGATTTGTCTATGGTGTGGATGAGTCCATTTTACCAAGATATTAGCGAGTGGCGACTCAAATCGCGTTGGGCCGAGAATGAAATAACCCTTGTGGCACGGTTGAGCCTGCTGGGCTACAACCCTCGTAGGCTCGACGAGGCGGCCGTCGTACCGCGAGCGCGGCGTATTAGGGCGCGCCCTGAGCGCGGACGAGGCGCGCGCGGTCACGAGCATGGTCCGGCGCATCGCCGCGCTGCTCCTGCTCGAAGCGCTCCTCGACGCCAACTACCTGGCCGTCCGCGAGACGGCGCGCGCCGCACTCTGACGCGCGCTGGTGCAGACATAGGGCGACCATGGCCGAGAGAAGGGCGAAGGGCCGTTATCCCGCGCTAGCCCGTCGTTGGCTTTAAGACGCCGCCGCCGCCGCCGGCGCCAGGGTCTGTTCCGCGATAAAGTCCGCCACGACCTCGGCGGCGCTGATGTCGCGGGTAGTGCGGCCAAAGATGAACGGCGGTTTTTTCGTGGGGTTGGGGATCACGTGGCCGCCGTTGACGACCGTATACAGCGTGACTCCCTTTTTCGCGTCTTGTCGCCAGCGCGTGACCGTGACCGAGGTCTGGCCGGAGCCGGGTTGGCGTGACGCTTGCTCGACGGTTGGGGCATTGGCGACGCTATTGCGCCGGGCGAAGTAGCGGGCTGAGTCGAGCGCCGACAAACCTGGTCCACGCGCTCTGAAGCCCCAAAGGCTGGCGACGCCGCCGTTATAGGGCACGAGCGGATCCCGCGTGCCGTGGATAAGCAGCACGGGCAGCGGTTGGCCGCTGTCCGCGCCTATCGCCTCGTGCCATCGAGAGTCGCCTTTTAGCCGTTGATGTAGCGTACAGGGTTCGTTACGTCCTTTTTGATGCCGCAGAACGTGCTCCAGGTAGAGTCGGTCGTCTCGGCATCCTCTTGGATAAAGGCAATCTTGACCTTGCGCACACCTTCTTCATCTTCGATCGTCTCGTCGATGCCGTCGGGTCGCCCGATCAAGACATCGGCTTCATAGGCGCCCTCGCGAAGCCTAAAGATGAGCACCCACGTGCAGCTTTGCAGGCTCTTACGGCTGATGGTCCACCAGCAGGAGGTGCATCGCCCCGTCGCCACGTTCTTCGTGAGATGGTGGCCATCAGTGTTGAGCACAATGGCACGGTCGGTCCCGACTATATCGCGTGCGGTCTTAATCATGGGTCGCTTCCTCCCTCGTCGTACCTGAGGACCGGCGACGTTCCGTGAAAGTCACTCCGGGCGCGGGCGCCTGCTTGCCCACCCGCGCGCTGCCGCTATCGGACGATGGGACAGCCTGAGGCCCGACGCGTCATGCAGCGGACCTCTTAGTTTTTGCCTTCGGCGAACTATGAGGTGATAGGAGCACCTACGTCGATCGTCCACGTCGTAAAAGCTTCATTCATGTCAATCCGCCATGCATCCATACCTTCATTAGGGCAGGCGGGCCGTCTAGGAGCCGATAAGGGGGCCGGCGACGCCAAGGACTTGGGCCTTGGTAAAGCCCGAGTCGAAGGGGCCGCTGGTAAGGTTTTTACCGTTCTGGTAGCGGATGGCGCCCGCGTGGCGCGCCTCGACCGTCACGATGGTGGCCGCCGTCAACAGGATGGAGGGGGTCTTGATATTTCTGGCTTGCCCCAGGTAGGCATGCACGCCGGTGTCTTCAAGAGACTCGCTCAAGCCGAGGAAGGCGGACTGCGTCTTGAACACGCCAGCGGGAAAATTGTAGTGCGGCGCCCGCCCGACAGGGACGCCGCCGTAGTTCTTGACGTTGCCGGTCAGGGCTACGGTGTGGTTGGTCTCGTCGCCGCGTAGGGTCATGGCAAGGCGGCGGACGCTGCTCTGCTGGAAAGGCACGCGAGCGACGGCTTGCTCGTAGAAGGTGCGCTCCAACCACTCCAGGGTCAAGGCGAAGTTGAGGATGTCGATGTCGCTCTTGGGGATGACCGCGGCGCCGCGGGCGGTGCTGGCCGAGGCGAGGGCGGCAGGACCAACGGCGGCGACGGCGGCAAGGCCGCCGCTGGCGGCCATAAGGCTCTTTAGGAACTGGCCGCGCTTACGGGATGTAGAGAGCGCTTGTTCGCAAATCTCCAGATTGTCTAACTCCGAGCTGATGATCGTCTCCATAAGCCTGGTCTCCTTGTTCCGTAAGCTGCACGGATCGCGGTCATCATCGACGACGCTGTAGGGCGCTACGGAGCCGGAGGGAGGGCTGACCGGGGCCTCCATCAGTAGTGATACGTTCGACGGTCATGTATGGATCAGTGGCGCTGTACCCCGCGGTCTCGCTGGCATGGCTGGCGGAAAATCTCGGGGACGACAGCGATCGCTGTCGTCCCCGTGGTCTTCTTCGTCCAATGTATACACGCGGCGGGCCTCGTCGCTGCCGCCCTTCCAGGTGGCGGTGGCTCCTGCTTACTCGAAGAGTCCTCTGCACGGGAGCGAGGCTGCCGATCCGGGTGCAGGGTAGGGACAGCAGTCGGAGGCGGCAGGCTCTAGTATCATGACGACGGGGCGTTCTTTCTGAACGGCCTATCTCCCGGAAGACCCCTAAAACTGTGAGAGGCTCCCATGTCGCCGCGTACAGAATCGCCTTCCACCCCTCAAGACGAGTCATCATCGACGCCGACCGGCGCACCATCCGAGACATCGTCGACCGTCGACGTGCGCCAGCGCGGGCTTTATATCAACCGTGAGCTAAGCCTGATGGACTACAACCGCCGCGTGCTCGACGAGGCGGCTAACCCGACGCGCCCCCTGCTCGAACGCCTGCGTTCGCTCTATTTTTTCGCCACGAACACCTACGAGCTGTTCATGATCCGCCTCTCCAACCTGCGCGAGCAAGTAAGCTCCGGCATCGGCGAGGCCGGCCCGGACGGCTTGAACGCGATGGAGCAACTCGCGCGCATTCGCGAGAAGCTGCTGCCCTCACTCAAGCTGCAAGGCGAGCTGCTGCACGGCGAATTGATCCCGCAACTCGCCGCCCAGGGCATCCGCATCGTCTCCATAGATGAGGCGTCTCCCGAGCAGCGCGTCGTGCTCGACCACTACTACGAGACCGAGGTCTTTCCCGTGCTGACGCCGCTGGCCGTCGATTCGGGACACCCGTTCCCGCACATCTCCAACCTTTCGCTCAATCTGGCCGTGGCCGTCGACGACCCCAAGCTGGGCCGCCTCTTCTCACGTCTTAAGATTCCCAACGTCTTGCCGCGCTTCGTCGACGTTCGCCTGCCCGACGAGACGCGCCCGGCCACCGAGCGCACGCTCGTGCCGTTGGAGCAGTTGATCGCCGCCAACCTCGCCGACCTGTTTCCCGGCCTGCACGTCGTCGCCTCCTACCCCTTCCAGGTTATCCGCGACGCCGATCTGGAGATCGTGGAAGACGAGACCTCCGACCTGAGCCTCTCCGTGGGCGCGGCGCTGACGGCGCAGCGCTTCGGCGAGCCGGTCTGCATGTTCGCCGACGCCACGATGCCGGAAGAGATCCGCGTCTTGCTGGAGGGGCACCTCGAGATTGGCCCGTCCGATGTCTACGTCGTGGACGGTCTGCTCGGCCTCGACGGGTTGATGGAGATCTACCGCATCGACCGGCCCGACCTCAAGGACCCCTCGTTCACGCCGCGCGTGCCGGCCGGCCTGCGCCAGGGCGAAGACATCTTCGCCGCCATCGCGCGGCACGACATCTTGCTGTATCACCCCTACGACTCCTTCATGCCTGTCGTCGATCTACTGCAAGCCGCCGCGCGCGATCCCGACGTCCTGGCCATCAAGCAGACGTTGTACCGCGTGGGCGGATCGCACGCGCCCGTGGTCGACGCGCTGCGGGAGGCGGCGGAGAACGGCACGCAGGTCGCCGTGCTGGTGGAGCTCAAGGCGCGCTTCGACGAAGAGAACAACATTGAGTGGGCGCGCGCGCTGGAGCGCGCGGGGGCGCACGTGGCCTACGGTCTGGCCGGACTGAAGACGCATGCCAAGCTGCTGCTGATCGTGCGCAAAGAGCGCGACGGCCTGCGGCGCTACGTCCACCTGGGCACGGGCAACTACAACGCGGGGACGGCGCGCGGCTACACGGACCTCGGCCTGCTAAGCGCACAGCCCGACCTGGGGGCCGACGTCTCGGAGTTGTTCAACGTTTTGACGGGCTACTCGCGCCAGGACGAGTACCGCAAGCTCCTCGTGGCGCCCGTGAGTATGCGCCGCCGCCTGATGGCCCTCATCGAGCGTGAGATGAAGCACGGCGCACGTGGCCACCTCGTCTTTAAGATGAACAGTCTGGTCGACGGCGACATCATCGCGGCGCTCTACCGTGCTTCCGGCGCCGGCGTGCGCGTCGACCTCATCGTGCGCGGCGTTTGCTGCCTGCGGCCCGGCGTACAGGGCGTGAGCGAGAACATTACGGTGCGTTCGCTCATCGGACGCTTCTTAGAGCACAGCAGGATCTACTATTTCGGCAACAACGGCGTCGACGACCTGTACCTCGGCTCGGCGGACCTGATGCCGCGCAACCTCGACCGCCGCGTGGAGTCGTTGTTCCCCGTGGAAGACCGCGATCTACGCAAGAAGTTGCTGCGTATGCTGGCCGTGTATCGCCGCGACCGCGCCAACACTAGCATCTTGCACGCCGACGGCGCCTACACGCGTGTCTCGCGTCCCCGCCACCCCGGCTTCGACGCGCAGGCGTACTTTCTCAGCCACGAGAACATCTAAGCAGCCTGTCGTCAAGCACGGGAAGGGGCCGCGGCCGAGCGCCGCCGGTCGAGTGCTAGGCCCCGACCCCTTGCAGTCGACGGCTGGAGTAGAGCGGCTGACGGGCGACCACGGGCTTCAAGGACGGCTCGACGAGGCCCGCGGGCGCCTCTTCCCAGGGAATGACCTTGCTGACCACCTTCTCTGGATGCAGCGCGCCCTGCAGGCAGAGGTCCAGGACGTGAGGGATGTGAGGGCGGCTGCTCGGTCGGCCCGTGGAGAACGTGATGTCGCGCATGTACATCTCCCAGAACGGCGCCGGCTTGTCCTCGAAGAAAATGGAGAGCGACGAGAGGTGGCCGCCGGGCTTCAGCGCCTCGAAGGACCGCCGAAACTCCTCCGGCTTGAGGGTCGCGCAGACGACGACCGGAAACTGCATCAGGAACCCGTCGTCATAGGTTTCATGCACCGCCGCGCCCAGCGACGCCGCGCGGGCGCGGCGCGCGGGGTTGGCGTCGATGTACTCGACGCTCATGGCGCCGGCGGCAAGAGCTTGATCGACCGCGTAGAGTCCTAGAGAGCCGACGCCGCCCCAGACGAGCACGCGGGCGCCAGGGTGACGGTCGAGGCCCTTATGCACGTTGATGTAGGCGTCGGTGAGGTTGTCGCTGGCCGAGGCCACGGCGATGGGGTCGAGCGCGTCCGGCACGACGACGAGCATGGCGTCGGCGAACGGCACGAGCACGAGGTCGGAGAACAGCCCTCCCAGATCGGCGCCCAGGGGCACGCCGTAGGCCCCCGCCATGCCGTAGGCCTCGCAACTGGCAGTGAGGCCGGCCAGGCAGTAGGCGCAGTCGCCGCAGGAGGGTTTCCAGGGGACCACCACGACGTCGCCGCGCGTCACGGTCGCGACAGCGTCGCCCACGTCGACTACCTCGGCGACGCACTCGTGTCCGATGGCGAAGGGCGGACGGAAAGGCGTGTGCCCGGCGATGATGTAGTGGTCGAGGTCGCAGGTCGTCGAGGCGATAGGGCGGACGACCGCCTGGCGGTCGCCTTGTATCGTGGGGTCCGCCGCGTCGCGCCACTCGAGTGTGCGCCGGCCAACATAGACAAGCTCACGCATCTGCTCCGTCCTTTCGTCTTTTTGTTTGATCATAGCGGCGAACTCGTCTTCATGAGCCGAGGCGCGCTTGTCCAGGACACGGCTAGCTAGCGGTGGCCGTGCCCGACGCCGACGTAGCGCGCCTCGCCCGCGCCGATGTTGTCGAAGCGGTGGGGCACGTCGGCTACGAAATAAAACGCATCGCCTTCTCCCACCTCGTACGTGTCGTCGCCCATCGTCACGCGCACGACGCCGCGCTCGACGAGCAAATAGTACTCCATCGCGGTCAGATGCGGGGCGAGGTCGCCCGAGCTGGACCCGGCCGGCATGACCACCTGCACGATATCGACCGCGCTGGAGCCGAAGGCGGGGAACAAGAGCCGCTCGATGCCCGTCGCCGCGTCGTGGAAGGTCACGCGCTGCTCCTTGGGCAGCCACAGGGCGCGCCGCCGTTCGTCGGCCCCGATGAGCTGCGACATGGTGAGCCCCAGCGCCGCGGCGATCTTGGTGGCGACGACGAGCGTCGGGTTGTTCTCGCCGCGCTCGACCTTGGAGAGCATGGCCTTGCTCACACCCGCGCGCTCGGCCAAGACATCCAGCGTCCAGCTCCGCCCCACGCGCAGCTCGTGGATCCGCCGCCCTAGACGCTGCGCGTGCGCCGCGTCCACCTCGCGCGCCGCGAGCGCCCCGTTTTCAACCACTAGCGCCCTCTTGTTTCTTATGTTACTCTTAAATCAGATAAGCGATACAGGTGAGGCAGGCGCGCCTCCTTGCCGGTAGTGTAGCAAAGAGGGGTGGAGCGATGTTCGACAAGGCGATCGTGGGCGGTGATGAAGGCGCTCAGGCGGCGAGGGCAGACCAGGGCGCGTGGTACGACGTGGTGGTGGTCGGGGGGGGCGCGGCTGGGCTGAGCGGAGCTTTGGCCCTCTCCCGCGCGCGGCGGTCCGTGCTGGTGGTGGACGGGGGGCAGCCCCGCAACGCCCCGGCCGCGCACCTACACAACTATCTGGCGCGCGAGGGGGTCACGCCCACGGAGTTTCTGGCCGTTGGCCGCGCTGAGGTAACCGGCTACGGCGCTCAGATCATCTCCGGCCGCGTGGCCGCGGTCGCGCGCCTGGACAGCCAGGACGAGCACGGCGGCTTCCGGGTGGTTCTGAGCGAGGGCGACAGCGTCTATGCGCGCCGGCTCCTGGTGACCACCGGCCTCGTCGACGACCTGCCCGCCGTGCCGGGCGTGGCCGAGCGATGGGGACGCGACGTGCTGCACTGCCCCTACTGCCACGGCTGGGAAGTACGCGACCAGGCCATCGGCATCTTGGGTACCGGGCCGATGGCCGCCCACACGGCGCTGCTGTTCCGCCAGTGGAGCGCCGACGTGACCTTGTTCCAGCACACCGCGCCGCCCTTGTCGGAGGAGCAGGCCGAGCAACTGGCCGCCCGCGGCATCACCGTCGTGGACGGCGTGGTGGCGGCGCTCGACATCCACGACGACACGCTCACCGGCGTGCGGCTGCGCTCCGGCGCGTTTATCCCACGCCAGGCCGTCGTGGTCTCGCCCCGTCTCAGGGCCCGCGCCGAGGTGCTGACCTCCCTGGGGCTGGACGCCGTTGATTTTGAGGTCGGCGGCCACGTCTTCGGCGCCTACGTTCCCGCCGACGCCATGGGAGCCACTACTGTGCCGGGCGTCTGGGTCGCCGGCAACGTCGCCGACCCACAGAGTCAGGTCATCAGCGCCGCCGCGGCCGGGCTGAAGGTTGGAGCGGGGATCAATGCCGACCTGATCGCGGAGGACACGGCCCGCGCCGTGGCAGCCTTCCGCGCCCGCAATCGGGCGACGCGCGCCCCCTCGCCCATCTAAAGGGAAGCTATGACGATACGGCCGGGTTACGTTGCGGCTTGGCCCCCTCGTCGAGCAGCCCCTGGTAGGTCGGGCGCGGCAGGTCGAAAAAGGTGGTGGAGCGGACGTAGCCCGAGCGCGCCAGGCGGCCTACGGGCTGCGAGAGCTTATCGTCCAGGATGCCGTCGGCGTACAGCGCCGCGTCGACCGTGATGTAGACGACATCGGCGATAATGAGGTAGGCGCTCGGCCCGTTCCCGAACTCCTGGATGTCGCGCACCCTGCACTCCATCGCGGCGGGCGACTCGCCCACGCTCGGCGCGGCCACGACGACGGAGGGCAGGGGCGTCAAGCCCGTCCAGTCGAACTCGCTCGTCTCAGGAGGAAAATCGGCCGAGGAGAGGTTCATCTGCGCGGCCAGGACGCCAGGAACGTGGTTGAACACGAACTCGCCCGTCGCCTTAATGTTGGCCAGGGTGTCCTTGGCTCCGGCGGAAGAGAAGGCGATGATGGGCGGATCGGCCGAGACGATCATGCAGTACGAGTGCGGCGCGAGGTTGTTTATGCCCCTCGCGCTACGCGTGCTGACCCAGGCGATGGCGCGCGGGGCCACGATCGAGTTCATGAGGTTGTAGACCGCGCCGCGCGAGGCCGTGGCGGCGTCGATGTGCTGGCGCGCGGACGTGGGCGCGGTCTTGGGGGTCGAGTCGGTCATCGGAGAGCAGGTCCTTTCCACGAGGTGAATGAGTGGAGTCTATCGCTTAGTAGGTCTGGCCCAGTGTAGCTGACTCAGCGCCTCCTCAACCTCTTCCACGGCTCCAAGACGTATGCCTCCACGGTGCAGGCAGAACATTCACGCGTCACATGACCCTCACGCCGCCAGCTAGTCTAGATACTGCACCCACGAGGGCCGCGTAGGGAACAGCGCCTGCAAGAGCGTCGTCGGCGATCCACACGTCGGGATAGGCGTCGCACAGCGCGTCGAGGCCGCGGTAGCCGAAAAGCAGTTGCAGGAACACTAACGCGGGGAAGGCTGCCTGGACCTCGCTCCAGGGTGGGACACGCTGCTCCTCGACGATCGTGATCCTCCCTCGCTCCAGCGTCACGCGCAGCCCGCTCCGGTAGAAAGGCATGGAGCGCCTGTCGTCGACGGCCCCTCCACGCGCGAAGGCGCGGCAACGGGCAGCCGAACGCTTTCCTTGCTCCAAGTCGCTCCCACGGACACAGGGGTCGCGCGTCTGCCGAGTCCGGTACGTTAAAACGGTGAGGCGAAACGCCAGGTGTCTTCGACGACGACGCCGTACGCGAGAACGAAAGGGATGAACTACCGTGTGCTATGACTCCAAAGCCCAACCGCCCATCCCCGTGGGGGAGCCGACCGCGACACGTGACGAGGATCTCGTGCTGACCGCCGCCGATGGGACGCAGTTCGCCGCCTACCGCGCGGCGCCCCAGACCACGCCCACGGCCGGCATCGTGATCCTGCCCGACGTGCGCGGCCTGCACCAGTTCTACAAAGACCTCGCCGTGCGCTTCGCCGAGCAAGGCGTGGCGGCCGTGGCCCTCGACTATTTCGGCCGCAGCGCCGGCCTGACCGCGCGCAACGACGATTTTGAGTATAGGCCGCACGTCATGCAGTTGACGTTCGACGCGATCCAGGAAGACGTCGCGGCAGCGCTGGCCAGCCTCACCGAGGCCGCGCCAGGCGTCCCCACCTTCACGGTGGGCTTCTGCATGGGCGGGTCGTTGTCCTACCTCATGGGCACGCGCGACCTGCCTCTAACCGGCGTGATCGGCTTCTACGCCGGCCTCTCGCGCGACTTTGCCGGCGCGGGCACGCTGATGGATCGGGCCTCCGACGTGCATCTGCCCTCGCTCGGTCTATTCGGCGGCGCGGACGCCCATATCTCGGCCGATCAAGTCGAGGCGTTCGACAAGGCGCTCGACTCCACGGGCGTCCCGCACGAGATCGTCTCCTACGAAGGGGCGCCGCACAGCTTCTTCGACCACCAGGCCGCGGAGTACGCCACGGCCTCCGCCGACGCCTGGACGCGCATGTTGGGCTTTATCGCCTCCCACGCCCCCGCCGCCGCCTAGTATGACAACGGCGCCACGCTTTACGGTGGACGGCCCTGCCGCCGTGCCCGTCCTGACGTACTACGTGAGCGAGGCCCCGACAGATATCCCTTGGAGACCGTGACGTGGCTGGACGAGGTGCGCTGGACTCTACGAGTCCTGTTTTGCGGAGCGTAAGGAAGAACGAGGCGAGACCTGGGCATCAAAGGTGAGGCGGCTTTAAGCAGGGATTTAAGGCCGACAAAGATGAAAAGCTGCTCTAGACCTCCGTCTAGAGCAGCTTTTCATTTATGACCAGGTCTCAACGCGGTGTGTACCTGTCGGGACGGCGTCTCGTTTTGTCGCCGCGACGTACGGCGATCGGGTGCTATCCGGTCGAGGGCGGCGTCCACCGCGCGGGAGCAGCTTTCCTTGACGTGGAGCGTGGCGTCCGTCACCCCCTGAGAGCAGCCGCCCTACTAGGCCAGGCGACCGCGGCGGCAGCCCCAGGCCATCTCCATAACTTTTGACTATCTTGACAAAATTTGACTCTGCGTCTATATTACTGACTACACGGTCAACTTTTTACTAGGGGGTCAAATGGGGATAGTAGAGGGAACACGGATGACGGAGAGGAAGCAGAGTTCTCTACGCGGGCGCCAGCGCGCCGAGCGCGAATTACTGATCCTGGCGGAGGCTGAACGGATCCTTCATGTGGAGGGGTACGATGGGCTGGTCATGGAGCATCTGGCCGCACGGGTGGGTGTCAGCAAAGGGACGCTGTATCAGCATTTCGCCAAGAAGGAGGATCTTGTTGGCGCGATCATGGTGCGTGCCGTGTCGCAGGTGGGGGAGCAACTCATGCTCCTTGTCGCCGACACGGACCGACCAGCGGCGGAGCGACTAAGCGACGCCCTGTCCCTGGCCAGCAATGAGCGTAGTCGGGGCCTGATGGCAACCCTCACGGCCCCACAAAAGCAGACACTGGCCGTCGCTCTGGGACACTATCCGGGTCTGCAGGACACCTTCGCGCACGTTTTCGAGGGGTTATGCACGCTTATTAGCCAGGGCCAGGCCAGCGGCGCGTTTGACCCCACTATCCCCGCGCCGTTCGCCGCGGTATTCCTGATGTCGCTAGCCAGGGCGCAGGACGGGCCAGTTCAGGCCGTGCTGACGACCTTGAGCGTGGAAGAATTCGTGGCCTTGGGGAGCAGGCTTTTTTTAAATGGCCTGTGCGTCCGGCCCGCGCCGTAGGCGCCATGCACCCCAGGGGGAATCTATCCGCGGGTCGCTCTAGGTACAGGGGACGATCGGCGTCAGAACGACCGGCCTGACGGGGCGCGACACGCACGCCAAGGGTTCGTGCGGTATTGAAGAAGCACGTTCGATTCCTCTATCGAGGAATAAGGAGTTCACACAATGGATCAACTATTCTCGGCGCTCGGACACGCAATCATCCGCTTTCGCTATATGGTGGTAATCGTCTGGGTCGCGACAGCCCTGCTCATCCCCCGCCTTCTGCCCAGTCTGTCCAGCGTTGCCGACAACAATAACAGCGCCTTCTTGCCGGCAAATTCGCCGAGCATGCAGGCGGCGCTGCTGGCTGGCCCCTTTCAGCAGGGATCACTTCCCACCGCGACGTTCGTGGCCTCCCGTCGCGGTGGGGCGCTGACGGCGGCGGATCAGACCACGATCGATAGGGTCGAAGCAGCGATGCGCCGCGTCTCCAGTGTGGTGCTGGTGCGCGACCAGGGGGTCTCCGCCGACGGGAGCACGCGCCGGGCCCTGGTGGAACTCAGCGGGCAGGCGGCGGGCGGCCAGCAGGCCGAGCCGATCATCAAAGCGGTCCGCGCCGCCTTCGGCACGGTAAGCGCCCCACCCGCCCTGTCTTTTTATCTCACGGGCCAGGTAGCCTCCATCGTGGATAACCAGAGTGCGACCAATGATAGCTTGAAGCTCACCGAGCTTTTGAGCGTGATCTTTATCCTGGTCCTGCTCTTTGGGATCTACCGCTCCCTACTCGCGCCCTTCATCACGCTGCTGCCGGCGGCCCTGGTGGTTGTTATCTCCGGGCCGGTGATCGCGGAGGCGCACCAGGCCGGTCTACAGGTCTCCGCGATCGTGCAGTTCATGCTGATCATCCTGGTGCTGGGCGCCGGCGCCGATTATGGGCTTTTCCTGATCTTCCGCGTGCGCGAAGAGATGCAGCGGGGCCTGGAGCCTAACGCCGCCCTGGTCAAGAGTCTGATGCGCGTCGGTGAAACCATTACCTTCTCAGCCTGTATCGTCATCGGCGCGCTGCTCTGCCTGCTGCTGGCCTCCCTAGGCATCTATCAGGGGATGGGGCCGTCGCTGGCTATCGCCATCGCCTTAATGCTGCTGGCCGGTCTCACCCTTACCCCGGCCCTGCTGGCGATCGCGGGGCGCGCCGCCTTCTGGCCGCTCAATGTCCGCTCCTCGGGACTACGTATAGGGGTGTGGGGCAAGATCGCCGCCTTCGTCCTGCGCCAACCGGCGGCAACTCTCGCGGTTGGGTTAGTCCTGTTCGGCGGCCTGAGTCTGGCGGTGACGCGCTATGACGCCACCGGCTTCGGCGACAGTGGAACCACCAGCTCCACCAGCCAGTCGGCCCAGGGCACAGCAGTACTTGGCAGGCACTACCCCGCCGCGCAGGCCAACCCTACCAACGTACTCCTGCACTACCCGGCCTCGGTCTGGCAGCAGCCAGAGCTGCTGACGCGGGCCGACAAGACGCTGCGCGCCGAAAATGTCTTCAAGGCTGTCAGCGGCCCGCTCAACCCGAACGGGACTCCGCTCACCGCGGCGCAAATCGCGCGGCTGCATGCCGCGCTTGGCCCGGCTATCAGTCTACCGCGCGTCCTACCCACGGGGAGCACGATCTCGCCGGTGCTCTATAGCGCCTATCGCTCCACGGCGCAGTTCATCAGCGTCGACGGGCGCACGGTGCAATTCTACGCCACGTTGACCGCGGGCGCTGCCGGGAGCAACGGGGCCACGCAGGCGATCCCGAGCATCCGCACAGCTCTCGCGCGGGCAGCGGCGGCGACCGGAGCCGACGCGAACGGTCTGGCGGGGGAGACGGCGGTCTCCTACGATCTTAGCACCGTCTCCAATAACGACATCCTGCATATCGTGCCAGTGGTCCTGCTGGTGATCGGCGTGCTGTTGGCGCTCGTGTTGCGCTCCCTGGTGGCTCCGTTGTACCTTATCGCCAGCGTGGGGCTGTCGTACCTGGCGGCGCTGGGCTTGGCCGTGGTCGTGTTCATGGGCGTCGGAGGGAGTGCGGGCTTGGCCTTCGTGCTGCCGTTCTTCATGTTCATTTTCTTGATGGCGCTGGGCTCGGACTACAACGTGCTGGTGATGACGCGTATCCGTGAAGAGGCGCGCGCGGGCGACCTAAAGTCGGCGGTGATCCGCGCCATCAACGCGACAGGTGGAACGGTGACCTCGGCGGGGCTGATCCTGGCCGGGTCGTTCGCGGTGCTCACCGTGACCGGCGGCGGCCAGATCCAGCAGATCGGTCTGGGCATTGCGGCGGGGATCTTGATGGACACCTTCCTGATCCGCACGCTGCTGATCCCCTCGCTCGTGGTGCTCATTGGGCGCTGGAACTGGTGGCCCTCCGCGCTCGGGCAGCAGAGAGAAGGGCTCCCAGCGCCTGAGTCGGCTACGTCCAGCGAGGTGGCGTGACCGCCTGAGCGCTCAACAGCCGGCGCCGCCTCCGACTAACTCATGATCCGCGCCGCCCTCGACGACCGGCGCGGATCACGAGTTAGTCGGCGCCGCGCCTCCCCCTCTCTCGTTTCGACGGCAGGACTGGGATCTAGCCGTGTCGCGCGCTAGGGGCCGTCGTCTTCGAGGGCGGCGCCCGGCATGAGGCGAAAGATCAGGGAGGCCACGACGCCTTCGATGAGGCCGAGCACGCTGACCGGCACGAGGCCAAGGGCGATCAGCACCCACCATGTACCGGGCGTGTAGCCGCTCGTGCCCACGGAAACCAGGCTGAGCAAAGCCAGCGCCATCCAAATCAAAAGAGTTATGCCGATCGTCACGAGCGTGCCGACGACGATAGGGTGCGCGCTCTTGCGCGTGCGGTAGGCCGTCAAGAGCGCGAGCGGGACGGATAGGAGGCCGAAAAGAAGAATCGACCCTTGGTCGTTGCCGAGCGGAAGCACGCATCCTCCATTCATGTCGCGTGCGGGACGCCGCACGGCGGGCGGCCCTCGTCGGCGCGACTCTTTGTCAACTACATGATAGATGACGGCAGGGCCTCCAGCCCGGCGGGTATCATATCCTCATGATAGACGCTATCTATGATCTGGCGCGACTGAAGCCGATCCATGCGGCCGTCCGCGTGCTCTCCGTGCCGGGCGCCCCGGCGTCGCTCGCCCTGCTCACGCCTCCCCCCGCCGGAAACGCGTCTATCGGCATCATCGCGGGCTCGTTCAACCCCTTGACGCGCGGACACGAAGCGCTGGCGACCGCCGCGCTGGACGAGGGCGTCGTGGGAAGCGTGCTCTTGCTGCTGCCGCTGCGTGCGGTAGACAAAGAAGGCGTCACCCGCGCCTCGTCCACCGACCGCGCCCTCGTCTTGACCGAATGGGCTTCGCACCGACAAGGGATCTCCGTCGCCCTGGTGAACCGTGGGCTGTTCGTCGATCACGCCCGCCTGGTCAAGGCGGCTTATCCCAACGCGCCGCTCGTCTTCGTGGTCGGGTACGACAAGATCGTGCAGATTTTCGACGGTCGCTACTACGACGATCGGGAAAAGGCGCTGCGCGCCCTGTTCGCGCTCTCCACCATCCGCGTGGCCCCGCGCGACGGGCAAGGTGAAGAGGCGCTGCGCGTGCTGCTGGCGCGCGACGAGAACGAGGGCTACGCGGCCGGCGTGGCCGGTCTACCCGTCGACGAAGATGTCGACGCGCTCTCCTCGACGGTGGTGCGTCGGGCCGCCGCGCGGGGCGCGGCTTGGACGGATCTCGCGCCGGTAGAGACGGTGCGTTTCGTGGAGGAGACGCGGCCCTACGCACCGCCGCTGCGCCTGCCCAACGGTGAGGAGATCGACCGCTACGGGCTGCGCGTGGCGCTCCTCGACGCCGTCGCTTCCGGCGTCCTCGCCACACCAGAGCCCCCTGACTTCGCCGCACTCTGCGCCATGGCCGGCGCCGACAGCGCGGAAGGACGCGCCCTGCGCGGCAGGCTGCAGCGGATGAACTACACTAAGTAGGCGGCAGCGCTCTATTCAGTGCGTTGTCCGCTCAGTACACGAGGATACATGGACGAGACACCGCCGCCCATCGACGTCAAACAGTTTTTTCTTGTTTTCGGTGTGGTCATCGCTCTGGCGCTCGTCGCGGCAAATCTGCTTAATGCATTCATCACCGCACGGCTCACGCATCCCAAATCCTTCATCGCCACGAGCACGGCGGGCGGGAGCATCGCGACCGGACGGTACGTCTCACCGACCTTGCAGCACTACGTCGAGACAAAACTTGGCTACGCGCTGGACTACCCCTCGACCTGGACGCTCGAGGGGCTGCTGCCGAGCATCCGGGTCGCCGGCCCGGTAGGCGCCGCCGTCGCGCCGACGGCCAATTTGTTCGCCGCGCCGGACCGCCATGCCTACGCCTTCGTCATCGTGGGCGCCGACGCGATCACCACGGGCGTCGCGATCCGGCCCTACAAGACGAAAGACCTTCAGAACGTCGAGAGAGGGCTTCTGCTCGACGGCGTCGTCCCGTTGCACGCCGTGGCCTTTCAGTTTGTCCGCTTTGGCGGCGAGACGTACGTGCAGGGGTCAGTCGACGTCAAAGCAGGGAAAGACCTTCAGTACGAGGTCGCGCGCATGGGCGTGCGCAACGGACGCGTCTACATCTTCGTGACCTCGGTGACGAGTAGTAAAGCGTCGTACACTCTCGAAGCGGGCCAGACCCGCGCGATCCTGGCCAGCCTCACGCTGCGCTGAGCTAAAAGCGCCTCATGTTACACTGGAAGAATGATGGAAGACAACAAGACAAACGTTATTGAAACCCTCGACGGCCTGTCCACGGCGCATCTGATCGTCGACGCGGCGTCGGACAAAAAAGCGCAGGACATCGTTCTGCTCGACGTTCACGAGATAACCTCGTTCACCGACTATTTCGTGATCTGCAATGGTACATCGGAGCGCCAGCTCCGCGCTATCGCCGATGGCATCGACGAGGCGCTCTCGACGGTCGGCATCAGTCCGTTCCGGCGCGAGGGCACGCCCGCCGACGGCTGGGTGTTGCTCGACTGCAGCGACGTGGTGGTCCATATCTTCGCGCCTGAGTCGCGCACCTTCTATAGCCTCGAGAAGTTGTGGGAGCGGGGGCGCATTGTAGCGCGCCTCGTTTGAACGCGGAGAGCGAGTGGTAGAGCCTCAAGGACGCGCGAAACCCTTTATCCTGGGCTCGATGGCCGGGTCAGCAGGCGGCTTGGTGCTGGGCGTCGTGCTCGGAGCCCTTTTCTGGACCGACGTGGCCGCGCTCTTCCGCAAGATCGCGCGGCGCATGTCCCGCCGCGAGGAGCAGGTCAACTTCGAGATCTTGCTGCAGTAGCACCCTGTGCGTCGGGCGATCCGGCGTGGGCCATGGCTCACGGGGTAGACGGCGCGGAAAGAGGGCCTGGTTTTTTGGTAGGCGCCGCGTTGACCTACACCTAAAAATCGCTCGGCGAACGGTACGCACGAGGGGCGGAGCCGCCATGGCTCCGCCCCTCGTCCGCGTCCTGTCGCTCACGGCGCGGGCGTGGGCGTCGGCGACGCGGGCCTAAGCCATGGCGCCGAGGCCGGCAACGGCCCCACGATAACGTCGATCAGGTCGAAGGTGTACCAGCCCTTGGCGGAACGCGCCCCCGCGTAGTAACTCTGCACGGAGATCTTGTACACACCCGCTTTCCGGTAAGCGTGGCTCGCAGCGACGCCCGCGGCCATCGCCCTGTCGCCGAACATCCAGCGCACGCGCCAGCCGAGCACTTGCTTGCCCAGAGACCGCGCCACCTCGCCCATATCCTCGCGAAGGGCGACGGCATGTCCGGGCGTCAGCGCCCTAGGGAAGGCAAAAGGAGCCCAGAAATCCTCGCCCGCGCTCGTAGAAGGCAACGCGGTGATGTGCCAGGGTTCGTGAAAAGTCGTCCGGGAAGCGCGGGCGCTCGCTGCGCTGCTCGCCCGTCCCAGACCGGACACGGGGACGGGCGGGAGGCCCGCGCTCCCCGAGTGCGCGTCTTTCCTCCCTTCGTCCTGACTTTTCACGAGCCCTGGGTGATGTGCCTGGCCGCGACGCCGTCGGCGTAGGCCGAGGTCGCGTTGCTGAAGATACACGCGCGGACGGGCATAACGTTTCCCAACGCTCCAACCACCACCGCGCCGCCGCACACGACGCCCCTAAAGAGGCGTCCGCCCCGCGTTGTCCGTGGCTCGTTCACGATAAATCTCCCTCACAAAGGCCGTCACACGGCCGTGCGTCACAGCGTGCGCTCCCCCTTGCCGAGAGAGCGCCGTGGTTCCGGGGACGATACAGAGACACCCACAGCGTAATCGAATCGCGCGCGACGTGTCCATGGAAGGCAAGCGCGGACCGGCCAGACGCGAAGCCAGGGTCATCGGATACCCTAGAAGGCGTGATGTCGAAACTCGTGATCTTCCTCTGGCGCGTCCTTCCGCTGTCCAAGGCGCTGCGCTGGACCTTGCTGTATCGCGGCAACGCGCACTTCGTCGCCGGGGCCACTGCCTTTATCCAAGACGCCGAGGGGCGCATCCTGTTGTTCGAGCACACCTACCGTCCTCAACACCCCTGGGGCTTGCCAGGAGGGTGGATCAAGCGGGGCGAGAAGGTCGAAGACGCCCTGGCGCGTGAGATGCGCGAAGAAAGCGGCTTCGAGATCGTCGTCGACGGCCTCTTAAGGGCGGACCTGCACCCCGCGACGCGGACCATCGACCTGCTTTATGCCTGCCGCGTCGCGGGCGGAGCGTTCCGGCGCAGCGCTGAGGTCTCGGGCTACGCCTACATCGCGTTCGACGACCTCCCTCCGCTCGTGCCGAACCAGCGCGAACAGATCGCCGCCATCCTCTCTCAGGACCCTCTCTTTAGGAGGTCATGACGGTGATAATCGTCGAGGCGATGACGCCCGCGCGCTGACTCGCCGTCACGATCCACGATCCAAGCTCGTCTTTCTGGATAAAAGCGGGAGACGTAAACTCAACTCTGCCGTGTCCGTCGGCACGATAGCTGCCCATGATGCCGCCGCCGAAGCCCGTAGAGTGCAGTGGACGCTCCGTGAAATTGATGTCCGCGTCGGGCAGCGCGCCCGTGAGCGTGAGGGTAAAGGGCTGGCCAAGGGTGATGCGGACAGGGGAGATCCGTAAGATCACGCTTTCCGCGGACGGCGCGGCGGCGGCCTTTCCACCTGTCGTGGCGTCGGTGGCCATGACGCGCACGTGATAGTCGGCATAGGCGCTTGGGTCGACCGGAATGTCGAGTGTGGCGTCGAGTGCGCCCACCCGATCGGCACGCGCGAACTGGGTTGCCATGTAGGAGGTGTAGCGCGGGTACTGGCCGGAACGTGGCACGCCCGTCCACATCGCGCGCAATGTCACCCGCGCCCCTGCCCCAAAGCCAGCCCCGCGCACGCGGACGGCGAGGCCAGTGGTCAGGGTGGTGGTCGTCACGGTGAGCGCCGGCGCGGTCGTGGAGGGAACGCCGGTTCCATTAGCCGCTGGGAACAGACCAAAGCGGGGGATGAAGCGCAGGCTCCGTAGCGCGGCGAGCTGGTCGGGTCCCAGTGCGGCGCCGGGGGCCAGTATCTTGTAGACGGCTCCTGCATGAGCCAGGATGATGGCGGTGACGGGGCCTGGGCCGAGCACGCCCGTAGCCTGGACCCCAGGCGCGCCCGCGTAGCTCACCACGACACGGCTCGCCGGCGTCGCCCCCTCCAGCAAGCTGTCCATCCCGGCTGCCGCCACACGGGCGTCATCTTGGTCGAACGTCGTGCCCCAGGAGGTGATGCTGAGCCGGACGACGCTGTAGCGCGCGCCGGACGGTGGAAAGCCAGCGAACTCCAGGACGTGGGCCGGCGTCTGATCGCGCGTCCAGCCCGCCGGGAGGTCGAACGCGACGCCGAGGGCGCTGTCGCGGACGGTCGTCATGGAGCTTGATTGGCGCTGCGGAGCTGCCGCCGCGGCGGCCCGCACGTGGCCAGCGATGGCGACGCTGGCAAGGGCGACGGTCGTGAGAGTCAAAGTAGAGAATCGGTGAGTGCGTGAACGAATCATGTCTATATATCCTTTCATAGGGGACGTTTGTTGCGCCAGACCATAGGTCGATTTAACCGCCCGATCGGCCGCGAACGGTGCGAGGGCAAGCGAGCGGACGGGGACGCCAACACGATCGAGCGTGCCTCGCCCTCGTTCGCATTCACGGTATTTTCCCGACGCGGGCCTGTTTGCCCGTCCTATTAAGGCTAACGGCGTGAAGGCCAGAAAGGTGACGCGGCGCGTGCGCCCCGCCTTTCTAGCCGGAGCGTGGGAAGACCAGCTTCTTCTAGACGGGGGGCAGGCGCTGGGCGTCGGATAGACCAAAAAGAGAGGCCGGCCCCGCTGTGGGACCGGCCTCTCTACGTAAGGCAGGCGGAGTTTGTCGGGCGTCTACTGGAGCGCGGCGACCTCGACCGGGGCGTCGGGGATCGGCGTACCGGGGCCCGTTGGGACCGGCAGCGGGGCCATACCATCGGGCCGGTGCGCGTTGAGGATGGCGGTCAACTGCGTGCGGTCGAGCGACTCGTCTTGCAGCAGCCCATTGGCGATCGCGTCGAGCATAGGACGGTAGTCCGTCAGGATCTTCAACGCCTGCTGGTGAGCCTGGTCGATCAGGCGCTCCACGGCGGCGTCGATGCGGCGGGACGTCTCCTCGCTATACTCCTTGGGCTCGAAGGGGTTGTAGCCCCGACCGCCCATCGCGTCGTCGCTCGAGCCGCCGAGGTAGCGCGGCCCCAACTCGTCGGACATGCCGAGTTGCGTCACCATGGCGCGGGCCATGCCCGTGATCTGCTGGATGTCGTTCTGAGCGCCGGACGTGATCTCGCCGTTGACGACCTCCTCGGCGGCACGTCCGCCAAGGCCGACAGCCATACGGTCCATCAGATAGTCGCGTCGATAGTTGCGCCGGTCGTCGATCGGGCGGAACTGCGTCACGCCCAGCGAGCGGCCGCGCGGCGTGATGGTCACGCGATGCACCGGGTCGACGTTGGGCAGCATGAAGGCCACCAGCGTGTGTCCCCCCTCGTGGTAGGCCACGGTGCGGCGCTCTTCCTCGTTCATCAGCGAGGCGCCGGGAGAACCGAGGGTGATGCGGTCGAGGGCTTCCTCGAAGTCGCGCGGCGCGACCTGCGACTGGTCTTTGCGCGCGGCGGTCAGGGCGGCCTCGTTGGCCAGGTTGGCCAGGTCGGCGCCGCTCATGCCGGGCGTGGCCGCCGCCAGCGCCCCTAAGTCGACGGTGGGGCTGAGCGGCAAACCGCGCGTGTGGATCTTGAGGATGGCTTCGCGACCGCGCCGATCGGGCGGATCGACCGTCACCTGGCGGTCGAAGCGTCCGGGACGCAGCAGCGCGTGGTCGAGCACGTCGGGCCTGTTCGTCGCGGCGATGATGATCACCGCCTGGTTGGGCTCGAAGCCGTCCATGGAGACCAGAAGCTGGTTGAGCGTCTGCTCACGCTCGTCGTTGGTGCCGCCGCCGAGCGGACCGCCGGAGCCGCGCTGGCGTCCGATGGCGTCGATCTCGTCGATGAAGATGATGGCGGGCGACGCGGCCTTGGCCTTATCGAACAGATCGCGCACGCGCGAGGCGCCCACGCCCACGAAGACCTCGACGAATTCCGTGGCGCTGATGGAAAAGAACGGGACGTGCGCCTCTCCGGCGACAGCGCGCGCCAGCAACGTTTTACCGGTGCCGGGAGGGCCGACGAGCAGCACGCCCTTGGGGATGCGCGCGCCCAGACGCTGGTATTTCGTGGGGTCGCGCAGGAAGTCGACTTCCTCGCGCAGCTCGTTCTTGGCCGCTTCCACGCCCGCCACGTCGGCGAAGGTCGTCGAGGGACGCTCCTCGGTATAGAGCTTGGCCTTGCTCTGACCGAAGCCGAAGATGCCTTGTTGCTGGCGACGCGCCGCCTGGGTCCCAAAGTAGAACAAACCGATCAAGAACAGGAAGGGCAACACGCCGATCAACACGTTGACCACGTTGAGCCAGAGCGGCGTCGACTGGTCCTGCCCTATAACCGTCGCTCCGTTTCTACGTAGGGTCGTGGACACGCTGGTGGCGTCTACGAGAGGGAGTCTGTTCGTGGTGTAACTCGTGTACGTGTGGCCGGACGCCGTGTAGGTGTTCTTAGACTTAAAGTCTCCCGAGATCGTCGTATCGGCGAACGTCGCCGTTTGGATCGTCTTCTTGTCCACCTGCGCTAAAAAGGCGCTGTAGGATAAAGTGACCTGCGGACCGTGGGAGTTGTTGCTGAGCCACGGCACGTAGACGAGGAAATTGAAAAGGATGGCGACGACCATGATGATGATGTAGGTGCGGCGCGTGAGGCGCGGGCGCTGTGGCTGGTTGCCGTTGCCCGGCCCTTGAGGGCCGCCGCCGCCCGTTCCGCCGCCCGTCGGCGGGGTGTTGCGCGGGTTATTCACTGTGTGTCTCCTCAGGGGGAATCTGTTCTATATATAGACCCTACGCATACTGTACCCGACAAGGACATTCATGCCGACCTACCGTGTCTCTACAGGCATGAAACGAGCCGCGACCGTCGCCGCGCGAACCATACTATGCACGATTTTCTGGGCCGGTGCGCTATGCTTAACGCTGTCGAAGATGGGGAGGAGCGCGGGAGGGTGAGCGTGGGCGCGAAGAGGGACGACGGACGGAACGATGAAGGCAGCGGGCTGGCGGCCGACCTGCGCGCCGTCTACGGCGCCTATCAGTTTCTGCGCGGCCACGACCTCGCGGCCGTCTCCGCGACCTCGCGCCGCCTCCGCGAGGCCGACCTGCCCGCGCTGGCCGCTCGCCTGCGCGACGAGGTCGGCGAACTGCGCGGTGTGATCGCGGGCACGCATGGCCATGGCGGCGGCGGAGACGACGTCGTGCTCGAAGCCTCGCAGTGCCTCTACTGGACCTTCGTGCTCGCCGTCGCCGCTGGCGACGCCTACGACGACCTGTCCCCACACCTCGCCCTGACGGGCGCGACGCACGACGCCGGGGCCACGACCGTGCCTGATGACGCGGTGGATCTGACAGATCCCTCGACCCGGCGTGAAACCCTGCGCGCGGTGCTCTCGACCGTGGGCGCGCTCTGCCGGCAACGCGGCGTCGACCCGCACGCGGCGGTCGCGCGCGACCGCGCCGACCTCCACACACGCCCCTACCTCGACGCCTACTGGGCGTCATCAGCCCCACTCACCAACGCCGATTAAGAAGATTGCGCTTTACCCGACGATCGACCGAGCCTTAAGGAGGAATTGATGGATGCTGAAACGACGACCGCGACGCCGTTGGCCTGCACTCTGGCGGCGCTGACGGCGGACGAACGGGCACGGCGGCAGGCGCTGACCGACCAGTTGGCTGCCGCGCGAGAAGAGGTGCGCGACGAGGAAGACGGCTACACGTTCCGCTATCAGGCCGCGCTGCTGCCGGTCGCCGCCGCGTTCGTAGCGCTCGAACGGCGCTGTTGTCCCTTTTTTCGCTTTACGCTCACGCTCGACCCCGCCGACGGCCCCCTCTGGCTGCGCATCACCGGTGGCGAAGGCGCTAAAGATATGGCTCGGGTTGCACTGAACCAGGATGCATAGGAGGCGCCCTCGCCGGAGCCGTGGACGTCGCGCGGATCGATCGAGGCTGTCCTACCCAAGGAATTTTGCGCCGGGGACTGCTTGACCGCGCGTTCTTTGTCTCGTAGACTACAAGACATAACACCAGCGCGACGATGACCGGGAAGAGTAGGAAGCGTTCGACGCCGTTGTAGAGACGTGGGGCCACCGGCTGCAAGCCCTGCGCGGACACCGAACATCTGAACGTCGCCCGCGAGTCGCGGATACAGGGTGCGCCCGTTATAGCGCCAACGAGGGTCGCTCATCGTCGTGAACGAGCCGCTGGGAGGATGCACCTGCATGAGTCCCCCGGTCGTGTTCGCTCTCTCTACGTGTTCGACCGAATCGAGGTGGTACCACGGGCCTCCGCTCGTCCTCTAGGGACGACCGGGGGTTTTTTTGTGTTGATTGTGGAGAGTGGGGCCGTGACCGCGCTGGAACGCACGTTCGCGGGACCGCGGGCCGCGGCGGCTGGCGACGGACCTGTCGCGAGGGAGAACGACGATGACGACGGAGATGGCGAAGACCTACGACCCCGGCGCCGTGGAAGGGCGCATCTACCGATGGTGGGAAGAGAACGGGTACTTTAAGCCGCGCGAGAACGCGGCGCGGCAACCGTTCGTCGTGTCCATGCCGCCGCCCAACGTGACCGGCGAACTGCACCTGGGCCACGCGCTCTTCTCCACGCTCGAAGACGTCATGGTGCGCTACCACCGCATGAAGGGCGACCCGACGCTCTGGGTTCCGGGGTCCGACCACGCCGGCATCGCCACGCAAATGGTGGTGGAGAGGATGCTGCGCAAGGAAGGGGTCGACCGCCATACCCTTGGCCGCGAGGCGTTCGTAGAGCGCGTGTGGGAGTGGAAAGAGCGCTACGGCCACCGCATCACCGCGCAGTTGCGCCGCCTCGGCGCGTCGTGCGACTGGAGCCGCGAACGCTTCACGCTCGACGCTGGCCTCTCCAAGGCCGTGCGCGAGGTGTTCGTGCGCCTGCATGAAGAAGGGCTGCTCTACCGCGACGACCGCATCATCAACTGGTGCCCCCGCTGCGAGAGCGCCATCTCCGACCTCGAAGTGGACCACGAGGACCGGCAGGGCAAGCTCTACCACCTGCGCTACCGCTTCGCCGACGACCCGACCCGGTTCATCGAAGCCGCCACGACGCGGCCTGAGACGCTGCTGGGCGACACGGCCATCGCCGTCCACCCCGACGACGAGCGCTACCAGCATCTAATCGGCAAGGAGGTGCGCGTGCCCGGCGTGGGCCGGCGCATCCCTATCGTGGCCGACGAGGCCGTGGAGCGCGCGTTCGGCGCCGGCGCGGTCAAAGTGACGCCCGCGCACGACCCGACCGACTTCGCTATCGGCGCGCGCCACGACCTGCCGCGCATCACCGTGATCGGCTTCGACGCGCGCATGACGGCGGAGGCTGGCCCCTACGCGGGACTCGACCGCTACGAGGCGCGCGAGAAGCTGCTGGCCGACCTGGAGGAGAGCGGCGATCTGTCCGGCGCCGAGGACTACACCATCCCCATCGCCACGTGCGACCGCTGCGGCACGGTGATCGAGAGCCTCATCTCGTTGCAGTGGTGGGTCTCCATGACGCCGCTGGCCACGCCAGCCATCGCGGCGGTCACCTACGGCCAGACGCGCATCGTGCCGGAGCGCTTCACCAAGGTGTACCTCGACTGGCTCAACAACATCCAGCCGTGGTGCATCTCGCGCCAGCTCTGGTGGGGTCACCGCATCCCCGCCTGGTACTGCCCCGATGGGCACACCACCGTGACGCACGAAGACCCCACGGCCTGCACGACCTGCGGCAAGGAAGACCTGACTCAGGATGCCGACGTGCTCGACACCTGGTTCTCCTCGTGGCTCTGGCCCTTCTCCACGCTGGGCTGGCCGGAGACGACGCCCGATCTGGCGCGCTACTACCCCACCGCGGTGCTGGAGACGGGCTACGACATCTTGTTCCCCTGGGTGGCGCGCATGATGATGGCGGGGCTGCACTTCGTCGGCGCCGTCCCCTTCCACACGATCTACCTCCACGGCCTCGTGCGCGACGAGAAGGGCGAGAAGATGAGCAAGTCGAAGGGCAACGTGATCGACCCGCTCGACGCCATCGACGAGTTCGGGACCGACGCGCTGCGCTACACGTTGGTCACGAGTTCGACGCCCGGCCAGGACTCTAAGCTGGCTAAGGCGCGCATCGAGGGCGCGCGCAACTTCGCCACCAAGATCTGGAACGCCGCGCGCTTCGTGCTCTCGCAGGCCCCACAGGGCGGGGCGCCGGGGGAGGCGGGGCCGTCGTCCCTGGCCGACCGCTGGATCAGCTCGCGGCTCGACCGCCTGACCGCCGACTCCACGCACCTGCTCGACGAGCTGTCCATGGGCGAGGCCGGACGCCAGACCTACGAGTTTTTCTGGAGCGAGTACTGCGACTGGTACCTGGAGATCGCCAAGATCCAACTGCGCCGCGCCGAGGACGCCGGAGACGCCCCCGCCAAGGAGGCGACCCTCTCGACCCTCATCGCGATGCTCGACGGGGCGCTGCGCCTGCTGCACCCCTTTATGCCCTTCATCACCGAAGAGATCTACGCTCAGATACCCGGCCACGGCGAGGCGCTGATCGTGGCCCCGTGGCCGACGGCGGGCGGGCGCGACCTGGAGGCCGAGAAGGAGATGGATCTTATCATCTCCTTGATCGGAGGTGTGCGCACCGCGCGCTCGGAGTTGAGCATCGAGCCGCGCCGCAAACTCAGCGCGCTCGTCGCGGCGCCGACGGAGGAGCATCGCGTGCTGCTGGAGGCGCAGCGCCCTGTGATCGAGGCGCTGGCTGGACTCGACGCGCTAGACATACAGCCCGTCGTGGAGACGCCGCCCGACCAGTCGCTGCACCTGCCCTTCCCCACCTTCGAGGTCTATCTGCCCCTCGAGGGCGTGGTGGACATGGCGGCGGAGCGCACCCGCGCCGAGGCCGAGATCGCGCGCGTGCAGGGCGCCATCACCTCGCTCCAGGGCCGTCTGGACTCGCCGGCCTTCACCGGCAAGGCGCCAGCCGCCGTGGTGGAGAAGGAGCGCGTGCGCCTGAACGAGAACCAGGACCTGCTCGAACGCCTCAAGTCGCGCGTCGCCGTCCTCAGCGGCGCCCCCGCCTAGAGCCTGTCTGATAGAGGCGCCCTCGGGCTGTACCGTACAGGGCATGAGGGAGAGGGCGGCGGGACCAACAAGAATGTCATCGCTACCCTCCTAGGTGCGCGGGACTGGGCATCGCGCGCCCACCCCCGCGCCATCGTCTATCGCCCGCCGGGACCCTCCGCGTGGTGCGTGGCGTCAGGCATAGTAGTCGGGGAACTGGCGCAAGGTCAAAACGCATCATCTCAGCAGGCTCCAACGGAACTTGACGCAGACCGCCGACGCGGTCTGCGTCAGTCAAGGCCCAGGATGCGGGCGATGTTTCCGCCCATCACCAACGCGCGGGAAGCTGGATCGGGGACCGCGCTCTCGATCTTGGCGATCTCGGCCTCGAACGACTGCACGGGGCTGTCCGTCTCCATGAGCACCTTCTCCGCGCCCACGCGCTCCACGGCCTCCTTCACGAAGCCGGAGAAGGCGAGCGCGGTGCCGAGCAGCACGTTGGGCCGGCGCGCCGCTACCAGGAGCGCTTCCTGGAAGCCCCAGATCGTGCCCATATGCGCGATCACGAGGGTCACATCTGGGAAGGTCCGCGCCATCTCGTCAAATTGTAGGGGCATGTTGCTCCACTCGCCCGCGCCATGGGCGACGATCGGGACGTGCAGCTCCTGGCAGACCGCGAAAAGCGGATCGACCAGGTCGTGCTGAGCAATGGAGTAGGCGTGCAGGAAGGGGTGCAGCTTAAGTCCCCGCAGCCCTTTCTCCGCCACGGCGCGTCGCACCTCGTCCGCCGCGCCAGCATGCCAGGGATTCACGGCGGCGTAGCCGATCAAGCGGTCCGCGTGCCGGGCCACGGTCTCGGCCATCCAGTCGTTGTGGCCGGGGGTGAGCGCCTCGACGTACGGGAAGACGACGGCGCGGTCGACGTGCGCACGGTCCATATGCGCGATCAGCGTCTCGGCCCTCTGCTGTCCCGGTCCCGCTCCGATGTGGTTGTGCGAGTCGAAAATCATGGCGCCCTGCTCCCTTCACTGCTATCCAGACCGGCGTCCTGACGGCCCGTCTGCCTACCCTTTAAGCGCCCCGGCCATCAGCCCCTCGACGATCTGCTTCTGAAACGCTATGGCCAGGATAAACACCGGCACGATGATGATGAGGCCCATCGCCGCCTCGTTGCCCCAGACGACCGACTGAAACTGGGGATCGACGGCCGCCTGCGTGAGGCCCAGGGTCAGCGTCGAGGTGGCGCTCGAGCGGCTGAAGATCAAGGGGATGAAGAACTCATCCCAGGCGGTGATGAAGTTGATGAGAAACAACGTCGCCAGGACCGGACGCAGCACCGGAATGATGATGCGTCGCAGGATCGTTAGAAAGGCCGCCCCGTCGACGCGCGCCGCCTCCTCCAGTTCGATCGGGATCTGGCGGATGAAGGAGGTCAGCAGCCAGACGCTCGTGGGCAACAAGAGGTTGACCAGCAAGATCAACATGCCTTGCAGTGAATCGAGCAGGTTGAGGCTCTGGAACATCTGGAAAAGAGGGATGATCGTGGCGATGCTTGGCAGCAGTCCCGAGAGCAACAGTCCCACGAGCAGAAAGCCGCTGCCGGGAAAGCGGATGCGGGCAAAGGCATAGGCCGCCAACATACTGACCATGACCGAGACGAACGACGACGAACTGGCCAGCAGCGCGCTGTTGAAAGACTCCTGCGCCAGCGGGACGATCTGCGCCACGTGCCTGAAGTTGGTGAAGGTCGGGTGGCGCGGGATGTAGCTTAAGGGGACCGTGAACAGTTCGTTGATCGGCGTGAACGCCGAGAGGACGATCCAGTAGATCGGGGCCAGGGTGACAAGGAGGAACAGGGCGATGGGTACGTAGAACAACAGGCGCCGCGCCAACGGACGCATCCATTCTCGCGGGCGGCCCGCCGCCCGCGGCGCCGCGCTCTGGGGCAGCACACGCATCCTAGGATGCTCCCGTGGCGGCCACGCTCCGCCGCAGCGCCGCGTAGCAGAGCAGGCTGATGAGCAGCACGATCACGAACGCGGAGACGGCGACAGCGGAGCCGTAGCCGTAGTACAGGCCCGAGAAAGCCAGCTTGTACACCTGATAGGAGAGCAGCGAGGTCGCGCTGCCGGGACCGCCCTGCGTAAAGCCGTAGACGATGTCGAACGTCAGCACACGGTACGTCGCGACAAAGATGGTCAAGGTAATCAGCAGCGGGAGCAGCAGCGGCAAGACCACCGAGCGGAACGTCCGCCACGAGGAGGCGCCGTCGACCTTCGCAGCCTCGTAGAGTTCTCCCGGCACGTTTTGCAGGCCCGCCAAGATGATGATGGCGGCCCACGGCGCGTTCTTCCACGAGTCGAGCAAGATGACGGCGACGCGCGCGGAGGAGGCGTCGGCCAGCCAGATAGGGCGCACCGGCAAGACGCGCGCGATCAGATCGTCGATCATGCCGTACTGGCTGTTGAACAACCACTGCGCGGCGGTCGCGATCACGATCGTCGGCAAGGCCCAGGGCAACAGGTTGACCGCGCGCAGCAGCCCCCGCCCGCGGAACCGGCGGTTGAGCAGGGTGGCGATGCCCAGGCCATAGCACAGCTGCAACACGGTCGAGGCCACCGTGAAGACGGCCGTGAAGATCAGGCTGTCCGTCACGGCTGGATCGCCGAACATCGACCCATAGTTGTCTAGGCCGACTCCGTGCGTCGGAGGATTCAGAGGGCTCTCGTTGGTAAAACTCTGGACGACGGTGTGCAGGAAAGGATAGATCGAGACGGCCATCCGCCAGATCAGGACCGGCGCCACGAGCGCATAGGCGAGCAGGACCCCTCGCGGGTGCCCCCGCGGCCGGCGCGAGGACCGCGCACGCAGCGGTACGGACATCGCCATTCTCTCTCTCCTTCCGTCATGTTGGTAGACGGACGGGCGGGGCTAAGCCCCGCCCGTCCGTCTACCGTCCTAGCCGTTACGCTGGATCCGATCTATCTGCCCCTGCGCCGTGGTCACGGCGGCGTCGAGCGTCGTCTGGTTGTTGAGGTACTGGTTGATCGCCGCCTCCACGGCGTCGGAGATGCGCTGCGCCTGCGCCAGAAGCGGGCGATTGCGCGTCAGGTTCTTTTTCGCGTACGTGGAAAGATACGGCGCCTGGGGCAAGATCTTGCCCACGCTGGGCAGGGAGAGCGCGGACGTGCGCGCCGGTGAGTAGCCGCAGAGCGCGATCTTCGCCTCGCTGGCGTCCGTGGTCACGTACTCGATGAACCGCGCGGCCAGATCCTTGTGGGGAGAGTAGGCGCTGATGGCCCATCCGCCAGCCCCGGTGATCGTGGAGCCGTCGACCGGCCCCCGCGGCGGTGTGCTGATGGCCAGGGCGCCGCGCGGAAGGCTGGCGTTGCCCTGCAACGCCGCGCCCAGGAGCGAGTCCCAGACCGGCCACATGGCGATGCGTCCGTCCTGGAAGGCGGCGAGCAGGGATGTGTAGTCGTTCGTGACCGTGTCGGGCGGCATGATCTTATCTACGTAGAGCATGTCGTGGATGAATTGCAACGTGCGACGCGCGGCCGGCGTCGTCAGGTGCAGCGGGTCGGCCCCAGCCTGCCCCAGCCAGTAGCACAGTTCGTTGAACAACTCGGTATTGCCGTTTTTGCCCGCGAAGCCCAGCCCGTGGCGCCCGCCCTTCGTCAACGCCTTGCCCGCCTTGACGATGTCCGCCCAGGTGCGCGGCACGCTGAGGCCGGCTTTCTCAAAGAGGTCTTTGCGGTAGAAGAAAAGGACGTCGTCGGCGATGCCGGGCATGCGGTAGAGGCGCCCATTGAGCGTGCTGGTCTTCACGAGGGCCGGGGTCGCGGTCTTGGGCAGACCGTGGGGAAGGCGATTGTCCAGCGGCTCGAGCCAGCCGGCCTTGCTGAACGTGGCTGTCATGAAGTCGTCGATCCAGAGCACGTCGTAGCCGGTGTACCCGGAGGACAAGCCCGTCGTCAGCTTCTGGACCCAGTCGCCGAAGACGGACGGCAGCGGGCTGTACGTCACGTGCGCGCCCTGCTGCTTGGCAAACCCGTCGAGCACGCTCTGCCATGGCTTGAGCGGCGTGACGTTCGAGTACCAGGTGACGTTGAGCGTCGTGGACGCCGCGGGCGCGGCGGCGTCCACGACGCCGGGACCAAGCAGAGCGGGCACGGTGACGGCGGCGGTGACCCCGACGGCGCCGAGGCCGACGCGGCGCAAGAACTGCTCCCGATTGAGCGCGGTCGTGGGACGCGGCTGCTCCGCGTCGTGCGTGTCTGCCATGGCTGAACCTCCTCCATTACGGTGTGCAAGACAGCGTCTCAAACCCCGAACTCCGTCGCTCTTAAGCGCTGTTGAACAGATAAAAGCACAGTTGCGCCGCCTTTGTCAAGCGAACGTGATTATTTGTGAGCGAAAAGGATTGAGACAGGCAGGACAAGCGCGCCCTCTTGGCCCGTACGCGGGGGGAGTCGTGCGCTCCACGCCTCGACGCTCTTCTTCAGCAAATCTCCACGTCGATGCCGTGCGCCGCGAGCGCCGCGAGGTCGGCGGCCGGGGCCGCGTCGTCGGTGATGATGCGGCTGGCGACGTCGATCTCGGCGACGCGCATCGTCGCCACCTTGCCGAACTTGGTATAGTCGCACAGGACGACGACGTCGTTGGCGGCTCCGATCAATGCACGGGCGCTCTGTACCTCGGAGAGGTCGGCGGCCGAGAAGCCGTAGTCCACGTGGATGGCCGGCGTGCTCATGAACAACCTGTCCGCGCGGAGGTTCTTGAGGGCGTCCTCGGTCAGCGCACCGGAGACGGACAACTGGTCGTGGTGGAGCACGCCGCCCGTGAGCACGATGGTGATGCCGCGGCAGGCCACGAGGGCCGTGGCCACGTTCAGCGCGTTGGTCAAGACCGTCAAGCCCTGGCGGTCGGTCAGGTGCGCCGCCATCTCGGCCGTCGTCGTCCCCGCGCTGATAATGACGACGTCGCCGTTCTTGACGTGGTGCGCGGCGGCCCGACCGATACGGCGCTTTTCCTCGACCTGGAGCGACGCCCGGTTGAGAACGGGGGGCTCCGCGAGCCCCTGGTCGTGCCGGACGCGTAGAGAAACGGCGCCGCCGTGGGCGCGTTTGATCAGGCCGAGTTGGCTCAAGTGCGTCAGGTCGCGGCGGGCGGTCGCCGTGCTGACGCCGAAAGCCCGGCACAGTTCGTCGACCGTCGCGTGGCCGTTCTGCGTGATAAAGTCCGAGACGCGTTGCCGCCTCTCCACGTCCAACATAGGTCTGCACCACGACGTTGCCCGAACGCCGCCCTTCATCACGGCCCGCGCGCATTTTTGCATATATGTCTGCTGCTGTCAAAGATGGACGCGCGACGGAGAAAAAGGCTTGCTTGACAAAGTCCGACGACTCATGATTACATGTGATTATTAATGACTACTTTCACCCTGTCGCGACGCTGTCGCGGCGGCGATCTTTTGTCCCTGGCCGTCCACGGCCGTACTACTATTGAGGGCATAGTCCACGCCCCACGCGGGCGCCTGAGACGATAGGGGAGCGCACTGTATGAGCACGATGGACTCAAAGTCGTATGCCGACATTTTCGGACAGGCGTCCACGCTGACTCAGACGGCGGAGGTCGTGGCCGGCCTGGAGCCGCCGTCGTTCGCCGTGACGCCGGGACGCACGTTCGTCTTCACGGGCTGCGGCTCGTCGTACTACGTTGGACAGAGCGCGGCGCACTTCATGCGCGCGCTCGGCGGCCCCGCGGCGAGCGCCGTCCCGAGTTCAGAGATCTGGCTCCTGCCGGACCTGTGGCTGCGCGAGGGCGTGATCCTCGTCGCCATTTCGCGTACCGGCACGACGGCCGAGGTGCTGCGTGCGCTCGAGTGCGCGCGGGAACGCGGCGTCCCCACGATCACGATCTCTCTAGCCGACGACGTGCCCATGCACGACCTAAGTGATTTCGTGCTGTCGCTGACCCACGTCCGCGAGGCCGGGCGAGTGATGTTGCAGTCTTTCACCAACATGCTGCTCGCGGCCCAGTGGCTCGCCCTCGGCGTCGCCCGCGCCGCCGGTTCCTCGCGCGCGCTTGCCTACGCGCGTGGACTCCCGCGCGTCGGCGAGGCCGTGGGCGCGCTGCTTCCTCTTTTCGACGAGCAGGCCCGCACCTTCGTCCAGGACGGTGTGGGCCAGTACGTTTTTCTGGGCAGCGGCCCCTTTAGCGGTCTGTGCGCCGAGGCGGTGCTCAAGATGCAGGAGATGTCGCAGGCTCCTGCCGAGAGCTATGCGGGGTTGGAGTATCGTCACGGACCCATCGCCTCGCTCACGGAGCGTTCTCTCGTCGCGTGTATGTCGTGCCGGCACACGATCGCCTTCGACGCTCTCCAGGCGGGGGACGCCCTTTTTCTGGGCGGCCGGCCGCTTATCGTCGGGCCTGACGAGTGCCTGCGTCAGGCGCCAGCCGGCGTCAAGACGCTCGCGCTGCCGGACGCCCTGCCCGCGTGGTTTTACGGCAACCTCGCGCTGCCCTTCTTTCAACTGCTCGCCTACCACCAAACCGTCGCGCAGGGCGCCAATCCCGACTCGGTACGCAACCTGGACCGCACCATCGACCCGCATATCAACCCACACGTGCTGCCGCGCATGGACATGGTCCCGGCATGACGACGACCGTCGTGGCCGCGATCGACGTGGGCGGCACCTCGATGAAAGGCGCGTTGTGCACCCGTGCCGGAGACCTGAGCAATCTCGAGCAGCGCGGCACGCGCGGGTTCGGCGCGCGCGGCGACCTCGTCGCGGCCATCGCCACGTTCGGCGCCGACCTAGTCGCGAGTGGTCGGGCCGCGGGCGCGACGGTCGCGGCCGTAGGTCTGGCCGTGCCGGGCGTGGTGGATGCCGCGCGCGGCGTCGGCGTCTCCTCGATGATCCTGGGCTGGCGCGACGTCCCGTTCGTCGATCTGCTTGCCGCGCGCACGGGTCTGCCCGTCGGGTTCGGCCACGATGTGCAGGTCGCCGCCGTCGCGGAGGGACAACGGGGAGCCGCTCGAGGGCGACAACACTATCTGTACCTCTCGTTGGGGACGGGCGTCGGATCGTCCATGATTTTCGACGGGCGGATGTATCTTGGGGCGACCGGCCTCGGCGGCGAGATGGCGCACTTTGTCGTGGAGCCGGAGGGGCCGCCGTGCCGCTGCGGAAAATTTGGTTGTCTGGAGATGGTGGCCTCAGCCGAGGCCGTCGGGCGGCGCTACGCGGAACTGCACCCTGGCGGCGGGATGTTCTCCGCGCACGACGTGGTGATGCACATGAGGGCCGGGGACGCGGCAGCGCGCGGGGTCTGGGTGCGCGCGATCACGGCGCTAGGTCGCGCCATTGCCGCCTACGTGGAGATCCTCGATCCGGAAGTGGTCGTGGTCGGTGGAGGGATGTCCACTGCCGGCGAGGCTTTGTTCGATCCACTCGCGGCGCTCGTGCGCGCGGGCGTCAGCAGGCCCGACCCGGCCCCCGTCGTCCCCGCCGGGTTAGGCGCGCTGGCAGGCCTGCACGGCGCCGCGCTACGGGCCTGGGAGAAGGTCGATCGAGACGACGGCTAAAAGAGGACGAGAGCATCGGGCCACGTGGGGCGATCGCCGTGAAACGCCGCTCGGGGCGTTGCCGGAGGGCATAGGGGCAAGAGGAGGGAGGGCATGATGGACGCGGATGTCGCGGTGATCGGGCTGGGCGCGATGGGCTCTATGGCGTTATGGCGGTTGGCCGCGCGCGGCGCGCGCGTGATGGGCTTCGAGCAGTTCACGCCGGGTCACGACCGCGGTTCGTCGCATGGTGAGTCGCGCATTATCCGCACCGCTTACTACGAGGATCCCCACTACGTTCCCTTGCTTCAGAGCGCCTTTGGCCTCTGGCGCCAGTTGGAAGAAGAAACAAGCGCCGCGCTTCTGACCATAACCGGCGCGTTGATGATTGGACCCGCCAACGGCCATCTTGTCCGAGGCGTCTTGGAGAGTGTGCGTCAGCATGGCCTGGCGCACGAGGTGCTCGACGCGGAGGGCATGCGACGCCGCTACCCCCAGCACCGCTTGCGGCAAGACGATGTCGCCGTCCGCGAGGACGCCGCGGGCTTTCTGCGTCCAGAGCGCGCCGTCCGTGCGGCGGTCGAGCGTGCCGAAGCGCTCGGCGCACGGGTTGAACGAGAGACGCCGATCGTACGGATCGAGCCTGACGGTGCGGGCGTCCTCATCGACGCGGGCTCCCAGAGTTATCGTGTCGCGCACGCGGTCGTCACGGTGGGGCCGTGGCTCCCGTCCTTCCTGCCCGACCTACCCGTGGAGCTGCGCGTCACACGTCAGTTCCTGTCTTGGTTCCCTGTGGGCGACCCAGCAGTCTTCGCGCCCGAGACGTTCCCTGTTTTCATGCGGGAGTGGCCCGACGGTCGCCTGCGCTACGGCTTCCCGACACTCGACGGCGAGACCGTCAAGATGGCGATCCACCACGAAGGATCGACGACGACGGCGGAAACGGTCGACCGGACCGTGTCAGATCAGGACATCGCGCCCTTGCGCGCATTTCTAGAGGCATGCTTACCTGACGTCGTGCCAACGGCCTTCCGTAACGAGGTGTGCCTGTATACGAACACGCCGGACGAGCATTTCGCTATAGGGTCTCCTCCGGGCCAGCCACGGGTGACCGTGCTCTCGTGCTGCTCGGGCCATGGCTTCAAGTTCGCGTCCGTCATCGGTGAGGCAGCGGCCGACCTGGCTCTGCGGGGACATACGGACCACGCGATCGCGCCATTCGCCCTAGAACGGTTCGCGCGCGCGTGACGAGGCGTGGTTTTCAGCGTGATATGGGAGGCAAACGAGGGCGTGCCCTTCCCTTATGCCCCGATTGCCCCGATGCTCTGCTCGGCGCCCTGCATGCGGCGTGGCGAGAGCGACGGCGCGACGGGCCGCTCCTCGGCCTGCGCCTTGTCCTCGTCTGGTCCGCGGCCGCGTAGAACGGTCTTGAACTCGTCGCGCAAGAAGAAGGCGGCGATAAAAGCGATCAGCAGCGCCGCGACGATAGAGAGCACGCGGTTGAGCAAGACGACGCCCACGGCGGACGAGCGCGCTACGCCGAGCGAGAGCATCGTGCCGATGCCGCCGAGTTCGGTCAGGCCGAGGTCGACGGGGATGGGGATAATCAAGCCAACGGCAAGCCCAACGAAGTAGATGGCCAGCGCCTGGGTGAAGGTAACGGTGGTGATGTCGAGGCCACGCGTGATGACGTAGAGCCCGGCTCCGCCGAGGACGAGGTAGACGGCGCCCAGCAGCGTCTCCACGAGCAGCAGGCGCGGTTTCATCAAGACGGCCGCGCCCTCACGGAAGTGGGCGACGCCCTCCATGAGGCCGCGCAACCTCTTCTGACGCGCCATCCAGTCGGGCGCGCTGGTGGAGTGGAACCAGGCGTAGAGAGCCCAGGCGATCAAGGCGAACGCTATCACCCCACCGATGATAGTCGGACGCAGCCAGACCCACGAGCCGGGTCCTAGGAAGAGGAGCGCCACGAGCGAGACGACGACCTCGATCCAGATGATGAGTGTGGTCGCGGCGGAGGAGCGGCCAAAGGCCGTGCCGTCCGATTGCTGGAGCAGATAGTTCTGGAAGTAGTTGCCGACCGGCAGCGACTTGGTCACCTCGCCGCCGATAAAAGCGAAGGTCTGCGTGCGTAGTCGCGCCTTGACGCCCAGCGCGCGCAGCATCACCAGCCACTGCACGCCGCGTACCGCCTCGTAAGCCACCATCAGCAGAAAAAAGTAGAGCAAGTCGTCACGGTGGAAGTGGGTCACGAGCGTGAGGAGCTTTTTAGGGTCGCCGAAGCTGAGCAGAGCCACCGCCAGAGCCACGAGCAAAATTAGGGGCGCCAGGACGTTGGGACGCAGCAGCTTCTTCACTTTTCTCCTCTACAGCGCCATCGCTGTCGTGGACGATTGGCGTATGGACCGCCACAATGACGAGAATTGAGCCAGCTCCACCACGTCTACTCCCGCTCTAAAAACGGATTGGAGCGTCGTTCGCGTCCGATCGTCGTCTCGGGGCCGTGTCCGGGCTTCACACGCACGTCGTCGTCCAGCGTCAGCACCTTGTCGCGGATGCCCTGCAACAGCAGCGGCAGCGATCCACCGGGCAGGTCAGTGCGTCCGATGGAGCCGCGAAACAGCACGTCTCCGCCGATCATGACGCCATCGGCCACGAGGACGACCGAGCCGGGCGAGTGGCCGGGCACGTGCAGGACACGGAACTGGTGCGGGCCGAAGGTGTAGGTGTCGCCATCGTTCAAGGCATGGTCGGCGGGCGGCGAGTCGTCGCCCTGGAGGCCGAAGGTCGCCGCGGTCGTCCCGGCGCGACGGGCTATCTCTTCGTCGAGCGGATGCCGGTAGAGCGGGGCGCCGGACTCCTCGACGAACGCCGCGACGCCCGCGACGTGGTCGAAGTGACCGTGCGTGTTGACGATGGCCGCGATGGTCAGGCCGCGGTCGCGCAGCGCGCGAAGGATGTGGGCGGCGTCGACGCCTGGATCGACGACGGCGACCTTTTTCGTGGCGTCGTCGCGGATAACGTACACGTTATTGTCGAGCGGGCCGGTTTTATAGCTATCGATAGCCGTGGCCGTTTGAGGGTTGTCGCCCACTTCCATACGTCGTTCCGTTCCTTAACTCTTCTACCGCTGTGCTGGGTCCGCGCCGGGATGGTCAGAGCCGCCGCGGCTTGCCGGCGGTGCATACTCGGGCAAGCCGGCGATCGAGCCGGAGCTGGAAACGCGCGAAACAGCCCCCAGCCGTCCGGGGACTATCGCGAAGGCACGTTGCTCGAAGGCGTTGTTGACGATGTCCTCAATATCGTTCTGCTCCAACACGACCTCGCCCCGCTGTTCGCTCGGGCCATAGTGGAGCACCGCGACCGCGCCTATACGCACGAAGCGCAGCCCTTCCCAGCGGCGCTCCACGGCAAGGGCGCCGAGAGAGCGCAGGAAATCCTCGTAGGCGGAAGGGAAAAAGAGGTCTCTGGGCCGGGGGACATTGCCCTGACCGCGCTCGGCCACGACGATCCGCACAGTGTCACGCAGGTTGTCGTGGCTCAAGAAGACGTACAGGCCGCCCTTGTGGAAATCTTCGGGAGCGATCGTCACGAAGACGCCGCCTTCGACGACGGCGAGGCTGACCAGACGGAAGCCATTGTTGTCGAGGTACCGGCCGACGGTGCGCAAACCGTCTTGCAGCGGCCGGTATCCAGCAGCCGTGTTGACCATGATCCGTCTCACTCCCGCGTCTACGTAGATGCGACGCCGCTCCCGCGGCGCGACGCCATTTCACGCTTAGTATACAGCGCTTCTGTCATGGCGTTGCGCCGGCGCCGGCGAACTGCCGCCACGCCTTCTCGACCTGCGCGCGCGTCGCCTCGAGCGAACCGCTGTTGTCGATCACGACCTCGATCCGCGCCCTGTACTGCTCTAGCGCTGGCTGAGCGGCGATGCGCGCGGCGGCTTCCGTTTGCGAGAAGCCACGCACGTCGACGAGACGCCGCCGCTGCTCGTCGATGCTCGTGGTCACCCACCAGCGCGCGTCACAGAACGCGGCCAACTCGCCTTGGAGCAGCTTGACGGCGTCGACCACGGCCACGCCGCCGGGAGGCGTCTGCGCCAGGCGCGCGATCATGGCCTCGCGCGTCGCCGGATGGACCAACTCCTCCAGGCGGCGCAGCGCCGTGGCGTCGCCGAACACGAGGTCGCCCAGCACCCTGCGGTCGATGACGCCGTCCGTGGTCCGCACCGTCGGGCCAAAGGCGTCCACGAGAACGTCTTTGAGCGGCTGCGAGGTCGCGTAGAGGTCATGCACGACCTGATCGGCGTCGACCACGGGATCGGCGCCGAGGTCGCGCAGCATAGCGTCGACCGTGCTCTTACCCGCCGCGATAGGTCCGGTTACGCCGATGATGCGCATGCCCACCCTTCCTCTAAAGACGTTTTCAAGCACGTTTGCGGGCCGCGAACGACGCCGGGCTAGCGGCCGTTCCTGGCGCTGGGGCCGCTGCGGCGCTGCACGTGGTCGCGCGTCTGCTCGACCACGTGGGCGAACTCGCGGAACTCTTCGTAGTCGAAGCGGATGACGAGGCCACGCTCGACGAGCGCAACGTTCACCATCTGCTCGTCGGGGTCGTCGGTCACGACATAAAAGTCGTCTTCGTAGATCTCGTTGTCGTCGCCCGAAGAAAGAACATCGTCCATCGTGCTACACCGCCGGCGCGTCGGCGCCGATCAGCGTACGTACGCGCGTGGCCGCTTCTTGCACCGAGGCCACCGGGATGAATTGTGAGCCTTCGAGCAGCTTGCGCCCCGCCTCTTCTTCGGTGCCGGCCATGCGCACGACCACGGGCACGGGAATGGTCATGCCCTCGGCCGCGGCGAGCATGCCCTTGGCCACTTCGTCGCCGCGCGTGATGCCGCCGAAGATATTGAAGATCACGGCCTTGACCTCGGGATCGCTTAGCACCATGGTGAGCGCCTTGGTCACCTGCGCCGCCTGGGCACCCCCCCCAATGTCGAGGAAGTTGGCGGGCTTGAGGCCGGCGGCGTTGACCACGTCGAGCGTGGTCATGACCAGACCGGCGCCGTTGCCAATGATGCCCACGTTGCCGCCGAGGTGGACGTAGGTGAGTCCCTGCTCGGCCGCCTGGCGGTCCATGTCGTTGTCGAACGACTCATCGCGGTAGGGGGCCAGTTCAGGATGGCGGTACAGAGCATTGTCGTCGATATCGACCTTGGCGTCGGCCACGACGACCTGCCCGTCTCCGGTGACAGCAAGGGGGTTGACCTCGACGAGCATGGCGTCTGTCGCTACGGAGGTCGCGTAGAGGCCCTTGAGCACGGCGATCAGCGCGCTATGCTGTGATTGCTCGAAGCCCGCCGCGTAGACGGCGTCGCGCAGCAGGTAGTCGGGCGTGCCGAAGGCGGGGTCGAGCGCGATCTTGATGATCTTGTCGGGGTTGGTCTCCGCGACCTCCTCGATGTCCACGCCGCCGAGGGCGCTGAGCATGAGGATGAAGCGCTTGGTAGAGCGGTCGTTGACGATGCCAGCGTAGTATTCCGTCTTGATGTCCAGGGCTGGCTCGACGAGCACCTTATGCACGGTCAGGCCCTTGATCTCCATACCCAAGATCTTCTCGGCGACCGCGCGCGCCTCTTCGGGCGTCGAGGCGACCTTAACGCCGCCGGCCTTGCCGCGTCCGCCGGCCTGCACCTGCGCCTTGACCACGACGCGGCCGATCTTGCGCGCGGCTTCCTCGACCTCGTCGGGCGTGGTGGCCACGATGCCTTGCGGGACGGGCATGCCCTGTGCGCGAAACAGTTCTTTCCCCTGGTACTCAAGCAGCTTCAACGTCTCTCCTCCGGCTGACGGCCTCTGCGCCGTCCTTGTCGTCGTCTTTGTGGTCGCACGGTCTCTTCTATCATACGCTACGGCGGTCCGCCGCCACGTCGCGCCGCCGCGGTCCAGCGCGGCGGCCCGCACCCGCCGCGGTTTGAGCTTTTTGCTCCCCCTGCACTGCGGCGGCGACGAGGCGTTGAGAGACGACTGTGCGAAATGCGAAGGCTTGTTCTTAAGGCCGTATCGCGTCTTTTTAGGCGCTTTCTTAGAATGTGCGGGGCCAACGGCGATGGGGCGGGCGCGGTTTGCTATACTTACCCGAAGAGTGCGGACGACATGGCTCTCTCCGGCGGCGTGACTGCACCGTTTTGTGGTGCATCTCTCAAGGATGGGGACGTGGCTGGGCCGCGTTTTTGCGTCTACAAGCGGCGCCGGCATCCCCGTCTAAAGCGACGCGGTGCGGACGCCTTTGGGGATAAGCGCCTTGACCCGTCGGACGAGACGGGCCATCATAAGAAAGCACGGCGGAGGTCTACGACCCGTGAAGGTAAAGGTTATTTTGCAAGCCGACATCGCCGGTTTGGGCGAAGAAGGCGAGATCAAGGAAGTCGCGGGGGGCTACGCGCGCAACTATCTGCTCCCGCGCAAGATGGTCGTCCCCGCCACTAAGGGCGCCATCAAGATGCTCGACCAGCAACGGACGCGCATCGACGCGCGGCAAGAGCAGTTCCGCACCGAGGCGCGCGCCCTGGCCGAGAAACTGGTCACGCTGCCGCTCTCGTTCGACGTGCGCGTTGGCGAGCAGGGCCGTCTTTTCGGGTCGGTGACGGCTCAGGAGATCGCCGACCAGCTCAAGGAGGCGGGCGTGGTGATCGACCGCCGCTCGATCGACCTGCGCGAACCGTTGCGCGCGCTGGGCGAGTACGAGGTGCCGATCCGTATCGCTCACGCCGTAACCGGACGCGTGAAGGTAACCCTGCGCGATCAGAACGCGCCGCGCGTCGCGGCCCAGGCCGCGACCGAGGCGACCGACGACATCGCCGCCGCCGAGACCGACCCGACGATCGTCGAGGAGATCGAGGCCGACAACACGGTCGACGTGGATGAGGAGACCGAAAGAGAGTAGCCCTCCCTCTCGTCAGGCTTCGTGGCGTACGGAGCCTGACCTTCTCCCTCCGCTCACCGCGCCGACGATCAGACACTTTTAAGGATGAGGAGACGAGCGCCGGTGATCCCGCGGATCGAGATGACTTCTTCGGGGCAATCGCCCCTCCCCCACAATATCGAAGCGGAGCAGTCGGTCATCGGCGCCCTGCTGCTCGATCGCGACACGATCATCACGGTTTCGCAGAGCCTGCGTCCCGATGATTTTTATGTCGAGTCGCATCGTCTTATCTACGGCGTCATGATCGAGCTGTACGAGCGTCGCCAGCCCGCCGACTTCGTGACGCTGACCGACGAACTCGAGCGCCGCGATCTGCTCGACCGCGTGGGCGGCCGCGGCTACCTGCCGACCCTCGCCGCGGCCGTGCCCATCGCCATCCACGCGCCCTTCTACGCCGAGATCGTGACGCGCCTGGCCACGCTGCGCCGCCTCATCGACGCCGGCCAGAGGATCATGGCCATCGGCTTCGACGACGGCAATAGCGCGGGCGAGGCGGTCGATCGAGCGGAACAGGCGCTGTTCGCCGTGGCGCAGCGCCGCAACACCCACGGCTTTACCTCCATCCGCGACGTGCTTTCGTCGTACCTCGAACGCCTCGACCGCATCCACGAGAACCGCGGCTCCGTGGCCGGCATCCCCACGGGCTTCAGCCAACTGGACCGTCTGACCGGCGGCTTCCAGCGCTCCGACCTCATCATCCTGGCGGCGCGTCCCGCCGTGGGCAAGACGGCCCTCGCGCTGAGCGTCTGCCACAACACCGCCGTGCGCTACAAGAGCCGCGTGGCCATGTTCAGCCTAGAGATGAGCGCGGAGCAGCTCGTGCAGCGCCTGCTCTGCATGGAAGGTGGTCTCGATTCGTCGCGCCTGCGCACCGGCTATATCGGCGACGACGAGTGGAGCCGCCTCATCGCCGCCGCCTCGACCCTGGCCGACACCGACGTGTACATCGACGACACGGCCTCCATCTCCACGCTGGAGATGCGCTCGAAGGTGCGCCGCCTGCACTCCGAACAACCGCTCGATCTGGTTATCGTAGACTACTTGCAGCTCATGCAGGGCGGCGAACGCCAGAACGACAACCGCGTGCAAGAGATCTCGCGCATCTCGCGCGACCTCAAGGGACTCGCCCGCGAGATGCAGGTGCCGGTCCTAGCCCTCTCGCAGGTCTCGCGCGCCGTCGATTCACGGGCCGACCACAAGCCGATGCTCTCCGACCTAAGAGAAAGCGGAAGCATAGAACAAGACGCCGATGTTGTCTTGTTTATTTACAGAGATAAGGTCTATAACCCTGACACGGAGCGCGAGCACATCGCGGACCTCATCCTAGCCAAGCACCGCAACGGGCCGACCGGTCAGATCGAGTTGTTCTTTAACGAGGGGCAGACGCGCTTCGTGGACCTCGCGCCCAGTTCGATGGGCGGGGGAGGCGTGTAGGCCATGACCACAAAAGGCTTTGCCGGTTTCTCCACCGGGCGCAACCGTCTCGTGCCGATCCCCGACCTGTTCTTCACCGAGCTGTTGCCGCAGATCGACAACCTCTGCGAACTGAAGATCACGCTGCATATGTTCTGGCTGCTCTACCAGCGGCAGGGCCTGCCCAAGGCCGTGGCGCGCGCCGAACTCGACGGCGACGGCGACCTCCTACGGTCGCTCAAAACGGTCAGCGGCCCCCGGCCCGCGCGCGACTTCTTGCGCGAGGGGCTGGAACGCGCCGTGGCGCGCGGGACGCTGCTGACGCTGACCGTGCGCGAGATGGGCGGACCGCCACAGCAGTGGTACTTCCTCAACACGCCGTCGAGCCGCGAGGCGCTGGGCAAGATGGAGACGCCGGGCCGGCACGCCGTGGCCGAAGACGTACTGCCCGTCCACCGCGTGGAGATGGTGCGCGTGCATCGTCCCACCATCTTCACGCTCTACGAGCAGAACATCGGGTCGCTCACTCCCCTACTGGCCGACGAGTTGCGTGAAGCCGAACTGGAGTATCCAGCGGAGTGGATAGAAGACGCCATGCGCCAGGCCGTCGAGTACAATAAGCGCAGTTGGCGCTACGTGCATGGCATCTTGAGACGCTGGCAGAGCGAGGGCAAAAGCGATGGAATCGATCCGCGACGTGCTGAACAAGACAGCGATCCTGCGTGGTATCGGCAGGGCAAGTACGGGCATCTCATCGAGTCCTGATCCGATGAGCAAGCCTGTCTGCGCCACCTGCGGCGGCGCCGGTTGGCTGCGGCTCGACGTCGACCTCGACGACCCGCGCTTCGGCAAGTCCGTCCCCTGCGCCTGCAAGGCGCGCGAGATCGACCAGAAGCGCTATCAGGTCCTCGTGGAGCACTCTAACCTGGCCTCCTTGCGGCGCATGTCCTTCGACACCTTTTACGCCAACGAGAATCAGGCCACGGCTTTCGCCCGCGCCCGCGAATACGCCGACAATCCGGTGGGCTGGTTCGTCTTGCTCGGCGGTGTAGGGGCGGGCAAAACGCACCTGGCCGCCGCCATCGGCAACCGGCGGCTCGAACTGGGCCAACCGGCCGTCTTCATCGTGGTGCCCGATCTGCTCGACCACCTGCGCTCCACCTTCGCGCCTAAGAGCGAGACGGGCTTCGACGAGCTGTTCCAGAGCGTGCGCACGGCCCCGCTGCTGATCCTCGACGACCTCGGCGCGCAGAACACCTCGTCGTGGGCGGCGGAGAAGCTGTTCCAGATCCTCAACCACCGGTCGCTGGAGCGCCTCTGTACGGTCATCACCTCCAACCAGCGGCTGCACGAGATGCACGGCGGCGACCGCCTAGCCTCACGCATCGCCGACCCCGACCTCAGCACCATCGTGGCCATCGACGGGCCGGACCTGCGCACGATGCGCCCCGACAACGGCGCCCCCCCCACCGCGCAACCGCCGTCCACGCGCCCCCGCACCCCGCGCCGCCCGTAACGGACGCCCACGCGCCCCCGCACCCCGCGCCGTCCGTAACAGACGCCCTAATGTGGTTGTTAGCGGGGCGTCTGTTACGGACGGACGTCTGTTCTTGTAGAGAAACTAGGGGAACAACGATTCCTTCTCTAGGACAGCCGTCTCGATGTTATGCATCAGCGGCCCGGTTCTTGGTTCAATCAGCAGCGGCACTCGACCGCTAATCAGGGATTTAGAGACTAAACTCGATCCCTAACTAGCCTTTGCGGCCCAACGACGCCACGACCTTTAAAGGGATTATCCTTGCGTTGCCTCTGCGATGTCTGATTAGATGTGTCGCCGCGTCTCTAGGGGATGTGACGCGCGATCACACGTACGTAGGTCAGTGGAGAGGATACATAATCGTGGGCACAGCACGACGAAAGCGATCCAATGTTTAGCGTTCCCATCTCAGAGTTCTCCTCCGTCGGTGATAGTGAAGCTGAAGGGGTCGATGACAACAGCCTCGTGCGTGCTGCACAGGACGATCCCACCGCGTTCGCGCTGCTTTACCATCGGTACCTCGACCGCATCTACGCATACCTCCGCGCACGAACGGCCACGGACGAGGATGCAGCCGACTTCACGCAACAAGTCTTCTTGCAGGCCCTTGACTCCCTGCCCTGGTATCGTGGCGCGCACGATGACTCCTTCGCGGCGTGGGTGTTCCGCATCGCGCGCAACATCGTCACGGATGCCTACCGCCGCCGCCGCACGACCGTCACGTGGGATCTTGTCCCTGAAGCCCTACAGCCAGCGACCAAGCATAACCTGGACGACCACATCCTGCGTCGCGAGGCACGCCAACGCTACCGCGCGCTCTTCGAGGCGCTCGATCCGGCTGCACGCGAACTCCTCGTGCTCCGCTTCGTCGCCCGCTTGCCTATCGCCGACATTGCAAGAGTGATCGGCAAGAGCGAGGCGGCCACGCAGAAAAAGTTATTCCGCCTCGTCCAGACCCTCAAGGAGCAGTATCATGCCGACGCTCGATGAACGCTATCCCGACCTCATGACCCCACGCACCGATCTCAAGACGGCGCGTTTCGTCGACGGCCTCGACACCTTCTGTGCGGAAACGACGCCGCCCCCGCACCTGCGCGCCGTGATCGAACAAGCGCTCGATGCGCGGGTGACCCAACGGAGGCACGACGCCGCACGCCCGCGTGTCGTGCCTTTCTCGAAGCTCTCGCGGCCTCTGTCCATGGCCGCCGTTGCCGCCCTTATCGTCGCCCTGTTCACGCTCCTCGCGCTCAGCATTGGCGCGCTGACCTGGGGAGAGCGATCCTCTGGGAGGTCCACGATGCACACGCTGCATCTAAGCGCCGCCCTCACGTCCCTGATTCCCACGGACGCGCAAGGACGTGTCTTTGCTTGGAGCGCTCTAATGGGACGCCTGTTTGTCCTCGACGACAGAATCCCCTCGGTGGTGGAGGTTCAGCCAGCGCCGCTGCTGATAGAGAGGGCCATCACCGTTCCAGCCATCGGGGCCAGCATCTCTCCACAGACGGCGGACGGCCAGATATTCTTCACCGATGCGCTGCTGGCCCGCCACGTATATGCGGCTGGCGTTGGAGGTGGTCCCCCGCGCGTGGTTGCGACGCCTTTGAGGGAGCAGGCGCCCAGCCCCTACCTCAGCCCCTACCTCGCCGCCGACGCCATCGGCCATCGGCTCTTCGTCCTGACCGATGCCGCGCCTGAAGGACGCCTGAGCGCTTACGACACTCGGACCCTGCGCCTTCTCTGGACCGTGTCCTTACCATCGGTAGGCGCGCCCGCGACGAGCAGCACGAGATCCATCACCGAGGTTCCGCTTGTCGTCGATGGACCAGATGCGCGTGTCATCGTTGGCCACCTCCACGAGCCGGCCGTCAGTATTATCGCCGTCACCCAGGGACGCCTTATAGGGACGCTGCCCCTCGGTCCCGCGCTCTTGCCGGGAGCGAACGACGCCGTACCGAGCATCGTACTCGATACGCACGCGCACCGCGCCTACGCTCTCCTCACCAATACGGGTACCGTGACGACGCTCGACCCGCTGCACGTCCGGGTCGTGAAGACAGTCAACGTCGGCGTTACCCCCGCGCTCCCGGTCGTTGACGCACGGACGGGGCGTGTCGTCGTGACCAGTCTGGGCATGGTGCGCGTGCTCGACGGGCAGAGCGGACTGCTCGTGCGTACGACGGTCTCGACCCAGACGATTTCGTCGTACCCCGTGGCTGTCGATACACGCTCTGGTCTGATTTTTGCAGCGGGCTTCAACGGTCAGACCGTCGACGTCTTCGACGGCCTCAGTGGCCGGTTGCAGCGCAGCATCCCCCTTCCCGGCGTCCCCGAAGCCCTGGCCGTCGACGCGGCAACGCAGCGCCTTCTCGTGGTCGTCCATCGCCCGTCTGTTAGATCAAGAGGGACGAACGATGGTGCGGCCGTGCTGTGCGTGCTGGAGAGCGGTACAGGACGGCTTCGCCATACCCTCTCGCTCGGCCCTGGTATGGGTGTGCATCTCTCCCTGGATGAGCGCACCCACCACGCGCTGGTGCTCTTACGCAGACTTTCATCCACATCTTCGTTCTACGGTGCGACCGACATTGTGGTCGTCGACACAGTAGGTCTATTGTGAGGGGGCTATCAGCGAGGTACGTGAGCGTCTGTTGCATAGTCGCGCACCGTCTGCGTCCGCGGCAGCATTGCGGCTGATTAGCTGTCCTATATAGCTTTCGCTGTCTGACCCCAACCTGTTCTGCCCTACTGAGCGAGACATAGACCTGGCCCGACGTTGGCGCCGGCAGGGAGCGCGCGACATGCTCACGTGCTCCCTGCCGTTGTGGCTTTGCGGGACGCGAGCAGGCGCGTCGTTTACCGCTCGTCCGCGCCCCCGGATCTTCTTCTCCAGAGGTGCTCTGCTGATTAGCGTCGCCGCTGCGCTGGCTTGATCGTGACGCTCACCGTGTGGGTGGTCGTGCCGCTTCGCGTGGAGACGATCACGGTGAGGGTGGCGAGGGTTGGTTTGGTGGGGGCATAGGCGACGCGCACGCGGCCGCTAAACCTGCCGTGCTTGTCCGCCGCGCCCTGGCCGCTCACGTGGTAGAGCACGGTGATGCGGGTCGTGTGCTTGATGTGCTTGCCCTTACCCGTGGCCACGATCTTCGTCGTCGCGACCCGCAACTCGAAGCCTACCCGCGCCCCGGACGCCGTGACGATGCCGATCGTCAACGCACCTCCACTAACGACGAACCCCGGCGCTAAACTCAGTGCGAGCGGTGGGCGCGTGGACTGCTTCTTACCGTTGGTGCGCCCCCCCGTGCCGGGGTGTTGGGCGGGCAGGACGGGCGCGGCCGTGGCGACCGGCTGATTCTGGGACGGCTGTGGCGTGGCCGTCGCGCCAACTCGCTGCACGGGCGCTGCTCCCGGCGTAGAGGGCGCCGGCGTGGGGAGACCCGGCAGCGGTGCATTTACGGGCGTCGCGCTCACGGACGCCGGAGCCGGGGCTGGGACCGTCGTGGCCGTTGGGGCGGGAGGAATAGGTGTACTTACCGGAGGCGCCGTCGGAGCGGGAGGAAGAGGCGTACTTACTGGAGGCGCCGTTGGGGCTGGGGGAATAGGCGTACTCGTCGGAGGGACGGTCGTCGCGGTGGGAATAGGCGTGCTCGTCGGAGGAACCGTGTTCGTCGGCGTGGCAGTCGGAGGCGTCGTGCTCGTCGGCGTCGCCGGCGGAAGACCGACCGTCAGCGACCACACGCCGCGTCCGTGGGTCGCGGCGTAGAGCACGCCGTCGGCCCGCGCGACGAGCGCGAAGACGGCCACGTTGGGCAGCCCGGTCCCCAGCAGCGTCCACGTCGCGCCGTTGTCCGTCGAGGCGAGCACGCCGACGTCCGTTCCGGCGTAGACCGTGCCCGCTCCATCGATGGCGAGGGCGTTGACCGGCACGTCGGGCAGATTGCCGCTGGCGTCGTGCCAGGTATGGCCGCCGTCCGTCGTGGCGAAGATATGGCCGGGGGTCGACGGCGTGGCGACGTTGAAACCGGACACTCCAGCCCAGGCCCTGAGGGCGTTGGCCGGATCAACGGCCAGACTGGTGACCCAGCGCCCCGGCAATCCTGCTCCGTTCACCCAGCTCCCACCGTCATCCATCGTAGCTTGCACGCGCCCGTTTCTCGTGCCCGCGTAGACCGTGTTTGGCGCACTCGGTGCGATAGCCAGGGTGGTGACGGTCCCCCGACCGCCGGTCAGATCCTGCCCCGTTCCCGTGACGGCCCAACTGCTCCCGCCGTTGGTGCTTTCCCACAACCGGTACGTGCCCATGAGCAGCCGGCGCGGCTGCGTCTGGTCGATCACGAAAGGCGTGACGAACTGTTGGCGCCCATCGGACGCCGGGTCGCTCGGGTTGGAGCTGACGCCCGCGACGAGGGCCCACGTCGCGCCATCGTCCGTCGTCTTGAATAGACTGGCGTTGGGATGGCCTGCGTAGGCGATCCTGCTGTTCGTCGGATCGATCGCCGCGAGCGTCCCGTCGCCGTCGACCACGGTGGTCCACGCCCCGCTGCCGCCGTAGCGCGAGTTGCTGTTGTCCTGCGCTCCTCTGTAGATGACCAGCCCTTGCTCGGGTCTCGACACGGCCATACCGTAGAGCTGGATCGCTTCCAGGCCGCCATTGCGGTTGCTCCAGGTGGACGCGCCATCGGTGCTCCCCCACACGCCGCCGTCGTTGCCGGCATAGAGCGAGCCGTCCGACGCGAAGACGAGCGCGTGTTGGTCGGGGTGGACGATCGCCTGGCCGGCGGGGCTGCCGTAGACGTTGGTCGTGTTCGTCCACGTCTGGCCGGAGTCCGCCGTCTTGAAGATGTCGAGGCCACCGATGTAGGCGGTTTCAGGAGAGGTGGGATCGACCGCGACGTAGAAGTCGTAGTTGTACTGCGTGGGGTGGAGAGGGACGCCGTTCTGGTCGTAGCCCTTGACGTCGTCGGGCAGATTGAGCGTGCTCCAGGAGGCGCCTCTGTCGACGCTCTTGAACACGCCGCCGAGATAGCCTTGATCGGCTTGACCGGGGTCGGCAAGCTGGATCGCGGCGTAGACGACGTTTGGATCGGCCGGCGTCGTGTCCAGCGCGATGCGGCCTAAACTGCTGTCCGGGTTGGTGAGGCGCTGCCATGACTGCCCGGCGTTCGTGGAGCGGTAGATGCCGTTGGCCGTACAGCCAGACTGTGAGCCCAGAGCAGCGTAGATCACCGTGACGCCGCTGATGGACGAGACGGCCAGATCTGACCCTACGCCGACCGGCGTCCCCGCCGCGTCCGCGCAGCCTCCCGCGAGCGACGAACTGGGGTTGAGCACGAGCGACCACGACACGCCGCCATCGGTCGAGCGGTAGATGCCGCCGATCCCGCTTGCCGTGACGGTCCAGGGGAGGCAGCAGATGCCGCGGCCGATCGCCGCGTAGAGCGTCTGAGGGGTGTGAGGGTCGACGATCAAGCGGCTGGCGGTCAGGCCCGTCAGCGCCGTACTGACGCGTGTCCACGTCTCGCCGGCGTCGCTGCTCTTGAGCAGGCCGCCGCCGTAATAACTGGTGGAGTAGTTGCCCTCGCCAGTCAGGGCGTAGATCGTGCGCGGCGTCGTCGGGTCGATGGCGAGGGCGCCGATGGCCAGGCTAGCCTGACTATCCGTCTTAGCGGCCCAGGTCTGCCCTCCGTCCGTCGTCTTCCAGACGCCGCCGAGCGCCGTGCCGGCGTAGATCGTGTTCGCGTTCGTGGGGTCCACGGCCAGCGCGGTGACGCGCCCGCCCACGGGTCCATTGTTGCGCGGCTGCACGGGACCACCGCCGAAGTCGGTCGTGGCCGAGCCGCCCGTCTGCTGCCCGGCGTCTCCCACGTGCAGCCAAGCCGCGTTCATGCCCGGAGCAAGCGGGGCGTCGGTCGACGGGGCGGACACGGTTCTAAGGGTCGCGCGGCGCAGCGCGGCGACTTGGCTGAGAGCACGGTCGTGCGCCCCCGTGGGGATAGCCGCCAGCGGGTAGGCGCGCTGAAGCTGGAACCAGTTCGCGGCTTGCAGAGGCTCATCGGCGCCGCCGTCGCCATCGCCTGTTTTGCCCTGACCCGGCGCTCCTCCGATTCCGGCGGGAAACGGCGGTATCACCTCTTGGGCGCGGCGCGGCGCGGCGCGGCCTCCGTGCAATCCTATCGCCCTGATAATGCTGGGACTCCCTGGTAAAGCGGTCCGCGCCGGTTGAGCGGGGCTCGAGGCCGGCGTACTGGCGACAACTCCGAGCGAGGAAAGCAGGAACGCGGCGGGGATAGCCCAAGCAGCTATGCGTAAGCGCGGCTTTTTCGTCCACATCGTACACCTCCTTAGAATGCGACGCATGGGGCGCCGCGCGCAATATATCTGTTAATAGTGTGACGCCTTCGGGCGACGCTTTACAAGCGGCAACTCATACAACATGCTATACAAATGCGGATGTACATCGTTAAAAGGGCGAGAGTTTTGAGATAGCACGGCTTTCACCCGCACGTGCAAGGAACCGACGAGCCCTACGACCTGCATACCCCCTCCGTTATTTCACGCTCCAAAGGAGGGCTCTCGGCGACGAAAGTGATGGTTGTGGGTGCGGTGAGGAAGGCAGTCTCGGGTGGAAATAGGATTCTGTCAGGGGCGGGACGGTCGTGTTACGCTAGCCTTGCCCGCGTCGCGGACGACTCACCGTGGGGTCACGGGGTGCGTCTTGAAGAAGATTTTACACGGGCAGGGCAAAGGCTGTGGACGGCCCTATCACCTATAAGTGAGGATAAAAAGATGGCGTCGTTTGTCCCGACAGCTCGTCGCGTTCTATTGCAAGCCACGCTCCTGCTAGGAGCAATCGCCACGGCCGGTCCTGCTCGCGCCCTGGCAAAGACGAATCCGTCGTCTTTGCGCTACGCCAGCGCCGCTTACGGCTATGCACTGCGCCTCCCCACCTCCTGGGTGCGCCTTCCTGGCGTGCGCTGGACGCCCGGAGGACCAACGGCTGACCTGACCATCATGACGCCCGACCACCAGGCCGACCTCGGCGTGATCGTCGCTCCAACTGGGAACAGAATCTACTCCGATGCCGAGCTTCAGAGCGTCGCCCTCCGGCTGATGTCCCAGGAAAACTACATCGCCCCCTCGGTGAAGATCGAGACGAAAAAGGTTGTCGTCAACGGCGTCGCTTACGAAGCAGCTCAGGGGTACGTGTCTTCCGGCTTCCCCTTGATGGCTACTTTCGTGGCGGCCGCAGTGACGCAGCGTCACCGGCGCCTCTACGCCGTCGTCAGTCTCGCCTACGTGCAAGAGTTCACGGCGGCTCAGGGAGGCTTCAGCGCGACGCCGACCCCTCAAGGGAATAGCGCTCCCCTACGACGCGCGCCATCAACATCCCTGTTGGCCGCCCGAGCGCTGTCGGTGGGCGCACGGGGCTGGATGGCAGGGCTTCCACGGAAAAGGCGTTTGGCTCCCCCCGCACCGCTGCCCACCGATCGACTGCGCGGCGACCAATGCCGCACCAACGACGACGCGGGCCTCAACGTCGTGGACAAGAACTGCGCCTTCGCGGCGCAGAGTCAGACGTTGACGGCGATGTTCTCCTCGTTCACCATCGATCCAAGAGCGGAGGACGACCGGCGCCCCGCCGCGGTGGTCGGCGTCGACGGCTTCAGGTCGCTCTCCGATCCAGCGCAAGGCTACCGTATCGAGTACCCGGCGCAGTGGGCGAGCGCCTCAGCTCCTGGAACGCTGGTCTTCCTGCGCTCGGCGGACCAGAACGCCGGGGTCGGGGTCGCCGTGAAGCCGATCGCCCCCGCCTCACTATCCGAATCTGACTTAAGCGTCGCCGCCGACCGCCAGATCGCGACAATGTCCTCCCTTCCCGGATCTATCACCCATCAGACGGTGCATGTGGGGGCGTCCACGTTCGTCATCGCGTATGCGAGCGGAGCCGGCGTGACTTTGACCGGCGGGAGTCTCGGTCAGGCCCAGATCGCCGTGGTCGTCACGGCCAGCCGCCACCGCTTGTACGCCACGACCGGCCTGGGTCTGACCGTGCTGGGAGCGAACGACGATGTCACCCCCATCCTGTACCCGTATTTCTCGCCGTTTACGACGCTGGCGCGCCGCTATCAGGGTCTCCTCGATACGCATGGCCAGGAAGCGCAGTTGGCGCTGCGGGCCGCGCTGACCCTCGTCGTCGCCCCTTAGCGCGGCCACGGCCGTGACGGCCTAGAAGATGTCGCCTGACGAACACTGGGGGGCGTGCGGGTTATCGTGCATCCCCAGCGTACCAGCCTGACGGCGCGTGGCGAACGTCCGGCTAGGACGCGGTCATGCCGTAGACGATGCTGTCGTTGTTCCAGAGGATCTGCACCGTAGCGCCGCCGGCCAGACTCAGGTGGACAAGCTGCGTTCCGTAGCCGTAGCGCGTATCGATCTTGGCCGAGCGCACGATCTTGCCGCTCGCGCTCAAGACGTTGAAGGTCACGACGGTGACCATGGACGGAGGGTCGTTCAAGGGGATGCCGGCGCGGGCGTAGAAGTTGTGACCGGGGTACGGCGTCCCCTTCAACGTGAGGTCTGCTTCGCCGCAGCCGTTTCCGCTCAGCGCCCAACCCTCCAGGGCCGTGGCGCCCACCACGCGCTTGTCCGTTGTAATCACCTCGGCATTACAATGGACGGCGAAGTCGTGAGGATTGACGGCGACGCCGCCAGGCACGGCCACGGACGGTGTGCTGGGGGCATAGAGTTGCTGCGCGATGACCTTCCTGCCGGTCAGACGCATATCGTAGAGCACGCCGCTCGTGCCCTCGAAGGCGAAGGAGACGACGCTGGCTTTAGACACGTCGACGCTGAGGCGCGCGGTCGAGCCGTAGGCCACACTGACCGTCTTCTTGCTCAGGATGTGGTTGTCCTTGTCCTTGACCGTGATCGTGGCCTGGGCCTTGCCGCTGGCGCTGGCCGTGTCGTTCACGCCGAAGGTCGCGCGGAACGTGCCGGGCACGGCGCCCGTGCAGCAGAAGAAGAGGCTGGCCGCGCCGCAGCCATAGGTGGAGAGGCTGGAGCCGGCGAGCACGAGGTGGTGCGCGACCATCAGGTCGTCGGTCCCGATGCCCGAGTTGCAGCTATTGGCGAAGGCCGCGGGGTTGACTACCGCGCCGGCGGCCGTACCGCGAATCACGCGGTCGCGCGTGACGTAGGGCGCGATATGGCTGGGGATGGTCGCCACGGCCGTGACGTCGGTGCGTACGTCGGTCCCGCCATCAAAGGTTAGTTGAACGGTGCGTGCGCCGGCCAGATCGACCCAGAGGGCTTGTAGACCGGTTCCGACCGAGACCGTGCCTGTCGACTTGCGCAGCAGCCGCCCTGCCGCGTCGAGCGCGCGCATACTGAGCGTGGCCACACCGAGGGTGGAGATGTCATCCGCGCCGTAGCGCAGCACCATCGTGCCGTGCGCGCTTGCGGGGACGGAGAGCAGGATCGTCCCGCAGCCCGTGCCTTGCGCTGATCCCGTCGTGGCGAGGCCGACCAGCGTCGCGCTCAACACGGTGCTCGACGACGGCTTACTGGCGTTGCAGCCGTAGGCGGCGGCGGCCATGTCGATGGGCGTCGCGCCGGAGGGAATGGTGCTGCCCGACCCCGACGCCGCCGCCACGGTGCGCGCCGAACCCGTTAGGCGGGCGTTGTAGACGAACGTCGTGGGGTTCGAGATGAAGGCGAGTTGGATGGCCACCGCGCCGGTAAGATCGACGTCGATGGAGGCGGGAGCGCCGTGCGTGGCCACGACGCGCGTGACCGAGAGCGGGAAGCCGTCCTGGTCGATCGTGTAGACGCGCACCTCGGCGGACTTGCCGGTTGTATCGGCATCGGAGACGCCGAACGTGGCGTGATACTGGCCGTTTCCCGTCACGATAAGGGGCAGATCGGCTATACCGCAGCCTTCCACGGCCTGGACGGCCGTCCCGGTCACGACGGTCGCGCCGCCGACCATGCCGCCGTACGTGTTAGGACCGGCGTTGCAGTGCATCTTGTAGTCAGCACTGACCGGCTTTTGGTTTCCCGGCACGCCGCGCGCGGGGCCGGGAAAGACGACGCCGGAGGCGAGCACGCGCTGCGTCGTGGACGCGGCGATCGGCGCCGCTGGAGAAAGCAACGGGGAGCCGCACGCGAGGAAAAGACAGAAGCCGATGGTGGACAAGAGCGCGCGATGCTGATGCACCCTGGGTGCGCCTCCACGGGCAGCCTGAAGCCTGGGATGAATGCGACCTGGGATCATGATGAACGGCCTCCTTACGTTTCCAGTGCTTACGAGACGTCTTCAACGACGCCTTACCCCTTAAAAGAGGACGTCTGTCACGCCATCTCTGCAGTGGTAAACGTCGAAGAAACACCGTTTTCGCGCCTCGTCACATGTGAAAGAGCAAACTGACGCGCGCGTACGATCTACAAATCGTGCGGTCGCGCGGGAGGGAGATTCCAGAGCGAGCGTTATGCCCCTCTTGACGTCGCCGCGCGCACTTGTTAATATCTTATCTTTCGATAAATAAATGGGCGGAACGAGGGCGCCGTCTATAGGAGAGGGGGAGGGAAATGGCGGGCCGGCAACGTGGGCATCCCACGGATGAGAACACGGGCGAGACGCGCGCCACGATCCTGCGTACGGCGCATCGCCTGTTCATGGAGTCCGGCTATCGCGCCGTCTCGACGCGCCAGATCGCCGACGCCTGCGGCCTTACCCAGCCCGCCCTCTACCATCATTTCGCTACGAAGCAGGAGCTTTACGTCACTATGCTGCAAGAGGATCTAGCCACGCTCCACACGGGCCTGGAGCGCATCGCCCGGCGCGGCGGCGGTGTGGACGAGCGGTTGACGCAGGTCGTGCGCTACCTGCCCGTTTCGCACCAGAATATGAGCCAGATACTTCATGATATCGACCACGAGATGGACCCAGGGGCGCGTGGAGCGCTGAAGAAGGCATTTTACGGAGGCGTCGTCGCGCCGATCGCGGCGATCTTCGCCGACGGCCTGGAGCGGGGCCTGCTGCGCGACGCGGAGCACGGCGGGATCGCCCCCGTCGCTGGCGCCTTTTTGCTCTTGAGCATGCTCCGCGACGCGCCAGAATCCGCGTCCGCCGCACCGGGCCAAAATCGGACGGCTGACGCGCGGCACGGCGCTATGGTCGTCCGCGTGCTATGGATGTGGCGACAGCATCAGCCGACGGCCCAGCGGCTGGGCCGTCGACAACGGCTACAAGTGGAAGGTTCTGACCGCGGTCGTGGTAGGCCTGTTTATGGTCATCCTCGACGCGACGGTGGTGAACGTGGCCTTGCGCGCCCGAGAGCGGACGTACGACGCCTCGACAAGCGACGTACAGTGGGTCATCAGTCTCTACACGCTGGCCCTCGGCGTGGCTACGCCGCTCTAGAGCGCGACGCAGCAGACGCTCCAAGCTATCGGCGTCGCCTTCCTAGCCACTATTCTGTCCACCGCGGTGACGGCGACGCTTCCACCAGGCACGCTAGACGGTCTCTCGAGGCGGCCCGCGCCAGCACGGGAAGCGGCGCTCATGGCGCTGCACCGCTTCCAGGGGCGGTACCTTACCGGACTCGAGCACGCCTATCTGGCCGCCTTCGTCGTCTCGATCGCGGCGATCATCCTGGCGCTTTTCTTGCCGGGCTGGCCGGGAGCCTATCGCCGGCGCACGACGGCTGACGGAATGGACGCGCGAACAAGCACTCTGCCCATCGATAGAGGCGAAGAGGTTGCGTCATCATTGGGCTAGGCGAGTGGGGGGTGCGACCGGTGCGAGATTCTCCCCCGCACCAGAGGGCAGCGGTCGCGCGGCGCTGGGGAACGATCCGGCGGCAGGGAATCTCACGCCAGCGAGTTGCTCGGATAGGTCCCAGAGCCGGGCGGCGTCAGCCGCGCTGGCAGCTGACTTATAGATCTTTTGTTCCGCCGGTGCGCCGGCAAGGTGCGCGAACCCGCTCGGCCCATAGAACAGGCCGCCCGCCGCCCGCGGGCTGGTCGCCGCGTACAGGGCCGGCAGGAGGCCTCCTTCGACCGTCTGGGCCAGGACCCCGCCGCGGGACAACCGTCGGATCATACGGACCATGACGGTGTCGCCGTCGCGGCCCATCTCGGGGTGTGCGGCCAACAGGTTCGTGGCCGTGAGCCCTGGGTGAGCAACGTTGCTCGTGATGCCCCATCCGTCCGCTTTGCCGCGACGATCGAGCTCGAGGCCGAAGATCATGAGCGCAAGCTTCGACTGATTGTAGGCCCGCATGGCGACGTACGTGCGTTCCCACTGCAGGTCGTCCCAGTTGAACGCTCCATTGGCGGCGCCGAAGCTGACTTGGCTGGTGACACGCGCGTCGCCCGCCCGCAGCAGCGGCAGCAGGCGCGCGACCAGCGCGAAGTGGCCGAGGTAGTTCGTCTCGAACTGCAACTCCAGCTCGTCCAGGGTGGCCTGTCGCGTGGGCGGCGTCATCACGCCAGCGTTGTTGATGAGCAGGTCGATCGGACGCCCCTCAGCGTTCAGGCGGTCGCTGAACGACGCGACCGACGCCAACGACGAGAGGTCCAGCTCCTGGGTGGAGACGTGGGCTCCCGGGGTGGCCGCGCGGATGCGCTCCAGCGCCGCGGCGCCCTTCGTCGGGTTACGGACGGGCAAGACGACGTCCGCGCCAGCGGCGGCGAGACGACCGGCGAGGCCGAGGCCGATCCCGTCGCTCGCGCCGGTGACGATGGCGAATCTGCCGGTCATATCCTGCACGGTGATATCTCGTTTCTCACGCGGCATGAGCAGTCCTCCCGAGAGTAGTCAGGGGCGTGTGGTCGAACATTTGCATGGGTGCTCCTCGCTAAATCTGTTGTCGCACCGCCTGATGAGGTCGGGCAGGCGTCGTCGAACCCTCATCCGATACGCGGCTCTGTCATTACGACATTTTTTATCTACGTGTCTATTATTGACAAATAGACGGAATTTGTCAAGACTAGCAGAAGGAGCTATTGGCGGTGACGGCCGCGGCCAGCGCCGCCTTCGTCGTTCTGGTGGCGGACGTGCTGGAGCCGCTGGTCCGCCGGCAAGACACGGTGGCCCTGTCCTCGGTCGAGATCGCGCGGCTGCTCGCGAACGCCGTGCCAGGATTCAAGGGCTTCGTGACGACGACGGAGCAGTTCCGCACTACGATCGCTCGCCTCATCACCCTACGTCCTGGCGAGCCTTGACGTCCCGATGGCGCGGGGCCTCCGTCGCACGAGCTGAGGCGCCCGCGCCGCCCGCTCCTCTCCACGGCGGCTTGCCTCCCCCTTGCCTAGCGCGGGCTAGGCCGACCGATACGTTCGTCCGTGCATAAGCTAATCGGTGCGGAAGCGGACGTATAGGCGGGCGCGGGCGCGGGGATTGATCAGGATAGACGGAGACGCACGGGTTGACAGATAGGCCGCGCGAGGCTTATACATAAAGCAGCGTTTATTAAAGCGCGGTTTATGCATGGGCGGTCGCGCCGCGCGCGCCGGGCGCCCGTGGAGCGAGAGCGGGACAAGACGACTGATGCGCGACGACAGGCTGCGCCGCTATTTCAAGGCGCTCGCGGACAAGACGCGGTTCGACATCGTCGAGGAGTTGGGGCGCATCGGCGAGAGTTCGGTCTCGAACCTCTGCCTCGGCCTCGGCGTGACGCAGCCGTTGATGTCGTGGCACGTGCGCGTGCTGCGCGTGGCGGGCGTCGTGGCGACGCGCCGACGCGGGCGACAGGTCTTCTGCTCGCTCGATCAGAAGAGCATCGCCTACTTCCAGGAACGCTTCGGCCTTCTGGTGCAGGGGCAGCCGCTCGCCGGCGACGCCTTTGTCCCGGCGTCTCCGAGCGTCGCGCCGCGCGCCACGAAGCGCCGCGCGCCCTTACCGCCGACGCCCTAGCAAGATGCCGCCACGGACGGCTCAAGATGTTATTTGAGGTTGAACGAGAACATGGGTAAAGTACGAGTCGCGATCATCGGCGTGGGCAACTGCGCCTCTTCCCTGGTGCAGGGCATTGAATACTACCGCAACGCTGTCGAGACGGACATGGTCCCCGGCTTGATGCACGTGAACCTGGGCGGCTATCACATCAGCGACATCGAGTTCACGGCGGCGTTCGACGTCGACATCAACAAGGTGGGCAAGGACCTCTCCGAGGCCATTTTCGAGAAGCCCAACAACACCGTGCGCTTCTCCGAGGTCCCGCACCTCGGCGTGCCCGTGCATCGCGGCATGACGCACGACGGCCTCGGCAAGTATCTTTCCAAGATCATCACCAAAGCCCCAGGACCCACGGCCAACATCGTGCAGATCTTGAAGGACACCAAGACCGACGTCGTAGTGAACTACTTGCCCGTCGGCTCGGAGATGGCCACCAAGTGGTACGTGGAGCAGATCCTAGAAGCCGGCTGCGGCATGGTCAACTGCATCCCCGTCTTCATCGCCCGCGAAGAGTACTGGGACCGCCGTTTCCGCGAGAAGGGTCTGCCCATCGTCGGCGACGACATCAAGAGTCAGGTCGGCGCCACCATCGTCCACCGCATGCTCACGCGCCTCTTCCGCGAACGCGGCGTGGTAGTGGAGCGCACCAGCCAGTTGAACGTGGGCGGCAACACCGACTTCCTCAACATGCTGGAGCGCGAACGCCTCGAGTCGAAGAAGATCTCTAAGACCAACGCCGTGACCTCGCAGCTCGACTACGCGCTCGAGCCGGAGAACGTCCACATCGGTCCCAGCGACTACGTGCCCTGGCTGACCGACCGCAAGTGGGCCTACATCCGTATGGAAGGCAAGACCTTCGGCGACGTGCCCTTGAACGCCGAACTCAAGCTCGAAGTGTGGGACTCGCCGAACTCCGCTGGCGTGGTCATCGACGCGGTGCGTTGCGTCAAGCTCGGCCTCGACCGCGGCCTCGGCGGCGCCCTGGAAGGCCCCTCGGCGTACTTCATGAAGTCGCCGCCGGTGCAGCACAGCGACGAGCAGGCGCGCCAGATGACCGAGGACTTCATCGCCGCTCCGTCCATCGTCCCCGCCCCGGCTCCAGCCAACGCGACGGGCGAGACCGTGGCGAGCAGCTAGCGACGATGGCCCTTGCCTGGGCGCTCCGCCTTGCCTTCAGCCTGTCGCCCCGCGTCCCGCTCTCGTGGCGCTACCGGGTAGGCAGACTTGGCTGCGAGGCCGTGTACTGGTGTTGGCGGACGAAGCGCCGCCACACGCAACAGAACATGGCCGTCGTGGTGGGCGAGGCGCGGGCGCGCCAGGCCGCACGTCTGTCGTGGCGCAACTACGGGAACTACGTGGTCGACTTCCTGAACCTGCCCTCTCTGCAGCGCGGCTCCGTCGAGGCGCGCACGCGTGTGGAGGGCTGGGAGAACATGGACCGCGCGTTGGCCAAAGGCAGGGGCGCCATCCTCGTCTCCCTGCACTACGGCGTCTGGGATTACGCGGCCGGCATCGCGGCGCGGCGCTATCCCGACCGTCTCTCCATCATCACCGAGCCGTTCACCTCACCCCAGGTCGAGGCCCTGGTGCAGGGGCAGCGCGCGCGCGAGGGCTCGAAGATCTTGGAGATGACCAAGGTGCGCCAGATGGTGCGCCTCCTCCGCGCCAACGAGATGATCTGCATCCTGGTGGACCGTCCGGTCCAGGACGAGGACGCCGTGGTGGTCGAGTTTTTCGGGAAGCCGATCCGCATCCCCGGCGGCGCGGCGGCGCTGAGTTTGATGAGCGGCGCGGCCATCGTGCCGGCCACGATGCACCATGCGCTCGACGGCGACGGCTTCTCCGCCACGATTTGGCCCGCCATAGACACGACGAAGACGGGAGACCGTGCGGCGGATGTCCAGCGCATCACGCAGGACATCTTCAGGATGATGGAGACGGTGGTGCGCCGCGACCCGGAGCACTGGTATATGTTCCGGGACATGTGGGGCGCCGCCGCGTCTCTCCCGGCAGCCCGCGCGGAGAAGCAAGACGTGTCCGCGCCGCCGGTCGAGGCGCGCGCATGATCACGTACTATGTCCTCAAGGTAGGCGCCGTCGTGACCCGGCTCGTCCCCCTGGCGCTGCTCTACGCGCTGGCCGGGTTGTCGGCGCGCCTCGCGGCGCTCGTTCCCACGCGCGCACGCGCGGCGTCGCGCGCGAACATCGGTCGAGTGATGGGACTTTGCCCCACCCATCCCACGGTGGTAAAGGCCACGACGACGGCGCTGCGCTGTCAGGCGCTCAACTACATCGACCTGATGCGCGTCGTCAACGTCTCGGCGGCGGAGTTCGACGCCTCTGTCGTGGCGGGCGACACGTCGCCGCTGACGGACTGCCTCGCGCGCGGCAAGGGCGCCATCATCGTCTCCGGCCACCTGGGCAATATGGACTACACCGCCCAGTGGCTGGCGATCCACGGCTTCACTCTGCACACGTTGATGGAGCGCCTGGAGCCACCCAAACTCTACGATCTCGTCAGCACTATTCGTCGGGGCGCGGGCGTCTACTTCTACCCCGCCGACCCCGCCGCCGTAGCGGTCTTGACTAAAGTGCTGCGCGGCGGCGGCCTTGTCGCGCTGCTGGCCGACCGCGACATCGGGGGGACAGGCGAGCCGATCGCGTTCTTCGGCGCCCCGGCCAAGCTGCCGCTCGGCCCCGTCCTGCTAGCGCTGCGCACGGGCGCGCCGCTCGTGCCCGCGTTTGGCCGGCGCCTGCGCGACAACCGCCTCTACGTGACGGTGAAGGAACCCGTCTATCTCGAGCGGACGCGCGACCTGCGCGCGGACCTGCGCGCGGGCTTAGCCGTGCTGGCGCGCATCCTAGAAGAAGGCATCGCCGCCGCGCCCGACCAATGGGTCGTCTTCGACGATCTGTGGGCGCCGTCGCACGGTGATGCGGCGACGGAGGACGCGGCATGAAGATCTGCCTCGTCTCCCCCTACGACTACGCGTACCCCGGAGGCGTGGGCAACCACGTCGAGGCGCTGTCGGACCAATTTCGCGCCGTGGGACATGAGGTCTCGCTGATCGTGCCGGGAACGGACGACCAGGAGACGGACGAGGGGAACGGCATCTATCGCATCGGCCGCGCCACGCCCGTGCCGGCCAACGGGTCGGTCGCGCGCATCTCGCTCTCGCCGCGCATGGTCCTACGCGTGAAGCGCTTGCTGGCCTCGGAGCGTTTCGACGTGATCCACGTCCACGAGCCGTTGATGCCGGCGCTGCCGCCCACGGTGCTGCGCTACTCGCGCTCGGTCAACGTGGCCACCTTCCACGCCTACCGCCCCTCGTCGTACAGCTACTACTACGGGCGGCCCGTCCTGCGCCAGATCCTCAAGAAGCTCGACGGGCGCATCGCGGTCTCGCGCGCGGCCCTGGGCTACATCAGCCAGTACTTCCCCGCCAGCTACTCCATCATTCCCAACGGCGTCGATCTGCGCCGCTACCACGCCGGAGCTTTGCCGATCGAGCGCTATCAGGACGGCCGGCCCAACATCTTGTTCGTAGGCCGCTGGGAGAAGCGCAAGGGCCTCTCGCACCTTATCCGCGCCTACGAGATGGTGCAGCGCCATTTCTCCGACGCGCGGCTGCTCGTGGTGGGGCCGGAGGGACGCCACGGGCGCACCTACCGCGACTACGCCGAGTATCGCGGGCTGCGCGGCATCGAGTTTATCGGGCGCGTCTCCGACGACGACTTGGTGCGCTACTACCGCACCTGCGACATCTTCTGCGCGCCTTCGACCGGTGGAGAGAGCTTCGGACTCGTGCTCGTCGAGGCCATGGCCAGCGGCAAGCCCGTGGTGACGACGGACATGGAGGGCTACCGGCAGGTCGTCTCCTCTGGAGTGCAGGGGCTGCTCGTGCCCCCGCGCGACGACAGCGCCCTCGCGGACGCGCTCTGCCACCTGCTCGACAAGCCGGACGAGCGTGCGCGCCTGGGCGCCAACGGCCGTCTGGCCGCGATGCAGTACGATTGGACGCACGTCTCCGCGCGCGTGCTGGCCTACTACCGCGAGGTGCTCGAAGGGGCGCCCTCGTCCGAGCCGATGTTGGACGGGCTGTTCAGCACGGTCGGTCAGCCGTCGCCAGCACGGGGACACGACCCTGGTGGGGCAAACGCGCACTGAGCAATGGAGCAACAGACCGCGAGAATGTGTAAGAGCGTAAGAGCAGGAGAGGAGAGCAGCCATGATCAACAAAGACCTACAGGCCTGGGGTCGCCGCATCGCCAACATGGTGGTCGCGCCGTTGGCGTCCTCTGGGATCACGCCCAACTTGCTGACCCTCATCGGCCTGCTGCTAAGCTTCTTGACGGCGGCGGTCATCGCCACGGGCCAGTTCACCCTCGGCGGCGTGATGTTGCTCTGCGCCGGCATCTTCGATATGTTCGACGGCGCCCTCGCCCGCGTGACCGGTAAATCGACGGACTTCGGCGCCTTTTTCGACTCCACGCTCGACCGCATCGCCGAGGCCGGCGTGGGGCTGGGCCTCCTCTGGGTCTACACGGCGCGCGGCGCCACCGTGGCCACGACGGTGCTCTACGCCGCCATGATCGGCTCGCTGATGATCTCTTACGCCCGCGCGCGCGCCGAGAGCCTCAACATCGAGTGCAAGGTCGGCTTGATGGCGCGGCCCGAGCGCGTCATCATCCTTTCGATCGGCCTCCTGCTCGGCCCCACGGCCACGTTCTGGGCGCTCGTCGTGCTGGCCGTCTCCACCTGGACGACCGTGGTGCAGCGCATCTACCACGTCTGGCGCGAGACCGAGGGCCGCGCGTCCTCCGTCGAGCCCCCCGTGCCCCATCACCGCCCCTCGCCCTTCCGCCGCAAGCGCATCGCCTCCTAGAACGCCCCGCCGTGTATATGACGATGTGTAACACCTGAGAAAAGATGTGGTGTTCCTTCACAAGATGTAGGAGAATCCCCGTGCGGACACCATGGGCGCCTGGCTGTACCACCCCCTGCCTAACCTTTCAAGAATGTGATTGATGACAAGGGTGGTGATGAAATCTACCGGGTAGTTATTAGCAGAAAGGGACGCAAGATCGGCCGTGTAGACGAACGTTCGATCGCCGGTCTCAAACCAGCGGAACGCAACGAGGACGCTGTCTTGTAAACGCGCAACGTCGACAAACTCGAAGCCGTTCCATGCGTTATAGGGCTCGTCATCGGCGACTAAGCCGGGGTGAGTGACATTGATGAGAGTCGTACGTAGGTCGGTGAGGACGGCGTCACAGTATTCTTGAAATGCGCTGTGCGGGTCCATTAGCGGTAAAATTCTTTCATAAATCATCGGCGCGACGCGAACGGTCACGATGTCGCGTGTCGCGGCGTCGGCGTGCTGCTCACAGCCCCACCCCGGACGTCAAGAGACATATCGTGCTGTCGGGCAGAATCCGCCGAACAGCGGAGGGCACGGCCCCGCCCTGACGATTTGTACGCGGTAGATAGCGGGGGTAAGGTCCGGGTCCGTGCCGAAGAAGCGCCCGATAACGGGTAGGCGCGCAAGCGCGTTGAGGACACGTTTGCTGTCGGACGGTTGCGGTCGGGGTCCGACGATGAGGACTGAGGAAGCCACTCCAGCGACATTCAACAGCGTCGCGCGCGAACCATAGACCGTGGTAGTGAAATTGTTCGAGAAGGGCGGCTCGATGAGAAAGTCCTGATCCCCGGCGACGATGCCATGCCCGCTGCCCCATCCATACGTCATGGGAACCGCGCGCACCAAGAACGACCGACCGATGACAGCCTGTGGATGGAGGCGGACCTCACGGTCGAGTTGACGAACGGAGTAGACTCCATCAGGCGCGGAGGCGCTCACGAGCAACACGCCGACGCCGACAAGAACGCCAGCAAAAGCAGCAAGACCTAGACGACGCATCGCACCTTATCCGATCCTTAACCTGTAAGATGTCACGTTCGAGGCATTGACGACGGTGCTCAATAGTTACGCCTCTACCTGATGCGAGGGCGACCATACACATAATAGTGAGTCGTGCCGACGCGTAGGTCGACGCGCGCGAAGGTGGTCCCGATTGTCCCGTCGAGGACGACCGCAACGGGCGGAGTGCGGTTCGCATCGAAGGCGTTGGTCAGATCACGGTAGGCGACGCCACGTAAGCAGACGCGGTCCTGTGTTCCTTGCCGCACGACATTGGCGAGGCCAAGGTAATAGTGTCCATTGGGGACAGCGAAAGAGAAGGGCGCCATGTTGTCCCCTGCCGGCGGCGTTACTCCCAAGGCCTGATGCACAGAGGCGTTAATTCCCTCGAAGCGTTCGAGGGTGAAGGCATAGGCTCTACTGGAGAGATGGATAACCTGTCCGACGCCGCTGGCCCCGGATAGGACACGTAAGTTAGGAGAGGACGGCAAGGCGAAGCCGCACACATCGGTCTGGATAAGCGGCGCCGCGTGAGCCGCGCGGCCCAAGGGTGCGGGTGATAACGTTAACAGACCGATGAGAGAAGCGCTTGAAAGCGCCGCGCGACGAGATAAGACCATGACCAATTCTCCTTGTATCTATCATCATTATCCGCCTTACCTTACCGCGTGTGCGCGATCTTGGTAATCCTGGAAACCCAGGATGGTCGTCACCGCGTTGTTGATGTACAATCGCCGCTCCCCTCTACTTGTTTGGCCAAAGCCTCGCTTCACGACTCTTCTCGTTGCGCGTCCCGTGAAACCCTTCATCTTTCTTCTCTCCATGACCTGCCGATCTGGAGAGAATCAGAGCTGAATCGCAGGGCATGTTCTGAATTCTGACAGCTCTTTGCGGGAGGGCCGCTGTTTAAGGGAGCTCTCGCGCATCAAACACACTCACGACGCCTTTCTTGCCTGTCGCCAACGTTCGTGTCAAGCGTCCAAGTGCGGCGCCAAATGCACCGATCCTGTCAAAAACGCCGGGATCAGCGACGTGCGACGGGATACTGTCGTTGCTTAGATCCGAACTCGTCACAAAGACACGATCCGTCTTCTCATCGACCGCGACCGCTTGAGGGCCGTCGGCCACATGAAAAGCTCCCCGCAACCGTCCGTCGCCTGCATCAAGAACGCTCACTGTTCCGCCATTGTCATCGGTTATGTAGACATGCGCGTGGTGCAGGCTGATCGCCGCTCCGACCGGCAAGTATCCAACGGTCGTCGTGCGCAGGAGACGTCCTGTCCGTGCGTCGAGAACGCTCACCGTCCCCTTCTCGCTTTGATCGTTTCCCGCGGTCACGACGAACGCGCGCCGCGTGTTCTGATCGACGACGATGGCGTTGGGATACTGGTGTATGCCCACGGTATGTAGGGTGCGTCCGCTACGTGGGTCGATGGTCACGATAGCGCCGAAGGTCTTGCACACTCCGCCCGCAATCGAACAGGCTCCTGTCGTCCCTTGAACGCCGGCGACGAAAACGTGCCCTTGCCGCGTCTCTACCCCCACGACCTCGGGCGCCATCGCCAGCGTTATCGTCGTCAGAAGGCGACCTGTATGCGTGTCCAGCGTGGCCAGCCACCCCTTCGCGACGCCGCCAATAAAGCGTGCCCCAATAAGAAAAAGGCGACCATGCCGCCCGTCTACCACCGACCTATGGGGAACGGAAGGCAGCGAGACAGTGCGTACGAGGCGACCCGTCGTGGTCGCGCGCGTTTGGAGGCGTCCAGCGGGAGGGATCCCTGGCGCTCCTCCACGCAGCGGCATAGCGACAAAGAAGTGACCGGACGCGGGATCGCTGTCGAGCAGAAACGGCGTCGTGGTAAAGGGAATGCGCCGCACCTCCTGGCCGCCGCGCGTGTCGATGATGCTGACGCTCGCTTTCGCCGCCACCCAAGGGGCGGCGGAATTCAACACGAAAGCGTGAGCGGACCCTTCATCCACGACGATGCGGGTTGGAAATTGACCGACGGGGATCGTCCGCAGCAGCGCGCCAGTAGCCGCATCGAGCATACTAACGGTTCCAGTAGGGCTTCCGTCGTTGTTGACGACGAAGACATGGCTTGTCCGTGTATCGAGGGCGAGAGCAAGAGGACTGCGTCCAACCGTGACGATGCTGAGCGCGCGGCTGTCCCCCATCCGGCTGACCAACGCGACGACTCCCCCAACGATAGCCGCCGCGGCGAGGACGCCTCCCCTAGCCATGATGCGTCGTCGGCTCAAGAAACCCTCCTCACGCTCCCTCTCTAATGATACGAGGACGCTCTATGGACCTAGCCTAGATCATTCATAAGACATTCGCCGGTTCAGCGTCCCAGGACGATAGGCACCCAAAGAGATGCGCCTGAACCGATTAGACAAAAATGCCCACGAATAATCTGGGCTAGTAGTAGGCACCAACGGTTCGACTACGACAAGCTCCGTAACAGTTGTCACGGAGCTTGTCGCTGACTCTCACGTTGCGCTTCGAAAAGCACTACGGATTACTGTACGTGAAGTGCGGCAGAAACTGCGCTGCGCTTTAACAACCCTCTAGTTTGTACAATGAGTGTAACTAGTAGAGTTGAGGCAGAGCGAGGATGCCTGATCCTTGAAAGCGGAGTTAAAGGCGTAGACGGTGTTGCTAGGAGAGAAGACCCAGTGTGCACCACCGCTCCCCGAGTCAGTGTAGAACTTGCCGTACCAGGACCCAGCACTATAGCTCTCCGCTCTGTTGTCCCAGTTCTGACCGCAGCACGCGCCCCACGGAATGTTGTATAGGTCGACGGTGCCTTGCCCTGAGAAGCAAGCTCTTTCGGGAGCATTTTGGTTAGGACCGTCGAAGATGTACAGATCGCCAGGGTTACAACCTGTCTGAACAGTATTCGGACTGATGCCTCCACTTGTAGTGTCCACACACGACACTGAGGGAGGGTTGGTACCGTTCAGGACGACTTTGGTGGTATGGCACGTGATGCCAGCGGTTCGCCCATGCAGTGTTCCCGCATATACCGGACGCAGAGAAGCGCCTGATAGATTGCCTGGAGCTAAGGACAATGCACATGTAATACCTGCAACGAAGAAACTTGTAAGCCCCAATCGGTTAGTAAAGTGAAGCATAGTTCTCTCCTTGTCTTGAGGTGTCGATCACCTTTTTTGTATCTAGCTCTCTCGTACTGGAGTTTAGACTAAACAGGGTCAGGGCGCGACGCGCTCTGACCCCATCGGGTATCCTCGTGGTTGCAACACCTAAAAAAGGAGAACCCGATGGATAGTACCACACCCTCTGCCCTGAGAGCAT
>JAABUX010000210.1_pt1 | contig 101772 bp, 97 predicted proteins | sample 5561851 | NCBI WGS metagenome assembly JAABUX01 (sample SAMN10711883, study PRJNA513361) | rock metagenome | isolation source: Antarctica rocks | place: Antarctica: Victoria Land, Richard Nunatak red sandstone | collected 2016-01-03
CACGATCTTTTTTTACCGGTCGAGCCGTGTGGAGGAAGAAGTCTTTCCCCGGCAGGGTTTGTCCAGCAGGCTTTCACCTGCGCTACCCTTTTTCAAAAGGGTCTGAAAAAATATTAACATATAAGGAAGAAGCGTATATCACTCGTTGTGGCTCTGAAGTGCCTTGTTGTTCACGAGACAGTTTAGAGCCACTATCTACCTTTTCCAAAAAAGAAAATGAGAGAGGCTTACGCGTTAAACCACTGCTTTTTCCAGGTATTCATGTGTTGTATTTCTCCCGTTTGGGCGGTAATGATGTTCTGACTCAAGTTCACCAACTCGGGACGTTGTGACTTTTGCGGAACAAGTTTCGACATGTTGACCGCTTGCTGGTGATGCATCGTCATTTGATCAAGGAACAACCTATCGAATGCTGCATCCTTTGCACTCTTCATCTGGTCTATACCGCCCATCATGTCCATCATTCCCGGTGCATCCATAGAGCTTGCAAGCGGTTTTGCATTGTCCCATTGAGCCAGCCAAGTCGTCATTTGACTGATCTCTTTGGATTGGGACGAAATGATGTTTTGCGCGAGCGTATTGAGTTCGGGACGCTTCGTATGGGTGGGAACAAGTTGTGCCATCTCGACAGCCGACTGATGATGGGCAATCATATCCTGCATGAATTTCACCTCGAAGTCCTTGCCACTCACCCCTTTGAGGCTATTCGTCATTGGATCGCTCGTTGGTGTTCCCGTTGACATAGCAGGCATGGTTGCTGTAGGACTCTGACCGCTACCAGATGAACCGGTGGAGGATGTACTTCCGCACGCTGCTAGTACAAGCACTGCAAGTAGACTTAAAAGGAGTGAGAAAAGAAAACGTTTTTTCACGAGAGAAACTTCTTTCTTAATAGAGAGATGATAAACTAGCCTAAATTCGTCAAGGAGAACATCTCCGTTATAAAATAGCACATAGGATAGTTCTCCATATTCATAGCGTTCATAATCACTATCAGCGGCGGCATATTTTCTTTGTTCAGCACAGCCAAATCCCACCTAAAATTGGTTATTGAAGCATGCTGTTGGTACTACTTTATACCATTGACAATAGTATCTATATTGATAGTAGCAATATTTCTGTATCTCGTCAAGAGTTCAAAAGAAAGAGTATGTACTAAGCTGGCTTGACCGAGAACGTGTACTATCTAAGTTACATATCGAACCACAGGATTATGGAGGATATGCAAAAATACAAATTTCATGCAGATTTTATTGAAAAGGGGTCAAGGTCATCAATGTCGAGAGCAGGATAAGAGAGTTGAGGCTCTCGCTGTTGGTTGATAGCAGTCGTGAGTTCGCGTTCTCTTGATTGAGCAAGTAATACTCCTCGCCGATCTTTTGTTTCTTCATCTAGGCTTGAGCGAAATAATTGATCCCATTGGCGTTTTTCCTCTTGATTAAAAGGTTCAACGTGTGCTAACCACCAATAGGCATCATACGAATCGAGTTGCCAATACTGCTCAACCTACTGCCAATCAAGCTGATAATGAGACGAAAGGCCACTTTGTCGCCAATTGTCAATCTCTCCAAGTGCATCTTTCGCAAACATAGAGTGCCCTCCTCTTTCCAAATCCAGCAAAAACACACAAGCCCTATTCCATTTTGAATAGAAGGCAGTGAATAGCTTCTATGGCAGAACTATGAAAGCTTTGCCACAGAAGCTATTTCCTGATGGAGTCGCTACAATTTAATCCTTACCACCTGGGCCATCGTCAGGGTCGGGCTGACCATCATTGTCTCTATAGAAAATGGATACCATGTTTACCTCCTTTCCTCTTCAAAGATGCAATGTGGAATACAATTCTTTTCGCTCGCCTTAACAATAGATATTGTCCTTGCATGTTCCTGCATGTCGTTCCTCCTTACTTCTGCTCTATAGCATGCTCTTTTGATGATGCAAAGGAAAGAATATAGGCATCCAAGTCAGAGTCATACGCTCGTTTTCGTAATGACTGACGAGGAGCTACAATTCCTAATTCTTGCAAGTCGGGAAGAAGTTCCAACGCAACCTTTCCTACCGCAAGACGGTCAAGCACCGTTTCATCTTGCGCGACAGCTTGCTCAATTTTCAGGCGTCCACGCAAATATACGACATCCCTCGTATGACATATTCCTGCACAGTTCAAGTCAGGAACTCCCCGAAATGTGCGTAAACAACGAGCCAAAGCGCGAGTGTGTGCTCGTTTTTCTGCAAGAGGTCGGTCTTCATCATTTCTCCAGAGCAGCCGATATAACAAAAGAAAAGGTTGGAAGAACCTGTATAAAGAAGAGAAGGTGTGTGCAGGGACAAGGATACCACTGGCAAGACCAATCGCAAGACCTCCTAACCAGGAACCTGAGTCATCAAATGCTCTTCCATGAAGGGATGCGAGAGTCCGTTCATAATACTGAGTAAGTCCTTCCTCTGTTGGAGAGTACCCTTTGGTATTTATTCCTAACAAGCCGAGAAGGGACTGCTCTCCTGCCATACTGCGTGACACATGGCCCAGCACTTCGTGGATGAAATAGTTCCTAACTGTTTCGAGCGTCATCTGCTGCTCTGGCAAAAAAAGTGTTTTCAGTGCTGAGTCAACGCGAATACCACCCGCACTGGAGTCAAAGACGACATGCCACCCGCCAAAGCCCGTTTCCTGGAACGCTGTTTCTAAAAAGTGCCTGACATCCTGGGCAGAAAGCATAGGCTGCTTGTCCTCTGAAGAAACGGTATCACGGCGGAGTGGTGGAACATCTTCGTTGTTGGAGAGATCAAGCGAGAGATGCATGTAGTCCTGCATGATCTGAATGACGTGTTGACTCACATCTACAGTATCCGCACGTTGTAAGCCAAGGAGGACAACCTGTCTCACGCGTGACAGCGCGTATTGCATCTCTTCTTGTGTTGGCGGCAAAACCAGTTGTTGATTGAGGTCCCAATAAGTATCGCTCTTTCCCTCATAGGTAGCTTCAATCATGCGAATAAAACACAGTTCATCTTCTATCGTTCCGTGATAGAGACGACGGACAATCGCATTCGGCTCATTCTGAAGGATATCTTCGTCAAGATACAGAAAGCTATCAATGCGACGACGGACCTCCTCAATGTCGATAGCGGGGTAGTGCAAACGTGGTTCGCGTTGTTCTGCAAGAGCGTGTGCAAGTTCGCGCTCTCGTGACTGAGTAAGCAGTACTCCTAATCGCTCTTTTGTTGTCTCATCGACGTTTGGGGTATATAACTGGTCCCATTGCTGTTGCTCCTCATGCGTAAATGGTCCTGCTGATGCCCACCACCAATACGCATCATACGCATCCAACTCACGATATCGTTCGACCCACCGCCAATCGAGTTGATTGGGATGAGATGAGCGTTGGCTTTGTTCTATCTCCATTAATGCCTCCTTCGCAAATATGCGGTAGACTTTCCTACGTTGAGCAATATGTACCTCCGCCTCACGTAAGAGTTGTTCAGCTTCGTCAATTCTTCCCAGACGCATATACAAGCGTCCCTGGTTGACTTGATATATCCATCGTTCTTGTTGTGAAGCTGTGTCTCCTGTATCAGCACAACGTTGTACTTCTGCTCGCGCTTTTTCATCAAAACGCAATGCTTCACGAAATAACCCTAATGCTGCCAGAATTTGCGATTTTTCCCCATACGCTGCTGCCAAAGCCCCAAACTCTACGTACCCCTGTTCTTCCAATTCGATACATTGCTCAATTGTCAACAGTGCCTCTTGAAATCTACCCGTCCTATTCAGATGATAGGAAAGTGAGTTCAAGAACATTACAATCTTTTTTGTAAGAGTACCTTTTCTCACAAACATAGGATGAGTTGCCTGTTCACGCTCTCGTAAGAGACGTATGCTCTCTTCATAGACTACTATTGCCTGTTCGCGCATATGCATCGCCATTTTAGAATCGCCTTGCGCTTTAACATAGTCACTCCATTTTCCGAGCAACCATGCCCGTTTCGACAAAAGCATCGCATACAGTTCAAAATCTATTTCTAACAGAGTCTTCATACGAACAAAGGCTTCGTCGAGGAGGTGTTGAGCCTCTTCAAAACAATCTTCGTTCATGTAATAAAGCATAATTATATGGATAACGTGAACCTCTATCAACGGTGCTATTGTTACCCGATTGGCTAAGACATAAGCAAGAATTTGTTGATGATCTTTTACTCGCTGCTGATCATTCGCTCGAAAACCTATATAGGGCAAGAGGTAATAGTGAAGTAAAAATGCTCCGCATTGTGTCGCTGGCTCGGCATGCCAATCAAATCCTTCCATCACATATTGGGCAAGTCGTGCAAGACGCGGAGCATGACCTAAGTTGAAACTCAACCAGCCATAGCGAATGAGGAGTTCAGCCACCTCTAGCAAATGGTGATGGGTCAAGAGGAGCATTGCTAACTCTGTAATTAGCTTCCCCTGTTCATGCTCTTGTAAGTTCCCTTCCTTGAACCAAGCTCTATACGCTTGCACCAGGGTTTCTTCTTGTTCGTAGACCTGCTCAGGTGAAAGTCGTCGATACATCGCTGCTGCAACCATTGGTAGCAACTGGGCACGGTCGGGATACGCGACGAGGACTGAGGCACGGCGTAGTTCCTTGAGGGGGCGCGGACCCGTTGGGCAGAGAACTTGCAGGGCAGGCTTGGCGAGTGGAAGGTTCGCAAGCGAAAGAACCTGGAGCAGATGACGCGCCTCCGACGAGAGACGCTGACTGGCGACGATTTTCTCAAGCAGAGGAACTATTTCCATCGCTAGATTGCCACCGAACACATGTGGCTCTGCTAACAGACGCCGAACCGCAAGAATCATGTCGTTCGTTGTCGAGATCGGGAGCGCGGACGTGTTAGTGTCTGCAAACTCGTCCCAATCATCCATCAAGAGGGGTTGTTTGACGAGTGCGGCAACCCATTCAAGACACAGAGGGATGCCGCCAACTGCTTCACACACCTGCCTGAGCAGAGCGACAGGCACCTCTTCTAAGCCGAGTTGCTGCAAGAACAAAAGACTCTGTTCGGCTGACAGCGGCGGAAGAGGTGCTTCCACGACGAAGCGATGTTCACCACTGAACCAGCCGGGCCATTGTCGTGTCGCCAAAAGCAGCGTCACTGTCTGAGGACTTCGCAAGAACTTCAACAAGAAATATTCCCACGAGGTCGCTAGCGTCCCGTCTGGTTGTAACATGCATTCGCAATGGTCAATAAGGATGACCAATGGACGTGTTGCACGCTCGAACGCGTTGAGCAGAATGAGGACGCGTTCTTGTAACGAGAGAGTCGGCACGTCCTGTTGTGAGCAACCAAGCTCGGCAAGAAGGGTTCCAATCAAGATATCAAGAGCTTCTCCAGGCTTCTGTCGCTGCTCCTCGGCACGGAAATCACAGAGAATAATCTGGGAGGATGGAGACGAAGAATGGAAGAGGTGCGTTGCAACCCAGTTCAACTCGCTGGACTTGCCTATACCAACGGGTCCACGAAGAATCACCACTTTCTTATGTGGGTCGTGCAGAAAACCGAGTAGCTCCTGTCGCCACTGTTCCCGCTCAAGCAAATGGTTTGTTTCGGTGAGCAGTGGCGTCGTAGCATGTATCACCCGTTCGGCAGGTGGAGCAGGCGTTCCCTCCATGCGTGCAAGCTCAAAACGGAGTTGCGCCCATTCACTGTCGGCTCGGCCATCCTTGTGTGTGTGTTGCAGAGCAATACGCTTGCGTGCCAGATCGATAAACTGGTGGCGAGCATCGCGTGAGAAGACGACTCCGACGTGCTTGAAGGCCGCATAGAGCAAACGAAGCTGATCAAACCTTGGGGCGAGGTCTCCATTCTCCAAGCGACTGTATGACGATGCTGTCCAGCCAGGAAGAAGCGCAACAATATCCTTCTGCTTGACTCGCTTCCCAGAACTCGAACGCAGTCCCGTCAAGAAGGCTCCGAAGCGATTGACTTCCTGGCTCTCGTCTTTGTGTACCAGCATGTTTTCTGTTTCCCACTCGCTCTTAATTATTATGATTTCTTGTCCTATAGTGCCATGAATTTCAAGAACATGCAAGAAAACACGCCTGTTTTTTGGGGAACACGCAAATTTTCGCTTCTTTCTTCAGAACGAGCCTGCTACACTCAGACAGGAAGACAAGAAATGGTGTCTGCCGTGAAGAACGTTTCTTCACGAGAGAAACAGAAAGAACGACGAAACATGATGACTGAAAGTAGTGTAGCACACTTTCGCGAGCAACAAGCCCTACACGAACAGGCGGCACAACAAGGACTCTCAGGGCTTGCAATGGTCGCCAACCATGCCAGTATCACAGCACGCATGGAGCAAGGGGCAAAGCGTATCCTCGGTCTCATTCAGGAGGGCAAGCACGACGAGGCACATGCCCTCTTGTTCGCCGAGAATTGGGACACGGAAGAACAAGGGAAACAGACACCGCACAACGAAATACACGAAGAAGGAGGGAAAGAGTAATGGCACGGATGAAATGGTATGCCGGACGCGGTGGCTATAGTTATAGCACCAATGGACATCATTTTGCACGACTAGAGGATGGCACCGAGATCGAGGTGCATCCCGATACCTACGACCAACAGTTTGCAGCGTACCTCGAACGTATTGGCGTCACGCGAACCTCACACTATGAAATCATGCAGAAAGCCGAGCAAGAGTGGCAGGAATATCGCCGCGTCATGGATGCCTTTGCCCAAAACACCCAGCAATGGCTTGACTATCAGGGGCGTGGTGTCTTTGTCAAGCGGCCTCTCGTCTTGACGCACTACGAGAACCAGCGATGAGACACGCCCATGCTGATTTCATGCACGCAATGATGGAAATGGTCGCCACAAGAAAAGGTGGTTCAATGGACAATGCTTCCCAACAATGGATGAGGATACTGACACATGGATGAACGAATACCACACGATGAACTGCTGACCTACCAGATTCCGTATGTGCTTCCAATCTCACTGAATACAACGGCTCATGTGTTCAATCAACTCAACGAGGTGGATGAGATTGTGCGCCAAATTGTGCTCTCACATGAGGAGACCGTCCTGCTCAAGCTCATCCTGGATGCAGCACCACACCCTTGCTCGCCAGATGTCCTGTTGCAAGCCCTCCTCGCATCTCATGAGGAGACAAGGCCGCTCGACCTAGTTGCATCGCAGGAGCGAGAGGAGATGCGAATGGTTCTAAGGCGAAATCTCTCTGGACTCAACAAGAAACTGTGCTCCTTCCAACTCACGCTGCTTTCCGTGTATGAAGTGGGCTATCTTGTGACGGATGTCAACTATAACAAACGTGGAGCCGAAGTGTAACGAGATGCAAACCTATTACCTTGATCTCTCGACCTTACAAAAACTTCTTGGAGATATACCTGTCCTTTTATGTACCCCTCTTCCACAGGGCATACCAAATCATCCCTACCCATCTTACGGGTGTATCCGTCTGAGGGAAGGGACCATTGATGCCTGTTGGATCGACGGAAAAGATGGATTTCATCTGCAAGGGTCGCTCGCCATACGTTCTCTGCAGGACAGAGAAGAATGGACGGTGGAAGTCGAGCAACTCCATCAACCGCCATTCGCGCCATCTGTACCATCACAGCCGTTATTGTCCTTCGATTCTTCGCTCTCGTTGCAGAAAAAAGTATTTCATCATACGGTTCTGCTGGAAGAGCATCTCTTGCTGCATCTTTCTCGCAAAGAACGTGTCATCGTTCGCATGGTCCATCTCATGATTGATGGACACAGAACGGTTGAGCAAATAAGTCACAAACTTCACTTCTCCTCTTCTACCGTAGAACAGGCGATCACAACCCTTCAACACGTACAGGTGATTGAAGAAGTCCTTCTACGATAACATTTCGAGAAAGAGAGAAGAAGCGAAGAAAAAACCAGTGTCTTGTTCTGTATATATCCATAGATAGAAATGCATATTTTATAGTTTATAAGGCGTGTATCGCACAGCACAAGCGTTGCACGCAAGGAAAGGAAAGAGACAATGCACCCGTTCCTTCGTTGGTGGTTTTCCTCTACCGTCCCAAAGATTCAACCCACGACTCCCGCTGGGCGCGAGAGAATGCGCTATGCGCGACTGATCAGTGGTTTTTTGCTGTTTATTCTCACGCTTGCCGTGCTTGCTCTCCCACTTCGCTTCGTGGCTCAGGACACAAGAGGCAACATCCTTGGCTTCCTGATCGATGGTCTCTATGTCTTCGCGCTTCTCTGCAATAGAAAAGGGTGGATTCGCGCAGCAGGAATCTTTTTTGTGGTCGGTATTCTGCTCACCGAAGCAGCTCCTGTTGTCTTAGCAGGACAATTCGATACCCAAAATCTCCCGCTCTTTGATTACCTCGTTATTGCGATACTCATTGCAGGAGCCGTTCTGCCACCCGCATCAGCATTTGTGGTGGCGGCAATCAATACGGTTGTCATCATCGTCACGATTACTGTACTCCCACACACGCCAAGCTTGAATACCTCACTGCAAGGAGGCAACGTGTATGCCATCCTGCTTCCCCCCATTTTTTTACAATTGGTTGTTGCGGCAGTCATGTATGTGATTATTCGCTATTTACTCTCAACAATCAGAAGAGCAGATCGTGCTGAGCAGATTGCAGCCTTGCAAAAACAGGTTGCTGATTTTGCAAAAGCGCGAGCAGATGAGAAACAGGTCTTGGAACACAGCATCTCCCTGATTGCTCAGACCCATGCGCGGGTCGCGAACGGAGAGTTGGATGCACGGGTACCTCTTCACGAACACAATATGCTCTGGCCTATTGCGGTTCCGCTGAATAATTTGCTCTCGCGGGCACAGGCATGGAAACGAGAGGCAGAGATGCTCATGAAGCTGCAAGAGGCCGTGACCCACACGGTCCACTTCATACACATTCAGAGAGAAAATCATCATCCTCTCTATTTTTCTCAGCTGACTGGAACTCCTCTTGATCCTGTATTGCAAGAACTCAATGTGATGCATCATGAGGAGAAGAGCATTTCCTCTCGTCGCTAGTGTTGTCCCATTCATCTTTTTCGGAAGGAGCTCTTGACATGGAAATTCGCACACGCACAGGTTCACAGGAAGAAAGCAGAAGCGTCCCTCGGTCTCTCATCGGGGGGCCGGGCTTCGATGCAGTGTTTTTGAGTGCCGTGATCTGGTTTCAGGTGGGAGGATGGTCCGATGCGTGGGCGCATCATCACATTCCCCAACTTGAGACGTTTCTCACGCCGTGGCACGGGATACTCTACTCAGGATTTCTCGTGACTGCGCTCGTGCTTCTGATCGCCGTCACAATCAATCGTTTTCGTGGAGCAAGCTGGGGTGATGCAATTCCTCGTGGCTATGCACTGTCGCTACTTGGGGTGGGAGGGTTTATTCTTGGTGGAGTTGGTGACGCGATCTGGCATACGCTCTTCGGCATCGAGCAAAGTGTCGATGCCCAGTTCTCTCCCTCGCACCTGACGCTGCTGCTTTTTGGATGTATGTTCCTGCTGGGTCCATTTCGAGCTGTGTATCAACGACGGGCGGAAACGGTTGGTTCAAAGGTCTTTTTAACGGTGACGGTCATCTTACTGTTGATGCTCTTCAATATCAACACACAAACCTATCATCCGTTCGTGTTCTTGTGGCCCACCACGACCCCGAAAACGGATATGGAAGGGCAACTGCTGGCAATCGTGGCGATCTTCTTTCAGTCTGCCATTCTGACAGGTGTCTTGCTCTATCTCATTCGCCGCTGGCACCTGTATTTCGGCTTCTTTACGCTTGTCATCACTGCGAGTTCCATCCCGCTCGCCTTCATGGAAGATCACTACATTACCATTGCCGTTGCCCTGCTTGCAGGTGCCCTCATAGATGTCGCCTACGCGCTCCTCAAGCCATCAGTGAAACGGGTACTACAACTGCGAACGTTTGCGGCAGTTGCAGCGGGCGGCTTCCATCTAATGTATATACTCGTACTGCAAGTCGCCATTGGCATCGTCTGGACTATCCATCTCGCTGGAGGAGCAATCACAACATCTGCTCTCGTTGGCTGGCTGCTCACCTACTTGTTGGTTCCTGTCTCTCTTAACGAGGAAACGACTCAGTAGTTTCTTTGTTTGTTCGACAAGAACGGCACTCCTCTCTAATAAAAGAGAAGAGGAGTGCTGCTTTTGTATCGGTAGACCGTACACCTCCTATGCTACTCAAGTCGTTGCAATTTCGGGGAACAATCGTTTTGTTTCAACACAAGCTGAGGTGACAGCAATTTGCAACAGAGTAGCGAATGCTTTAGGATTGAAGAGCCTTCTCGCTCTTGTTCACATTATCCTGAAGCAATAGAAACAAGAAAGAGCATTCTAGTAAGCGTTTCGCTACCTGTCCCTTTGACCGTTGCATTGCAGCTATCACCTGCGCTAAGGTATGAACGCTTACTTTATCTAGTCAGGAGTATACTTTCTTATGTCTCTGGTGCCCGATACTTCCGAAGCAACTGTCCGAGGGAAAGATGCATTGCCCAAACAGTCTTTCGTCTCTTCCCTTTTCCATATGCCGAGAAATGTCTATCTTTTACTGCTGTTTACCACAGGTAAAGGATTTCAACTAAGTATTGCAGCGTTAACACTGAACTACTATGTGCATAGCCTCGGCTATCACCCCGACTTCATCGGTATTTTCAGTGCAGTGCCTGCAATCGGCTCATTGCTGGGCGCGGTACCAACAGGTCTACTTGCCGACCGTATAGGGCGCAAACCAATACTGCTGATGACTGCTGTACTGTCACCGCTCTTCCTGGCACTGACCGGACTCGTTACTTCTGCCCCACTTCTCCTGGGGTTAAGCTTTTTGCAGGGACTCTTCTCAACTGCATACTGGGTGACAAACTTACCGTTGCTGGTAGAGAACACGACGGAGGAGCAACGAGTAGGTGTATTGGCACTGAATAGTTTTCTTCTCCTGGGCATTGGTTCATTAGGTAATCTGCTCGGCGGAGCGATTCCAGAACTCATCGCAGGTATCTTGCATGTTTCAGCCGCGAGCGTGCTACCGTTACGTTGGGGTGTCTTTGCCGCTGCATCCTTTACATTCACCTTTGGCTTGCCGCTCTGGTTTTTGCAGGAGGCAAAGCATACACCTCTTCTACATAATGAGACAAGTGAGAGGGACAGAAAAAAGACTATCACGCCGGTAAATACGAAGCAACTCAAGGAAAATGCTCCAATCGGATTGTTTGTAAAATTACTTGTGCCCGACATGCTGTTTACGATGGGCGAAGGCGCGGTAGTCGCATTGATACAACTCTACTTTGTACTTCGCTTTCATCTGCTTCCAGGATTTTTGGGGATTATTTTCACTTTTTCTGGTTTAGTTGGTGGCGTTTTCTCGCTCACGGCTCCTTTGTTTGTCAAACGCTGGAGCAAGCTCCGCATTGTGACAACGGTACAATTCCTGACAGCACCACTCATGATCTTGATTGGATTGGCACCAAACCTCCCCCTGGCAATTACGGGAGAGTACGCACGCTCATTTATGCGTACTCTCATTGATCCTGTCTATGCCTCCTTTGCAATGGAAAAGGTTTCAAATAAACATCGTTCGACATTAGCAGGCTTTTATTCAACGACATGGAGTATTGGATTTAGTATTGGTCCTGCGATAGCTGGATGGCTACAATCCAATGTCAGCCTTTCCACATCTTTTGTGTTTGGAGCGTTTTGTCTTGTGCTGGCTCCCAGTTTACTACTCCTATTCTTTGGTAATGAGAAACAGAAGCGTATGCAACCGAGTGAGGTTGGAGACGCAAGAGAACAGGAGCCGAGCTAAAAAAGTAGAATAGTCAGTGACAATTGACATTCGACAAATCGTATTGAGCATGAGCTAGATGGTCCTGTAAAGTTAAGACAATGTTAGAAATGTATCTTATATCTAGCATTTTTTATGTCTCTGTACGCTTGTTGAACACCAATCTAATTATCGCTCCCTCATCTTCCGTGCAGCAAAACATGGTATAATAGAAAGCTCTCTCCTCAAAGTTGGCTCCAATTTTTCAGGAAATGAGTTAGTTATAGTATTAATCCCTTTGTTTCTTGATCTTCCCGGTTTTCATTCGGAACGTTTCCCTAAAACATCGTTCATAGCGTGAAAGCTGCGGATGAACCACAAAAGCGGGTAAAAGATTTGTTTCCCCATTGTGGTGATTGAGGAGAAAGATGCGTTGTGAGGAGCTATATATCGTTCTTCTTGAGTTGTGTAGAAGCGCGTGAGAGCAAGAGAAGTGTTGCGGTTGTATGTCGAGCCATTTTCGCTACAGTATCGAGCAGTCCTTGCTCGTATTTGATGATATCGTTGCCGCCCCACATGCGAAGGTCCTTTTCATCGAGGTTCCAATGGATTGTACCGTCCTCTTCTTTTCGTGTTCCTGCCCATCGTGCGGAGCCGAATGCTCCGAACTGCAACCACAGTGGGTCCCATGCGGCTCCCGTCCAGGACGTCCACAAAAGCGCATGACGTGGTATATCTGTAGGAAGAGGTATGCCACAAGGAATGATAGGAGCATCAGGAAAGTCTTGCCGCCAACACCACCAGGAAGGCTCTTGAAGGGCTATTTTCGGCGTCCACCTTCGCAATTTGTCCTGTACCAACAGGCGCAGCGTGAGGAGGGCTGCCGCACTTGCAGCATCAGGATGATTTTTTTCCTTGTAGAGCAGTAAACCGTTTTGTCGCCAACGTGAAATAGTCTCTGCTGAAATGGGGCGGTTCGCTATTCGACGTGGGGAAAACTCCGAAAGAGCTTCTATGAGCCAGTTCGTTGAGAGGTCTCCTCGCCGAACGGCGGGATCCATGAAATCAGAGACGAAATCACGCTTTTCCTCGACAAGATTTACAATATCGTTCCATTCTGATCCGTAAGGGAAGGGCTGCTTTTTCGTGGGCATGATACTTTGGAGAACTGTCCCCATCATCGGTTGGGAGAGTGGTGCTAATCGTGGGATAATTGATAGATACGCAGTGTTCATGTGTCCTTTTTCCTTATGTACCTTAATAATGAGTATACAAGAAAATCCTCATAGTATCAAGATGTATAACGTGAGCGGGTGTGATTTAATTTTTTGCAAGTCCCCTTTGACGAAGGACGCGAGGAGAAAAGGTCTGCCGTCCCCAGCGATATTGTCCTTGTGTTCGTCCGGTGGAAGTCTTTGCTGGCTCAGGTTTCGCCACCACTGCGACAACTGGTATATCCTGCGCGTGGCTTGCTTGTCGTTGCCTGAAGCGATGCTCTTGCTTGCGTCGGCGTCTAGCAGCGCGAGTCTGTTCATTCCAGCGCAGGGAGTCGCTCCATCCCTCGTTCCAGCGTTCATTGCACAGGTTCATCCGTAAGGCGAGCATCGGATTGACCTGTTCGGGCTTCCAATGCATTCCCGCTCCTTTGAGCCGAGCCTGCATCACCAGTTTGTTGCCACTTTCCACCATGCCTGAGCCAATGGGCCAGCCTGCTTTCTGGAAGGCGGGATACTGCATGTTCGCTCTCCGTTTGCCTAAATAGAGCACATGCTCTCCCATCGCCTCTGGCGTACCTGCGTCCTGATACATCTGCTCCACCCCCTTCATCACGAGGTCGGGTCCCTCATGTTTGAGTCGATGCAACAGTGACTCCAGCCAGTTCTCTTCCAGGGTGCGTCCCGTCGCCAGGAAGAGGTCCCCCTGATGGCAGCAATGCGTTGGGCCGCATGAGCGAAATCTAAGATGCGTAGTGCATCATGCTGATGCGAGTGCGTCAGTCCAACCAGCCATTCGGCTCCGTCTTGCACCGCACACACTGCCTTCGCTCGATCCAGGCTGCGTCGTCGAATTTCGGCACTGGCTTGTTCACTAAAAGTGCTCACATCCGTCAAGCGAGCAAAATAGGACACCTCAGTGGTGCTCGTAGAGGGAAGGCATTGCGGTGCAACTGCCTCCTGGACCTCAACCTGTCCGATGGCAAGCAGTTTGACTTCGCCCCATTGCCCTCCCACCAGAGGCACGAACGCTCCATCAGCACTCATGACCATGCGTTCCGCAGGGGTCTCTTCGGGACAGAGTGCCAATGGCTTGGCTTGCTCGTTCTGAACCGCCAGACTGCCACGCCCCGCCTGCTCGGTGTGCTGTCGAACGGTTGAGGTGCTGATGCGAATATCCAAGAGTGCGCGTAATTGCTCGGTGGCTTGCGCGAAGGGCAGTAATGCTCCTAAGCGAACCAGAGCTTGATGAGCATGAGGTAACAGACAGACCGGAGGGAGGTCGAGTTCAGCGTCGAGGGGAAAAACCCCGTTGCCACAGTGCGAACAGGTCAAGTACTCTCGGTGCAAGGTTACGTCTTGCCCTCCTTGTGTATGGAAGGTGCGCTTTCGTTGCCCTCGACCTTGAAGCGGATGTCCGCATTGCTCACAGGTGGCTGTGGAGGATGAGGTGGCGGGAACGCGTGTTGGGCTGGCAAGAGCCGTCTCTTGAATCATGCTGGCTCGCAGAGCCATAATCTTGGCATCAATGATCTGCTCAATCTCGGCGAGAGTGGCTTTGGGATGCTCTTCTCGCCAATGCGCGACCTCCCCCAAGGCAACTTCGCTCCGCTCTTGCCACACGTCGCATCTCTTCGGTATTCATCTTTGGGTTTCCTCTCACAAACTCTTCTGTTCAGTTCTCCTTTCCTCTATCATACCACTTGAGGAGGGTCTGCAAAAAAATAAATCACACCCAACGTGAGCGAACGTATCTATTTCTTGCTTTTTGTTTGCTTGACGGGTATAGTTTTATGTGTACATGATAGGAATAGTGGTTTACATAACGGGATTGGATAGACCCATGACAGAAAACTCGTCCACCTACTTTATGAACGCTGAAAGCTTGGTTGAGGTAGCACGGCTCATCAATCAAGATCGTCTTGTCACCAAAGAGGTCGGACTTCTTCCTACAGGAGTCAATGCTCGTGCATTTGAGCGCGTACTCGATATAGGAAGTGGTCCTGGGGGATGGCTTCTTGACCTTGTGAGGGCATATCCGTACATACAAGGAATTGGTATCGACACGAGCGAAAAAATGGTCCAGATGTCTACGTTGCTTGCTCAGGCGGAAGGCAAATCTCTTCTCTTCAAGAACATGGATGCGCGTGAAACGCTCGACTTCCCAGATGAGTCATTTGATTACATTCAGATGCGACTCACTCACTCGTTTATCCGGCCATCCCTGTGGCCTGCTATTTTGCGGGATACCTATCGGTTGTTGAAACCTGGGGGATGGTTGCGTGTCACAGACCTGGAAATGACCATTAGTAATAAGCAGCATACAGAAGACCTGTACGCGATTATTCCGGTTGTGTGGACAAAAGCTCATCGCTCTATGTCTCCGACAGGCCGATCAATTGGGTTACTTCCCCGTATCAAGCCGCTTTTATCAGCGAGCGGGTACAGAGACCTCGAACTCAGCTTGTATCCTATGGAAGCTGCTGATGATCGTAAAGATAACACGTTTGAGAAGGAAAGCGTAGCGTTGGTCTACACGAGATTGTACGATTTATTGCTACAAGTAGGTGGTTACTCGAAAGAGCAGCTAACGGAACTCTTTGAAAAAGCTCTTGTGGAGATAGATCATGAGGACTATAAGAGTATCAGTATTATGTTGTCTTGCTTGGGCAGAAAACCAGAAGGGGGAAAAGAGGAAGCATTATGAGTCTCTCCACAAAAACACAGCATGCTATTCCATTTATGAAAGGTACGCCACTTCTAGGAAGTGTTGTACCGCTTAGTAGGAATCGTATGAAGTTTCTCTCACAGCTTTCGGATCGGGGGGCCGTCACGGGTTTTTACCTCGGACCCCTCTCTGCTGTGGCATTTAATCGTGCCGACTACGTGCATGACTTCTTAGTCAACCGAGCTGATGATTTCGACAAGGGTTGGACAATGCACCGAAGTTTTGTCGGCAATGGAGTGTTCATCTCGGAAGGGGAACTACACAGAATACAACGCAAGATCATGGCACCCTCCTTCCGCCCTGGAACAATTGCAAGTTACGCAGCTATTATGGCGCAGTACGGAGAGCGGCTCGTGGCGAACTGGCAGGACGGGCAAGAGGTTCTCATAGGAAAGGAAATGAACGGCGTCTCTATGAGCATCATAGGAAAGACGCTTTTCGATGAGGATATGTTCTCAGAAGCTGATGCTATGGGAAAAGCGTTGATCGTGGTATTCAATCACGCAGCCCACATGGTCGTCAATTCGCCGTTTTCGCTTCCGAGAGACTGGCCTACGCCGCGTAATAGAGAGAAGGATCGTGCATGGGCGACCATTCGGAATCGACTACAGAAGATGATTGATGAGCGACGCGCCTCCCCTGAAAGAAAGCGGGAGGACTTTCTTAGCCTGCTTATGGACGCGCGTTATGAAGATGGGCGTGCAATGAGTGATGAGCAACTGATGGACGAATGCTCAACCCTGTTCGCAGGAGGTCAAGAGACAGTCGCCAATTCCCTCGTGTGGGTATGGGTACTTCTTTGTCAGCATCCTTCACTTTATCAGAAAGTGCAAGAGGAAGTGGACACTGTGCTGCAAGGTCGCACGCCCACCTATGAGGACCTCGCACGCCTTCCTTACTGTCAGCAAGTCTACAAGGAGACGCTGCGACTCTACCCGCCCGCGATTGTCGTTATCCGGCAGGCACTACGCGATTGTCAGATCGAGTCGAGTGAGGGCGTATATTCCATTAAAAAAGGGATGCTTGTACTCGCCTCTATCTACGCTATTCACCGTCAGCCCGACTACTTTCCTGAGCCGTTGCGTTTTGATCCTGATACGCATTTTTCGGCTGAGCGTGAAAAGCAGCATCCACGTTACGCCTTTATGCCATTCGGTGCAGGGCCGCGCATATGCATCGGCAATTACTTTGCAATGATGGAAGGGCATCTCCTCGTCGCACTGCTTGCACAGCGAGTGAACTTTGAACTTGTTGCGGGCCAACATATCGTGCCATCAAGTAAAACACTCACAACCCGCCCGACTATCGACGTTCGTATGACTGTCCATAAGCGGTCGCGCGTGGCATCTCTTCCGTAAAGCAGTACAGGCAATCTAATTTTTCGCTCATCCTCTTCTGGTACGAGAGAACTGTTCCTCTCAGCAAAAAACATACGCTGGACAAGCTCATTAGGAACAACTACGTTCTCTCATACCACAACTCCCTCTTTTATGTACAAGAAGCAAATGTACTAAAGTGATAGATATACCTTGCAGGGCATCATAGTACGAATATATAATGAATACATTGAGAAAAACTCATTATATTGGATGCTTTCTACTCACATTTGTAGGTATTCATCCCCCTGTAGGTGTTATTGAAGAGAGATAGAGATGGAAGAGCGAAAAAAACGTGTCTCATTTGCTGCAAAGGTCCGCGATGAACGGCTTGCGCGGGGACTTACACAAGAGCAACTTGCTGAACATTTAGGGACAACAAAAATTAACGTGAGCCGATGGGAGAGAGGTGTGACAAACCCTAGCGTGTACTTTACACATCAACTCGGTACGTTTTTTAACATGAGTGCTGCGAAACTTGGTCTACGTCCTACGCCCTCGGAGACTCCCGTATTTGAAGAGGTCTATGATCCAGCACTTCCCGTCATCGGAAGAAACTTTCTCGGTCGAGAGGTACTTTTTCAAGAAGTGTTCACTTATCTGAGCGCGTTACCTTCCTCACGAATTGCCCTTACGGGCCTTCCTGGCGTTGGGAAAACCTCCCTTGCAGTCTACTGTGCGTTAGAACCGCAAGTACGCGCACTCTTTCCCGACGGCGTACTCTGGGTGGGGTTAGGTTCTCATCCTGACATCCTACCAACATATTCTCGGTGGGCAACACCTTTACATATTTCATCGTCGGAAATCTCGAAGTCTCCCTCGATTGAAGCATGGCAACAACTCTTAAAACGAACCATTGGGTTACGCCGTATGCTCATTGTTATTGATGATGTGTGGGACATCCGTGATGCTGCTACCTGTATCGTTGGTGGGCCTCGGTGCAGTTATATACTCACGACGCGTTCTCCTTCTCTCGCACGAGCATTTTCCGATACAAGCGTGATTCGGGTACGTGAGCTGGAAATGAGTGAAAGCTTGGAGCTTCTTCAAAGCCTTGTACCAGAGCTTGAGGATGAGGAAGGCGGACTTCTTCCGACGTTGTTGCAGCAAGTTGGAGGATTGCCACTTGCTCTCACGCTGATCGGAAAGTTCCTTCGTAAGGAAGCTCACGGAGGACAAAAGCGACGTATTCGTACGGCACTTCTCGAGTTGGGGGATGCTACACGCCGCCTCCAACTCTTTGAGCCGCAGGCATTACTTGATCGCCCTACGAGTGGGGTACTCGATATATCTCTCCAACGCGTTATCATGCTCAGCACTGAGCAACTGGGTGAGGAAGCACTAAAAGCTCTTTCCATGTTATCGCTTTTCTCGGCAAAACCCAGTACTTTTTCTGAAGAGGTTGCACTGGTAGTCACAAATGCATCTGTGGAGACGCTCGACGCGCTCACCGATGCAGGACTCTTGGAAACGACTCAGGGGAGTCGCTATCAGTTCCATCAGACAATAGCCGACTTTGCTCGTCAAACTCCCCTGGATAACGACGCTATTGACCGTTTTCTGTATTATACTGCTCAGTATATTAAGTTCCATGCATCGGACGATAAAGCGCTAGAACGGGAGAGTAGTATGATTTTTACCGCTCTTACTCTCGCAGAGCAACAAGAGAGGGGCGATGAGTTTATAGCAGGAGTAAACGCATTTGCTCCCTATTTACTCCGACATCCTCAATATGCACAAGCGAAGGTGTCTATGCATTGAAGAGATGATTACTGATGATTACATGAATGATGCCAGATGTTGTTTATTTCCTGCTTACTGTATGGCATACTTAGAGTAAGGGGGAATACAGAGGAAATATAAGGAGCCAACAATGAAGAATTCCTTTTCGGATTCTGATAATGCTACTGTTATCAGCACCGAAGGATTGACCAAAGCCTACGGCAACCAAATTGCCGTCAATGACTTGCATCTCCAGGTAATGCGTAGCGATGTTTTTGGTTTTCTCGGCCTTAATGGTTCGGGAAAAACAACAACAATTCGCATGCTACTCGGTTTAATTCGTCCGACAGCGGGCCGGGCATTCCTTTTTGGGATGGACAACACACGTCAGCTTCCCACTATTTTACGGCGCCTCGGAGCGCTTGTGGAGATGCCTGTTTTTTATCCTTATCTATCTGGTAGGGACAATCTACGTGTCCTTGCCGCCGCGTCTATGATGCCTCCTGACAAAACCAACAGTCAACGCATAAAGGAGGTCCTTGAAATTGTTCAATTACGTTCATTTGAAAAACTAGCTTACCAAAAGTATTCATTAGGTATGAAACAACGCCTCGGCATTGCAGCAGCCCTTCTTACCGATCCAGAACTTATTCTGTTAGATGAACCGACTAACGGACTTGATCCTGCAGGTGTAATTGAAATTCGTCGGCTTATTCAGCGATTGTCTACACTTGGTAAAACTGTCTTCATTTCTAGTCACATCCTGCATGAAATACAGCAAATATGTAACCGTGTAGCAATTTTGCATAAAGGAAACTTGGTCAAACAGGGCTATGTCGGTGAGCTACTCCGACATAGCGAACAGGTAGAGGTGTACCTGAGCGGAGAAAGGGAAATGTATTGTGCCTTAACTGTTCTGCAACAGATGCGCGGGCAGGGAGCGCATTGGATCACAGATACTCGTATCGAAACGAATAAACAAGGCCAACACATGCTTAGAATCAATGCGCCTATAAACTGCTCAGGGAAAATTAATGCGATGCTCGCACGCAATAACATATTCGCGACAGAACTCCATCCACGAGAAGGAAATTTAGAAGAGGTTTTCTTACAACTCACTACCTCATCTTCACCTGCTTCGTCACACACAAACCAACGGGTATGGGCCAGAGTACGTTCACCTTTAGTCCCATCTGTTGAGATACCAACTGGAGGGAAGCGAAATATATGATGAATGGAATGTCACAAGAAAAATCAGAGCGGAGGGTTTTTAGTACACTAAGAACAACTACAAGTGTCAAGCAAACTCATAAATTTTATCGTGTCCATCTCGTTTCCCTGGAAACCGTCCCTTATACCAACGAGCAAACGTTGTTAACACAAAGCGGGATAGTAGGTTTGCCTGGTCGAAAAACACAACAAGGCAATTCCACAGCGCGAAAATTAGAGGTCATTGACACGGCAAGGCAAAGCTTTTTCAGTATTCTCCTTCGCTTAACGAGAGCAGAACTGTACAAGATACAATGCCGCACAATATCAAAGGTTTTAGGTATTGTTAGCATACTCATCATGATAATTGCGTTTACGCTCATCTCATTAGGTTCTGTATTCCTTGTTCACACTTCAGCAAGTATTTTTTTACCTCCGCGGTGTTCACGTAACTTACAAGGGCAAGGGTGCCTTAGCCATGGCCCAAGTCATACCGATCTTGTACAAGCAGAACACGTAAAGCAGGAGACTCTGTACAGCGTTTCAGCACCATTACGTTTTCCAAATTCATTGAGTGTTGCTGTACAGATCACACGCGCTATAGGATTGATAATCATCGTTATCCTGGCAGGAATCATCGTCGGAGGTGAGTATAGCGCAGGTACCGTGCGTTTGATGTTGACACGCGGCCCAACACGCACACAATTTCTCTTATCGAAACTCGTGACAGTCGCCATCTGTATCGTACTAATGGTTTTTGTCATGGTCTTCATTGGAGTGTTGGCCGGTTCACTACTCAACCTGTTGACAGGAATAACTACCAAACTCAACTTCCTTACCACTATATGGGTCTTGCATGCCGTGCTGTACGTGCTTGTAGCCATGCTAGGTTTGTTTCTCTACGCGATAATGGCATTCTTCCTGTCAACTGTAGGGCGGGCGACGACGGCTGGTATTGTGGGAGCACTTGCCTGGAGCTTATTTGAGTCTGTGATTGGGGGAGGACTTTCCTTAATCGGTTCATTGACCAAGAATTCTACAAGCGACTTTCTCAAATCAATACCAGACTACTTCATTGGTAACAACATTGCAGCCTTATTACAAAATCAAGGCAAATATGTTCTGGGTCAGACATCATCCCCATTATCCGACCTGCATTCGTTACTTGTACTTGGAGTCTATCTTGCTCTCTTCATTGGCTTAGCCGTGTGGGTGAATAAGGTCAGAGATGTCACGAACTAGAAAGTCATATAACGAATGAGAGCCATCTAAAGAAGCTAAAGAGGTTAATATTACCTCTTAGGATAAGTAAGCAAAGATAGGAAATTGATTGATGCAACAAGATAAAGGTTTACCCGATGTATCTTCATTCCTGCAATTAGCTCCCACAAGTGATGAAGAGTATTTTGTCTATTATGCAACCCGGTTAGTACTCAGTTGTCAACGTCTTTATGGGATACGCTGCTCTATCGCCGCTCATCTTACCCAGGAAATAGCAGCGATGACTCAAGATCAGGTACGACTCAGTATTTCGACACGAGCTTCGTTTCCAGAGCCTGCGTTCTGTAACTCATCTGACTGGATTATTTTTCCTATCCAATGGGATAACGTACTTTATGGAACACTGCGGGTTCGTAGTTCAGAGCAGACTATCTCTATTACGATTGTACAAAGGCTCACTTATTTATGTGCATGGCTGCTACGCACTCTTGAAGATGCTGCGTATGTACAACGACGGAGATCGTCATTAACTAATGAGAGTCTACAAAATATTGCTACGCTTACTCCACGTGAGATTGAGGTACTCAAACTTATGATCAGCGGAAATTCTACAGACAACATTACACAGACACTTGTGTTGAGTAAAAGAACTGTTGAAAAGCATCAACGGAGTATTTATGAACGTTTAAATGTCAATTCCTCTCAAGACGCCATCTTCGTTGGTATCGCTGCTGGATTTGAATAAAAGAAGATATCCTTTGTAAGCTTGTAGATGCCATGTTGACGAAAATCGTTGCAACGATTTTCGTCAACATGGCATCTACAAGCTTACGTGTCCAATACACTGTGACTCTTAGAATGAGCTAACAGAATATTACGCTACGCGTACACGTTGTGTCTCTGGCCCAGTAAAAACGTAGACTAACATAACGATGAGGCCACCGAATACTAAACAAAGAACCCAATCCCAGCGTTTTAATTCTACCGTTTTAACGATAGCTCCGATCCAGGCAACAAGTTGAACAGTGACGGCAAGTAACAAAAGGGTACTCGCGATAAGCACTAAGTTATGACTCAGTGCAATGCCAATAATGGTCAGAGCCTCCGCAATAACAGCACCCAAGAACATCTTTCGTGTAAGTGATTTACTCATGATAAAATTCCTCCCAGTAATGTTTTTGTTGAACTACTTTGTCATGGTTACAACTGCAACCTATTTCGTTTGTCAGTTCCAGATATAAACGCTCTATAGTTATCTCCAATTGCATTTCTCACTTCGCTTACACAATAAGTTTTACAAGAAGGAGAAACACTAATTGGATACCATAGCCAATCCCTAATACTGTTGGCACATCCGTATTTTCGCTCCATGAACGGGGATGAGAAGAAAGAAATGTAATGAAAACATTTATTCCCATGAACAGGAATGCGAATGCCTTTAGTATTTCTGCAAGAGAAGCATGAAAGAAGCTAAGAATTAGGATAATAGCCAGGAAAAACCATAGTGAACGTATGTATCCACTAAAGAGTGCATGAAAAAGCGTGCCGAATGAGGAGAAGTTAGTCCTCTTCTGCTTTCTAGGCCATCGTTCCCATCCTTTGTAAACGAGCAAAAATAAGACAAGCTGACCAGATATTCCAAGAGTAATGGTAAATGCAGCAAGTGTAACAGCCGTATACCAGGGAATATATGATGAGTATGCCCAAAGAAAAGTTCCTATGCAAAGAACTGCTCCAATACCTAGCACAATGTCCACATAGCTGTGGGCTTTCGGGAAAGCCCGCATACGAACAATGAAGTTAGACATTTAAGATACCTCCTTCAATGAAAGCTGCGATCACAAGTAATAGAACACTTGTACTCAGCAATACGGTAATAAGCTTTGGATGAATACGCCATTTTAGCAACAGAGACCAGAAAACATCTGCTCCAACCTGTATAGCTATGATAAGCGCAACGATTTCTACCCAAGGAAAAATTGCAGACCACAGTGAGTCGTGGTTAAATATGGAAAGAACACTCCCATAGAGGAGAGCATTAATAAAAAGGGCTACCATCCCAACAATTCCACCAGTAAAAACGCTGCTCAAAAGTATTCCTAATATGATTACTGTGTTGCCAGAAAAGAGCCACAAGATAGAGAACGTGTGATGTGCGACATGCATGCCATGCACACCTAGTGCTGGATGTTGACTCCCTAATATAGTTCCAAGTGCAACCGTAATAAGGAGAACGCCATACTCTAGCAAAAGACGACGACCAATGCTCATATCCCCTCCCCAATTAGTAATACCTATTTATCCTAAGTCCAACTCGCAAAGCATTGATAGCCTGCTGACCTACATGCTGTGCCGCCCATGCATCTGCCGCCTTCTCCCACGACGTTCTAAAAGACATGGTCACTACTTCGGGGGCGACAAGTAATAGAATAAATATCAATGCAGCCAGTGCAGCAGCAGGTCCCGTTGCATGTGCTATTTGTGTAGGAAAAACAACCAGACTTAGAATAGCACCGATAATAGTGATATATCTTAGAATACGGAGGCAAAACTCTATATCTGTATGTCCATGTGCAATATGTCCTTGTTCATGAGCTTGTAAAGTATCTAAAGCGTTCTGAGGTAATTGTTTCACCATTCGGGCGTCAAGATATATTTCATAACCAAGCCATGTACGACGTGTGAAAGCTGGGCCCTGTCTTTGTGGCAAATACAACATATATGTCTTTATATGTTTCCGCTTTAATCTATCAAATTGCGTAGGGCTTGCGTAAGATTCTCTCATGTAATGCCAGAGAACAAATCTCCATCCGATCAAGCTCATGAGCACTAGAAAGAACAGGAAATATAACGTATTTCCTTGAACAAGGATGAAAAGAAACACAGGTAGTAAGCAACTAACGATAATTTCACTAACAAGTATGCCGCTAATCAGCGATGGTTTGCTTTGTGAATCATCACATAGTCGCCACGACTGTTTTGTAGCTTCGAGTTGCACATCACGTACAAAAGGGATGTTTTGAACTGTCAAAGAGTGAGACTCTAATAGCGCAAGCCATGCTACCCAAGCAGGGATTCGATAAGTACAGAGAGCAGAATCATTGACTTGAAAAAAAAGGTCTCGGTTTGTTGCAAACTGCTGCCTATCTATATAGGCAAGTCCAAGTGCAAAAAATACTATAGCAATACTCCACACATTGGGAACGAAGCTCCTTAGTAGGAGAAGCATCGAAAGAAAGAAAGAACATCGACGAACAACTCGAATAGTATCAATCATATATACCTCGTTTACGTTGTTATATCTGGCAAGGAGAATCGTAGAACTCCCTCTAAGTGGTGCATTAAACTCGCTTTTTACTGCCTCGAAGCTCAATCGAACCAGCTCGTTTTATAGCTCATACCTCACTCAGAAACGTGAACTACGACTCTCGAAGAGATAGCCTTTATCCGAGTGTTGCTGCTCCAAGGATACCAACGATAAGACCGCCAATACCAGTAGCACTTAGAGTGGCAATTATTTCACCAATAGCACCAATACCATCTTCAGCTACCCAGAAAAAAATCCAGCGTAGAGATGCAATAATGCCGTCTTTTCCAAGAAACGCTAGTGCCCAGCCTGGTATTAAGCCTAGAATACGAGTAATGAAATCGTTCAAGCTTAACTGATGAGTTGCAACTAGATAGAGGAACCAATGCTGGTGACCACCTAATCCTAATGTAGGAAGCACGCTTAAACTGATTGCAATAGCTGCCAGCAATCCTGCTCCGAGTAGAATTTTTGTTTGTGACGATGAACGTGAAATTGCGACTTGCATGAGGAATTGTTCCTTTCATTCAATAATATGTTTGACTATCTGAGAAGTGTTATCAGAGATTTCTTCATAACCCTTCTCAACGATGTAGTGAATTTTTACACTTACATCCCTAGAAATTCGCTATCTCTTTACAGAAAGCTCTCTCGCTTATACTCGCACTTACGAGAAAATTTCAATCCATGAAAGAGTGAATGTACTGAATTCAGCTATCAATAGGCTTCATAACTCCTTTCTGTTTCACTTATAACTATGTACCCCATTTTTCCTCCTTCCACTATCAACAGAATTTATTATACCTAGATCATGATTCGATTTCATCCGTGTGCATACGCAAATTTAACTAATTTTCTCTGCGTAATGTTACGTATTTTCATATAAAAGATAGAAGTTTACTTACATGCAAACTGTATTCCACTAGTTTCTTTCCTTCTTTTTTGCTATACTTCGTCATAAGAGTTGTATCGTTTAGTGGATAGAACAAAAGGAGGAAAAAATGCTCAACGTGATACTAACAGTACCAATCATTTTTTTTGTGATTACTTCTTTGACGTACTACATTTTTAATTTTGGTAAACGCTCTCCTGCCCTTCCTGAACTAGTGACATTATTTCGCAGCGCAGGAGCATCTGAGGACGTTGCTAGTTGTCTGGCACGTAATGAAACACTTCCGGCTACTCGAGCTTATCGCGAAGAAAAAGATGTTTCATTAAATGAAGCGAAACAAGCTATTAGACAGATTATGCTGGATGCATCTAAACCCGACTTGCTGATTGCCGCAGGCATCCCTACAAGCGTTGTTACACACCTTGAAAGTGGTAATACTCTAATAGCAATTAAGGCGTATCGAGACGAGAAGAAAGTTTCACTGCGTGAGGCAAAAGCTATAATTTATCAACTAATGGAGCTTACAAATTTTTAAAGTGGACAGTCAGGCACCCCACTGTGTATCGTCGTCAAGGCAACCATTATTACTCGCGCAAGCGGTGCTTGTTCCTCTGTCTGAGCGAAGCGAGAAGCGAAAGCTTCATTGACAGAGGTTTCAAGAAGGGGGTCGCTCCTCTCAAAAGCGGCTCCCCTTCGGGGGCTTTCTTTCCTAACCCTGCGTTCGACGCAGAGGTCTCTCGAAAGCATGAAGATGAGAAGAGATAAAGCATTTCAAAACTTATCCCAGGATAAGTAGAAGGTAGTATACTGACTCCTCTCCTCTGAAAATACTCCGTTACCCATCCTGATTAGGCACTCTTTGCTGATTGTAAGGTGATATCATAGCCGAGTTGCTCCAGTGTACAAAGTGCTCGACGTTTGGCAGCCTCGGCAACTTTCTCGTCAATATGTTCTGGTCCTAGCTCCCGATAGGATTGTTGCTCTTTGAGCAGATGATAGATGATGGTCAGGATACGATGAGCCAGAGCTACGATGGCTTTCTTGTGCCCCATCCGCTTGCACAATCACTTGTAATATGCCCTCAAAAAGGTTCCTTTGCTGCGTGCAGCTGCGTTGGCAACTTCAATAAGAGTCTGACGCAGCCATCGGTTTCCTTTCCCTATTTTGGTACTCAGACGTTTGTTTGCACTGATTTTAGCGGCTGGACACAGACCCACCCAGCATGCTAGATGATCTTCATCGGGAAACCGGGCCATCTCTAGCCCGAGTTCGGCGACGACAATGGCACCCACACGGACATTGATTCCCGGCACTTCGTCCAAGATGCGAATAGCTTGTGCGCTACTAAAAGGGGGAGGGGAGTTGGACGCTACGCAAGCAGACGAGCTACTGTCAGACGTTTCTGTGAGGGTAGCTTCTTGCTCTTTGACAGAAGATGATCCGGGAACGTCAGCCGGTTCAAGCTCGTCGGGATCGCTTTGTACCCCTAAACGATGAGCAATCTCTTGATCTATCTCTCGCATTTGCCCGGTCAAGAAGTCCAATTGGTGCAGTTGACTGTTCAACAAAAAACGGTGATGGGCTCCCAGCGTTCCTTGCAGAGCCTCAACGAGTTGCTCTCGTTTTCCTTTCATCCGTTTCTGAGCGAGATCAGCCAGTTTCTCTGGGTTCTGCTCCCCTGCAAGCATTGCCTCTAAAATCGCACGAGCAGATTTGCCGGTGATTTCCGAGGCGACGGAAGCCAGTTTGATGTTGGTGTCTTCGAGCGTCTTCTGGATGCGATTGACGAGCCGGGTGCGGTCGGCGGCCAAACTGCTGCGATAGCGAGTCAAATCCCGTAATTCCCGTTGGGGGCGAGGGGGGACAAAGCTTGCACGCAGTAATCCATGCTGGAGGAGGTCGGCAATCCATTCGGCATCCTTGACATCCGTTTTTCTGCCTGGAACGGCCCTCATATGCTGAGCATTGCACAGGAGCAGGTCCATCCCCTCTTCCAAGACGTTCCAGATGCACTTCCAATACACGCCTCCCACAATGTTGCCAATTGTGGGAGGCGGTGTCTGAAGGGGAGGGAGTTAAGGTGGGGCTGAGGCGAAAGACGACACGTATCTGCTGCTCATCAACCTCGACCCGTTTGACCAAGGCACGAGTGATGTCCCGACGCGTCTGCCAATCAGCCTGCGCGAGTCCAGCTTTCATGTGAGAGGTAAAGGTTTCCAAACGCCCCAAAATCAGGCGCAGTTCTCCTTCTCCCTCAGCAGCCTCTTTCAGACGCTGGGTCTGCTCTTCAAGTTGTTCCATGCGTTCACGCATCCGGGTCACCCTTGGTTCAAATTCCTGTTTGTCGATGAGACCATCGGCATAACTATCAATCAAGCGAGCTATCCCTCGGCGCAGCTTCCCCATCTGGGCTTCTAGACCCCCTAACTCATCAGGAGTCTGCTGCGGGAGGAGTCGCCGTCGATATTCCTGTTCGAGTCGTTCTGGTTCTTCCAACAGCCGACAGACTTCCTGCCACACCGCTTGATCAACCAGATCCATGCGTGTCTCTTTGTTCCAACAGAGCCGCGTTCCACCAAAGCGGTGGGCATCCGAGGCACTACAGCGATAATAGGCGTTGCGTGCATCGTTTCTTCTGCCGTAGTAAGCATACCCGCATCGGGCACAGACAATCAAGCCTTGCAGGAGATATTTGCTGCCTTTCTCTGGAATGCGAGCACGCTGCCGATTTTCTCGTAATTGTTCTTGTGCTGCCTCAAATAAGGCCGCATCAACCAGAGCGGGCACAGAGATGGTGATCCACTCTTCTACAGGGGCATCTTTGGGGGAATATCCACGTTTGGATTGCGTAGGTCTACCTCGTGGGGAGCGCAAGCGCGGTTCAAGGGGACCACTGCGGGTTTTGCCAAATGCGGCTTCACCTTTGTATGCCGGATTCTTGAGCATATCCCAAATCGTCTTGTGGTTCCAGAGTGCTTTGCCTGTCTGCGTGTGTACCCCTGCCTCTTGCAAACGACGACGGACTTCTCCCAGAGTACAGCGCTCTTGTCCTACCCAGCGAAACACGTCTCGCACTACGCGTGCTTCATCGAGAACGATTTCAAAGCGAGCTTCTCCTGCTCCCTCCTGCTTATTGACGTAGCGATAGCCGTAAGGGGCATGACACAGGATGCCGACATTGCCTTTTTGGGCAGCATGACGCTTGCCTCGCCGACTCCGTTCCAAGAACTTGGCGCGCTCGTATTCGGCGATGACTCCTTGGACTTGCAATAAGAGCTGATCCTCTGGCGTCTGCCCCACTGGCCGATTGAGGAAGATCACTTCCACTCCTTCCGTTGTCAATTCATCAAGGACGAGCACCTGATAGGCATAGTTGCGAGCGAACCGATCAGGACAATGCACGTAGAGTCGATCCATGCCTCCTGCTGCCGCGACATCACGCAAGCGTTCTAAGGCTGGTCGGGCCAATGAGGCTCCACTGTATCCATCGTCCACAAATGAGAGCGCGTTCGTCAGCTCAAAGCCATCGGCTTTGATGCGAGTCTGCAGGTCAGCTATCTGACTCTCAATCGTTTTGGCTTCAGCTTGCTGTTCAGAAGACACACGAGCATAGAGTCCAACTTGGAGATCATTCATAAGGCATTCCCTTCTGCTGGTTGTAGCGACTGCCCAGCATGTCCTGCAGGGCGTTTCTCTACGGAGTTCATCTTTCTTTGCAGCATGGGCAAGAGACAGGCGTAGGCTGCTTGGAGAGAGGCTTGTTCAAAGCGATTGGGCTCAAACATGATCGAGACCTCCAAGCTTCTCAGTTGTTTGCGGGACGGTTTGGGCATGAGGTGCTCCTGAGCCCTGGGGGAGTGAGCCTTCGTGGAACAGAGCACTACTGAGGCAAGCGCTTGGAACTCTCTCTCGAGAAGTGAGCCGAAGGTCCGTCCGCAGGATCTCTACCACATACTCCCACTCGAGCACTTTTTTTGCAACATTGTGGGAGGCGTGTAGACTCCTGTACTCTCCATCGCCACTGCTTGGCACTCTTGAGCATGAAGCCAATCTCAAAGCCGGAAGAGATCTGGTATCATGGTACTGAATGTCTGAATCTCCTTTTGTACTCCTTGATCGGTGATACTCAGCAGACAAGCGACGATCATCTTCTTGTGAACATCAATACCACAGCAGCGTTGATACAGGAGTTGCATTGTTTCCCATCCTTTCGCATTCGTGTTCTTCCTCTTGTCGATGGACGTTGCCAGGTGGGATACCAAAAACAAAGAGAGTCTCCTCTGCGTGCTTCTCCTCAAAGAGAGCGACATTTGGTGGTGCCTGAAGGTATCCCTGGTCAGTTTTGTGTTCAGGCTTGTTGCACTACTTGAGTATTCGACCTGTGACCTGACACACGTCTGCTTACAGTATATGCTCTTTTTTCCCTGAAGTCGCCAAGATGGGAAGAGTGACAGCGACGAAGTACTTTTTCATCGTTGGTGGTGCACGAACGGCGCATGGGGATTTTGTGTGTAAAATCAGAGTTTGGTATCCTAGACTGGTACTCAGTTATCAGTCAAGAACCAGGAGAATACCATGACTCTCACTGAACACAATATCGAAGCCTTGACAGGAAGTCAAGAGCAATTTGCGACCTTTGTCCATGAGCAGTTGCGTCAAGCGGTGCGCCTCACACTCATGAACGTTTTAGAAGAAGAGGTCGAAGCGGTGATAGGCGCACAACGCTATGAACGAACGGAACAGCGTCGAGACCAGCGCAACGGGCATGGGACCAATCGCGGATTTGCCCGTTCCACTTACGCGTCATGGACATCAAACGCAGGTATTTGAACACTATCATCGTCGTCGTGAGGAGATGGATCAAGCGATCAGTGGAATGTTTGTAGGGGGAGTGAGTACCAAAGGGGTAGGCAACGTGATGGAAACCTTGACGGGAACTCATCCTAGCCCTTCAACGGTTTCACGGGTGTTTCACACGCTCGAAAGTGAGTATAGCACTTGGAAAACGCGTCCTTTAGCAGAACAGTATGCCTATGCATTTGCCGATGGCACGTACTTTACCGTGATCTACAATGGGGAAGGCTGTAAAATGCCTATTCTTGCTGTGGTGGGAATTACGACCGAGGGAAAGCGGGAAGTGCTTGGGTTTAGCGTGGGAGATCGGGAGAATCAAGCGACTTGGGAAGCTCTCTTAGACGATCTCAAAGAGCGAGGCGTCAAAGAGATAAAGTTGTGGGTGAGCGATGGCAATCAAACCACGCTCAATGCGATTGCCAGCAAATTTCCGTCGTCTGCACGCCAGCGTTGTGTGATTCACAAAATGGAAAATGTGCTTTCGTATGTGCCCAACAAACAGCGTGAGCAAATCGAACCAGAGTTGGAAGCTCTGTTTTATCAGAAAAATCGAGAGGCAGCCGATCAAGCGGTAGCTGCGTTCATCGAAAAATATTAGAAGAGCTATCCGACGGCGATTGCCTGCTTGCAACAAGACTTGGAAGCCTGTTTAACCTTTTATTCCTTTCGCAACGCGAGCATTGGAAGACAGTGCGTATCAATAATATCATCGAGCGGCTCTTTGGGGAGGTGAAACGTCGTTCACACAAGATGGCGAGCGCCTTCCGAACCGAAGACAGTTGTGTGTTACTCTTTTACGCGGTGCTTCGGAGTTTGAAGTTCAACAAGCTGACGATGCCAGTTCCATCTCAAGCTCAACCAGACTCTGAACTCATATACTAATTGGTAGTGGAGGGCTTGCATTGTGCAAACCATCTGCTACACTGGTGAAACAGCGGGAGAACCTCCGTCTGAAGTTGCGGCTTGACCGCCTGTAAAAGACTGTTCCCCGCCCACCAGGGTCACAAGCGGCAATTGGGCTTGTTCCAGCGACCTTGTTCTCTGTAGACAAGAGAAGAAGACCGACTGGCGATCCAGCATGAGTTCACGCTCGCCCTGGTTGGTCGGTCTTCCCGTTGCCTCTGTAGTATTCGTCTCATCGACTCAACCCGCTCTAGTGAGAGAAGAGGTGTGTTCGTGAATCAAGCAACTTCTGTGTTTTCTTCTGTGGATATCTCATCTTTGAAATTTTTTGTCGGCGTGGATATTGGCAGTCAAACGTGTAGCGTCTGTGTACTCAGAGCGGACCAAAGCCAGGTCATCAAGCCTACAGATTTTGCTAATGCGGTGTCAGGGTTTCGCTTCCTGCTCAGCAAACTCGAGCAGCTAGAGGTGTCGCCATGTCACATTCTCATTGGGCTGGAGGCGACCTCGCGCTATGGCGAGAATCTCTACCACTTTCTAGAACGTCATGGCTACCAGTTGTGCCTCTTGCACCCGAGACAAACACATGATTTTGCGCAGCGACGTGGGTTGCGTGCCAAGACCGACAAACTGGACGCCACCACCATCGCCCGGGTCTTGCTCAGCGGAGATGCTCGAGCAGGATATGTGCCTACAGACGTGATAGCGGCAAGCGCGAGATTTCGTGCGCTTGCATACGCAACTGTCAGATGAAGTCGCTCGTTACAAGAACGAGATTCATGCTCTGCTGTCTGTGCTCTTCCCCGAGTTCAGCCAGGTTTTCGCTGATCCATGCCGCTCAACCGCTCTCACCTTACTCAAACTCTATCCCAGTGCCCAAGCGATGGCGGGGGCTTCGGTTGAAACCATTGCCGCGAAGTTACACGAGCTGGCTCCGCGCCACTACGGACAGAGCACTGCGAAGCGATTGGTGACCCTTGCACAGCAGTCGGTGAGCAGTGGGCTGGCTCTAGCCGCACGTTCGAGCAGTTTAAAGATTCTGTGCGACCAGCTCGAGCATACTCAGGCAAACTTGGAGCAAATTGAAGAAGAGATCGATCAACTCCTCGTTACTGATCAGAGAGCCAGAGGCTTACAAAGTGTCCCCGAGTTTGGGAAGAAGACGGTTGCCGTCTTGAGAGCGGAATTGGGAGAAGTGCAACGGTTTCAACGCACCGATCAAGTTGTGGCCTATGCGGGATTAGATCTCGAGGTGAAGCAGAGTGGGAAGTGGAAAGGGCAGACCAAACTGTCCAAACGTGGCAGTGGGCGACTCCGGCGCATTTTGTACATGGCAGCGGTGCGCTGTACCCGACTCAAGACCTCTGCTTTTGGGGCTTACTATCATCGTTTAATTGCACGTGGGATGAAGGGGCGCGAGGCGATGGTGGCTGTTATGCGTAAGATGTTGACGGTTGCTTATCAATTCCTGAGGACTGAGCAGATGTACGATCCAACGAAGGTGTGTGCAGGCTCTGGTCTTCAATTGCCGGCAATTGAAGACCAGAGCCTGCACACACCTTCGTCAGCGAAATTGGAGGTCGTAGGGGCTTGACAATTTGTATAGCTTCTTTTACACACCTCTTGACATACTACCAAGTAGAAACCGTGAATGAAAATAGGTTAGGCATAGGAGTTAGCCTACGCCTTGTGTTTTTAATGAGACTAGGGCATATGCGGCAACCAAAAGTTCACTCGTCTTCGTCACGAAGTTAAAAACAAATTTAATGGTCTCGTCGTACCAGTGCAGCGAGGCAAAGGCACGTAAGCGGGTGATGTTTTGGTCGTTCATAGGGCTATTCTTCTCCATTAAGCGTCTTGCTTCCTTTCAGCGTGGGAAATTTCCCTGGTAGTGATAAAATTAAGCAACGAAAAGAGCTTCCTTTATGGAGCGAAGGACAAGAAGGATTTCTTTGAGATCACGCCGATTGGTAAAAGTGGGAAGCGGTTTTCACTATCTCCGGCCTCGCCGGAGGAATTTTCTCTCTTACAGCACCACTCTTTGTACATCGTTGGAGCAAGCTACGCATCATTACGGTTGTGCAGTATCTCAGTGCGCCGCTGATGATACTGGTTGGTTTTGCGCCGACGTTGCCATTCGCGATTGCAGGCGAGTATGCGCGTTCATTTATGCGTACCCTGATAGAGCCAATATACATGAGTTTTGCGATGGAAAACGTTTCTGATTCTTACAGAGGAAGGTTGAGCGGCTTCTACTCAACAACATGGAGTATAGGCTTTAGCATTGGCCCAAGTATCGCGGGCTGGTTGCAGACGAATGTCAGCCTCTCAACCTCGTTTCTCTTTGGAGCGTTTTGTCTTGTGCTGGCTCCCAGTCTGCTACTTCTGTTTTTTAGGAAGAGAAAATTGTAGAGACGGGGTATGCTGTGTATACTATGTCCTTATAGAAGATTGTACCAATTGTGAGCAAATACCGTGTTTTTCTGTGTAAAAAAAGATATACTACAAGGGCAACGTGGTTGTTGTACTGGAGGAGTGCTTGATGCGGTCGAGTGTTGCTAATTCCAATCAGCTATCGGAGCAAGAGGGCATACAACCTTCTTCCTATCCTACAAATAAATCGACATTTCAACATATAGGACAGGCACCAGGGACGCAAAACGCGGCACCGGCGGAAGGCTGGTTTGTGCTGGTGTTGTTAGCTATCGCGGTCTATAGCGTAACGTTTTCTGTGGTTGCCGCCAATTGGGTTGATCACAGTATGGTACTTTTATGGAGTCCCATTGTTGGGCTGCTGACGGGACTTGCGGTTGCGAAGACGCCGCGTATGCCACAATCGCTTTTACATCTAGGCGCCTGCCTGCTTGGTCACTGGCTCTCGATCTGGTTGACCAGTTTTCTGGCGTTCCATGTGTCGTGGCTACTCTTACTGGGAAGTTTACGTACCGTTATCCTGGGTGGTATGAGTGCGACAACGATGCCGAATGGCGAAGAGATGATTTTTTTCTTTTATCTCTCTTTTCTCTGCTTCTTCCTGGGCTATTTCGGAAGCTGGCTCATCTATCGCGCACATCTACCCTGGCTTGTCGCTTTTGTCTATTGCTCCATTATGCTGGTCAATCTCAACTATGTCAAACAAGACCTGCTACTGCTCTTTATTGTATTGCTGTGTGCGTTGCTGCTCTTAATCGCGCGTACACATCTGACCGCACAGATTGCACAGTGGAGACGTGAGGGACTTTACACCGATACTACCTGGATGCGCGGTATCACGACACGATGTATGCAAGTCGCTTCTGTATTGACACTCGTCGTAATTCTGCTCGGTCCGCTCTTACCTATCGTGGATCAGGCACAGGGTGGGAAGGCATTCTGGGACCACCTGAATAACACCTGGGCAAATATTCTCAATGGACACATCTCGCTACAAAACCCAGGTGCAATCACGCAAGCGTATCAAACCCCAACGAACTTTTTCGGTGACCAGTTGACAATTGCGGGTAGCGTGCATTTGCCTACAGGCGAGGTTCTCAACTATACTCGTTCTACTGGAGGTCCCGCGTATCTTGAAGGCTTTACCTACAATATCTTTGATGGACACACATGGTCTTCCTCTGTCAACACCGGTAATAGCCATTCCTTTGGCCCTAACACACCACTACCGATAGATGTTGCACGCAACGATGGTACACAGGCAAGTACAACTGTCACGATTGTACAGCCACCAGAAAGCAACAAACACTATATCTTCGGTCCTGCACAGCCCACAAGTTTCGACGTTGCGACAACTATTTACACTGATGGTAACGGTCCTGGTGAAACAACGAATACATGGGCGCAGGATAGCCCTTTGACGAACGGGGAACGCTATCAGGTTATCTCGCTTGAACCGCCTGCCGTTGTGCAGGACTCTGCTTACTATAAAGATGTCCCACTACCAGCGGATAATACAGACTTCTGGACGCAGTACAGTAACTATGATATCTTGAAATTGCTCTACACGCAGTATCCAAAAGACCTCTCGGTGAACGAACAAAAAACACTCGCGCAATGGACAAGTGGCGCAACCGATACGTATGCTGCGCTCAAAATGCTAGAAGGACATCTGAGCGACCCGAACCAGTTTACGTACTCGCTCGATAATACGCCCGTTCCTGGCAATGTCGATGCCGTTGACTGGCTGTTACAGACACGGAAGGGCTATTGCACCTACTACGCAAGTGCGATGAGTGTTATGGCGCGACAACTGGGCATTCCTACACGTGTGGTAAGTGGGTTCAGCCATGGGCACTTCGACGCAAAGCGTAAGGTGTGGGTGGTCCAGGGCGATGATGCCCATAGCTGGGTGCAGGCGTACCTGCCCACCTATGGCTGGGTCAGTTTCGATCCTACCCCTGGCTTCTCACCCGCCGTTGTAAAGGGTGCCAGGCCAACACCGCCACCAACAGTAACACCTGCACCGACAAAGCCTGCGCCAACCGTGACTCCTGGGAAGACAGTGCCGCCGACACACCCTAAGAAACTTGTCCCTCCATCGACACAAGGCACGTCACACCCAACCTTGCCGATCAATATGTCGCTGGTGCTCTGGCTCTCTAGCCTCTTCCTAATTCTTACGCTGCTCTTCTTCGTTGTCGCACTGGCTCGCTACTGGTGGCGCAACCTCTATGCCAATAGTACTTTTATCACGGGTATGTACTGGCGTTTCTGTTACCTTGCACGTTTTCTCGGTCGGGGGCCGAGGGTATGGCAGACCCCCTATGAGTATAGCAATGTACTCACACGCCAGGTTCCACAGGGTGAACATGTCTTTCGCCGCCTCACTGATTTGTTTGTGCGTGACCGCTGGGCCGCTCCTCATCAGGCACCACATGCGAACGAACTTCAGGATGCCGAGCAACTCTGGCCCAGCCTCTGGCGCATAATGGGCAAACTCTTCCTCCATAGAATAAAAAGATAGTACACAACGCGTTGTGTATACGTTCACAGATATACATTCACGGATGTATCAATGTACGTTACTGCCCCCTTACCCTATCGTCATGATACGTAGAACGGGAAAGGGCCGTTATAGATAGGGAATTATGAAACAATGTGTGGAGGATGGGAGGATACACGCAATGCAATCTAAGCCACTCGTTACCTGTAGTTATGGATGGAAGCGCACCTTCGCGCTCTATCAAGACCGTATTGATGTAGACGGAACTTCATATGCGCTCGATGATCTAATCCATGTACGTTCTGTGTGTCGCACCGTTTTGAACATTCCTTCGGTGCGCCTCGAACTCCGTTTTCGTAAGAAAGATGTTGTGCTACGCGGTATCGCGGCAATCGAGGACGCGAAAAGAGTTATCGAATACCTGGATACCTACTGTGCAGATGCTAAACGCATAACCTCGCGCTTACGTTGGAGTCGTACACGGCAAGATACACTCCAGGGAAAACCGCCAGACACCTCAGCAACGGCAACAACAGACGAAATGGCCGCTCTAGCAGAGTCTCTTCTTCCATATGCCGCATCGCAAATTAGCATTGATGCAGCAGATGATAGAAATATGCAAAGCTATACACAGGGAGTAGATACTCCACTAGAAACGCCAATATGGCTACAAGACCTGGAGCAGCATGTAGTTTATACACGCCAACAACAACGTACACAATCAAATCGCTCATTACGTAGATACGGATTTGACGTGCAGGAACTCGCGCATAAGGCAGAGGCCGAGACATTACCATCGGTATCGGTTCCGTTACGACTGCTACCACACGAAGAGGCTCATTATTGCACGAATGCGACATTGTGCAATGAAACACCGCTTGCTTCGCAAGAGCAACGCTTTACCTATACAACAGCCGATCATGGTAAGCTTATTTTGACGAATAAACGTATTGTTTATCTTGGACGCACAGGGCAACTCGTGCTGGACTATGCACAACTCACACACGTAGCACGCTTGCATAACGCCATTGTATTTTCCGCCGACTCGTGGTCGGTACGGCATATGTTCGAGGTCGGTCGGCCACTTGAATGTGCGATGTATCTGGACAACATCCTGCGCCAATTCCAACGTGAAGCGGCACAGCATAAACCTTCTGAGTTTGAGCCCTCCTTACGACAAATATATGCACATCATACACGAACAACGCAGCCACGTTATGTCGCTCACACGCGCCAAACAACTGCACTACGACATATTAAGCCTGCTATCGAACTTGCTGATATCGAAACACTGCCACTGTCTCTGCTCAAACACGTCGAGATGGAGGTTGCAGAGTGAAAAAGGTGTATGTATATGTGGGAAATAGCATAGGATAGAAGACGATGATAGATACGCTTATGGCACTATGGAATCAAGACCGCAGAAAAAGAGCAGGCCAGGTGATCCTTACTTTTTTTCTCATGTGTATCAGTATATCCCTACTTTTTGTTCTAACAAACAGATCGATACAATTTCAGCATCAGAATCGGCAAGCGGTGGTAAGTACAGTCAATCCTACTGTTCCCTCGTTCGGGAACACCGTCGTACCCGACTTAACGCCGACGATGAGCGTTGTAGTTGGCACACAGCCGACCCCAACTCAGCCAACGCCAGTGCCGACAACAGAGTCACCCTGCTCTACAACACCTTCAGGAGCAACAAGCCACGTTGCTGCGCTGTACGCTGATATGCTACAGGGACTGACGCCCACACCGACACCCACGATTACCGCAACAGCGGTCAGCACAGCTACACCGGGTGTTCCAAGAAAACCCAACGATGGTGGTGGTGGTGGTGGTGGTTCTATACCTGTCGTGACACCAACCTTTTCGGCTCCCACGACACCTACACCGGTACAAAACAATGTTACGCCGACACCAGGAACAAAGCGAGGTGGAGGTGGCTGGGTGTCAAATTGCACGACAAGTAATAGTATCAGCAATGCAACGGGTGACGATGTTCTTGCGACATTAGCACATAATCTATGGCTGATCCTGGGGAGTTCTCTTCTGGGAACAATGTTATTCTATGGTACGCTCTTTATGGTGAGACGACGTATGCAAGGCTAGGAAATATTTCGCCACAACAAAAACGCGCCGTGCTGTAGCATGGCGCGTTTTTGTTGTGGCGAAATTAGCCAACTTTTCCAAGTGCCAGTACTTTGCCTTTAGGGGCGTTTGGTGTTGCCTGTGGTCCACTTTCTAAGCTCACAGCAACGGCATCATTGCCTTTGACATCGCCCGTGATATTTATGCTAGCGGTACCATCTGGTTGCACATTAAGCAAACCAACACTCTTCGCCTGCTTACCCTGAATCTCCCACCCTTGATACACCTGTTGATTTTGCAGGGTGGGTAGACCTTGTAAAGTCATAATAGTAACATTAATATCTTTACCAGAGTAATGAGTAGCCTCTCCCGTCACGCCAGGGGCATTCGGTGTTCCCTTGATCGTGTACGTTGTTGTCGCGACGGTGTTTGTCTGCGCCGAGGCAACTTGAGACTGCAAACTAGAAACTTGATGTTGTAACGAAGCATTCCAGGAGGCAAGGCCACCTGAAAGCAACAGGAACAACACGGCGGCAGCCGCAAGCAGAGGCATGGCCCAGCGTTGTACCGATGAGCGACGACGTACAGGCAGTACTGGTCGCGCCTGCTGTGTTGATGGCAGTGCTTGCAATGGCGGACGTACTGCGCTCACATGTGCCGTTTCTTGAGAAGACGCCAAAGTAACGGCTTGAACCGCCGACAAGATGCGTCCTTTAAGTTGAGGGGGGGGGGTTACCTGCGACACGGAAAGTGGCAACAGGTTTACTGTTGCACGTAATTCCTTTATTAATTGTATACAATACGGGCATTGATCGAGATGGGCCTCGATTGCCTCTCGCTCTTGGGGTGTTACAGCGTCAAGCACATAAGCACCCGAAAGCTCTTCGATTTCCGTACAGGTCATAGTGGACGCTCCATTCTGTCTTCTTGACCTCTACTACGACGCATTGTTGAGAATGGATTACATTTTCTCATATTATTTTAAGCTTTGCGAACACACACAAGATATCAACATACTACTTCTTTACTATCTACGTATCACCACCCGTTTCTGTTCCTTATCGTAACATATGTGGGAAGAGGGGTGGGAAGAAATGGTACTCTTCGTCAAGGTATTTTTTATGAGAAGGCGAGAGAAGAAAAGTTGTGTAAGCTAGTAAGGGGTATATTTCTATTATTTGAATTGCGACCATTCTCCTTCAGGAGGGCCAAACAAAAACGGAGGACGGGAAGCCGTCCCCCGCTTATAGGTCAATACAAACGTTTAAGGTCCGTTGCGCTCGTGTATCTCTGATAGAGGCTTAGCAGCTTCCAAGCAAAGTCCATACGCCCGCAGCACCGCCTGGCGTATCGGCCTCTGACCACCACTTTGCCTGCCATAGCGAGCCGTTATACGTTACTTTGCTACCGCTCACATATGCCGTGGACGAGTTCCATGCTGCGACACCAGCACATGTTCCACCACCCCCTGGATTAGGGGTCGGTGTGGGAGCCTGACCTTGCGTAGGTGTCGGCGTAGGGCCGGAAGGAGGCGTAGGTGTGGACTGCGGTGGCGTAGCCCCCCCAAATTGTACGATGATTTTGGTGAAATCCCAATCGTTCTGCGGTACGCTACTACATGTGCCGGAGAGCGAGCCGTTGTTGTTTGGTGGATTACACTGACGATCACGATTGACCGACCAGTAGGTGAAGCGTGCGAGATGGTTGCTTTGGGCAAAGTTCAATACCGTCTGGAAGTCCGACTGGTAGAAGTATTCTCCGCTATCAGTGCGCCCATTCATCGACGAGATGCCTTCGTGGCTATAGGCCGTGCTGCTGCTCCAGCCAAAGGTATTCATCAGGATCGTGTTAAAACTCTGCAACGCGCTAATCTGGCTACTCGCTCCGTTGAAGCCACCGTCAAACGGCATGATTGCGTAATTATTGGGTGTGTAGCCCAGTGTTTTGGCGTTGTTAAGGAGTTGCTGGCCGAAGTAGCCGGTGCCACTGGTCGTGCCTGGTATGGTGATTGATTCGTAAAGTCCGGGGTTATTGTGCTGCAATATCCGTGCGGCACTTAGCTCGTTGTTAATGGCCGTCGCGTTCTCGTACTCCGGCTCCTCCAGGTCAAAGTCGAGGGCATGTAGACCGTACTTGTTGATAATTGCCTGCTCAGCCGCTGCGGTGGCCTGTGGGCTACCGCATGTTTCTCCGAGTTTTGTGCCGCCATAGCCACCAAAAGAAACGACGACATCGCCCCCAGCGGCGCGAATAGCATTAATGATTGGTGCCATTTGAGTGTCGGAGGAAATGTTATCTAGCCCTGCATCACTCTCCCATGCCGGGGTGCAGCTACCGTTGGACACGATGAACGCCAGCGTGAAGGCTTTGACTCCGCTCGCCGACATAACAGAGGTCAGGCTGGGAGGATTATTAGCAAGTGGCATCACGTAGGGAGCCGCGTTATACCAGTTGCTACCAACAAGGGGGGCCGCTTTCGCCGTAGATGACCTGTTGGACACAACGACGATGAGCGAGATGAGCAAGAGACCAGCAATGCTTATTGCTCTTAGTGAAACCTGTTTGCTTACGTGCATGATGTACTCCTTTTTGAAGAGACATAGTGTGTTAGATAGCTGTAAGAGAGTCAAAATGGGACGGGAAGCTCCTGCTTCCCGTCCGTTACTTAACTCAATGAGATGTCATCTACAAAGTCATTGCTCTGACCATACCAGCCATGCACATAGATGGTGATGCTACTGCTGGAAGTGCTGGTCGTGAAGCTGGTCGTAAGCAGCGTATAGCCACTACTACTCGTCCATGTGCTGCTACCTCCATTTACGCCTAAGTAGACGTAGTTGCCCTGCACATAGGCTTTAAGCGTATAGGTATGGTTGGGCTGTACAGCGATGGTTTGAGTACATTGGCCCATTGTCGAGTTGGTAGGTGACAACTGTAGTGCGTGTGTTCCGCTATGTACCGGACTACCGACCACCATATTCCCGGCATCGCAACTCCAGCCGCTCAATGTTCCCGTCTCGAAGCCCGGATTTGTGACCAGATTTCCTCCTGTTGGCGTAGGAGGAGTGGTCGGGGTAATAATCGGTGTAGGCGTTTGAGTTGGTGTGGAAATGGGAGTCGGAGTAGGACTGGGGGTGTTTGTAGGAGTAGGTGTGGGCGTATTCGTAGGAATAGGCGTCGGAGTGGGACCAGGGCCGGTGCCCCCTGTTAGACCATTGGCGATGGCATTGAGCAAGGTATCTCCGCTGTCCTCTTGGTCAAGGGAGAAGATCATAGCACCGGCCATGCCATTGCTTTTGATAAACGAGGTTTTGGCGGCAATGGACTGCGGACTGTCCCCAGTATAGAAATTTGTACCATCATAGATCCACGACGCCTGCGTGACGGGATCGAAGAAATTGTCACTGGCGTTGCTGGTTAAGCCTGCAGCAGCCAGTTCCTTGTAGTCCGCGATTCCTGCTGTCTGACTAGAGGAGAAGGCCGCCGAGGCTCCCGTTGCCATCTGATAAAGGCCATGGTTGTTTCCAGCCGTCACTCCCGTCCAGCCGCGATAATACATAGGTATGCCCATAACCAGCTTGCTGGCAGGAAATCCACCAGGAATGCCGTAATCGGGTAGACCTGTGGTCCACGCCTTGATGGTCGTATCAATGTTGTACTTCTCGTTGCCGGGCGCGACAACCTTAGACGGATCATTCGCCGAGTCATGCAGTGGGTCCTGAAGATTAGTAGGTCCAGTTGCGTCCCAGGCACCATGCATGTCGTAGGTCATGGCGTCTGCATAGTCCAGGTATTTCCCTACCTGATCGGTCTGGATATTCGTAATTTTATCCTGCCCAGATGGTACCGCAGCGGTGAGTTGAAAGTGCTTGCCGATGCTCTGACCGTAACTATCCAACTCATTGCGGAACTCCTGCAACAACAGCGTGTAGTTGCCTTTATCCTGGGGTCCGTAGTGATTGCCTGTATGTCCAGCCGTGCCGGGGTACTCCCAGTCGATGTCGAAGCCGTCGAAGAGGCCCGCCGCCGACGCCTGACCACCAGAGGGATCGCCACTGATGTTCGTTGGCAGGTTGCCCTTGAGGAACATCGTGATGCAGGAGCTAACGAACTTCTGACGCGAAGTTGCCGAGGACGCTACATCCGAGAAATACTTGGAGAATGTCCAGCCGCCAAGTGAGAGCAATACCTTGAGATGAGGATACTTCGCCTTCAGTTCGCGCAACTGGTTGAAGTTTCCTTTGATAGGCTGGCTCCACGAATCGGAGGAGCCATCGACCGTCCCAGACGTGTAGCTCTTCTGATAGTCAGCGAAGGCGTCTCCCGCCCCGTCCCCAGCGTTGGGATTGCTGTCACTGGTATCGGACGCCTTAATGGTCTCCAAGCATGTGAGGTTGTTCGGGTCGATGTTCTCGAAGTCGTAGATGATGGTCGTTAACTGCGAGGCAGCCCCCGAAGTCGCAATCGTAGCCGGATAATAGGCGTTACCGTAGATGCTCCACTGGTCGAAGTAGGCAATCTTCTGATACGATCCAGTGCTGGGTGCCTGAGTTGATGCCGATACAGGTGTACTCTGCGCCGAGGTATTCCCATCTTTATCATATGCCTGGACCGTAAACGTATAGCCAGTCGAGGCGAGCAGCGAACTAACCGTCACCGAGGTCCCCATTGAGGTTGCCACGATGTTAGAACCATTGTAGATATAGTAGGCTGGCACATCTCCTGTCCCTGAGTTGTCCGTAGACGCGGACCATGAAAGAGTAATCGCTTGTGGCTTGGTGGCCGCTACCTGTACGTTTGCTGGTGTCGTGATGGTAGTGGCGTTTGTCGCGCCATGAGCCGTGATTGCAGGTACGTACATAATGCCTACAAGCACCAGGAGGAGCAGGACGAACGCCGCTCCCAGTCGTAACAACTGCTCTTTTGACATGAGTTACTCCTTTGTGAAATAGTGGCATCCCCGGTTTCTCATAAGGATTTTGCTCTCTACGAGGGCGATGCCGTTTCCGCACGTCAAGGATGAGTATCGTAACCGAGATGGAGGGTACATGGTGTTCCCATGCTCTCAAACCTCGCTCGTCACCCGAAATGACAAGTGGGGCGTGAGTTGAATGGTGGCATCATGAGTTATCCACCTGAACTAAAGACAGTATAAACGCCTATGGGGATGGCAAATACAAACGTGCTTACACAAGATTATAAACTATTGAAAGTATATATGTCAATATGTCTATACCACTTATTTCAAGAATAAGTGAGGGAAGTTTTAAGTGAGGGTTGTTTCTACATCGTTGACTGCAAGAAGGATATGATTATCGTTCAGTCGTTAAGTCATTTCTTATCTTATAAGCTGTCTCAGCATCCTTCAGTATTGTTGTCTCCACAGCTTGAATAAACATCTCTTCATCTGTATGATCGAGCATTTTTAATACTCCCTTAAAAGGTACCGCAATTTGTGATCGCCCAAGTAAATGCTCTTCCTTTTCTGTCGCGCCCGCTGCCGCATTTGCAAACACGACAACAATTTCATTTTCAAAAGCGCGAGCAACACAAAGAGCATTGACTGCCACAATCTCTGCATTCGTATTATGGCTGAGTCCTATACCAGCATCCTCAAAACACCAGTAACTGGGGCAAATAACGGTATCGACACCTTGTTTCACCATTGCACGGAAAGTTTCTGGAAATATGAGATCCCAGCAAATAACAAGTCCCACTTTTCCAAAGTTGGTCTCAAAAACGGAAAATCCACTACCAGGAGTCAAATATGCTCTTTCTGGATGCCACAAATGAACTTTTCTATACTTTCCTTTGATTGTTCCAGTTTTGTCAATGTAGTACGTGGTGTTATACCATCCACTACTATTCCCTTCTATAATAGAGCCTGGAACGACATCAATAGTATACTGAGATGCTAGCTGCTGAAAATAACGAACATGTCTTTCCTCGAAATCGACGAATTGCCTATCGCCATTTATAGGACCTGTTATCGCATCTTCTGGAAAGACAACAAGGTTAGCTCCGGCGTTTGCAGCCTCCTCGATAAAGTGTTTCATCTTACTAATGTTCGCCTCAACCTTGTACTGTGCTACACTGAGTTGCACAACGGCAATACTCACCATGATGTGTTTCCTCTCCTGGAAAAAAGACTAACCTTGTGACAAAGCTAGTCCTTATTATATCATTTAGATGAGCTACAACGTGTGATGAAGAAATATCGACATTAAGGAAAGGGAAAAGATATGAAGAAATCAGCCTTGATTGTATGGGGCGGCTGGGAAGGCCATGAGCCTGAGCAAGGCGCGGCACTATTCGCTCCATTTTTGCAAGAGCAGGGCTTCGAGGTCGAGGTATCGCATACTTTAGATGCCTATCTCGACGAGAGTAAACTGGCTGCACTCAACCTGATTGTGCCAATTTGGACGATGGATACGATTCCGCCGGAACAGGAGAAGGGGCTACTCAACGCGGTCAAAAGTGGCGTAGGTATTGCTGGTTGGCACGGCTGTATGGCGGACTCGTTTCGCAACAGCACCGAATACCAATTCATGGTCGGTGGTCAGTGGGTTGCCCATCCTGGCAATATCATCGACTACACCGTTCAAATTGTCAAGCACGATGACCCTATCATGGCTGGCATCCACGACTTTTCCATGCACTCCGAACAATACTATATGCACGTTGACCCTAATAACGAAGTGCTAGCGACAACAACATTCAGCGGCGAGTATGCTCCCTGGATAGCTGGTAGCGTCATGCCTGTCGTATGGAAGAAACGCTGGGGCAAGGGACGCGTCTTCTATTCCTCATTAGGGCATGTCAGGCGCGATTTTGACGTGCCAGAGGCTCTTGAGATAATGAAACGTGGCATGTTGTGGGCGAGCCGTTAACAATGGAGGGATTTGATTTATGCAAGCAAACGAAATTGAAATGTATCTCGCCGAACTGGGTCAGGAGCTACAAAACCAGGGTGTGCAACGCCCAATACGCGTTCTTTTAGTTGGAGGAGCATTTATGCTGACTCAACTTCATAGCAGAGCTACTACAAACGATGTCGTACTCAAAGACGTTGACGACGCCACGACTTCACCGCTTTATCGTAGCTTCAAAAACGCTGTACGAGTAGTTGCTACACGTAATAATATACCAGGTAATTGGCTCAATGATGTCATTGGCGATTTTCTTAAAGATAGTAGTACTGTACCCGGAGGGACATTGTAGCGTCAATTTGCTATGCTCGAAGTGTATGTGCCAGCAAGCGAATACATTCTAGCACTCAAATTGCTAGCTGGCCGTAAGAAAGATGAGAAAGATATTTACGCTCTTTGTAAACAATTGCAAGTCCAGACTCGTGAACAAGCACAGCAGTTACTTGATCAGTACATTCCACAGAAGCAGGTGCAGCAGATTAGTGGAGTAGAGAATACGCTGAATGAATTTTTCCCTTAGCTTGTTGTGATACAATATGAGATGGATGATATGCGGAGGGACCCTGTGAAGACAATTGATCATTTGCAAACAATGGCTTTAACCTATCAGGAAATTGTGCAAGGCGAAGAACCTTGGATAGCACTGGGCAATTTCATGAATGATTGGTTTGACTACGCTAAAGATAAGCGGACACAACTTGTTGCAGCACCGCTTGCTCTTCCTGAGAAAATCAGTGTTGACAATTATCGTTGGGCTACTTTCTGCACTGCTTCCGTAGAATGGCTCTGTGAGCAATATGGAGTACCCTGCCCGTCGTGGGTATATTCGGCACCTTACAAGCTACGTGAGCGTTGGTTTGACTCTCCTGGGTCGCACAAACCAGAGGTACGTGCAAGGCTTATTCAGCAAACGCCAGAGCCATTCAGCAAGAGAAATATTTATTGTGGCAATCGCATGTTTGCCAACAAATATGAGTTGGCTGAACAGCACTGCCGCCTTTCGTCTGCTTCTACTGCTATAAACTCATCTGTTATCTCCTAATTGTTGAGCGTCTTCATTTACATTTTTCTCTACTATCTTTCATTTCGCGAACCCTTTATCCAGCAAAGTTTGAGCATCGCTGAAAAGTTGGTCAAACGAGTCGGCATGCATCTCAGTGCCAATCAGAAAACGCCCGTTGCGCGTCGCGGAAAAAACCATGCAGTAGCCTGCGTCATCACTTGAACCAGTCTTGACACCGTTTGCACCTGGATATGTGCCAAGCAAACCATTGGTGTTGTTCCAGGTATTATAGCGATGATTGTGTAGCGTAGCAGGTAACACATAGTTCTGTTGCGCGACAATCTGGTCGAAAATAGCATAACGCATGGCATAGCGTGCAAGGGTCGTGAGGTCTGCCGCGCTGGTATAATGTGCAGGGTCGGCAAAGCCATGTGGATTGCTGTAGTGCGTATCATTCAGGCCGAGTAGACGTGCCTTGTTATTCATCAAGGCAACAAAGTTCGGCGTGGTACCAGCAATGGTGTGAGCAAATACAACAGCGACATCGCTCCCTGATGGTAAAAGCAAGCCATAGAGCAGGTCGCGTACATGTATCCTATCACCTGCCTGTAACTGCGCCACGCTCATCCCCGCTGGCACCTCGTCGATTTCGTCTTGTTGAATGGTAATAGATTGGTCGAGGTTCAGGTTCTCGATAGCAAGCACAGAGGTCATAATCTTGGTCGTGCTTGCCATTGGCAGACGCATGTGGCTATTCATATCGAAAAGCACCTTGCCCGTGTTACCATCGACCATGTATGCGGAGAGGCCGCCGACGAGTGGAGTTGGCGTAGGGGAGGGCATTGGTGTTGGTGACGGAGTTGGTGTTGGCGATGGTGTGGGAAGAGGCGTAGGGGTGGCAGCAACGGTTGCGGCACCAAATAGAGAGCCGACAGGGACAATTGACGTAAAGAAAAAAGACACTAAGACAACGATTACAACCATAAATAGCAGCACACCAGCAAAAATATAACGTTGCACTACAAACTCCTATCAATACAGACATTGACATACAAATACACACATTGATAGCCCCAGTATACATAATACTAGAGATGGCAAGCATAGGGCATTTGACCTATTTTTGAACACCTGGAATGGTAAAGGGGCGGGCAACCACAAAGAATCGCCATTTAGTCTTATTTTTCCGATAATAGGAGAGACTCTTGTGGTTTGTTCACACCCGAATAAATTCGTTCAGGATTGTAATGTGATATCCTGAAGTATCTATCAAAAAAACAATTCTTATAACAAAGCTACATACGTATGACAGAACAAACATCTCTCTTCGCATCGTCGGATGACGTTCCTTCTACAAAGGAAAAGGCAACACAACCGAATACAAAGTCAGGGGAGCCACTGGCGGCAAGAATGCGCCCACGCACGCTCGACGAGATTGTGGGGCAGGAGCAGCTTGTCGGCAAAGGTCGGCTTTTACGCCGCACTATCGAGTCGGATAGCCTCACCTCTATTATTCTGTGGGGACCGCCAGGAAGCGGAAAAACGACGCTGGCAGAGGTAATCGCGCTCTCCACGCATGCACGTTTTATGCGCGTGAGCGCGGTCTCATCTGGCGTTGCCGACCTGCGTAAGGTGATGGATGAGGCGAGTAAACTACGCCAATTCTCCAACCAGCGTACCATTCTTTTCATCGACGAGATTCACCGCTTCAACAAGGCACAGCAGGACGCGGTATTGCCCTATGTCGAGCGCGGCGTCGTCACGCTGATTGGCGCAACAACAGAAAATCCTAGCTTCGAGGTCAATGCCGCACTGCTCTCGCGTAGCCGTGTCTTCACACTTAAAGCATTGAGCGAAGAGCAGATAATCAGCATTCTGGAGCGTGCGCTTACGGATGAGAAACGCGGTCTTGGCGCGATGCATGTGGTAATTGCTGAGGATGCATTAGAAGCAATTGCTGTGTTCGCAAATGGTGACGCTCGTACTGCATTGAATGTGCTCGAACTCGCGGCACAGGGCAGTTTGGAGAACGCACAGAGAAGCGATGCCCAAAGAATAATTACACTTCCTCTTGTCGAAGAGGTCATGCAACATCGGGCATTGCTGTATGACAAGGGCGGAGACCAGCACTTCGACACGATCTCTGCGTTACATAAGTCGTTACGTGGCTCTGATCCAGATGCGAGTCTTTACTGGCTTGCGCGTATGCTTGAGGCAGGGGAAGACCCATTGTATGTTGTGCGTCGCTTGATACGTTTTGCTTCGGAGGATGTGGGCATGGCCGATCCACAGGCACTGCTCGTCTGCATGGCGGCACAACAGGCGGTGCATTTCGTTGGGTTGCCAGAGGCGAACCTTGCGTTGGCACAGGCAGTGGTGCATCTCGCTACAGCACCTAAGAGTAACGCTCTCACCGAGGCATATGCACGGGTGCAGGCCGATGTGCAACAGTCGCGTAACGATCCAGTCCCAATGCAGATTCGCAACGCACCAACGGGTCTGATGAAGGACCTCGGCTATGGCAAAGACTATAAGTACGCGCATGACTACTATAAAGAGATGCAGATCGACGACCCCGACAGGCCACCGCCACAACGTGTGCAGGAGTACCTCCCCGAAAGCCTGCAAGGACGCCACTACTACGAGCCGGGACAGCAGGGCAAAGAGGCAAGCATCAAAAAGTGGCTAGAGAAGCGGCGCGGGAAAGAGTCATGACAGCAGCACTACAACAACTCATCATAGAGCGCATACAGAATGAAGGGCCTATCTCGTTCTATGACTATATGCAAATGGCCTTGTATAAGCCAAACTATGGTTACTATGTGACGGGTTCTGCTAGAATGGGCTGGGAGGGCGATTACTATACCAGTAGCGATGTATCTTTGTTGTTCGCGCATTGTATAGGGCGTCAACTGGTACGGATGTGGGAGCAGTTAGAACGTCCCAACCCTTTTGTTGTGCTAGAACAAGGGGCAGGTCGTGGCAACCTTGCCCACCAAATTCGCAAGGAGACGGAGCGAGCACGACCCGATATGTATCCAGCACTTGTCTATCAGATAGAAGATATACGTGTAGGTGAAGATGCGCTAAAAGCAAGCGATAGCGATACACATGTATCGGTGCTGCTCTCGAACGAACTGGTGGACGCGTTCCCTGTCCACGTTGTTGAGAAACGCGGCGATCATCTGTATGAGGTGTTCGTCGATGTGCATCATGGACGGCTACACGAGGTCCTCGACGAGCCGAGTAGTGTGCAGGTGGCGAACTATCTCGATAGCTATAACATTCCATGGCGAACGTATGATGAGAGTTGGCGAGCCGAGATCAACCTGGATGCATTACGCTGGCTGCAACGGTCGGCACAGTTGTTAAGCGGTCCGACGAACAGGGGTTTCCTGTTGACCATTGACTACGGTGATGAGGCCAGGGCGTTGTACACACGTGAACGGCAACGCGGCACTCTAGCCTGCTACTATCAGCACCAGCTTACCGAACGTCCCCTTGTCAAACCTGGAGAACAGGACATCACGGCGCATATCAACTTCAGTGCCTTGATAGATGAGGGGCAGCGGCAGGGCTTGCATCTTCATACCTTCACAACGCAAAAGGCATGGCTGGAAGAGATGGGACTGATGGAAGAGGTCGAGCGGCTACGTCAAAGCGATTTTGCAGCGATGGACATGGAACGCGCCAGCGACAAGGGACAGAAGGCACTGCTACAATGGTATACGCTACGTCAACGGGTCGCCGCTCTAACCGACCCAACGGGCATGGGCAATTTCAAGGTATTGGTAATGAGCCGTATTTGAATTTCGTCTCAATATAGAGAGTCGATCACTTCAACCACTCGCGGCACGATGCCACCCATCCCACCCCACCAACGTCTCGTCTAGTTCACCAAACAGACATGCGCCACGACCCCGTATATCATGGCGCATGCCGCTAGTCGATTATCCTTTGCACGCCGCCCATTACGGATAGCTCACGAGGTAGGCATTTGTGTTACTCGAGTTTGATGGACCACCGGTGCTATTGATGATGTGACTGATGGTGCCCACGCCGCCCAGTGAAACAGTTACCAGATCGTGGAACTTGACTCCAGGGGTGTTTGGTACCTCAAAAGAATGATCCTCGATAAGAGCCGGATCAACATTGAAGTAGCAGTAGCTACCCACTCCCCATGCCTCATGGCTAGTGACGGAGTTCGCCACCTTATAGGCCGCATACCCATTGACGCTCCCGTTCATCCAAGCGGCTTGATTCGGTGCATCATAGGGAAGCTCATTCTGGAAGAAGTAGGTTCGACCTCCGTTGCCATTCCAAAGGACGTTATACTGCTGATAATGCTCGACGAAGAGGCCATATGCCGTGACATTGTTTCCATTCACGACCAAACCATTAGTAGCCGTGTTGGATGTCCAACCAACGCCGCTGCCGTGATCAGCACGCCAGAGCCACAACTCATCGGCAATGACATTGTTGCTGTTGATGACCAGACTCTGTGTTGCTTTTCCAACGCCAGCACCGCCGATTCTGAAGAAAACATCGCTCAACAAGGTTGGGTTGGACGTGTGGTCTTGCGTAGACCCGGCTGGACCGACCTGCAACAGAATGGGGGAGTTTACCGGACCCGCGTCAAAGAGCAGTCCAGCAATTGATACACCATCGACATCGGCGACGCTCATGGGGACTGCACCATTGTCGGGGATGAGCGTGGCTAGACCAAGACCGAGTACGACTGTGTTCGCTCGGTTTACTCTGATGGTGTCGTTGAGGTGATAGATGCCGGGCGTGAACAGCAGATTCTTCCCTTGCGATAGGGCATTGTTGATCGTCGCGGCGGTATCATTCGGCTTCGCAATATAAAATTGGCTGATGGGCAGGGATGTTCCTGCTGGCGACCCATTGCTCCAGCTCGTTCCTTGCGAGTTTGTCCTGAGCGCGGGCACAAAGACCTGATAGTTGCCAGACGAGTCGATATAGAGGAACGGTTTTTCGCGCACGGCGGGCGCTTGATTCACGACCGTTTCGGGTGGGTTGGGGAAACTGGCAGCAGGGGCACCGTTCACACCTACGAACACCATGTTCCAGACGCCTCCTACCCAGCTTCCCAATTGATCGTTTCTGGACATCCACTGCTGCTGAGAGCCAGACTGCACTTGACCAGAGACGTTACTATCAGCAAGGAAGCCGCCACTCGCCCATCCTTCATTGTCGTTCAGTACCAGATTACCGCGTACATCCACGCGACGTAAGGGGCCAGCCTGTGCTACAGCCCATGTGTCGCTACCGGATGGAGGAGCTATCTTCATGTTCTCGGCACCGCGCCAGAAGTTCTGGGTCGCGTTTCCTCCGTTCCAGCCAGCAGTGACGTTGACGACACCATTGATCGTGACAGCATCAGGTAGGTATCCCAGGCCCAGTGCCTGTTCGTAAAAGCCGAGGTTGACGTTAACGTTATAGCTGCCCGGTTTGAAGAGCAAGGCATAGCGATTCGTGCCGAATTGATTGGTTTGCTGTTGATTGAATGCCGAGTCCAACTGGCTTTGAATTGCTGCACTGGACATTGAAGGGTCGAAGATGAGGACGTTGGGACCCAAGTCGGGGGTTCCAGATGTTGCCGTTGGTGTTGGTGTGGGGGTTGATGACGTTCCGCCAAGCACCTCGATACCATTCACCTGAGCATTATCTTTGACAGTGGCAAACTGAATAGTGATAGTGCCACTACTATTAGCCGTAGCGGTAAGTTGCTTGACGACCGCTTTATTAGCCGCACCAGCCGCGCCAATGATGTCGAAGTTACTAAGTAGCGTTTGCCCATTGATGATGACATTGAACACTCGTTGTCCCGCCTGTGTCCAATACGTCTCGGCAAAATGCAGGTTCACGGTATAGCTTGCATTGGGCGTTAGATTGGGAACGGTATACGTGAAGTTGCCGTAGCGATTGGACTGGTAGACGGCCCGTGGAGCAGGATTGCTCACCCCACTGGTGTCGATGGTGTTGCCTGAATTCGCGGTAGAGCCGCCGCTAAAGTCGGTGTCGGCGATAAAGGGCGAGGCTGCACTACCTCCGGCGTTGATCTGTACAACAGATGCGCCCGCCGAGGCTGCATGTATTCGAGGAAGCATTCCTTGGCTGAGTACTCCCAGCACGCCTGCCAATACAAAAAGACTGGCTACAATCGTGAAACGAAGCCGCCGTGCAAATTTCATATCTCTTTCCTCCACGAAAGACTCTACACTACAAAAACACTGTAGATTGATCCCTACAAAAGCGGCGGATGTGTCGCCGCTCTCATATACTGCTCTAGCAGTCATCCGCATACAGTTTTCGCAAATTTTCGACACTTTACAAAATTGATATCGTCCCTGTAGATAAAATATACTGATTTTTGGGAGAGTTGTCAAGGACATTTGACAGTATACCAACGTATTTCATCGGTGTCCGTTGAAATACGCAAAAAACACCGTTTTCTGCTTGCCGATGTGTTATAATATGTCGAAATTTTCTGAAATGATCTTGAGAGGATGGAGAGATGGCAAAGAGGCATAAAATGGATGGGCGCCCAACCATCGCGCAGATCGCGCAAATCGCGGGTGTCTCGGTACCAACGGTCTCAAAGGTTTTGAATGGGCGTGTGGACGTGGCCCAACCTACCCGCGAACGGATTGAGCAGGTAATCGAGGAACATCACTTTGTGCGTAACCGCGCGGCCCGTGCTTTACGGAAAGGAAAAACCGGACTGGTAGATCTGATCTTACCGCGCCTGGATGACGAATATTTTTTGCCTATTTTAGAGGGGGTATCTCGGGTGTTGAGCGAGGCCGGAGTGCGTATGGTGCTAACTTCGACCCATTACCGGACTGAAGAAGAGGTCCAATGGATCGATACGGTCACTGATCACTCCACGGATGGTATCCTGATCGTCCTCCCATCCGAAGAGGCCATTGAGCATCTCGAACGCTCGGGTTTGCCCTTTGTGCTTATTCACAATCAGGGCGGTCCACGGCCCACAATGCCCTCGGTGATGATTACCAGTTGGGAGGGAGGGTTTGACGCGACCACGTATCTGATCAAGCTTGGGCACCAACGAATCGCCTATATCGGCAAGACGGCATTAGCGCGAGATGCAATCGAGCGTTTTGCCGCCTATCGCGCAGCTCTGGACGTGGCGCATCTGCCAATTGATCCGCAATTACAATGCCCTGGAAATTTCACTGAAGCCGATGGCTATACAGCGACTAAATCGTTACTGAAACTGCAGGAGCCACCCACAGCGATCTTCGCAGGCAATGATCGCCAGGCTGCAGGCGTCTACCGGGCACTCCATGAACTGGGCAGAAGTGTGCCCGACGACATGAGTGTGATCGGCTTTGACAGTCTTCCCTACACCGAAATGATGAATCCCCCCCTGACCACCGTACATGCACCGCGCTTTGAACTCGGACGCACTGCAGCAACGATGCTCTTGCGCTTGATCGATGGAGAAGACCTGGAAATGACGCGCGTGGTGTTACCCACGCAATTGATCAAACGCCAGTCTTGTCAGCCACCCTCACTCTAAAAAGACACCATAGAGAACATACACGAAGAAAGCCGGATGCTGCCTAAATGACTCGTGTGTGCATGGAACCCTGACAGTACCAATGGATGAAGCCATCAGGGTCGCATGTCTTGTAATTTACGAAAGTATACGAATGTATAGATACGAATGGCTCTATTCTGATGAGAAGCATTAAGGACTTTTTCTCTATGAATGGGTGAATTAGTGAAATACTACTTGACAATTGGCGAAAAATTCATTATAGTCGTAATATCACACCGATATTGTTTTCGTAAAATGTCGAAATTTTAGACACGCTGGCTATTTTGCAGAAAGGTTCTGGTATTCAAGAAGACAAAAAGGAGATATCATGGATGCACATTCTCTCGGTACGAAGAGGCACCGGAAATCTACTCGACGGCTGATTGAGATGCTTATGCTACTCATCATCATGCTTGGCCTTCTCACAGCCTATCCTCTCTTCACATACCTTCCTATCGCTCATGCGGCTGGTTCTCCATCCGTACAAATCAACGCCGGTGGTCCTGCTGTTGCCCCCTTCATTGCCGATGCGGACTTTACTGGAGGAGCCGTTGGGGCAAGCACGAGTAGCACGATTGCGACCACTGGCGTAAGCAATCCAGCACCCCAGGCGGTCTATCAGACGAATCGCATTGGTCCCTCCTTCGTTTATACCATTCCCAACCTTACGTCTGGAGCCTCCTACACGGTACGCCTGCACTTCGCTGAAACGTACTGGACGCAAACAGGACAACGTGTTTTCAACGTTAGCATCAATAATCAGTCTGTCCTCAGTAAGTTTGATATCCTGGCTGCCGCAGGGGGACAAAATAAAGCGACCGTGCAGCAGTTTACCGGCACGGCGGACGGCAGTGGGACGATCACGATTCAGTTTACATCTGTTGTCGATCAAGCCCAGATCAACGGTATCGAGATACTAGGCGGTACTAGCTCTACACCTACGCCAACTCCCACATCCACGTCTACACCTCCTCCGACACCTACACCGTCTGGCAACTGGACTCCCGTGTGGAGCGATAACTTCAGTGGATCAGCTGGCAGTGTTCCGTCGTCGTCGAACTGGATCGAGGACACCGGAACGAGTTCGCCAGGTGGTCCGGCGCACTGGGGTACTGGTGAGGTCGAGACGATGAGCAACTCGACGAACAACGTCTACCTCGACGGTCACAACCACCTCAACATCACTGCGATCAACACCAACGGCGCATGGACATCAGGACGTATAGAGACGCAGCGTAGCGACTTCGCAGCTCCCGCTGGCGGCATGTTGCAGGTCACGGCGTCGCTTGAACAGCCCAATCCTACCAATGGTATGGGCTACTGGCCTGCCTTCTGGATGCTGGGTGCAGGAGATCGCAACAACACCGCGAGCTGGCCCGCGGTCGGCGAGACAGACATCATGGAGGATGTCAATGCACGCAGTGAAGAGGCTGCTACCCTGCATTGTGGAGTCGCGCCGGGTGGTCCTTGCAATGAGTTCAACGGCTTCGGAAGCGGACTAGCTACCTGTCCTGGCTGTCAAACTGGCTACCATACCTACACAGAAATCATCGACCGCACCCTTTCGGATGAGCAGATTCGCTGGTATCTCGATGGACGGCAGATCTGGATAGTGCGCGAAAGCCAGATTGGTGTCAACACATGGCAGGCTGCTGTTGACCACGGCTTCTTTATCATCTTCGATCTCGCGATTGGCGGATCATTCCCTAATGCTGTTTGTAACTGCACCTCGCCCACCAGCGCGACGACGTCGAATGGAACGCTGAGTGTGGCTTCCGTTGCCGTTTCTCAGACGACCGGTACACCGCCCACACCACTGGCGACCCCTCCGACTCCGAAGACCCCCAGCGTGGTCAGTGTGACCGGCACGCAGGGCAACTGGCAATTGATGGTCAACGGATCGCCCTATCAGGTGAAAGGCGTCACCTTTGGGCCGTCAAGTGCCGCCTCGCTCGCATATATGCCTGAGTTGCAGTCAATGGGCGTGAACACACTACGCACCTGGGGTACTGACTCCACAACCCAGCCACTGCTCGACGCAGCCTCGGCCTACGGCCTCAAAGTGCTCAACGGCTTCTGGCTCAATCAGAATGCAGACTATGTCAACGATACAAACTACAAAACAACCACACTCTCCACCATCGAGAACACGGTGAACACCTATAAGAACAGTCCAGGGATTCTTATGTGGGATGTTGGCAATGAGGTCGTTCTCACTTTGCAGAACACCTATTCGGGCACCCAACTTGAGCAGGAGCGCAACGCCTACGCGCAGTATGTTGACCAGATTGCCCAGGCGATCCACTCCATCGACCCGTACCACCCGGTCACTTCAACCGATGCCTGGACGGGTGCCTGGACATACTACAAGGCGAACTCTCCTCATCTCGATCTGTACGCCGTGAACTCCTACGGTGCGGCCTGCACCGTCAAGCAGAACTGGATCACTGGTGGCTACAAGGTCCCCTATATCATCACCGAGTCCGGGCCTGCTGGCGAGTGGGAAGTGCCCAACGACGAGAACGGTGTGCCCACCGAGCCAACCGACGTCCAGAAAAGTCAGGGATATGCAACCGCCTGGAACTGTATCACAAGCCATACCGGAGTTGCACTTGGTGCCACACTCTTCAACTACGGCATCGAGAACGACTTCGGCGGTGTGTGGTTCGACCTGATAACCGGTCACTGGAGGCGATTATCCGACTTCACGGTTGCCCAACTCTATGGTGGAAAAATCTCGACCAATACGCCACCGGTGATCTCCAACATGACACTGAACAAGACAACTATTGCGACGAATAGTCCACTCATTGTCAGTGCCAATGTGAGCGATCCAAACGGCGATCCGTTGCGTTATCACCTGATGCTCAGCAGCAAATACGTCGATGGGAATACGGCGTTGCAGAATGCGACGTTCACCCAGACGGGTCCGACCACGTTCTCGGTCACTCCGCCAAAGCAACTCGGTGTTTGGAAGGTGTACCTCTACGCCTACGATGGGCAGGATAACGTCGGCATCGAGACGCTGTCGTTCAAGGTCGTCCCTCCGACAGTGAATGGCAGGAACGTGGCACTCGGCAAGACGACAACGGCATCCTCCTACCAGGCGACGGGGAATGGCGCACCCTACCCACCGTCAAACGCGACCGACGGCAACCTTACGACACGCTGGGCGAGTGACTGGAGTGATCCACAGTGGATTGAGGTTGACCTCGGTCAGGTGACGACGATCAGCCATATCCAGCTCATCTGGGAGTCTGGTTACAGCTCGGCATATCAGATACAAGTCTCCAACGATGGTACGACATGGACGCCGATCTACTCGACCACAACCGGTACTGGTGGAGTTGACGACTTCAACGTCACTGGTTCAGGTAGGTACGTTCGCCTGTACGGGACACAGCGAGGAACAACGTATGGATACTCGCTCTACGAGTTCGGTATCTACACTTCCCCATAGCAAGCTACGTGAAAACGAGACGATTGAGTAGAAAGTGATACTGAGGTGATATTCCTTCAGTATCACTTTACTTTAAGAGTAAATCAACATGGACATATGGTCTGGCTCATCCGCTCTTTCCTCTCGACATCTTCATAAATTTGTGCTAATGTAACTTCGAGTAGCTCTTCCTGAACAGTACCATAGGTGACGATAATATAATAACTTCTTGTTCCACCACACTACCTCATAGCTTTAACGGATGCGATCAATCGGATACCTACCTGCAATATGGAGACTATTCGTCGTAAATACATAACACAACAGGATACCGCGAAAGGATCATGATTTATGAATAGAAGTAGTAGAATCACACCAGGACCAGGGCAAGAATCAGTGTGGGACTATCCACGCCCACCGCGTGTAGAGGACAGTAACAAGCACATTCGCGTGATCCTGAATGGTGCCGTAATCGCGGACACTCATCGGGCTAAACGTGTACTCGAAACCAGCCATCCGCCCGTGTACTACTTACCACCAGAAGATGTGAAAATGGAGTATTTTATACCAACTTCGCGCAATACCTTTTGCGAGTTCAAAGGGACCGCATCGTACTACACCATCACAGTCGGCGACAAAACTCTTCCGAATGGTGCATGGTACTACCGCAAGCCAAGCAAGGGTTATGAGAGCCTCACCAACTATATCGCGCTCTATCCTTCGCAGATGGATGCGTGTTATGTCGATGATGAACAGGTGCAACCGCAGGAAGGCGACTTTTATGGAGGCTGGATTAGTTCACAATTGAGCTTTTTTAGCTGGACCGATTGCTAAAATCTCTAGTAAGTGTTGGTGATAGACTTACCATCCAAACGTTCCTGGGCCTCCTTTGAACGGTCCGATCACTTTGCTTGTTACCCAACCACCATAAAAGTCGCTTTGCTGAGCCTGTACTTTCTCACCATTGACGTAACACGCATCCATTTTGCTAGGATAGAATGCTATATAGTTTGCCATAGCTTCATATCCAGGCGATGGATGCCGATAGTACCAAGCTCCATGAGGTATTATCTTTTCTCCGACTTTGATAGTATAGTACGAAGCGTTTCCCTTGAACTCACAGAATGTACTACGTGAGCTTGTGGTTAGATACTCCATCTTGATATCTTCGGGAGGAATATAGTACACAGGTGGATGGCTCGTTTCAAGCACACGCTTCGCATAGTGGGTATCCGCGATAGTCACACTATTAAAGAGAATTTGAATATGGTCACTGCTATCTTCCAACTTCGGTGGACGTGGATAATCCCAGACCGATTCTTGCCCGGGTCCAGGTGCTGGTCCTCTTCTATTCATAGATCACATCCTTTCATATAATGCTGCTTTGTTACGATTATAACGAGTATCTCTAATGAGGTGGGTAAGGGTCTAATTATTCGAGACCATCAGAGATGAGGTGGTACCTCTTTCATGGATTCAGTAAACTCGGAAAATCATCCATTTTTCTCTGGACAATCTTATAAATTTGACCCCTTGTTTGACCATACAGAAATGATCTTTCTCCTGAAAAGCCTTCTCTAAAAAAAGGAAATCCTACCCGTTCATTCCAAACTTAGGCACCAAACCAACCACGTCTTCTCGTACCCTAATGTCAATGAACGTCATCCCACTATGGCAGTATTATCTGTTAAACTCTTCCATATTTTTCATCATAAGCTGTGCAATGAAGCGCATTTCAAAATGCGTCACCATCTACAAAGCTAAACCAGTGTCACAAACATCTCGGATACAGTAGAGCTTTCGCTTAGAGTAAGGAAGAGTCTGACATTAGGGGATGCCATACATACCTGGCTTACGAGAGAGCTTTTAATGTATAAAGTTGTTCCTTCCTCGCCCAAACGGCGAAGAGGACGACCTCGCACAAGCCCTGTCCTTGATCCATCATCGTCAAAGCCTCCGAGAGGACGACTCCACAAAATTGCTTCGGCTATTTCCATCATCTAACCGAGGACTAGTCCCTCTGTTACCGGGAACTTTCTTATAATCTCACTAAAAACAGTTTTAGCAAACATGTGCACATCTATATGAAATTGCTCTAATGTACCTTCGTTGTGACTAGTTTTTACGTGATTCGGCAGAATAGCAAATTGCTTTTCAAAAACATTTTTCATATATGACCAATTATCTTCATCAAAATAGGTTCTCATAATATATTCAGACACGAAGTGATGATCCGGTTTTTGACGTTCTTCAAACATACGTTTATAATTACGTTCTATACACGTTTCTAAATCAGACTCAACAAAAAGGTAGTAGGCACTCTCTAGAAGATTAGAGTCAAATAAATTGAACGCTTGGTCGTAAGCTCTATGAGCAAACTCAACAAAGATAATATCATACTCTTTATGTTAAGCGATAATTAGAATGACCGATGGCGATCATCAAAGTGGCCGGTCATCATCCTGGACAAAGCCGGAGTGATGACCTACCATGGCACCTATCAATAACAACAAAGAGGTGTCATGTGAAGAAGGATACAGAGGTCAAGCTATTTATGCAAGCCAGACACAAAGGAGCTACCCAACAGGTTGCCGCCGCTCGAGCAGGGATGAGCGAGCGAACCGCCCGTCGCTATGCACGGGCAGGAAAGTTGCCCAGCGAACTGAAACAGCCTCATACGTGGCGAACCCGCCCAAACCCGTTTGAAGAAGACTGGCCCTGGGTCGTGTCAGAACTGCAACGGGATCCAGCGTTACAAGGAACCACGCTGTTTGCCTTGCTGTGCGAACGACATCCTCAGTGCTACCAGCCTGTGCAAGTGCGAACCTTGCAACGACATATTGCGCAGTGGAAAGCCCTGCATGGACCCGAGCAGGACGTGATCTTTGAACAGCGGCATCGGCCCGGGGAACGAGGACAATCGGATTTCACGCACATGGACGCTCTCTTGATCACCATCGGTGGCATTCCGTTCCCACACCTGCTCTTCCATTTCGTGCTCACCTATTCTAACGTGGAGGCCGTCACCGTCTGCTTCAGTGAGAGTTTTGAGGCGTTGGCTGAAGGTCTGGAGTATTGTCTCTGGCAAGTGGGAGGCGTGCCTGAGCAGCATCGCACCGATCATTTGACGGCGGCCGTGTGTCGGTTGGACAAGGGCGAGCGTGAGGAGTGGACCGAACGCTACAAAACCCTCATGACGCATTACGGCATGCAACCGACCTGGAACAACACAGGAGTGGCCCATGAGAACGGAGATGTCGAACAATCCCATTTCCGCTTCAAAGAGGCGGTCGATCAAGCGTTGCGGGTGCGAGGCAACCGCGACTTCGCTGACCGACGCACCTACGAAGCCTTCTTGCAGAACCTCGTCGCCAAGCGCAACCAGAGCAGATCAGCACGATTTGCTACGGAAAAGGAAGGGTTGCGTTCCTTACCCTCCACCAAACTGGCGTTGTGCAAGGAACTGCGAGTCAGCGTCAGTCGTTTTAGCACGATCCAGGTATTGGGGAATACCTACTCGGTCCCGTCCCGACTCATTGGAACGGTCCTGCTGGTGCGGGTGCGTGCTGAAACCTTGGAGGGCTATGTCGGCACCAAGCACACCTTGACAATCCCACGTCTGTTGGGTAAACAGCAACATCGCATTGACTATCACCATCTCATCTGGTCCTTGGTTCGCAAGCCGGGTGCCTTTGCCGCGTATCGCTACCGCGATGAACTGTTTCCGAGCACGTTCTTTCGACAAACCTATGACTGCCTGATGAAGCACACTCCGGCGCGTGCTAACCACGACTATGTGCGTGTGCTGCACCTGGCGGCCAGTACTGCAGAGTCGGAGGTTGAGGCTGCCCTCTGCTTGTTACTGGAAGCAGGCAGCGTCCCTACAGCAGTCGCGGTGCGTGAACTGGTGGGCGTAGCTCCAGCGCGATCCATCCCCTGCATTCAGACGCCACCTCTCGACCTCTCGACCTATGATCAGTTGTTGCCCTCAAGGAGGATCCATGGCTAGTACGATACGTAATCGCCATGACGACCTGGCAGTCCTCTTAGGGCGACTCAATCTCGCAGGGATGGCCGCTCTCTTTGCGGAATTAGCCCTCAAAGCGGCGAAAGAAGGGCTTTCGCATGAAGCCTATCTCTACGAACTCGCCCGGCATGAGGAAGAACTTCGGCAAGAGCGACGCACCGAACGATTACTGCGGCAATCTGGGTTGCCACGGGAGAAAACCTTTCGCACCTTTCACTCCGCTCGTCTGCCCGCGACACTGCACCTCCAACTCGAGCGGCTCAAGAGCGGGGCTTTCCTGGAACAGGCTTGCAATGTCATTGCCGTCGGCAAACCGGGGGTTGGAAAGAGCCATGCATTAGCAGTTGTTGGTCATGAACTAGTTCTTCAGGGCCATCCTGTGCTGTGGTGCAGTACTGCCAACTTGGTGCAACGATTACTCGCCGCCAAGCGTGATTTGCGCTTACCTCAGGAACTCGTCCGGCTGGACAAGTTCGCATGCGTGATCCTAGATGATATTGGCTATGTTCAGCAAGATCGCGATGAAATGGAGGTGTTGTTTACGTTCCTAGCTGAACGCTACGAACACAAGTCGGTCATGATTACCACCAATCTCGTCTTCTCAGAATGGCAGAAGATTTTTAAAGACCCGATGACGACCCTTGCGGCAATTGATCGCGTTGTCCATCATTCGGTCATCTTGGATATGATGAGTGTGGAAAGCTTCCGTGCAGAAGTTGCCAGTCAGCATCACCTCTCGCAAGAGACTGACTCTGGTCTCATCAATGGGAACAAGTAGTCATCGTCTGCGGACATTCTAATTGACTTTTAACAAGTATTTACTGGACCTTGTAAAGTTAGTGAGACGGCACTGTTGGCTTTCCTGAGCCTAAAGTCGAGCAAGAAAGATGCGTCTCAATGAAAATAAATTCCTTCTGAGAACCTGTATGCACAATTTTAAGCTTATTTGAGTGTCCCTGTCCGGCAAGCGAGCAGTGAAAATAGTCTAAACGTCAATAACTGTAACTACCACAAAATTATCGTAATCACCCATTGCGATTTTATCTCCCTCCTGTACTCCATCGTCAAAATAGGGGTAAGAAAAACTAATAAGAGCTTTTCGATAAAATCCATATGAGGCAAGTATAGGAATTGAGCAAGACGAGGTTATATGTTTGGTTATACATTTTTTGGCTAGTGAAAATCTCGCGGTAATTTCTGTAACCAAATTACAGATACATACGTATTGTATTGTAGAGGGAAACAGTCCTCCTGATGCCGTGCAGAGCATGAGCCTCTTGGTACTAAAGCAAACTACACAGTGCATGATGTTGTAGTAGCTCGTGGAAGTACCTGAGCTGATCTCCATGCGTGTCTAGTACTGAGGAGGAATAACCCATGTCACACTGGTATCACTGGCTGACCCTTGCATCTACTGTTATTAGTGTTGCTAATAGTTCTTTTACTGTAGTACGTGTAACCGTTAAGGCCAAGAAGGTCATTGGTGACTTTCTCAAAAAGCGGAAGCACTAAATTGATTGCAACCCATCTTCTCTGTGAGAAGGACGGGTTTTTTAACCGAGTGATGCTCTCGGTCTGATGAGTCCAGCAGGACGAAAAAGAACCTACAAGAACCGTAATAGCTCCCCTTGTTGATGCAGTTCAAAGTACATACGCATCATAAGCGTATCAGCAAAGTCCGGGCTTCTGCCTAGAGCTCTTTGATTGTCTCTTTATCAATCACTTTCAATTTGCCCTTTCTGCCCACATCAACACCTTTAATCTGTTCCAATTCTTCTATGATAAGTTGCTTTACTTCCGTGTCCTCTGTCTCAATTACAATTTTATTTTCATTGCAGTAAGAAGCAAGCAGATAATAACATTGCGCTCTGAGATTCTTGTAGTTGTTGGTAAACTTATCATCCTCGTCGTATTCATCAAGGATTGGGATGAGTTGCCTACAAAGCCCTTGCATTTCATCATATCAACGAAACCGCCTCCATCCCACTCCATCCTCGTCAGCTAAAACATTGCTGAGTGGTAACTTGTAGTGCTTTCGTATCGCTTCTGCTCTCTCATATAGTTCTGTGATGGTGCATTTGGGAATAGCCACGATTTTAAATACCTTCAAGCCTCGAAACAGTTTAATCACGGCCTTGTCCATTCCCTTCCGTGCCACGCCCACAATCATAAACAGATCATCTGATTTGTCCACGACGTTACTGAACAAGCCAACAAGTTTCTCAATCCTAAAGTCGAGCAAGAAAGATGCGTCTCAATGATTTATTATCATGTTGGGACAATAACAATGGTATGACCAACATGATAATAAATCCCTTCTGAGAACCTGTATGCACAATTTTAAGCTTATTTGAGTGTCCCTATTCGGCAAGCGAGCAGTGAAAATAGTCTAAATGTCAATAATATATTATTAATAATATTAATAAAATGCTGATAATACTTAAGGTAGGAGGGGTTTACGAGTGTTAGCCAATATAAAAACGGTAGTTTTCAAGGGCTATAGCATCACTAAAAAGACTCTAATTCAAGCGATCATCAGTTAATTTAGTACATTTATTTCGTTGTATAAGCAGATACAGAGCGTAGCGAGGGGTGAACATGCGAAATGAGATAAAATCCTGGTGGATTAGACGAATTGTCCCTACACTGGCCGTCCAAAGAGTGTTATTAAGGTTTTTGTTCGGCTTGTTTCTTATCATAGCTATTCTCGTTGGCTTCAAGTATCTGTTTGTTACGAGTTGCGTCTCAGTGGGAAATATAAAGGAATGTGTTTCTTCCAACATTGATAGCAGTAGCACTCTTTTTGCTATAGGCGGCATACTCATTGCAATTGTTGCTCTTATTCCGACGCTCTGGATTGATAGTAAAATAAGAGACGCGAAAAAAGAGATCAGCCAGGAAATAGCCGAAGAAGTGAAAGGTAGTATGCAACTTCTAAGTAACGCACAGATGCTGGTCTTCGAAGCTGACAGGTATAATACACCTGCTGCTTTACTCATCAAAGAAGCCAATATTCAGCAGGCAGTTACTCTGTGGCCTGCTTTCAAAAAGGAAGAGTACCGGAAACTGAGTAGTGCATACAGCGAAGCAGTAATGGACGCATTTTACCAAGGGCTGGGGGTGCTAAGCATGAATACTGTCCTCGCTCAAACTCCATCTATTCAAAAGAGTCAACTTAGTCAATATATCAATCGAGCAATTTTTTATTCGGAGGAGACAGTCCTCCACTCTGAGACTGCGGACCGAGACGATTTAGTACGATTAGCTTGTATGTATGGCTGTACTGGTAAATATGAAGATATGATCCGAGTGATAGAGAGAGCTTTAAAGGTTGATGAAAATGCAACTGACGATTTCCAAGAACCTAAGCGGCTCTCTCTCCTTGTGCGTGCGTGTGGGGTAGACAAGCGAAAAATTGAGCGATTGAGTAAAAAGATTGCGAAGGAATTGCCTTTATCTAAAGAGGAGTTTATACGAATTCTTGAGGATCAGAGTCGTCGGTCCGTAGTCGATATCTATGATGATTTTTTTGCAATCACAAGACAGTTGAACAATCACGGGCATGTTTACATAGTTAGGATAACTTCATATGTTAATGATGATAATGGGATGAGACTTGGCGGTCAGATTATTAGGGAATTCAGTCACGGCGACGATATACAAGATATTCCCCCATCAGATAATAGACCTCCCGCAGATCACCTACTTCCAGCTAAAGAGTTTTTCAATGAGATTAATAAGCAGTTTTTTGTAATCTGCTATAAAGCGGTTTAAGCTCAGTTAAACCTGTGTGTGTCACATGGATGTATAAATCTCATTTAGGACTACTTAAAGGCTATCAGGGGTATTACTATGCACTAATCTTTTCGTATGGTATACTCATCCTGCTTTATTTCCAGCTATAGACCCTTTACAGAAGGATGAAAGATAGATGAAGCAGCCTACAGACCGTCCGCAAGATACGCACTCGCTCTTCAGGTCCAGTCCCTCCTACGGCAACATTGTTTTGAACTTTCAAGAGGTAGCCGATAGCGAATTTGGCGTTTACGCACACGCTTTTCATGAGGCTGGGCAAGCCCTTTTCGAGCGGATGTTCGATAAAGCTGGCTATAACGACCTGGAAGGCTGTCCGATTATATTCCTGTATCGCCATTCCCTTGAACTCTACCTGAAAGCGATTGTGCTTCGTGGCGACACACTTATGCAAGTGAGCGGCAAGAAGCTGCTAGCCCATCGACGTCTTTTCCAGAAACATAGCTTACTTCCTTTACTTCCCTTGCTCAAAGAGACGTTTGCCATAGTTGGCTGGACGTGGGATTTAGAGGTTGAAGGGCGGCAGACTTTTGATGAGGTCGAGGAATTGCTGCGTGATTTTGAAAGCGTTGATCTTGGCTCCTACGCGTTCCGTTATCCGGTCGATACGAAAGGAAACCCTTCCTTTCCTGCGCACTTTATGGTGCATATGCCGACGTTTTGTAAACGGATGGATGCGTTGCTCGAATCGTTAGAGGCGACAGTGATGGGGTTGGAAGTGACCGAGGATAGAATGCTCGAAGCAGCGTATGCTACTCAAGCGGATTTAGAGGAATTGAATGAAGCACTCGGTTATGAAGACTGGGAATAGCAAAGGCTGAGGGCATATTAAGACTGCCGCTTAAAGGGCATAATAGTTTCTCCCTTTAATGGTGAGGCTCAAAATAGCAAGGGTTAAGTCGCCGATAGAAAGATGTGGTTCGTATGGAATTGGTCTCGATTGCACTTCGTCACAGTTTCCGAGAATTTTGCAGCAGCATTGTGCTTCGACAAATCGACGATATGTTTCTTTCGTGTGGTATTGGGCGCAGCAAAGCCTCGGCTGAAGCACTCGCTCGGATTAGCGGCGAACGGCGTACACGCATGGAAGAATACTATGCTTCCCTCGACTGGACGGACCCGGCTGATGTTCAGAAATTTCTGAATGTCGTAAGCTATGCGCTGCTACAGGAGTATGTGCCACAGAACTACAAAGAGCGTTTGCGCCAGATGTACAGCGATGCCGGATTTTCCGTGGAGGGCAATACGATCATGCTTGCTGACTATGGCATGCCCAGTGTCGCTTCAACGCCTGTCAGTGGTGACTTACCGGAAATATCTTCAAGTGCAGAACAGCGTATCTCTGCTATTACCCGAAGAGATATTCTCGACAAACTATGTACGTTGACTATAGAAGGCAGGCTCAGTCTGATCGAATTTCTTAAACTGACATGGCCGGACTTGGATTCCATGCCTTCGCCTGTCTCATATGCATCATTGAAGGATGACATAGTTCGGCATACGATCAACTTTCCTGACTGGGATTACGACTTCCTGCTATACCGCGTCCTTGAGCTGCATGAGTGCAGCGACGAGCTATTCACAGCGTTTCTAGCCTCATGCATTCATCCCCTGGCCCGACCGAATAAGAAGGAAATTGCCGAATTACTTGCATTTTTCAACGAGTCGCTACAACCAGATGGTTATGTATTGAAAGTCGCTTCTGTGCAGTCTGCCAGAGCAATTTATAGAGCGTACATGTTTGGAACGAATGACGAGGAATATATTGTGCCTCGGGCGATTGAGATGATCGAGCAATTGGCCCGCAACTTCCATCTGGTCGTCAGAAAATTAAGCCAGCGTCACGACAATCGCCCTGCACTTCTCATACAGGATGAATATGATGTGCAGGATTTGTTTTACGCGCTCCTCACGCCGTTCTTTGATGATATACGACCTGAAGAAGTCGCACCCAGCTATGGAGGCGGTCACGGGCGCATCGACTTCTTAATCAGGACTGAACAGATTGTTATCGAGATAAAAAAGACACGGCCTTCGCTCAAAGTCAAAGACCTCCGGGACCAGCTGATCGTCGATAAGGATATCTACCGGACCCACCCACACTGCCGGACCTTTATTGCCTTTATCTATGATCCTGATGGTTATATCGATAACGCAGTCGGCTTTGAGAGGGATTTAAGCAATGCTCAGGGCGATATCCGCGTGAAGGTAATCGTGGCACCTCGATGATAACATGTATGCGCTCACTCCGTGCTGAAATATCATGATTGACGAGTGTTAGTTAGATAGAGCCGCATGGCGATCCTCAACAAATAGGTTGTCACTAGCCTTAACAGTGTTTCCAGTGATCTCAATAAGTCCGTTGCTTCTTCATGTACTTAAGTAAGTGCTGAAGGTGCCACTGACAGATGACATGTTGGCTTCACGCCCTAGATTATGCTTTGTTATCTTGGCTAGATGGATGCTAACCAGGATATCAAGCATTCGTTTCGCACTTTCCGGCAGGCTCTCCTACCACATTGCAATAATCTGTTCCTAGGTCTGTGGTTTCGGCGGATTCACTTCAGTTAATTAAGCCTCGCTTGCGTGATACGAACGCCATTGTCCTCTGTCTAGATAAAGCCCCGTAACTTGAGCAACGAGAGGTATGTCCCATACATGCTGCTTTGAGGTAATAGCTTAGAATGCGTGACTAGTTGGGATTTGGTCAAAGTACAACACAATAAGATGAGGAAAGAGGGAGAGTCAAGTACAGAAACCGTGGGACAAAGAGTCACTGAGTACAGGCACGCGGAGGTCCCATGCGGCAGAGTACTACCGAAAAATTAGCTTTAGAGATTGCTCCTTAGTGTTCCACAAGGCAATTTCGTCTCTGACAAAAATGAACGAGAGGAGTTGCTGAAGTGAAAAAGTGCGACCCCCATGAGAAGCGGAATAGGATGAGTAATCCTATTTCATATCCTATATTTTATTCTATTTAACGCGATGTGCAAGTTTCTTTTTTGAGCACAAATTGGACACGTTTTCGACGAAATTTGCACTTCCAAAAGTCCTTGTAAGAGTGATTTCAAAGAAACTTGCACATCGCGTTATTTATTAGGAATGTATCAGAAAGGAAAAGAGAACATTTTCTAGTGATGCATAGACAGTCGCAACATATGGAGAGAGAAGAATAGCTAAGAAGATTTTACTCTCTTTCCTCATTACCTTCATTATATTGTTGTGATTTTAGCCATGTTTCAAAATCCTGTACTCGTACACGAAATTCCCTTCCAACCCGATAGCTAGGTAAACGGTTATTTTTCCGCTTCACCCAGGACCTGACGGTATCTTCACTTACTTGCATATCTTTTGCTATCTGCTCAATCGTATAAAACGAAGGTTGTTGCATCTCCACCAGTACACCTCTCGGTTTTTCGTACAAGTATACTATAAGTCATAATTAATAGTAAATACCCTTGCTAAAACCAACTTATTCCGAGTATACTCTAATTAGTCCTTATTTAACCGCTTAAAGCGATTTGATTGGACTGGATAGTGGTAGTTCTGTCTGCTTGGCCGTAGAGCGAACTACCACCTCTTTAGAACCGTTTTATAGGCTCTAAGCATAGTAATCCATGCGGAGCCGCCACCTGTCAAGAAAGGATGGGATGTTATGGCCCAAATTGGTAACAACTTTATCCCCGTTATTCTAGTTGACTTCAAAGAACACACGTCCGAACGTCCATTTTGCAATCAAATTCTCAACCCTGATTGTCCCTGTAGAGAAGATCAAATTGCTATACAAGAAGTCAACAATTTTATCCGAGATGGATTAATGACGGTTGAAGAGGCACAAAGGGCTTGGCGAGGTGAGATGTTATGAGTGCTGTCTTTAACTTCTTCTTCGTACCATGTGTTTCCCTCCTTGTTGTCTTCTGGGTAAGTTTTGCCCTGGTGTATTTTGCACTTAGTGGACGTATGAGGCGACTGGAGCGAAAAGTACGAAAGCTTGAGAGAGGACAAGGAGGCAACACAGAAGACTTCACACTTGATGTAGTGCGACAGCCAACACCTAGACCAACACGGCCAGTAGCACAAAGTAGATACATTACCGTAGATCGTCAACCAAAGTATTAAATTTTCATAATCCCGAAAAAGCAGGACTATGAATTTAGCTTGTTAAATCAATGGAATTTGGGTATACTTTGAGGAAAGAATAAATATCGGGAAGAAGGCGATTGGTACTCGCTCATCTTCCCTAACGCCAGAGGTAAACCACTACCGTCTGACCCCTACCTATATTTTACCATAATATAGGTCCAGTCTCTAGTGTGGTTTGTCCTTTGGCAGAAAGGGCATGGAACCACACATGTCAAACAAACCTATTCCTTCCTCTGGTACTACCCATATAAGTTGGGAGTATCTTATGCCACTGCGCAAACAACGAGCAGCTCTGTATGTCCGAGAGAGCGACGAGTCCCTTATTAATTCGACAACTATTGAATCAGCAGCAAAAGCGGTACGAGCCTATTGTCAAAAAGAAGGTTACGGCCTCAGCCCCGAACATGAATACATCGAAGCAATATCTGCGTATTCAGTCCCGTACTTTCAGCGCAAAGAACTCATGCGTATGCTCAAAAACGCAGAGCGAAATGAATTTGATGTACTGGTTATTACCGAAGTCAGAGCATTAAGCCGTAAGGGAGCAGGCGAGGTCTTAATCATCTATGAAATGCTTCAGAAGAATAACGTCAAGCTGGAAACCATCAGTGAGAAGTTTTCAGACGACCCAATCGGTGAAATGGTACTGACATTTAAAGCCACCTACGCACGACTTGAACGTGAGCAATCATTTTTACGTATGCAACGAGGAAAGCTTGATAGGGTTGCGATTAGCGGTTCCCCGAATGCACATCCACATCCAGCCTACGGCTATAGTTTTATTGATACAGATAAGGAAGTCAAAGGGGCATACGCATTTAATCATACGGTTGTGTATGTTGATCCAGAAACAGGCGAGGAATGGACCCCGTATAAAGCTGCGTGTTTCATCTGGGAATTACTCAAGAAGCGAACACCATTCCGCAAGATTTGCGATATTCTCAATGAAAAGAAGATACCTCCGCCAAAAAAACCCTACAAAAAGGAACCACAGTGGATACAATCAACTATCCAGATGATAGCCAAGAACCCCATTTATATCGGTGAGGTCTATGCCAACAAATACAAAAAAGTAAATGGCGTCATGACGAAGCTGCCGAGAGAAGAGTGGATACTCTTACCAAATCGCGCTCCCGCATTGATTGATAAAGATACGTTTGAACAGATACAACAGACGTTGCTTTTCAATAAGGAGGAAGCTATGCGGAACGCAAAATATCCGAAGGACTTCGGACTGTTACGCAACGGATTTATTAAGTGCGGGATTTGTGGTAGGAATCTTGTGATTGGTTGGCCTGGGAAGCGGATGAAAGAGCTAAACATTACCGCCCAATACCGTTGCACTTCACGTTCATATGATACGAAAAACTTTCACAATTGCTGTATGCATTTGCCAAAAGCAGATAGACTCGCATGGGAAAAAGTTGTTGAAGTCCTCAATAATCCTGAGTGGGTTCGTGCCAGAGTTGACGAGCTAAGAGAAGAGAATAAACCGCCCGTAGACGTGGCAGATATCGAAACAACGATTGCCAAAATCAAACAGTCCATGCAGAACCTTTTTAAACTTGCAGAAGATTCAATGGACGATGAAACCCTGTTAAATTTAAAAGAGCGCATGATTGAACTAGAGGAACAAAAGCGCGTTGCTGAAGGTCTGTTGTATGATGTAGCAGACAATGACGAAGAGCGTGTAGAGATTGAAGAAGAGATAGTAAAATTTGAAAGTTGGGTAGAGCGAGTGCGTCCTTTACTTACTGACGATAACTACGTTCCAACCTACGAAGAGAAGCGGTTGGCCCTGCGTATTATCGGTATCAAAATGGTAGTCTTTCCCACACAAGGCGAACATCCATTCCGCCATCGGGTGTATGCGACGATTCCGGCCATCATGAAAAAATTGCATTGTGAACAGTATGGAGGCTGGATTACAAGCGACATTGTGGGTCCGTTTAAGGGTGGGGCGGGAACGTATGGTTGGTAAAAAAGCACTATAGCACGTAACACTTCTATAATATAAAACCTAAGTCAAAAAATTTGAAGGGATGGAAAATTGAAAATATGCAGAGGCACCTTACCAGAAGTATCACAACACTTGCGCTAGGAGCTACTGCGCTCGTTGTCGCGAGTACCATTACAGCAAAAGTGGCAGGGCATACGTTTCTCCATGAATTGAAGGCTCTTCCATCTCATCAAGTTACTGATTATGATACTGCCATGACAAAAATCGCACACATACAGGAGTTCGAGAAGACGCTGCCGCTGCAAGATATATGTCATACAACTGTATTAACACATGGCCGCAAGGTTGAACAAGCGATTATTTTAATGCATGGCATGACGAGTTGTCCGCGACAATTCATCGAACTTGGCACCCTCCTCTTTGAGCAGGGCTACAATGTTCTTATCCCTCGCATGCCTTATAACGGGTATACAAATTTAGACACGACCGATCTCAAGTATCTCACGATGAAGGACTTGCGCGATTGTAGCGCGGTAATGATAGATATCGCGCATGGTCTGGGCGAACACATCACTTACGCTGGCCTCTCGGTGGGAGGAACAATGGCCGCATGGGTCGCACAGTATCGTGCTGATGTCGAGAGAGCAATCCTTATCGCTCCTGCCTTCACCGTTGATCGACATCTTGGTGTCAATGTGAGTAAACTGATAATGTACTTGCTCTACTTGCTGCCGAACCTCATGACGCAAAACTTTCGGCGCGGTCATGGTTCTTCTTTTGGCTATCGCGGCTTTGCTACGCGTAGCCTCGGCGTGATGATGCGCCTGGGGTTTTCCGTCTATGAAGTTGCACGCAAGACTAAACCAGCGGTGCAGTCGGTGCTAGTCGTCGCCAACGCAGCCGACCCCTCCATGAACAATGCTATTATACGGAGTTTGGTACAGAGATGGCAAAAGAACGGGTTGAAATACTGTGAAATGTATGAGTTCGATGCGAGTCATCATCTACCTCACGACATCATCGGCACGAAAAATCCGCAACAGCAAGTCGCATTCGTCTATCCCATCCTGCTCGACCTCATTACGAGGAAACAGAATGTAGAACTGAAAGGAAAAAGCGTATGAGCGCAATAGACACGGTAAGAAACTTTGTTACCGCATTAGAGGACAATCGAGAAGAGGAAGTCCCGAACGCGTTGAGCGAACAGTTCTTATTCACTGGCTGGACGCCCAAGCCACTCAACAAAGCAGATTTTCTGACCACCATGAAGGAACTCAAGTCCGGCATTCCCAGCCTGATGTTCAATCTGCATAATCTCGCGGAGCAAGGCAGTACCGTTACAGGCAGCATACAGATCGCGGGCTATCAGAGCGACTCGTTCAGTATTCCACCACTAAGCCTGCCACCCGTACCACAGATGGCACGCAGCATCTCTTTACCTGTCGAGGATGTCTCCTTTGAACTCGAAGGCGATACAATCTCGCAATGGATTGTACATCATGTCGCAGGTGGTGGCATCTCAGGGTTACTACATCAATTAGATATCAACGCTCCTATTATTCAATAAAAAATGATGTGGATACCGTCTTGCTTGTCAACTCCCTCAGAAACTTCGGGAGAGTTGACAAGCAAAACGTTTCCACGGTTTGTTATCGTTCGCTATACTACAGTATATTCAATAGACTATGCCAAAAGGATAGATTTCAATTTCACTTTTTATACATGTAAAGCATGCTGTGTGTATTACTCTTGACAAGAGTTGACAATCTGAAGCATAATCTCCGTTATACCTTTCCTTTTGGCATAGTAGTAGAAGGACCTATTTTTATGGAGACCTATGGACGGCATCAATATCCCGGACGCCTCTTTATTGTAGAAGGCGTGGATGGCTCTGGGAAGAGTACCCAGATTGCGCTTCTGCGACAATGGCTGATTAGCGAAGGGTACACCGTGTTTTTCAGTGAGTGGAACTCATCTCCCCTTGTCAAACAGACGACCAGCAAAGGCAAAAAGAAGCAATTGCTGACACCGACAACGTTTAGTTTGATTCATTCCACAGACTTCGCTGACCGTACAGAACATGACATTATTCCGCCACTCAAAGCTGGAGCTATCGTGCTGGCAGACCGCTACATCTATACTGCATTCGCACGCGACGTGGCACGCAATGTTGACCGCGAATGGGTGCGCGAGTTATATCAGTTCGCGGTCAAACCGACAATGGCCTTCTATTACCGTGTGCCGCTAGAGGTCTCCTTGAGCCGTATCCTTACGGGCCGTACCGAACTGAAACATTATGAAGCAGGTATGGACCTGGGTTTGAGTACCGAACCTCATGAAAGCTTTAAGCTTTTTCAGCAACGTATCGTCAACGAGTACGAAGCGATGATCGATGAATTCGACCTGACGGTCATGGATGCGACTCTACCAATTCCTGAGCAGCAACGGTGTATGCGTAAACTCGTCAAGCCCTATTTACAGGGAGTGCGTCGTTTGCATTCTTCGGCGCGTGACGCGGCAGAGGCGGGTTTGATGCGTGAACGGCAAGAGCAAGGTGTTGGAAGCGAGAATAGTAAGAAGAGCGAGCGATAAACATGGGCAAAGAGGCAAAGGGAGGCTGGTCATATGCGGCGGCTCCCTATGAAAGTAAAGATAGAAGATCGTCACATTCATCCTCCACAACGGAGCGTGAATCTATGTCAAATTTGGCATTTTATGGCATTGACGCCATTCACCTCAAAGAACGTGACGAACTCCTACCTGGCCGCTTGATCGTCATTGAGGGAACCGATGGCGTTGGACGTTCAACACAACTAAGTTTGTTACGACCCTGGCTAGAGAGCAGTGGTTACGCGGTCGTCGATACTGAGATGACGCGTTCTGTCCTGGCGGGCCCCGGCCTCAAGCAGGCGAAAGAGGGGCATACACTTGGTCCTATCACATTGAACCTGTTCTATGCAACCGACTTCGTGGACCGCTTCGAGAATCAGATTGTGCCCGCATTACGCGCCGGTTTTGTCGTTCTCACTGACCGCTATATCTATTCGTTGATGGCCCGTGCCATTGTGCGCGGTGCCGACCAACACTGGATACGCTCTATCTATGGTCTGGCCCTCAAGCCCGACGCCATCTTTTACCTGAAAATTGGCCTCGATGACCTCATTCCTCGCATCCTGCAACGGGGTGGCTTCGACTACTGGGAGTCGGGGATGGATATGCGTCTCGGCGGTGATCTCTACGAAAGTTTCGTCAATTATCAGACGAGACTGATCACTGAATACGAGAAGATGACGCGCGAATTTAATTTCCACGTCATCGACGCCAGCATCCCCGTTGAACATATGGCGGAACAACTTAAAGAGGCCATTCTGCCGTTGCTGCCTACGGGTTAATACATAACGAACTCTGCAGGGGCCTTATTCTATAACGCCCTCGTGCCGATACACAATGTGACCGCTCATTGAGGAATGGAATCAATGGTTGGAAACGTAGTCGATGAGGACGAGGGCGTTATAGAATAAGGCCCCTACATTTGTTTTTAACTAAATCCATTTCTAAAGCCTCTTGACAAATGGCTCTGATTATATTATCTTTTAATTAGACGATTATACAATTGTAATATATCGAAAGGAAGTAATTATGGACGAGCGACAGAGCCGAATCGAGGCACAACGCAAATATGGTATGGCAAGAATGACGTATGAGTGGTCACAGGGCGAGCCTTTGACACGCTTGGGACGGGCCTTCGCAGACCCAATGCGGATACGGATACTTGCCCTGCTAGCGGAACGTTCTATGTATGGGCAGGAGCTAGCGGAGACGTTGAGCGTGGCGACACCAACGATCTCACATCACATCACGATATTGAAGGCAGCGGGGCTGGTAAGTGTCGAACGCGAGAACAACTATCACCACTACCATTTTGATGAGCAAGGGCTAAAAAACATGACGCAGATGCTGACTGTTGAGCATCTACGAGATATCGGGCAGTCTATGCGGTTGCAAAAAGACCCTACGATTACGGCACCGACGGAGGCCACTGATCGTAAAATGACACAGGATGCGTACTTTAAAGAGAGTCGCTTACTAAGCATCCCACCGGAGACGAAGGCACGTAAGTACATCTTGGAAAAGATAGCGGAGTCGTTCGAGTGGGGCCGTATCTACGATGAGAAAGAGGTGAATGCCACGCTCAAAACCTTTCATGACGATGTAGCTACGTTGCGCCGTGATATGATTGAGCAGAGCATTATGATGCGTGAAAACGGGCGTTACTGGCTTATACGTCCACAAACCACCCTGTAGGAGGAAATCATGGCAGATCCACGACAGCAGAAACTGGCACAGGTGCTGGTTCATTACTCACTAAAGATTCAGGCTGGCGACAGGCTGGTTATTCATGCACCGATGGTTGCGGCACCGCTTGTACGCGAGGTATACCTGGAAGCGTTGCGAGCAGGTGCCTATATCACTCCTCGTATCGACATGGACGAACTGTACGAAATTCAGTTACGCGAGGGTAGTGATGAGCAGTTGACGCATGTATCAGAGATAGACGTGTTCGAGAATGAACACATGAACAAATACCTGGGTATCTGGGCATCGCAAAACACACGCGCCTTGAGCAAGGTCAAACCGGAGCGTATCGCTTTGCGCGACAAGGCGAACGCTGCAATCTCGAAACGCTTCTTGGAGAGGGCAGCAAATGGTGAGTTACAGTGGTGCGGCACACTGTTTCCCACACAGGCGCACGCACAGGACGCGGGCATGTCGCTAAGCGACTACGAAGATTTTGTGTATGGCGCAGGTCTACTCGACCAGGACGATCCAGCGGCGGCATGGCGCAGAATCGACGAAGAGCAGCAGCGTATCGCTACTTACTTAGAGCAACATGACGAAATTCATATCGTCGCTCCTGGTACAGACCTGACCTATCATGTTCGCGGTCGTAAATGGATTAGCTGTGCAGGTACCGTCAACTTTCCCGACGGCGAGGTATTCACTGGACCAGTTGAGAATTCGGTGAATGGAACTGTGCGCTTCACCTATCCTGCTGTGTACAACGGTAATGAGGTCGAGGATGTGCGGCTCACCTTCAAGGAAGGCAAGGTCATCGAGGCTACGGCGAGTAGTGGTCTGGACTTCTTGAACGCGATGCTCGATATGGACGAGGGTTCGCGTTTCCTGGGTGAGGTTGCGTTCGGCCTCAACTATAACGTCAAGCAATTCACCAAAGACATCTTGTTTGATGAAAAAATTGGTGGCACGATGCACATGGCTCTAGGTGAGTCCTACCCTGAAACGGGCGGCAAGAACGAGTCGGGCTTGCACTGGGACATGGTATGCGATCTGCACGAAGGCAAAGTCTATGCCGACGGGCAGTTGTGTTATGAAAATGGAACGTTTGTTATTGCGTAACGACAATATTGATATGTTTGATGTGTCAATTCCGCGTGCGGAATTGACACATCAAACATAGTGACACAGGAGGGTATTATGTCAATTTCAACCTCTTCTCGCGAAACAATTACGACAGGATTTACGCAGGTTGTTGACATACTCTGTGATATTGCAGATACGTATCGCATGCTTGGTCGGCAGGAGGATGCGGTTACACTGCTCAAAACGGGACTGTCTCTGCCTGGGGATGAAACCGCGTTGTCTGCTCAGGCAAAGCTGCTCACGAATTATGGAAAACAACTCACGGCAAGCATGTTTAGAACCAGCAGAACGGCTGACGAGGCTCTTTCTGTACTGACACATGCGAGAGAGATTGCAGAATCGCTGCAAGATGAATTGCTGCTAGCAAGTGTACTCTATGAGTTAGGCGAAATCTATTTTGTGCGTGGGCATAAAACGACGGGGGAGGATAGCGATTATGATACTTCCCTTGCATATTTTCAGCAGGCACTCGCTATACGTGAAGCTCTACACGATGAAAAAAACATGCCGCAGTCACTACTGAGTGTTGGACGTATGTATCAGAACATAGGGCAAAACGAGGCCGCGCAACTCTATATCGAACGCGCTCTGCAAAGTGCCGAACAACAACAGGATAGAGCAATACAGGGCGAGGCGACAAACCATATCGCCATTCTCAAAGCTGGTCAAGACGACTTAGAGGACGCGATTCAACTGGTCAAAGTCTCGATTGCGATACGAGAACAGGCAGGACTGGCAGCAGAGGTGCCCTACTCGTATCTCTCTCTTGGGGAACTTTATCAGGCGAATGGGATGAGCAAAGAAGCACTCACAACCTATCAGCAATGCTATACACTTGCGGAACAGGTGCAAGCGACGCAGGTCACAACTATTGTTCTGCTTGGTATCGGCTATGTCTATCTTGAGGATGGAAAGGCTGAGCAAGCTGTAGAACAATTTCAGCGAGCAAAGACACTATCGGAATCAATTGGACTCAAGACAGGGATACAAGAGGCGCAAGAGGCACTGGAAGAAGTAGGGATTGGGTAAAGATGTGATAGGATGAAGAGTATTCGTCGATAGACATAGGTTATCTAAAGTTTGTATGTAATTGAAGGGAGATTCATCGTGCAAGAGGCTACAGTGCCACTACTTACCACCTGGATGAACTTCTACGTCATCATAGGTGCCGCTGCTGCTTCACTGACTGGATTGATGTTCGTAGTACTCACCTTGATCGTGGGAACGAGGCAGCAGGCGACGAGCGAGACTTCTGCGGCCTTCGCCACGCCAACGGTCGTGCATTTTTGTTCCGCACTCCTCATCGCTGCCATTCTCAGTGCGCCTTGGCAGGCACTCTGGAATGTTGCCCTTCTGCTCGGTCTCACTGGTCTAGGTGGGGTGACATACATCGTCATCATTGTGCGGCGCATGCGTCACCAGACGAGTTACAAACCGGTCATGGAAGACTGGATATGGCATGTGATGTTACCGCTCGCTGCGTACATAGCACTCATCATTGCAGCAATGGTACTTCCAGGCAATCCTGCACCGATACTATTTGTTATTGGTGCTGCAACTGTTCTACTGCTATTTATCGGTATCCATAACTCATGGGATACTGTAACATACGTTGCCCTTGGGAATATTCAATCTGAGAACAAGAGTCAGGACTAGAACGAACTGCTCTTCGACGAGCAACGCTCATCAACTAGAAAACGGGCAAGTAGCGTTCAAGCTCCCAGGCGTGAACCTGCCTGCTATACTCGGTCCACTCGATGGTTTTGGCGTCGAGAAAACCTTCGTAGATGGAATCGCCAAGCGTTTCACGAATGAGCGCATCCTCGCGTAGAGCTTCAAGGGCCTCACCAAGGGTCGCGGGCAACAAACGGGAGCGAGAGCGCAAACGTTCGCTCTCGTCGCGCAAAAACAAGTTCTCATCCATCGGTGCGGGAAGCGTTAATTTACGCTGGATACCATCAAGGCCAGCGCGTAGCATCACAGCTAAGGCAAGGTAGGGATTACAACTGGGATCGCTACAACGTAATTCAACACGCATCGAGGTCTGCGGGTTGATGCCAGAACGTGGCACCCGAATCAGTGCCTGCCGATTGACACGTCCCCAGTTGACATGTGAAGGGGCCTCGAAACCTGGAATGAGCCGTTTATAAGAGTTTACCAGTGGGGCAAGAATGGCACATAGGGCACGTGCATGAGCAAGTTGACCCGCGATAAAATAGCCCGCGATATCCGAGAGACCGTACTCGTTCTTAGCATCGACAAAGACATTCTGTCCTGTTGCAAGATTGACAAGTTGCTGATGCATATGCAAACCAGAACCGCTAATGCCGTAGAGCGGTTTAGGTAGGAAGGTCGCGTACAAACCGTGATGGGCGGCAAGAGCTTTCACGACATATTTCGCGGTCATCAAGCCATCGGCAATGTGCAGAGCGTCGGTCGCCTCAAAGTCTATTTCGTGCTGTCCTGCGGCAACCTCGTGATGGCTTGCCTCAATTCCAATGCCCATCTGTTGTAGCGCGTATACCATCTGACGCCGTACAGTGGCGGCGAGGTCGGTGGAAAGATCGAAATAGCCACCGTTATCATGCGGTAGGGGTGTTGGTGTTTTATCATCGAGTTGCAGCAGGAAAAATTCCAGTTCGGGCGCGACATGAAAGCTGTAACCAAGCGTGTGTGCCATCTCGATTGTTTGGAGTAATGTGGCACGCGGGTCGCCATCAAAACGCTCGCCATTGGGTGTGCGTACATCACAGATCACACGCGCCACCACGCCACCATCGTCTTCCTGTAGCATATCGTTCAGACGCGCCGACGAGGAGGGACGCACGGTACCAGGCAACACAGCAAAGGTTGAGAGGTCAGGAAAGAGGTACATGTCACTTTCAGCGATGCGTGCGAATCCCTCAAGTGATGAGCCATCAAACCACTTGCCATGTGTCAGGCAATCAGGAAACTGCTCTACCGGAATGGTGACACATTTTGCCATACCGACTACATCGGTAAACTCCAAATTGACAAAACGCACCCTTTGCTGCTCAATCGTAGCTACAATGCGCTCTCGCTCTTGTTGATCCTCCATAGTATTCACGCTCCTTGCTGCTCAGGGTGTGATGAATCAGACCCGTACAGAGGCATTTTTGCATGAATGGGGGGGTGATGTCAAGCGCAGAAAAAAGAGGAGAAGTTGTTAGATGAAGGGCGACCACAAGGGCCGCCCCTACTATACACGGATGCATGCTACCCCTGGTAAATATAGTAGGGACGATCCCTTGTGGTCGCCCGTTGGTAATCTCTTTTTTTCTGCGCGAAGTCTAACCTTGACCCAGCCAATGTTGGTCGGCTCGCTCTTCCCATGTAGCGCGAATAGCGTTGAACTCATCCTGTGAGAGATTGCCTGCCGATAACATATCAATGTTTTGACGCATATGATCAGCGTTTGTGGTACCAACAATCGCTACATCTACGCCGGGGACGCTCAGCGTGAAACGGAGAGCCGTTGCGATAGAGCTTGTGGACTCGCTCTTCAAAAAGTCGTAGCCGAGGGTTTGGAGCCGTTCCCAGTAAGGATAGGCATACGCATTTTTGTCCATTGTGGCATTGAGCCACGCAGCCTCAGCAATGGGACGTTTGGCAATGATACCCATTTTACGCTCGATAGCGGCTGGAAGGGTGAAGTCTATCTCTTGCTGATCGGCGATACTGACGGAGGTTTGCAGCGTATCAAAGACATCTGTACGAATGGCGTAGCGTGCATCTTCGTTGTCACCACTATAGCCGATGTAGCGCGTCTTCCCTTCGCGTTTTGCCTTCTCCAATACTTTGATAACGTCGCCCTTCCGTAAGACATCGAGCGAGCAACTATGCAATTGGAGCAGATCGATGTGATCAGTACGCAATCTTCTCAGGCTACGATCTATGCTGGCCTCAATCAAACGTGGGTCCCAATCTGGTAGATCGGGTAAATCCTCGCCGACGGCATGACCACACTTGGTAAAGAGAAAATAGTCGCTACGTCGGCTTGCCATAGCCCGCCCGATCAAGTCTTCGCTATTCCCATAACACGCGGCGGTGTCAATCACGTTGACACCTGCATCGAGCGCACTGTTCAACGTCTGTTCAACGTCCGCAAGCGAAGCGCCGCGTATCTCTGAACCGCCAAAGCCCAGCACGCTCACCTGCATATCTGTTTTCCCAAATTGACGCGTTTCCATAACGTCCTCCTCTATATTTTTGTCTCTACCTCTATGCACGATTGAGGCACGGAAAACGTGTCAATGTGCTTCTATAGATAGGGATTGAAAAAGAGGTACCTTGGATTGAGTCGCTCACAGAGTGTTATGAATAAATGAATAACGGCCCCTACGTTTGTTTTCACTAATGCACCACGAGTTCGCGCAAATCCTTGATACGCTTCTCGCTAGGCCATGCACCGTGCATAGCTGTATGAACCTAGAAAGCCCCTTGGAATCGTTGGTCGCTTTGCAAATATTTGGCACCTTGTATCGCTTTTATCCAATGTTCGATGCACCAATCCATATCTCGTTACGCATCATCTCGATGTATTTCTGCCATTATCCTATCAATTAATACTTCGATATATCCTGGCTCATCCTGTGGAAAATTATCTATACGCGAGAAAGACATGCCATACCATTCATAAACGGTTCCTAGTCCATAGCAAGCCTGTACGACAAAAGATTACATTAATTATAATAAGGCATATCGTAAAAAACAGTATTGTGAGGAACAAGAATATTCTCAAATTAGGGCTATCAATAGGATTTCCTAAGTAAGATATAAGTCCAAAAGCGTTCAAGAATAGCCATATCATTAAAGAAATGAGTCCAAATAACAAGCGTTGACTTAGAGGGGGTTTCAGTGTCATATTTGTCAAAGGAATTTTTTGTTCGGGGTCAGGAGGAATACCTTGATAGTAAGGTTGTCCTTCATAACCAGCATAAGAGGAGCGAGGTCTATCATAAGAACTTTCAAAGTCTATTTCCTGTTGTGGCATATTTGTCAACTCCTTTACTTATAAGTAGTATTTTTATTTTCTTTACGAAGTGAACCACTAAAAGGTTCTTGTCTAGTCATCTAAGAAACTCATTTTAATCTACTTTGCTATTCTATCACACCTTACATTATAGTAATGAAAGCAAAATGATCAGTGAGGAGTAAGAGAACCAAAATATTGTAGTAGACTATTTAGCAAAAACGTCAAATTTGAGAAACCATAAAAGGTAATGCTTGAAATTGCTGGGCCTATAAGGTACAATTTTATTTGTAGAGGCATTGGAGCGGGCTGAAGATGAGCCTATGCAATAGATGATGTTATCTATTGCATAGGCTCATCTTAGATTATTTCTTCAACCCGTATATCTTCTCGAACTTGTTCACCAGATAGTGCGTGAAGTAGTCGGGGTTGAGCGGCTCGTCTGTGACGCGCCGCATGAGTTCATCGGGCTGGTAGATGGCACCGAACTTGTACATGTGCTCACGCAACCAGTTGAGGATGATCGAGGTATCGCCCTTTGCAAGCGATTCGTCGAAGTTTGGTAGAGCTTTGTGCAGGGTGTTGAGTATCTGCGCCGCGTTCAGGTTGCCGAGCGTATACGTCGGGAAGTAACCGAAGCCGCTTGCCCAGTGGACATCCTGCAGGATACCTTCGCTATCGGTGGTCGGCGTGATGCCGAGATACTCCTGGTACTTCTCGTTCCACATACGAGGTAGCGACTCAACCGCGACATTGCCGTTAATCATCTCTTTTTCGAGCTCGAAGCGGATGATGATGTGCAAGTTGTACGTCACTTCGTCGGCCTCGACGCGAATCAGGCTTGGCTCGACATGGTTGAGGGCGCGGGCAAAGGTCGCGTAGTCCACGTTGGCGTACTGCTCTGGGAAGGCTTTTTGCACAAGTACGAATTGACCCTGCCAGTATTGTGGCGAACGACCAATCGCGTTTTCCCAGAGGCGTGACTGTGACTCGTGAATACCGAGCGAGGCACCACCTGCGACTGGCGTATTGACGAGCGTGTGTGCGCTGCCCTGCTCGTAGAGGGCATGACCGCCTTCGTGAATTGCCGCCATCAATGACTGTTGCAACAGTTGCTCGTTGGTGCGAATGGTGACGCGCACATCGAACGGTGTACCCATGTTTGTGGTGAAGGGGTGTGGCGATTGCGCGATGGCTCCATAGGTAAAGTCATAGCCCATGCCTTTGAGAATGGCGATACTCAACTCGACCTGCTTGTCTGAGGCAAAATGGCCCTGTAAGCAGGAGGTGTCTACCATGTTGCCACTCGCTTGAATACGTTTCAAGAGGGCGGTACTCACAGCACGGATTGGCGCGAAGAGTGCGTTGACGCGACTGGCGGTTAGTCCAGGTTCGTAGTCGTCGAGCAGGGCGTCGTAGCGCGACTCGACATAGCCCATGCGGTCGGCATACTCACGCTGTAGTTCGATGGTATGGGCGAGGAAAGGTGCAAAGCTGGCAAAATCGTTATTTGCGCGAGCCTTACGCCATGCCTCATAACTAACGGCATCATGACGCGCCATCTCCTCGACGAGGCTACGCGGCAACTTCGTACTGCGGGTGTAATCACGGAGCGTCTGTCGTACCAATCCGCGATCAGCATCGGTAAAGGGAGAGCTTTGCACTGGTGCTTCGAGCGAGGCCAGCAACTTTCCGAGCGTGTCACTACTCAATCTATCATGTAAGACGCCTTGTAGTACGGCCATTTGTGTGCCGCGTACCGCGCCTGCTCCATCCGGCATCTGCGTATTCTGGTCCCATCCCGCAAGGTTGCCGAGATCGTTCAAGGCGCAAATGTCGCGCACATAATCGAGGAGGGCACTGATGCGTGCATCACTACGCGTAAAGTCGGGCGTTCCCCCTGTATCTTCTCCTGTTGCATTCTGTTTGACTAAAGCCATGGTAAATTCCCTCTCTGTCTGGCTGTACGTGTGCGCTAAACCCATCCACTCAAGGTCTCGACACAAACAAAAAAGAGACCTGCACAAGTGGTCCTTTGTAAGTATTCTTGCTGAAGATACAATCATTCGGCGAGCATGACAAGGGCTACGGATTCGGCATATTCCGTCTTAATATGCTACCAGTATACAAGGATTACGCAGAGATTGATAGGGTAGATACACGCAAAATTATCCCTGTAGAAAAGAACAGGAGCATAGACTGGTGAAAAGGGCAATGTATTACCTGTGTTTCTATGCTATGCTTGAACGAAAAAATTAGAGAGAAAAGAAGCCGATGAGCCAGACCGTTAACCCAGCACCAGTCGCACGTAGACGTAGCCGTAATCCCGACGAGGACGGTTTTAGTCTGCGTCAAGTTCCGATAGCATTCGCAAGTATCCCGCGCGTTATGAAACTTGTGCTGTCGGCAAGTACTCTTCTTACCGTATTGATGGGGATATTGAGTATTTTACAGGGCTTCATGCCTGCGTTAAGCATCGAAATTACCCGTATCGTTGTCAATAGTGTCGAGGTGGGCATCAGAATACACTCAATCAATCCTATCTGGGTGCCCGTTGGTTTGCAACTCGCGGTTGTGCTGGTGACAAGCCTACTGAGTACGTTGGGCAATATCGTACAGCAATTGTTGCAAGAAAAAGTCTCCAACAAAATCCAACTGCTGGTATTAGAGAAGTCGAATACGCTGGACCTCTCTTTTTTTGAGGACCCAGCATTTTACGACAAGTTGCGGCAAGCAACCGATCAATCGACGTATCAACCTGTGTCGATGATCTCGCAAACGTTCGACCTATTCCGTACTATTGTGACGCTGTTCTCGGTCATCGCTATTTTGCTGCAACTCGAATGGTGGCTTGCAATTGTCGCGCTGCTCATTCCAATTCCGGCCTTCATCTCCAGCGCGAAATATGGTTGGATCGGTTATCAACGTATGCGTCGCCAATCGCCTGAAAAACGCATAATGTCATATATACAAACATTAATGACGACTGACACGTATAACAAAGAGGTCAAGCTGTTCACGCTCGGCAACTTCTTTATCACGCGCTTCCGTCGCTTCGCCAACAAGTTTTATGAAGAGAACAAAGGTATCCTGATACGGCGCTATATGATGAACTTTCTGTGGACAGGTCTGACGGGAGCGGCGAATACGGGGATTTACCTGTATGTTGCGATACGTACCGTTACGGGTTCACTTGGTATAAGTGGACTGATCGCCTTTACACAGGCGGCGGTACAGGCAGGACAGAGCTTTCAAAGTCTGCTAAACGGTATCTCTAACACCTATGAGAACAACCTGTACATCAACACGTTGTTTGATTTTCTTGCTTATGAACCTAAGATTATCTCGCCGCAAAAACCAGAGCCAGTGCTACCCAATGCGGAAATCAAAGGACTGGATATCGAGTTTCGCGATGTGAGCTTTACCTATCCCGGCAAGGACCCGTTGACACAGTACGCACTGAAGCATGTGAGTTTCAAGGTGGAAGCGGGCGAGTCGATTGCGCTGGTTGGCCGCAACGGTGCGGGTAAGACGACGATGGTCAAGTTGCTGACGCGCCTGTACGATCCCGACGATGGCGAAATTCTGATTGGTGGGCGCAACATCAAGGAATACGATCTGCAAGAGTTACGTGAGCAGGTCGGTGTCATCTTCCAGGACTATGTGACGTACTATATGAGCGCACAGGAGAATATCGGCGTTGGACGTATCGCCGAGATCGAGGATCGTGAACTAGTGACGAGTGCGGCACGTAAAAGTGGCGCGAATGCTGTCATCGAAAGATTGCCCGAACAATACGACACAATGCTTGGCAAGTGGTTCGAGAAGGGTACGCAGTTGAGTGGAGGCGAGTGGCAGAAGGTCGCGCTGGCGCGTGCGTTTATGCGTGACGCACGCATCCTCATTCTCGACGAACCCACCAGTTCGCTCGACGCCCAGGCGGAGTCGGAGGTCTTCTCGCACTTCCGCGCGTTGACGAATGGCAAGACCGCCCTGTTCATCAGTCACCGCTTCAGCACCGTGCGTCTCGCCGACCGCATCTTCGTGTTGGAGAACGGCACCATCCTCGAAAGCGGCTCACATGGCGAACTGATGCATTTGGATGGTCGCTATGCGGAGTTGTTTAATATGCAAGCGGAGGCGTACAGGTAAGGCACTTATATGTACAACGCTTCAACGTCCCGAACGACTCGTGCTATCATGAAAATGGTATAGCTTTGTCACCTATCCTTATGGATACATCGTATAACCTTTATAACTCCTATCCGTTGAGATAGGAGTTATAGCAGCGACTACATAAAAAAAAGGAATGGGACACATGAGTACAATGTGACGACGCTATATAGCAGAATTTATGTATCTCTGGTGCCCATTTCAATCCGGCTATCACTCTCGGATTTGCTGTTGCACGTCGTTTTCCATGGCGTTACGTTCTTCCATACTGGCTGGCTCAGTTCGCTGGTGCTATTGTTGCTAGTACGATGCATGTTCTTCTCTTATACAACTATGCTGTTGCTGCACATTTCGCGGCCACACGTCCTCAGATTGGCTATGGTCAAGTTGTTGGTATCGAGGCCATTCTTACCTTCTTCCTCATGCTCGTCTCTATGACTGTGGGAACGGACCGTCGCGTGAGTCAAACTGTAGCAGGGCTTGCCATTGGGCTAACGGTACTGCTCGATGGGCTTGTCGGCAACTTCCTTACAGGTGGAAGCATGAATCCAGCTCGTAGCCTGGGACCTGCCCTCTTCGCTGGAAGCACGGCACTAAGCACCTATTGGATCTATGTGGTGGGACCGCTTGTGGGTGCCTTGCTTGCGGCAGGAATATACGAACTGCTACGCGGTGATAAGAGAAGTGCGAAAGATGTTCCTGAAGCATTGCCACCAGAGGTGGCAAGCGAGTCAAAGCCACTCTCTGTATAGGTTCGTAAGGCATTGCCAATGCACGAAAAGCAACAAGAAATCAACTTTGTAGTATCATAACAGTTTGCATCTTTATTAAGGATTTAGTGGTCGGCAGCGTATGTTTTTCGCTGTTATTACCGTAAATGCAGAGGTTAGTGCATTCCCGTACTCGCTTACAACATTTGCTACAATCTCTGCTTTTTGCTCAAAGGCTAATCCAGGAAGTCGCACTAATAGAACTCCAAAAGCTTGTTGCTTATTATGGATAACTAACTCACCAAAGTCTTTGTCATCCGTAATAAGCAACGCCTTTTGTTTATAAGCCATATCTAATACAATTGTATCTGCGATACCTTGTCCTTGTATCGTGTACCGGACATTATGCCCATCTTGTTGCAGTTTCTCTACAACCTGAACAGCAATGTTTTCATCAACAATGATGTTCATGAAGCTGCTTCTGTTGTACGTAGCAAGTCAACGGCATAGGACAAAGCTGCATGAATACCGTCGATGGTAAGACGAGGATGAGCAGCTAAAAGGTCTTCTATCGTGCCACCTTCAGCTAATTCCTCAAGAATATGTTCAACCGTAATACGTGTCCCTGCAATGACAGGTTTACCCATCATCACCTTTGGGTCCGAAGAAATTAATGCTTTGGACATATTCTTTGTATCCTTTCGTAGAGGTAGAGAAAACGTCAACTAACTATATCATTTTTTCTCTACCCCTAACCCACGCTCAACACCCGCCACATCATACACTCCGCCATTTTGCTCATACCCACCCACGAACGGGTCTTCGGTTAAGAGCATGGGTGTATCCAGATCGATATAGCGAAAGCCACCGACGCCTGCTGAGAAGTGGGTGGCGGCGGCGATGGCAAGGCGTGACTCGATCATCGCCCCAATCATCAATTGTGTGTTGTTGGCACGGCAGAGGGCGGCGATATCCATTGCCTCGACAAAGCCGGACTTCATGAAATCAAGGACATAATATCAGGCGGATTACACTTTATCTCAAATTGTGGCTTTGCTTTGCTGCCATATATTATAGCATTTATCCCGAAGAATTTTAGTAGGTCGCGCTTCTCATCATAAGAAGACTCATAGTTATGATCGCTCATTTTTTCGCGCATTTCTGCACATTTTTCGTGCAAGTCATCCAACTTTTTTTGTACTTTTTTCCATTTTTCATGTATATCTTCATTCTCTGAGAGTATATTAATCAATATTTTTTCTTGTTCAGCTAGCTGGTGCAACTGTCCAGTAAGGCTCTCTTCCGTCTTTTCATCTAGCTTCCGTTTTCTAATACGCTCTGATAGGTAGTCTTGCAGTGCGTCTTGTTCGTCTCTAATCTCCTTTAACTTCTTGTTGATATTCTTCCGTCGGTCCGAGGTCGGGTCTTGGGATCTTAAAACATCCAACTTCTTGTCTACTTCTGAGGGATCGCGGATGATGTCTAATGTCTTTTCCCATGAAGCATTATCAACAAGGGTGGCTTGTAGCCAGCAACCTGCACACCTACCGACTAAGCCGTAACGCCTATTGCAAATGTAGCCGAAACAATCCTTTGTAGTTCCGTCAACATGCAGAACCGTTTTGCGACTTGCGCTCATATTACCTCCACACAGACCACATTTTGCTAGCCCAGACCTCAACAAGGTCATTCGAGGCTTTCTATTGTTGCGATTAGCATCTTCCTTATTCTGCTTCAACTTCCTTTGAATCACTTCGGCTAGTTCCACAGAAATGAGAGCGGGTATTTCTATTATAATCTGTTTTTCTTCGGGGGTATCTAGTACCTGTTTTTTCTTTCTTCCTGGCAACTTCTCCCCCATATTGTATCTGAACTGTCGGAACTTTCCCCAATATGCGCTATTATGTAGTGTTTTATTAATTACTGAGGGTTGCCACAGAGGGGGACCATTTCTTCTTATCTTAGTGCCTCTTACCTCGGATGCAGTAGGAATGTTTCTTGCGTTTAATATGTTAGCAATTTGTCTGTTAGATACTCCTGTGGCAGCTGACTCGAATATGAAGATGACAACTTTAACTTCTGTCCATTCTTCCCCGCTTTCTTCTATAAGAAGAACATCATAATTGGGCGTGTATCCTGCTCTTTTGCCGTTCTCATCATAGATGTACTTATAACCATAAAGACGCGGCCCGTTGCCTACTATTTTTTGCGTTCCTATCGTTCCGTCTTGTTGTCTTCCCTCAGCTTTTGCTCGCTTGCCATTAGTAGTCCTTCTTTTAATATTGTTTAGCTCATCTTCTGATTGAATGCCCTTGAATATACGTATTAGCTCTCCCCATGAAGAGTCGTCGTCTGCATGTTCATCGAGTTTTGTCGTGAGCATTTTTACACCCGTTGCACGTAACTGCATACGCCAAATTTCACGCTCTAATCCTTTTCTTCCAAGTCGGTCTAACACATCCATAACTACAATGTCAAATTCGTTCCGCTTCGCCTTTTCCAGTATCTGATCTAATACTGGTCTTTCGCGGAATTCTAAGCCCGAATAGGTGTCGCGTATCGTGTCTACTAGCTTTAATCCGAGTGGTTCTATCAATTTTTCTCTGCATTCTTTCTCCTGCGAAGGCCATCCGTAACCCTCTTCTTGTTTAGGCGTTGACACTCGTAACAACATCAATGCACGCATATTTCTGTAATTCTGGTTCTGACTATCCATCGTAATTACCAATCCCTTCATCTTGTCGGCCAATAGTACCCAAAAGTTGTGTTGTAAATCTTTGAATTTTGTCATTATAGACGGTATCAAGGTAGCCTTCCTGATAACCTCGGCTGAAGTTTTCATTCGTTACCTCGACACTGATAATACCTAAGACAATTCGTTATCTCATTAAGGTTCTCCTTGGCTTCTCAAGAGCCACAATGCACATAGCGAAGGGACTTGCTAACTCTAATAAAGAATTCGGTCAGTCTCGTCTCGAATATGGTAGCTAACACTTTTTATTGTCACTTTAGGACGATTACAATTATCTACGTAGCATACACTATACTAACCTCTTCTCGACTTGTCAATCCTTGTCAGGATGATTGTATCGAACCAAGAGACATGATATAGTAGACATCAAGTATTGCTTCTTCTAAGTAGAAGTATAAAAAAGGAGGTCTTATTTGGTGACTACAAACACGCATGATTTCGGCGAATTAATTGCAAATATGCCTGCTAATCTATCTGAACTTGCACGATTATCAGGTGTTAGCGAACGTTCCATCATGAGGATGAGAGATGGTGATTCTGTTCTAAGAGGGACGGCTAACAAAGTTCTAAAAGGTTTGTCACAAGTGTATAGTCAATCATTCACATTAAGTAACGTTACAGGCATTAATTTGTACGATAGGTGACGTTATCAGCGAGAGGTGCAGGATTAACATAAAATTGTGTATCTTTGTTATAAAATAAAAAAGCTGTGTAATCTGGATACTGATAAGTAGTCACTCATTGCGAGAGTATTTTATGTTACATTTCGGCTTCTCTCCAATCTTAAACAAAAAAATACTACCTGAGATATCATTATCCCTTATTCAAGATGTTTACTTGTTTTGCTACACTAGCGGAAAGGCTTCGTACTATGTCTCGTACTATCATTCGCGATATTACGGTAGAACCGCTGAACATCCCCTTGCTAGAACCATTCACCATTGCTACAGGAGGTATCACTGAGGCACGCAACGTTCTTATTACTGTAACACTACAAGATGGCAGTGTTGGCTATGGAGAAAGTGCCCCATTTCCACCGAGTACAGGTGAGTCGCAAGGAACTGCCTTAGCTGCCGCTCAAGATTGTGTTGAAGTGCTTAAAGGACGTGATGCAACACATTGGCGAGTTCTCGCCGAGCTAGTGCATAGCATCTACTACAGTCAAGGGACAGTGTGTACAGCTATCGAGATGGCGATACTTGATGCCCTTACTCACTCCTATAACATCCCTCTCTACGTCTTCTTCGGCGGGGCCAGTACAACTATTGAAACTGATATAAGCATCCCTCTGGTAACACCAGAACGAGGGTATCAATTAGCACAAGAGATATTGGCGCGTGGCATTAAAACCATCAAGATTAAGGTGGGCAGTGGAGATATAGGAGAGGATATTAACCGGGTTGAAGCTATTCGTGCAGGTGCTCCTGGTCTGGGACTAACACTTGATGCTAATCAAGGATATACACCTAACGAAGCCATGCTTTGTTTAGAGGCACTGGATGATCGTGACATTCGTCCCTTAATGATGGAGCAGCCAGTACACAAAGACGACTACGAAGGGTTGCGCTACGTGACACAGCATACTACTGTTCCTATCGCTGCTGATGAAAGTGCCTCGAACGCTTCTGCTGTTGAACGTTTACTTACAATGAGAGCGGTTAACGTGGTAAACATTAAGCTAATGAAAGCAGGTATTTTGGAGGCCCTAGATATTGCTGCCCTTTGTCGTGTCAACCACATAAGATTAATGATTGGTGCTATGATTGAGTCACGCCTTTCTATCGCCGCTGCCGCTCATCTCGCCGCTGGCTTAGGCGGATTCTCCTTTATTGACCTTGATACTCCTATGTTACTAGCCACAGATCCTTTTACTGGAGGCTATGAGCAGCAAGGTGGTCTATATTCTGTATCCAACGTAAAAAGTGGGCTGGGAATAGAGCGCAAATAGCAAGCGATTGACGAAACTTTTGCTAATATCGTGGTTAGAATCAATCAGGCTTTGTAAGTCAAAGAGAATATTTAGTTGTTAAGGTACAGAATGAGGGAACATGCCTCTCATTCGATGACAAGGACAGTAGCTCATTTATGACGGTTATGGCTTCTTATAATGTATCTGGCTCTCCTTGTCCGCTTTGCTGAGGATGATTGATGTCCTGATACTGATTGACTATGGAAAGAGGAGTTCGCGTCTCTTCCACCTTCCTCGGCGTGAGTGGCTGGGTTACTGTACTATACATAGCTTCTTGTTCAATGAACGCTTCAGCGTTTTCTACGCTTGCCTTATCTATTTGAAGAGGCGCGACACGCACCTTGTAACCAGAACCTTTCACAATTACGAAACACTCTCCCACATCTAACCGTCGTGCCTCATCAGGAGGAACAAGGTACTCGTCTGACAGATGGACCGTACCGTACCCCGTTCCCTCGCGATCACGCACACTCCATCCTGTCTGAACCTTTTTGTATTTTCCGGCTCGTGCCACGAGCTTTTCTGGTGTGTTACACGTATGTAAGATGAGCATATGCGAGGTCTTGAGAATACGGTTTCGCTCATCTAATGTCTTCGCCAGTCCTTCCTCTGACTGGCTCGTCAGCATCATTGCGCCTCCAAACGAGCGTAAGCGTTCGGACAGATTCGCAATATTGGCTATCGCGAGTGCTGAGACTTCATCTACGATAATGAGCACCTTTTGGTCCTTTGGCTTACGGCAGGTCATATAGTGAGCGATGTCTTCCATGAGGTATCTTCCAATACTGCTGCACTCATTGGCAAAAGCTACCGTATCTAGCTTGACATAGGCCGCATCTGTTTCATCAAAGGTAAACGATGCAGGACCGCCGTCGAGCTTGCCCTCCAGCGACTTGAAGAAGGCACGGTAGCGATTATACACTCCATGTGCGTCTTCGTTCTTGAGGCTCGCTAGTTCGTCTTGTTCTGGCAAGCCGCGATACAGGATACGCAGTTGTTCGGGCTTGAGATTTCGTAACAGTTCTGTACTACTTCTAGGTGGTCCTCCTGGTACCTTGAGAGCAAGATCAAGCAGCATCTGCGCGATGCCTTCATAGTAGGGTTCGGTGTACACCTGCACTGACATCAAGCGATTATACAAAGTACGTTCATCTCCAACCCACCCATCATATGAAGACGTGGGAAAGAGTTTGATGTGCTTCTTGCCTGCTGTATGCATGGCTGCCACAAAACGAGGGGCAAGATCGTCATCCCCTTTTGCATCAATCAGAATGACCTGAAATCCATAGATTTTTGCTGCGAGATATGCGGCTCTGAGAACAGTTTCTGTCTTCCCAGAGCCGCCCTCGCCAATGACGACACTGAGGCGCGAAACAACGTGTTGCGGAAGGGTGAACCATCCTTTTTCGACAAATGTAGACATGCAATTGCCTTTCTTGGTAAGAGATGATGAGATTGCCGTGAGGGTGTTCAAGATCAGCGATCCCATCATCTCACGTTCTCTCGTTACGTATTGAGGTCTTCGATCAGGGCACCGAGGACCCCTGTTCCGTTGATGTGGTCAGGTGCCTTACGAACCTTGATCGCACTTTTCTTACTCTTCTGGGCCTGTTTTACTTGGCGTTGCCGCTCTTGGGAGAGTAACGTTTGCTCTAAGCTTGTGTGACTGAAGAGTTCGATCACAAGCGCACAAAGTGGGAAGAGCAACACACTCCGTTCCCATACTGGGAGGGCATCTACAAGAAATCTTCTGAAGGTTGCACCACCGATATGCAAGAAAAGTGGCGCAACATCATGGAACAAGACCAGCAAGAATGAGTAAGGATTGATGTACAGGTAAAGAAACAAGGCACATGCACCGCCGAATATGCCTGTCAGTACCCAGGAGAGTTGCGAGTTTGTTGTCCCATTCTTGATACCCAAGCGAGTTATTGCCCCAAGGAGCAAAGCGGGCCATGCAAGGACAACGACAACGAGGATCAACACGATTTCAAGCGGCGTATTCTGGTTCTGTCTTGGTTGGTTTTCGGTACTCATACGCTGTACGCCTCTCCTTGCAACGTGTAAAAGACAAAACGCTTGCGATGCTCAATGGGAAGCTTGTCAACCGTCTTTTTGACCACGCTGTACACGTTTTCGGTTAAAAAGTACCAGACGGTGTTGTAACGTTTATTTCCAGCAAGATCGAAGATGATTTCCTCCAAACGCTTCTCCGATTTCACGGTCATCTCAACTTCTATCGCATTCACATTTCCATTACTACTGATCAGCTCAGCATCGGGAAGATGCGAAACGGTTTCACCTTTCATGTGTGCGTTCTGCTCGGCACGTAACTCACGTTCGGAACGCCATGTATCGTGAGGTCGGCGGAGAGCAATGAGCAAGCGAATGTCATTGATCGCGTAGAGATGCGGAAGGCTTGCGGGACTGGGTTCATAGTACCGGAGGTTGAGATTCGCATACTTCAGCCCTTTGCTTGTCAGCCACAATCCTCCTCGCTGTTTTGCATAGAAGACGCGATACAGTAACAGTTCTTCGTCAAGCCAGGGACGTAAAATCTTGCGAGTGCGTTCCACAGACAAGATGCCTGGCTGCTTCATCTTGTCTGGTTCAGGACTGAGTTGTCCTAAAAAGCGTTGTGCCTGGTCGAAACGGACAATGCCTTGCTGCCCGTTAATTTGTAAGTAGGACTCTACGCGCTCAGTAATTTGTGGTCCTGTGTTCATATAGGGTCTGCGACCTTTCTCCAAAGGCTTTCCTCTGTCTTCGTGAGAATGTGCTTCAACCATGTAGTCTTCTCCATCGCTGAATCACTAGCAGAACAACTGGTTTGTATGCCTAGCCTCCCAAGTGGAGCATGTACTAGGTCCTACAAGATAGTCTAATCCCTTTCTTGGAGCGAATGGGTAACATGTTAGTACCATTTTTGGCCCTCGCAAAAAAGTGTTAGGAACACAGGTATATCCCTTGTATCGTGAGCCAATTTTCTATACAATAACGCCAGTTGGTTCTGTGAAGAAATCGTTGAAAGGCACAGAGAAGATGGCACAAGAAACGCTTGGAAAACTGCTCAAGGAGGCACGAGAAAAACGTAGGTGGTCACAAGCAAAACTTGCTGGACAACTTGGAATTGTCTCACAAACCATTCTTCGCTGGGAACAAGACAAAAGTGTCCCGCGAGAGGATTGTCGGCAGCCGTTGATTGAACTGCTGGGCCTGGATGAAGAGGTCTTCTTGCATGCAAAGAAACCGAAGATACATGAGAAGGTTGATATCTCTGAGACGACTGTTCGTGAAGAGAACGTAGAGCAACAAGAGGCAACCGATTTTGTCGAAGTGATTGTCCCTTTGGTGAAAGTGTACTATGGATGGAGTACAACCTCTGATAGTGCTGGTGAGAAGTATGTGACAGTCGGTGACTGTCCATTGCCGTATGTTCATTTTGATCGCTCCGGGTATATCGTTGCAGATGCATCAGGACATTTGAATTGGGGATATACAGGAGGAGGTTCTGGCAATCTTGCGCTCTCTCTTTTGACAGACTACTTTGGGGAGACACCACTTCCGGGAGAAGCACGTCGTGATATACCTCAAGCATGGAAGTATCGCAACAACTTTAAGATGGATTTTGTTGCATGGTTTGAGAAGAAGCAATGGGAAATATGGTCTGGAGCGATTACCGCTTGGTTGAAAGAACAAAAGGAAGGGGGAGACCCAGCACCAGAACACACACTTGCTGATATTGAACATGGATGGCTTGGATGGTCCGAGAAATGGGACAAATATAGAGGAACGTAGTACCACTAGAATGAATGTTGCCCAAGAAAACAGCAGATTGTGGTGAACTTGATATCTGCCTAAATTCTTTGGTATCAGGTAGAACTAATCGAGAAAGGTGCATTACCTTCATGCTCATGGTAAACGATGAATAATGTGTACAAGAGAAAGATTGTATCAGATTTGGTACATTGGCAAGTAGGTCACGCTTTTCTGAGGACGTTTTAGAGGCTGGAGACGTGGATGCGTAGAGTCTGTACGAGTAACCGCGCTTGTATTCACAATTCGTGCAAAATACATGTTCACGTAGTGGTTAGAATTATAAAAACATCGAACAACCGCGTTTGGAGGCATAGAGTATTGTGGCAGAATAACTAGGATAGCTGCCTGTCCTCTTCTTCACCTATCCTAACAGCTAGAACTTTACGATAATTATTCATGTGTCTAGCTTAAAGAAATTCTATTATGCTTATATGTGGTGGCGTATTTCCGTTCCCTCAAGCGGGCAATACCGCTGCAATAACTCAGAGATGCGATCCTCTGAGTTTTTCTCGTTTTGGATTTTAGTCCCCTCAAGCAGGGCCATGTCGATGCACTACTCGATGCGACTGGTACCAACAAAATATCACTGTATTTCAGTCTCCTCAAGCGGGGCCATGTCGCTGCACTTCAAAAAAATGCTCCATCTGTACCGATGCCTCGTTATATTTCAGTCCCCCTCAAGCGGTCACTCGCACATTCCGTGAAAGCTCTAGCATATCTGAGATGCCAGTATAGCTGGTTTGGCTCGTAGCCTGTCATCACTTTTTGAAGTTAGCTTTATTATACAGCTTATCACGGAATGTGCGGCTGAACCTGACGAGTGGTACCATTATAGCCACATAGAAGGGAACAGAAGTACTTAGAGCTAGTAACAGTTGTCTTTAGCGATGATAGGAGTACTTGTATAAGGGAAGATAGTTCCTACACATTTTTGATTATGTTGGAGGAAGGAGAGCAAGTCGTTTCTCTTGAAAACGAGCCTCATTCAAAAGAAATGTAGTTTGCATTGGAACGTGAGAGACGAGATATAAGAGTTTCTCAAAGAGCTCCTGAATAGCACGTTCTAGTTCAGTAAGGTTGTAGGAGGATTTCATATACATGCTAAGATAGCTATCAAGGAAAGAAACCAAGTTATCACTTTGTTCCATGATATAATGAAGTTCATCCAAAAGTTGATATCTCAATGCCAACACAACTAAGGGAAGTGTGGCAGTCTCACGCAATAACTGGCAACAAGGAGTAAGCTGCATGTTTAACTGAGAGAGAATTTTTATTGCTTTTCTACAGTGGAATGGAAGGATGTCCTTTGTGTTAAAGGGCAAACTTGCTTTCTCCAGTGTACTATATACCTCTTCAATTGGAAGAATACATCCATAAAGTAATACTTGGAACTTTTCTAACGTTTGTCTCTCCACGTTGCTCCCCGCAAACCATCGTGATGAAGGAGAGGAACTCATAAACGTATCCTTTCTCATGCAATTCTCTTGAATCACGGCTCCTCACGTAGGTATTCACACATTTGTATAAGGAGTCTTCTAAAGCGTATCACACATTCATGATACTCTGGCGGTAAATCTTCTTTCTCGCTTCCTTTTTTCCCCTTTGAAGAGAGAGATAACGCCCTTCCAACAGAAGCAAGTGCTTGTTCTATTTTTGGAAGAACGTCTTCTTCCAATTTGTATTGCTGTCCTATGGGTTTCATACTAAGAACGCTGAAAACGATTGACAACTCATTGAGAGCTTCTTCACTATCTACCAATGTCTCATAAGGAATTTCTTTTGGAATGTGTCGTGCTGCTCGTTCGCTAAGCTTAGAGAGCGCAAGAGTATACACCTCCATTTGAACCTCGGCTAAAACTGCCGAAATATCAGAGATGTGCTTTTCTTCCAGGGCTTGCTGAATAATTTTTGCATGTTGAGCAGAAGCCATACATTCTAAACAACCATCCCTCGATGGAAAACAGAGATACTATGGACCAAGAGAAATCATTCTTACCTCCCGCCTTGTAGACTATCAAAATAAGTAAATTCGCGTCGAATAGTAGTAATTTTATTCGCAATTCCTGGATGAGAGCCGCTACTCTCGTTAATCCATGCAGCAAGTTCTTGTACCTGTTCCATAAGGTAATAAGCATGGTCAGTGAAAAGATGCCGTTTTGTGACGATCATCTCTGGGAGTGGAGAAGCATGTTCAAGAAAGTCACAAAGTTGGTGAATTTGTTGAATAGTGCTACCTAAGTGACGGAGAGCTGTTCTACACTGGCTCTGTTCTGCTCCTCCTAAATAATTTTGATTGAACGGTTTTGAGGCTATGTTAAGTGATCCCAAGGCTGCCTGCACATAAAGTGCTGTTGTTTCAAAGAAAACCAAAAATGACTCCTCAGTAGAAGTCATTTCACTGTGATGCTCTTCGATAGGTAAAGGTTCGGGGAAAGGCTTCTGTATTGATTGAGGAGGAGGATGCAGAAAGGGGGTCATTTGCTTCTGTATTACAAAAGTATCTGACGCAGGGATCCCTGACGAAGGCGATACAAATGATTGAGGCTTCACTCGATTTAAGCACTCAAGACATTTCTTCTGTAACTCTTGTAACGTCTTTCCAGCGGAACTGTACTGTACAGTCCTATAGGCAGTGTCTAAAAAAATAAGAAGACCCCATTGTTGCGAAGTATCATCCTCTAGGAAAGTATTTATAAGATAGTTGATGATCGTCGCAAGATCAGCATGATCATTATTTCGTACACGTGTCCAGCTTGCAGCATTGGGGATTCCTAGAAGCAGTGTATCTCGCCCTTCAGACTTTTCAGCAATAGGCACATCATTTATGAGAACATCAATTATGCTATTTCGGAGTTCCGCATCAAGCTTGACTCTCACCATCCCTGAGCCCCATATATTTCTTGTCGTATCCTTTGAGGAAGAGAATCAAGTACGGTACGAAGTTCTATACCTTCATTGTGGTATTTGACCGTTTCTCCTTTATAGTGTTCAGTAGGGATTTTGCACGCAGCGTGATGCAATGCAACAACCAGCCAATCGTCAGTAAAGACTGGAGATCCAGAAGAGCCAGCCTCAGTGTCAGTAAGATAGCGGATGAAATGAGCGGTCGTGCCAATTCCAATGTAGAAGTTATTTCGGATCGCGTATTTAAGTGGACCACCACCAGGATGCTGAACGATGTTTAAGCGGTCGGCTTGACAAAGTACATGCTGACGCGCAAGGACTAGAGGGGCACGTTCAGTGACAAGTGGAGTCTGTTCCAATTGGAGGAGCGCATAATCAAGATCAGCGTTCTGATAAACAAGTTCAACACTTCGACATTCAGCTTTTGCCCCCGCTTCAGTAGAATAATCAAACCAAACAGCGGTTTGTTCAGCTTGAGCGTGAAGTTCAGCAGGGCTAGGAGCTTGCTCGTTACGTTGACGAGCAGCGATCACGTGATGATTGGTGAGGAGTAATCCTGGAGCGATAAGCCAGCCAGTCCCTAAACCGAGCTTACTATCGCGGGTCGTGCCAAATAATCGAGGAACACGAAGTGAGGCAATACTTTTTTGAACACGTACTGCTCCCTCAAAAAAAGTGAAGGGCAACCGCTCATCACTTCCCCCAAAAATTAAGGCTTCAGGCACAACTGGAAGAGAAAACGGGAAAGGTTCACTCCACAGCGTGTCTTCCTCGTCTTGCTGCTCTAACTCGTGAATAAGCTCCTGAAGCATTCTCCCTGTCGAGGATCCAACCGTAGTTTGTCGCGCATTTTCGAGAAAGAGAAGTAATGGTCGTGCGCCACTATCATCTAGGCGACCTACTTGGTCCAGTTGCTCGACTAACTTAGAAAGATCTATCAGCTTGTTGTCGGCATAGCGGTAGAAGCTCCGAACAATGTTTCTCGGAATACCTTCTAAAAGGATATCACGACCAGCTACGGTTGCTGTGAGTGAAACGTTGTCCAATGCATCAACCATTCGTTGGTATAAGTTCTGATGCATCACGTACCTCTTAAGTAGATAGCACTCGCCCTTTCTATAGTATAGCATATGAATTTTTCTATTACTAGACATGTATGTGATCTGTAATATAGCTGACGATTATCAACTTCTTTCAAACTTTTTGGAATTAGGGACCACACAGTAAGGTGCCTACGAAAAAGGGAAGAGAGTTTTTGTGTCCAAAGCACATTGCTCGTTTTTTACCTCGGTTTGCATAAGGGGGCCCAAGTTGTCAGGTTCAGCCGCACATTCCGTGATAAGCTGTATAATAAAGCTAACTTCAAAAAGTGATGACAGGCTACGAGCCAAACCAGCTATATTGGCATCTCAGATATGCTAGAGCTTTCACGGAATGTGCGGCTGAACCTCTCACGCGGGGCCAGACCGCTGCACTAAAGTAGCGTAAAGCGTGGTGCCAATTTCAGTCCCCCCACGCGGGGCAGCATCGTTGCAATCCTCATCCCATAGTGAGCGCGGCGTGTACTGCGATATTTCAGTCCCCTCCAGCAGGGCAACGTCGCGGCAATATGAGTTCCGAGGCATCTGGTATATGCTCTCTGTGTATCTCCTCAATCCCCTCAGTCGGGGCAATGCCGCTACAATTCCTGATCGTGCCAACTACGCTCAAACTCTTTGGACTCGTATTTCAGTCCCCTCAGTCGGGGCAACATCTCTGCAATTGATCGCATCGTTGATGTGTGTGTTCGAGACGAACAGGGAATTTCAGTCCCCTCAGTCGGGGCAACATCTCTGCAATCGCTATTTCTAATTTGCTGAAAGAGGATACATTCTTAACAATTTCAGTCCCCTCAATCGGGGCAACATCGCTGCAATGTCGCGTTGGTTCTCAACGAAGAGGTAGAGCTAGAAACATTTCAGTCCCCTCAATCGGGGCAACATCGCTGCAATGCTTAGCTCGTTGCCCGTCTCCCAACAGAGAATGGTCATTTCAGTCCCCTCAATCGGGGCAACATCGCTGCAATTTATTGCTCAATCACCTTATGTATACATTGTAACCATTATTTCAGTCCCCTCAATCGGGGCAACATCGCTGCAATAAAGCAAAGAGCGCGTGTTGCAAGATAGCGACGTACAATTTCAGTCCCCTCAATCGGGGCAACATCGCTGCAATCGGTAGACTCGCATGGTATCCGGTTGTCCGAACATTATTTCAGTCCCCTCAATCGGGGCAACATCGCTGCAATGTAGATACATACAGGGCTTGTACCACTCAACAGAAATTTCAGTCCCCTCAATCGGGGCAACATCGCTGCAATGATGACCTGTTTCAAGTGTGTCGCGGCTTGACTTGCAATTTCAGTCCCCTCAATCGGGGCAACATCGCTGCAATCGAGCGTCAGGTATTGCGCTCCCGTTGGTGACGACGAATTTCAGTCCCCTCAATCGGGGCAACATCGCTGCAATGTGAAACCTGTGGCATTGGCACCAGCCATGAGATTAATTTCAGTCCCCTCAATCGGGGCAACATCGCTGCAATATACGTAATGTGTGTCGCGTGTGGGCGCGGTGTGTTATTTCAGTCCCCTCAATCGGGGCAACATCGCTGCAATCAACGCCCGCCGTCGCGAACTTGAAAGATGCCACGAATTTCAGTCCCCTCAATCGGGGCAACATCGCTGCAATGGCAGAGCCACTTTGCAGGGCGCGATCAATCCAGAAGTATTTCAGTCCCCTCAATCGGGGCAACATCGCTGCAATCATTCTATCAGGTCGTCATACACAAAGCCATCAATATTTCAGTCCCCTCAATCGGGGCAACATCGCTGCAATTGATGTTGACCCGTTTTTGTGGAGACCCCAAAGTGGGGATTTAACACATCAATTGTTCGTAAATGACAGGACTCAAATAGTTCAAAGTTGAGTGCCTACGGGTCCGATTATAGAAGCATTCAAGATATTCAAACGTGGCTCGTCTGGCCTGTGCTCGCGTCTGAAAGCGTTCGCGGTCAATGCATTCACTTTTGAAGCTATGGAAGAAGCTCTCCATGGCAGCATTATCATAGCAATTGCCCGTCCGACTCATACTCACTTGAACGCCTTCCTGCTTCAAAATCGCTTGATAGCTCTCAGCGGTATACGTACTGCCTCGATCAGAATGATGCAATAAACCCACTTGAGGACGTCGGCGAGCCAAAGCCATTTGGAGTGCTTGCTCCACGAGCGTCGCATCTTGAATAGTGGCCATACTCCATCCTACCACCAAGCGTGAAAACAGGTCAAGCACAACTGCCAGATACAGCCATCCCTCTGAAGTCCAAATGTAGGTTGTATCCGTGACCCATTTGTGATTGGGTTGACTCGCGCTAAAGTCGCGCTGCAGCAGGTTTTCTGCTACATGAGCTCCTTTCTCACTTTTCGTAGTGATCGTTCGATGGCTCAGACGCCGACCCGTTTGCGAGCACAACGCTTCCCTTGGTCCTTCAATTCTGCGTGAATACGTGGACTTCCATAGACCTGTCGATTGGCCTGGAAAGCCATTTGTACGGCTTGGCCTAATTGGGCATCATCTCGGCTGTGCTGACTGGGTTGCCGTTTACATCAGGCATAGTACCCACTGAGAGAAACCTCCAGAGCGCGGCACAGGGTCGTGATGCAATATTCGTGCTGGTGTTCAGCAATGAAGCGATATCTCACTGCTGGCCGCGCGAGAAGATGCTCAGAACTTTCCTCGGAAAATCCCCTCGTCATACTGCGAAATGGGAGAAATGTTGCCCCTGTTACGCACTCTGGGCAGGAGAAAGTTCTACTGCATACCCAAGCTGCTCAAGACGCT
>JAABUX010000212.1_pt1 | contig 101755 bp, 99 predicted proteins | sample 5561851 | NCBI WGS metagenome assembly JAABUX01 (sample SAMN10711883, study PRJNA513361) | rock metagenome | isolation source: Antarctica rocks | place: Antarctica: Victoria Land, Richard Nunatak red sandstone | collected 2016-01-03
TCAATCGATTCAAAATCGGGGACATCTGATCGGCGCGGTGAGTTCGGCGTTACGAAGCTTGCAACGAAGCCCTGGTAAGATCCGCGCATGCTTTCATTCGAAGACAACAGCCTACGCTCTATGACCCATTCAGCTGCCTTATTTATAGGTACGCAAAAAAAGGGGCGTCTAGATGGACGCCCCGTTGTTCTCACAAATCGCGCTGGAGAGATGTTTCGAGGGCGTCTCGACGTGGAATTTGCGACGAACGCGGTTCTCATTCACGGCTCCGGTGAAAGACCGGACGCTGTCTACTACGACGATATTATGGACGTCCGAGAGACGTAACGAAAGCGGCTCGAAGCAGGTCCGTGCCGCGTCAGCTTACCAGCGTTTCAGCGCAGAGCCGAATGGCGGCGGAAGTATCGGCAAAGGAGCCGGGGCCGGTCGAGCGCCGAGACTTGCCAAACCAGGTTTCAGTCCGAGAGCACCGAGTCCGGCAAAAGCTGCCTTCAAGCGATAATCACTGTGAAGGGCCGGATACACCGCGAATCGGACAAGACAAGTTTGTTCGAAGGGCGTCTTACGGCTCGGATCGAGCTGCGGCGTACGGGCCAACTCCCGCTCCGTCGTCGCCGCCCCCCTGGCGTCCGCGTCCTCATAGGCAGCTACGGCGACCGGTCGACCGAGATGACGGCTTTGCCTGACCGGCGACCACCACTACCTGCCCCAGAAAAGGCGAAAGACGAAGGACTCGAGCCTCAAGTCCATCTGGTTCAGCGGTTGCCCTTGCATGTAGGCTGCTGCGTCATGCTCTGTTTCGAGGAGAGAGTGGGATTCGAACCCACGGACGGCTCAGCACCGTCAGCGGTTTTCAAGACCGCCGCATTCGACCGCTCTGCCATCTCTCCGCATCTCGGACGGTCTCCGAGGTTGCCAGGGGACGTTCGTGATTCCTCGTCTCGCTGCGTGCCGCATGGCAAGGGTGCCGTCGCGACCAAGATACGGCGATGGCGCCGCGGCGAGAAGGCTCGGGCATGCTCGATGGGTTGCTGCCGCACGGCGTCATGTCGCGCGAGCTCAGACGGCAGGGCTGCGAGGCGGATCTCCTCGGCGCGGAGCGGCTCGATATCGCTCGCGCCGTCGAGTCGCGTCGCCGGGAGTTCGCGGCGGGGCGGCACTGCGCTCGGCATGCGCTCGCGCAGCTGGGCTTCGCCGAGAGACCGCTGCGGGCCGGCCACGATCGGCGGCCCTGCTGGCCGGATGGGAGCGTCGGCAGCATCACGCACGCGGCGGCATATGCCGCGGCCGTCGCGGGGCGCCGCGGCGCGTTCGCCGGGCTCGGGATCGACGCGGAGTCGAGCGACCGTGTCGAGCCCGAACTGTGGCCCGAGATCTGCCGGCCGGAGGAACTCGCGTATCTGCGCGGACTGCCGGCCGCACGGCAGCGCATCGCTGCGACGCTGTTCTTCAGCGCGAAAGAGAGCCTGTACAAAGCGCAATATGAGATCACGCGCGCGTGGCTCGGCTTTCTGGATGCGACGGTCGACATCGGTGAGTCTTCTTTTGTCATCGACGTGCCGGCTCTCCGGAGCGTCGCGAGCGACGGACGGTTCTCCGGACGCTACCGCGTCGACGGCGGCCTGATCGTCACGGCGGTTGCGATCTGGGCCTCCGCCGTCAGCGAATTCGAGCCGGCCCCTCGCGCGCCGGACGGCTGAGCGCTGCCCCTTGCCGGATCTGCGGATGCAAGGCGGCCAGATGCGCGAGCGGTGCCGGCGGGCGCGGGGCCGAAGCCTGCCGCGCGACCGGCAACGAATGCACGATCGGCGCTGCCGGATGCAGGACCGGCGACGGAGCGGTGGTTCCGAAGCTCCGTTCGCGCCGGAGATTCGTCGCGGGCGCCGCGTACGCCGGCGCGGGGGCGAGCCGAGACCCAACGGCATCGTGCGCGCGCGGAGCGACGACGGCTCGAGGCGCGCCGAGCGCACTCGTCCCGCGCGCGGCGCCGAAGCGCCGCCACGGATCGGCCGCGCTCGCAGCCGCGCCCGCCGGCACGGCCGCAGCCGTCGGCACGGCCGCGCGCACCGGCGTGCCGGTCAGGGGCGCTCGCTCGCCGTAGATGACGGTCGGCCGCGCGGCACCCGCCGGCGCGACGCCTCCGACCGGCAGCGGACGCCCTGTGATCGGAAGCGGACGTGTCGCAATCGGACGCACCGTGACCGGACGCACCGTGACCGGACGCGCCGTGACCGGACGCGCCGTAACCGGGAGTGGACCCGTCGTTACGGGATGCGAGACCGCGAAGGCCTGCGGTTCGACCGGCAACGCACGCGCCTGCAGGGCGCTCGAGATCTCGCGGCGCTGGTCGGCGAAGGCGAGCCGGCGAACCGGTGCCGCGTGGCCGGCGAACGTCGTCTCCGCGCGCTCGGGCCGGACCGCGATCGGCGTCTCGGCGTGCCCCGTGAAGCCGAGGTTCGCGCGCGTCGGTGCGAGGGGCAGCGCGCCGTGGAAGGCGCCGACGTTCGCCGTGCGCAGGCTCGCGACGCTCACGGTCTCGGGCCGGTAGCCGCCCTCGAGGAAGCGTCGCGTCCCGACGCTCGCGATCGCGCCCGGCGCGCCCGCATTCGTATAGGACTTGACGATCGTCCCGTTGTTGATATTCGTCACGTTCGTGATGTTGTTGACCGTCGTGTTGTTGTTGACGGTCGTGTTGTTGATCGTCGTGTTGTTGATCGTCGTGTTGCGGACGATCGTCGGACCGTAGTGATCTCCGATCGCGCCGCCCGCGCCGTAGCCATGCCAGCCGTAGCCGTTGCCGTACCACGGATGATAGACCTCGTACGGAGCGAGCGGCACCCAGCCGACGTTGCCGAAGCCGGCGCTTAGCGAGAAACTGCTTCCGCCGCCGAAGCCGAAGCCGAAGAAGCCGACGAGCGCGGGCCGCCAGACCTCGACGACGGGCGCGTACGCGACCGCATAGACCGGCGGCGGCGGTGCCGGCGGATACCAATTCCAACCACCGTAGTTCGCTTGATAGAACCAGCGGCCGCAGTGATACGGTGCCCAGCCCCAAGGCTCGGCGCCGACCCACGTCCAGCCGTAGGCGTCTTCCCACGCCCAGCGGCCGTCGTGGTACGGTGCCCAGCCGGCGGGTTCGTTCGGATGCCAGACGCGGCCGTACGACGGGACGCTCTGCCAATTGCCGTAGCTGTCGAGTTCGTTGCCGTCGTCGGCGGCATTGAAGTTCGCATCGGCGAGGGCGCGCTCGACGGCACCGTCGCGCGTGCCGTTCCAGGTATCGAAATCGTCGCTCTCGGCGTACGCGACGCTCGTCACGGTCGGTCGATCGGCCGCACCCTGCGCCTCGACGCTCTCGCCCGCCGCGATCGTGCGCGAGCCGGACGGCGTGATGAGCGAGGCCTCGCCCGAACGAACGGTGAGCTGCGTCGTGCCGTCCGGCGTCACGCCGATCCGGTAGCGGCCCGTCGCCTCCGGTTGCACGGAGATCGACGGCGTGTCGATCTGCGGACCGCCGTCCGCGCCGCGGAGCTCGCGGAGTTCGACCGTGCCTTCCGCCACCTGCGCCTCGCGATGGCCGGTCTCGAGATTCGCGAAGCGCACCGAGGTGTTCGCGCCGAGCCGCAGCAGCGAGATGCCGTCGAACTGGACCTCGGCCCGACCGTTCGCGCCCGTCGACAGATAGTCGGCGGCGAGGAGCGGGGCGTTCGCGGAGGCGGCGACGCGGTCGCCCGAGTCGCCGCGTTTGATCGAGACCGGCCCTTCGACGACGCTCACGCGGGCGACGCCGGGTCCCGGTGTCGCGGCCGGCGTGTCGTCGGCCCGCGCCGGGGAGGCGAGCGAGAGGCCCGTCGCCAGGGCCGTAGCGAACGCGATGACGGTGCCGGCCGGTGCGGCGCCTGCGCGAAGTTCCATGAACGTGAAACGTCCGCGGGCGTGGGCGGGTTCCGGCGCGACGATGAGGGCTGCATGAACGGATCGCTCGCGGACGAGCTCGCGACGTACGAACCGGCAACCGCCCGCGAAGCCGCGATGGTCGCGGAGATGCAGGCCTTTCTCGCCGGAAACACGGGTGCGTTCGAGCGCACGCACCTCGAAGGCCACGTCACGGCCTCGGCGTGGGTGCTCGACGCCGCGCGCACGCACGTCCTCCTGACGCACCATCGCAAGCTGGGCCGCTGGCTGCAACTCGGCGGTCACGCGGACGGCGACCGCGACGTCCGGGCCGTCGCGCTGCGCGAAGCGCTCGAAGAGTCGGGCCTGCCCGCGCTCCGCTTCGTCGCAGGCGCCCTGTACGACGTCGACGTCCACGTCATTCCCGCGCGTCCGGGCGAACCGGAGCACCGGCACTACGACGTCCGTTTCGCCTTCGTCGCGCCGCCCGGCGCCGAGCCCGTCTGCAGCGATGAGTCGCATGCGGTCGCCTGGATTCCGCTCGCCGAGCTCGACCGCTACGGCGCCGACGCCTCGGTCCGGCGCCTCGCCGCGAAGACGGCGCGGCTCCCGGCCGTCTAGAGCGGCGGGATGCGGTCGAAGCCCGCGAACGGGACGAGCGCGGCCGGTACGCTGACGCCGCCGTCCGGCTGCTGGCAATTTTCGAGGATGGCGACGAGCGTCCGTCCGAGCGCGAGACCCGATCCGTTGAGCGTGTGCACGGCCTCGGGCTTCGTCTTCGCATCGCGGCGGAAGCGGATGCCCGCGCGCCGCGCCTGGAAATCCGTGCAGTTCGAGCAGGAGCTGATCTCGCGGTACGCCCGCTGCGCCGGCAGCCAGACCTCGAGGTCGTACGTCTTCGCGGCGTTGAAGCTGACGTCGCCCGCGCAGAGCGAGACGATACGGTACGGCAGCCCGAGCTCGGCCAGCAACTCCGCTGCGTCCGCCGTCAGGCGCTCGAGCGCCTCGAACGACCGCTCGGGCTCGGTCAACCACACGAGCTCGACTTTCTCGAATTGATGCTGGCGCACGAGACCGCGCGTGTCGCGCCCGGCGGCGCCGGCCTCCTTGCGAAAACATGGCGTGTGCGCCGCGTATTTGACCGGCAGCTGACCGAGGGACAAGATCTCGTCGCCATGCAGCGCCGTGAGCGGCACCTCGGCCGTCGGAATCAGGAACAGATCCGCATCGTCGTCGCGGAACATCGCATCGCTGAATTTGGTGAGCTGGCCCGTCGACCACATCGTCGCTCGCGTCACGAGCAGCGGCGGCGCGATCTCGACGTAGCCGCGCTCGTGCGCGCGGGCGAGGAAGAAGGCTGCGAGCGCACGTTGCAGGCGCGCGCCGTACCCGCGCAGTACGGCGAAACGGCTGCCCGAGAGCTTCGCCGCGCGCTCGAAATCGAGGATGCCGAGCCGCTCGCCGAGGACGTCGTGCGGGAGCGGTTCGAACGCGAAGACCGGCGGCTCGCCGGCCCGCGCGATCTCGACGTTCCACGCTTCATCCGCACCCTCGGGAACGCTGTCGTCGAGCAGATTCGGCACCTCGCCGAGGATGCGTGCGATCGCGGCGTCGAGCGCGGGCAGCGCGGCGCCGGCCTCGGCGATCGCGGCATCGAGCGCGGCGATCGCGGGGCGCCGCGCCGCCGCCGCCGCCGCGCGGTCGGGGGCCCGGCCGATCTCGGCCGTGAGCGCATTTTTGTCAGCTTTGCCGCGCTCCTCGAGCGTGCGCGCGACGCGAATGCGCTCGTCGAGCGCGAGGACGTCGTCGACGAACGCGCCGCCGCCGGGCCGCCGGGCGGCGGCGCGGCGCACGCGATCGGGATCGCGACGCACGAGGGCGAGATCGAGCACAGAGGTCCTTCCGACGGCTCTCCGCGCCGCCCGGACGCAGCGAAGGGCGCCGCGAGATGCGGGGGCGAACGTTCGCGGCGCCGTTATGCGCGATTTCGCCCCGGTCCTACCCACCGCCCCATTCGAGACGGACCGGCTGCTCGCACCCGCGCAGGCCGTTGCGGCCTATCTCTCCGCGACCGGCCTCGCGCCCTCCGGCACGGAGACGATCGCCCTGGACGATGCCGCCGGCCGCGTGCTCGCGGAAGACGCGGTCGCGCGGGAGTCGCATCCCGCCGCCGACCGCTCGACGATGGACGGCTTCGCCGTCGCGACGGCCGGAGGCACGGCACCTCGGCGCATCGCGGGCGAGATCCGCATGGGCGCGGCGCCGCCCGCGGCGCTCGCGCCGGGCGAGGCGATGCGTATTCCGACCGGCGGCGGCGTGCCGGACGGCGCCGACGCCGTCGTGCCGATCGAAGACGCCCGCGAGACGGACGGCTGGGTCGTCCCGCTCGAAGCCCCCGAGCGCGGTGCGTTCATCACGCCGGCGGCCTCCGATCTCGCGGCCGGGACGGTCGCGCTCGGCCACGGCCGGCGCCTCGGCGCCCCGGAGCTCGGCGTGCTCGCGACGCTCGGCTACGCGCGCGTGCCGGTCTACCGGCGGCCGCTCGTCGGCGTGCTCTCGACCGGCGACGAACTCATCGACCCCGGGGCCCCGCTCGCAGCCGGCCGGATTCGCGACTCGAATCGCTACGCGCTCGCCGCGGCCCTGCGAGCGATGGGTGCGGAGGCCGTCCATCTGCCGCGCGCCGCCGATACGCCGGAGGCGCTCCACGCGGCGCTGGCGGCGGCGCTCGAACGCTGCGATGCGGTCCTCACGAGCGGCGGCTCCTCCGTCGGCGCGCGCGATCTCGTCCCGCAGATCGTCCGGGGGCTCGGCCGGCCCGGCGTCGTCGTGCACGGCCTGCGCGTGAAGCCCGGCAAGCCGACGATGCTCGGCGCGATCGGCCGGCGTGCCGTCATCGGGCTGCCTGGCAATCCCACGTCATCGCTCGCGATCCTCGAAGCCGTCGTGCGTCCCGCGATCGCGGCGTTGACGGGCGAACGCGGCGCGCGGCCCGTCGTCCTCGAGGCGCGCGCCGCCGCCGCCTTTGCGGGACGCGCCGGCTGGACGCATGTCGTGCCGGCGACGCTCGTGCTGCGAGCCGGAGTCCTCGAAGCGGAGCCGATCGCGATCCACTCCGCACACACGAGTCTGCTGGCCCGGGCGAGCGGCTACGTCGTGCTCTCCGAGACGCGGTCGCGGATCGAGGCGGGCGCGGCCGTCCCCGTGACGCTCTTCTCGTGCGGCGGCGCGCCGATCGCGTTCGCGTCGTGAGGCTCGCGGCGGCCGCCCTCGCGCTCGCCCTCGCCGCCGCCGGCTGCACGCACGCGGATGAGCGGCAGGCGGATCAGAACGTGCGGTCCGCCGCGACCGCGCTCGCGCAGTCGGCGAGCGGCGCCGTACGCGCGATTCGCAGCGGCGCCGGACGGGCGGAGGGTGCGGTCGACCGCTCCGCGCGCGCCGCGCGAGCGGCCCTGCCGCCGGTCGAGACGGGCGCGCGTAATTTTGCTACGGCGGCGGCCGTCAAGGCGCGGCTCGTCGCAATCGATCCGGCCTCCGCGGTCGCGACGACCGTCGTCGCGGCGGGCGACCTCGTGCACCTCAGCGGGCGCGTCAAGAGCGTCGCGATCGAGGCGCGCTTCCGGCGCGCTGCGACCTCCGTGCCCGGGATCGCGAGCGTCGACACCCAACTCGTCCTCGACCCGGCGCTCCCCTCGCCGGTCGAACCCGCGCGCGACCTCGCCCTCGACGCCGTCGTGCGCGCGAACATGGCCGCCGCCGCCGGTCTCGCAGCGGCGAGCGCGAGCGTCCGCGCGCGTGGCAGCGACGTGTCACTCACCGGAACCGTGCCGGACGCGGCGACCCGCGCGACGCTCGAGCGCGCGGCGCGCGCGACCCCCGGCGTCGGCCGCGTCGACGACGCCCTCCGCGTGAAGTGACGGCGCCCGGGGCGCCGTCGCCCGAGCCGATCGATCGCCTCGCGGCGCTTCCGGCGCTCACGCCGTTCGTCGCGCCCGAAGCCCTCGCGCGGCGGACCGGCGTCGCCGCGCTGCTGCGCCTCGGCGCGAACGAGAGCGCGTTCGGCGTCGCGCCCGCCGTCCTCGCCGCGATGCGCGCGTCGCTCGCGTCGATCGCGTGGTATGGCGACCCGGAGTCGGCGGATCTGCGGGCGGCGCTCGCGCTCCGGCACGGAACGACGCCGGATTGCCTGACGGTCGGCGCCGGCATCGACGATCTGCTCGGCCTCGTCGTGCGCGCGTACGGCGCCGGCCGTCCGGTCGTCGCGACCGCCGGGACGTACCCGACATTTTTCTACCATCTCGCGGGCTTCGGCGCGACGCCCGTGACGACGCCGTACGCCGAGGACGGAGCCGTGCCGCTCGATCGGCTGGCGCAACTGGCGCGGAGCGCGGACGCGCGGCTCGTCTATCTCGCGAATCCCGACAATCCGAGCGGGACGTTCGCCGCGCGCGCGGAGGTCGAGCGGTTCGCGGCGGCTCTGCCGGCCGGCGCTCTGCTGATCCTCGATGAAGCCTACGCCGACTTCGTCGAGAGCGCGGAGCTGCCGAGGTTCGACGGCGATCCGCGCGTCGTCCGGATGCGTACGTTCTCGAAGGCGTACGGCCTCGCCGGGGCGCGCATCGCGTATGCGGTCGCAAATCCCGCCGTCGTGCGGACGCTTGACAAAATCAGGTTACACTTCGGCGTCAACCGCAGCGCGCAGGCAGGCGCCCTCGCCGCGCTCGGCGAGCGCGCGTTCGTGCGCGATGTCGTAGCGGAGGTCGCGCGCGGCCGCGCCGCGTACGCGCGCCTCGCCGCCGGCCTCGGCCTCTCGACGCTCGCGTCGCGTACGAACTTCGTCTGCTTCGATCTCGGCACGCGCGCGCGGGCCGAGGCGACGGTCGAAGCGCTCCTGCTGCGCGGCGTCTTCGTGCGCAAACCCGGCGCGCCGCCGATCGATCGCTGCATCCGCGTGACGGTCGGCACCCCGGCAGAGCGCGAGCGTTTCGCCGAGGAGCTCGCGGGGGCGCTCGCGGCCGGCGTAGAGAACTAACCAATACGTGAGATACGCGCTCCTCTCCGACGTGCACGGCAACCTCGAATCGCTCGCCGCCGTCCTCGCTCGGCTCGCCCCCGAAGACGAACTGCTGAGTCTCGGGGACGTCGTCGGCTACGGTCCGAATCCGAACGAGTGCGTCGCGCGGATCTCCGCGCGTGTCTCGGAGGCCGTGCTCGGCAACCACGACGTCGCCGCGATCGATAGTTATGGCCTGTCATTCTTCAACGACGCCGCGCGCGAGGCGATCGAGTGGACGCAGAGCGTCCTGACGGAGGATAGCGCGGCCTGGCTCGACAGCCTGAGCTACGAGGTGCGCCGGCCGGAGTATCTGCTGGTCCACGGCGCGCCGGTCGACTACTTCGCGTACATCTTCGACAAAGCGGCGGCGGTACGCGCGTTCGCCGCGACCGACGCGCCGCTCGTCTTCGTCGGCCACACGCACGTCGCCGATTACTACGCCTGCGCGCCGGATGGTGAGATCTTGCACGAGCACCGTCAGAGCGGCGGCGAACTCGAACTGCGCGACGGCTTCCGCTACATCGTCAACGTCGGAAGCGTCGGTCAGCCGCGCGACCTCAACCCGGACGCGTCGTTCGCCTTCTTCGAGCCGGCGGCGCGACGCGTCGTCTGGGAGCGCGTACCCTACGAAGTCGCGCGCGTGCGGGCGAAGATCGACGCTGCGAACCTGCCGGCCACCCTCGGCAAGCGGCTCGCAGCCGGACGGTGAACGCTGCGGGCATGCTTCGAACGTCAGCCCGCGCCGCGGTTTCGCTCGCCGTTCTCACCGCGCTCGCCGGCGGCATCGCCATGCCGTCGCTCGCCGCGACGCCGTCTCCGCAGCCGGCGACGCTCCGGGCGCCGGTGCCGAGGCACCGCGGACCGGCCGCCGGTCACAACGACTACGCCGACGCGACGTTCGCGCGGCCGCTCGCCGAGGGCCTGACGGCGTTCTACGCGCGCGACTTCCACGCCGCCCAGGCGGCCTTCGAACGCGCGCTGCTCGTCGTGCCGGATAATACGCTCGCGATCTCGTTCCTGAACGCGGCCGCCGCGCAACAGCCCGGCGCTCTCGACGTGCTGACCAATGTCGAAGAGGACGCGGCGACCGGCTCGCCGCGGAACGTCGTCAACCACGTCCGGCTCGGATTCTCGTATCTCTTCCAATCGATCGCCGGACGCGACCGCACCCAGGACGCCCGCGACGAGTTCAACGCCGCAACGGCCCTCGATCCGGACGGCGCCGCCGCGCACGTCGCGCTCGGCATCATGCGGTTCAACGAACGCTCGGCGAACCGTTCGAAGAGCGAGATGCTGGCGGCGCTCGCGAGCGATCCGAACAACGTCCTCGCGCGCGAATATCTCGGCGAACTCTATCAGTCGGATCTGCACGACCCGCAGCGCGGACTGACCCTCGAGATCGACGTCCCGAATCTCGTGCCCGGCTACGCCGACATCGACTTCCACATCGCTTCCCTGCTGTACGATCTCAAGCAATACGAACTCGCGGCGAAGTTCGCGAGGAGCGGCCTGACGACGGACGTCGGTCACGTCGGTGAGGCGGGGCTGCACGGTTACACGCTGCTCGCGCAGATCGACATCGATCAGCGCCGCCTCGATGAAGCGAAACGCGTGCTCGCCGAGGCGATCGACGCCGGCATCGACACGATCTACGCGCGCACGCTGCTCGCGAAGATCAAGAACGGCGACTACGACACGGCAAGCGGTAATCACGTCGTCTCCGAGCCCGTCACGCCGTCTCCGACACCCCGCTGAGCGCGGAGGCCGCCCCGGGCGCCCCCGGTCCGATCGACGACGGCCGCTGCTTCGGCTGCGGTCCGCTCTCCGCCACGGGCCTGCGGTTGCGCTTTCGCGAGCTCGCCGACGGCTCGGTCGCAAGCGACGTCACGCTCGCCGTGGCCTTCCAAGGCTGGCACGGCGTCGCCCACGGCGGCATCGTCGCGCTCCTGCTCGACGAGGCGATGGCGTACGCCGCCGCGGCGGCGGGCGCGCTCGGCATGACGGCGGCGCTGCGGCTGCGGTTCCGCGCGGAGACGCCGCTCGGCGAGCCGCTCCGCCTCACGGGACGCATCCGTTGGCGGCGCCGCAACGTCTACGCCGTCGAAGCGGCGCTGCACGCGCCGGACGGAACGCTCCTGGCGTCGGGGGACGGCAGCTTCGTCGAGAAGGGGCGCCTCGCGCCCGGGCAACGGCTCGGCTGGGAACGCTTCGGAGAGCATCATGGCGAAGCCTAAGAGCCGCGCGGCCGTTCCGGCGCCCGCGCCGAAGAAGCCCCCGGCGCCGACGCCGCACGTCGATAACCGCCGCGCGCGCTTCGAATACGAGTTGCTCGAACGGCTGGAAGCGGGGCTCGCGTTGACCGGCACCGAGGTCAAGAGCGTGCGCACGGGCCAGATCAGTCTGAACGAAGCCTACGCGCGCCTGCGCGACGGCGAACTCTGGCTGCTCGGCATGCACGTTCCGCCGTACCGCGAGGGAAGCTTCTCGAACCACGAGCCGCTCCGTCCGCGCAAACTGCTCCTCCATAAGAAGGAGATCGACCGGCTCGCCGGCCGCATCACCGAGAAGGGTCTGACGCTCGTTCCGACGCGGCTCTACTTCAAACGCGGGCGCGTGAAGGTCGAGATCGCGCTCGCCAAGGGCAAGAAACTGTGGGACAAGCGGCGCGAGGAGAAGGACCGCGACGTGCAGCGCGAGCTCCAGCGAGCGACGCGGCGGTGATGCGCCGCCGCCGGCCGGGCCGCGGCCTCGAGGCGAGCGTCGCGGACCGGATCGCGCCGCACGGCGGCGAGACGCTCGTCGTCGCGTGCTCCGGCGGCCCCGACAGCGTCGCGCTCGCGGCGCTCGCCGCTCGGGTCGCTGCCGCCGCCGGCGCGTCGGTCGTGCTCGGCCACGTCGCGCACGGCGTGCGCGCGGCGGCCGCCCAAGACGAGGCGGTCGTGCTCGCGGTCGGGGCGGCGCTCCGGGCCCGCGTCGTCGTCGCGGCCCTGCCGTCCGGCGACGCCGCCGAGGCGCGGCTGCGCGACCTGCGCTACGTCGCACTCGCGCGGATCGCGGCCTCCGCCGGAGCACGGCGCGTCCTGACCGCGCACCACGCCGCCGACCAGACCGAGTCCGTGCTGCTCGCGCTCTTCCGCGGAGCGGGACCGGGGGGTACGGGTGGCATGGCCGCCGTCCGCGCGCTGGCACCCGGCATCGCGCTCGAACGGCCGCTGCTGGACGTCGCGGCGCGGCGGCTGCGCGCCTACTGCCTCCAGCGCCATCTACCCTATGCCGTCGATCGCACGAACGACGATGCCGGCTACCGGCGCGTCGCGCTGCGTCGCGCGCTCGCATCGCTTCGGGCGAGCTTCCCCGGACTAGACGAAGCCGTGGCCCGGCACGCCGCGCTCGCCCGCGACGCCCGCGAACCCGACGCCGCAGCGACGCTGCGCGGCGTCCTGCGCCGCGAGGTGACGCGGATCGCGGGCGACGCGCGCGACCTCGGTTTCACGCACCTCGACCGCGCGGCGCACGCCGTCGCGGACGGGCGCGGCGGGCGTTATTTTCTACGCCGCGGCGTCGAACTCGTCGTGACCGATACGAACCCCGCCGCCACGCCGCCGGAAGGCCGGACGCCGTGACGGACGATCTCGCCGTCGTCTTCTCGGAGACGGCGATCGCCGCGGCGGTCCGATCGCTCGCCGGTGCGCTCGCGCACGATCACGTGCGCGATCACGCGGACGCACCCGTCGTGCTCGTCGGCGTGTTGAAAGGTGCGTTGTTCTTCACTGCCGATCTCGCCCGCGCGCTTCCGCCGGCGCTCGACGCCCGCATCGACTTCCTCGCCGTCTCCAGTTATGGAGACGGGGACCGGTCGAGCGGTGAGGTGCGCCTGCTCAAAGACACGAGCGAGAGCATCGAGGGACGGCACGTCGTCATCGTCGAGGACATCGTCGATAACGGGCTCACCCTCGCCTATCTGCAAGGATTGCTCGCCAGCCGCCGTCCCGCATCCCTGCGGTCGTGCGTGCTGCTGAACAAACCGTATCGTCGCAAAATCGACGTGACGGTCGACTACGTCGGGCTCGAGGCGCCCGACGCGTTCGTCGTAGGGTACGGCCTCGATTACCAAGAACGCTATCGAACTCTCCCGTATCTGGGCCGTCTCGCTCCGCGGGCGGATCATGGATACGGGAATCGTCTCTCCGGAGCCGGCGCTCCGCGGTTTGAATAGGAAACTCGAGTTGGGCAAACACGTCAGATCCATCGTCGTCGCCGTTCTCGTTTTCGTGCTGCTGATCGTCATCGTCGACAAAGTGTTGTTGACGAACACGGCGCCGAAGAAGCTGAGCACGTACGACTTTTACACGGCCGTCGAGAGTAACAAAGTCGCGAGCGTGACGATCGCGGGCCACGACATCACGGGCGTGTACCGTGAAGTCCCCGCCGGCACGGAGAAAAACTTCACCTCGACGATCGCGGACGATCCGAACCTCGTCAAAGACCTGCGCGCGCATCACGTCGACTTCACGGCGGAGGCGCAGGCTTCGACGCCGGTGCTCGGGACGATCCTCCAGCTCGTACCGTTCGCCATCATGGCCTTCTTCCTGATCTTCATCCTGCGCCAAGCGCAGAGCGGCGGCTCGCAGGCGATGTCGTTCGGCCGTTCGCGGGCGAAGCTGATGTCGGAGAATCGCGCGAAGGTCACCTTCGCCGACGTCGCGGGTGTCGAAGAGGCAAAACAAGAGCTCGGCGAGGTCGTCGAGTTCCTGAAATTCCCGAAGAAGTTCCAAGCGCTCGGCGCGCGGATTCCGAAGGGCGTGCTGCTCCTCGGACCGCCGGGCTCCGGCAAGACGCTCCTCGCGCGCGCGATCGCCGGCGAGGCCGGCGTGCCGTTCTTTTCGATCTCGGGCTCCGACTTCGTCGAGATGTTCGTCGGCGTCGGCGCCTCGCGCGTCCGCGATCTCTTCGAGCAGGCGAAAAAGTCCGCGCCCTGCATCGTCTTCATCGACGAAATCGACGCGGTCGGCCGCCAGCGCGGCGCGGGCCTCGGCGGCGGACACGACGAGCGCGAGCAGACGCTCAACCAGCTGCTCGTCGAGATGGACGGCTTCGATCAGAACACGGGCGTCATCTTGATCGCCGCGACCAATCGTCCGGACGTGCTCGATCCCGCGCTGCTCCGGCCCGGCCGCTTCGATCGCCAGATCATCGTCGACCGCGCCGACGTGCGCGGCCGGCAGGCGATCCTCGGCGTCCATGCCAAGAACAAGCCACTCTCGAAAGAGGTCTCGCTCGAAACGCTCGCGCGCCGGACGCCCGGCTTCAGCGGCGCGGACCTCGAGAACTTGCTCAACGAGGCGGCGCTGCTCGCCGCCCGCCAGAACAAGTCGATCATCGAGATGAAGGATTGCGAAGAGGCGATCGATCGCGTCGTCGCGGGTCCCGAACGGAAGTCGCTCGTGATGTCGGTCAAAGAGAAAGAGAACACGGCCTATCACGAGTCCGGCCACGCGATCGTCGGTGGTCTGCTCGAGAAGGCCGACCCCGTGCACAAGGTGACGATCATCCCGCGCGGCATGGCGCTCGGCATCACGTGGTCGATGCCGGACGAAGACCGGCACAGCCGTACGAAGTCGGAGCTGCTCGCACAGATCACGATGGCGCTCTCGGGACGCATCGCCGAAGAGATCAAGTTCGGCGACGTCACGACCGGCGCGTCGAACGACTTCGAGAAGGCGACCGAGATCGCGCGCCGGATGGTGACGCAGTACGGCATGTCCGACAACCTCGGACCGATCCAGTACGGCCGCGGTAACCATCAGGTCTTCCTCGGCCGCGACTTCGGTGAGGACCGGAATTACTCAGACGAAGTGGCGAGCAAGATCGACACCGAAGTGAAGACGATGATCGAAACGTGCTATTCGGATGCGAAGAAGCTGCTGAAGGACAACTGGCACAAGGTCGAGCGGATGGTCGCCTCGCTGCTGGAGCACGAGACGGTCGATCGTGAAGAGGTCATGGCGATTCTGACCGACCGCGAGTTCCCGCGCGAGTCGGGGGTCGGCCCGCCGCCGTCCATGCCGATCGCGGCTTCGTCGCCGGAGCCGCGCCTCGAGAAGCCGAAACGCTTGCCCAACATCTCACCGGAACCGGCATGATCCGACCGGTCCTCGGACGCGACGCCCTTCGGGGCGCCGCGTCTTTCGTGCTGGCGGGGCTCCTCACGGGCGCCGCCCCCGTCGCCGTCCCGCCTGCCGCGACCTCGAGCGTCGGGACCCTGCCCGACCTCGGTCCCCAGACGACCGTCACGCGCCTCGCCTCGGGCGGCCTCGGCATCGTCCGGCCGCTCGCCGGCGCCCCCGTCGCCGCCGTCGAACTGTGGTTCCGCGCGCCGTCGACGGGCTTCGGGACGAAGCCGGCGGTCTCGATCGCCCGCGTCGCCGCACAAGTCGTCGCCGCCTCGAAGCCCTTCGTCGGCAGCTCCCTCGGCGAGCAGGTTCGCGATCTCGGCGGACGGCTCGAGATCACCGTCTACGCCGACTCCCTCTCGATCTCCGCGACCGTACCGTCGGCCTCGGCCGCCGCGGTGCTGAAAGCCATGACGACCGATTATTTCGCGCCGGTCGTCACGAACGACGGCTTCGACGCGGCGCAGCAGCAGGTCAACCAAGAGGCGTTTTTCGCCGCCTTCGACCCGCAGACGGTCGTCCGCGACGCCGTCTTCGGCCAACTCTTCGCGACCGGGCCGCAGCACTTTTCGGCAGAAGGTTCGACGAGCGATATCGGCGCGCTCTCACTCGACGCCGTGCGCGGCTTCGCCTCGCGCGCCTTTCGCGCCAACAACGCGGTCGTGGTCGTGAGCGGCGCCGTCGATCCCGCGATCGTCGCCTCGGCCGTGCCGGGGCGTCCCGATGCGGCGGCGGGTGTCGAACCGTTCGATAATCCCGTGCTCGCCCTCGCGCCCGGTCCCGTGACGCAGGCGTTCGCCGAGCCGTCCGGCGGTTATGGCTGGGTCGGTCCCGCGATCGCCGACGCGAGGGCCGCGACCGCGCTCGACTTCGTCTCCGACTACCTCTTCCGGCCCGAGGTCGGCTCGGTCGTCCGAGAGCTCGCCGATCGTAGTCCCGATGCCTTCGTGAACGGGCAGTTCATCACGCTGAACGATCCGGGCGTGATGGTCGTCGTCTTCTCCGGCAAGAAGCCGGCGGAGCTCCGGCTGCGCGTCGATGCGGCGATCGCGGCGATGCAGCAGCCGCTCGACGCGGCGAGCTTCGCGCGCGCGATCGCCGCGTTCAAAGGTCATCTGCTCTCCGATCTCCAGACGCCGCGTCAACTCGCCGACAATTTCGGCTGGTACGCGGTCGAAGGGGCCCCGGAGTACGCGCCGGGCGCCGACGGCGACGCCGGTCTGTACTTCAAGACGGCCTCGGCGTTGACGCCCGCCTTCGTCGCCGAGACGGTCCGGTCGTACCTCGGCAAGACGCCGATCGTCGTGACGCTCGCGCCGGGCACCGCGGCCTCCGCCAGGCCCGGAATCGGCCGGCGCTTCCCGCTCCGGCGGCCGAGCCCGGGCGGCTCGCCCGCGCCCGGCACTTCACCCGCGCCCGCGGCTCCGGCCCCCGAAGCGTCGCCCGCCGCGCCGCCGTCTCCGGCGGCGACGCCGTGACCGGCTTCGTTCGGCTTCGCCGCCTCGCGGCCGCATCGCTCGCGGCCGTTCTCGCGGGACCGGTCGTCGCGCTGCCGGTCCGCGCCGCGGTCCAAGCTCCCGTCGGATCCGAGGCGCTCCACTTTCCGCACGCGATCGCGAGCGGCGCTTCGATGCATACGATTCAAGAGATCGACGACGGCGCCGCGATCGGCGGCGTGCAGATCTTCGTTGCCGCCGGTCTGGACCGGGAGGCCGCGACGTCGAGCGGCCTCGCCGCGCTCACGGCCGAGTCGATCGTCCGCTCACCGGAGATGCCCGGCCTCCCGGCCGCCGCGCCCGCCGCGCTCGGCGCAGCACCGCAGCCGAGCATCCGCGACGCGATCGCCGCGAGCGGCGGTCTCCTCCAATATACGGTCGAGGGCCGTTCGGTCCACTTCTACGTCGAGGCGCCGGGCGACCGGCTCGCGGCGCTCGTGACACGTTTCGGTCAGGTGCTCGCGGCGCCGTCATTCACGCCGGACGTCGTCGACGCCGCACGCGCGTCGCTCAGCGTCCGCGCGACCGATCTCGAGAGTAGCGCGCTCGCGGTCGGCGTCCAGATGTTCCGTCGCTCGCACTACGAAGGCGGTGCCGGGCAACCGGCGCTCGGCACGAGTGCGTCGCTCGCGGCCTTCACGTCGCGCGACGCGCAGACGTTCTACCGGACGAACTACGTCCGCGAAGCCGTCTCGGCGAGCGCCGTCGGCAAGATCGACGCCGCCGTGCCGGCCGCAATCGATCTCCTCACGGCCGCGCTCCCGCACGGCAACGTCGCGGGTGTCGTGACGGCGACGAAAGCGATTCCGGCGGCCGCACCCCGACTCGTCTCGCGGCGCGACGTCGGGGCTCCGCAGGTCGTCGTCGGATTCACGGCGCCGTCGCCGTCGAGCGCGGACTTCGGCGCGATGCTCGTGCTCGAATCGCTCCTCTCCAACGCCTTCGAACGCGGCAGCGCGACGTCGCTGAGCGAACCCGAGCGGGCGGTCGGGGCCTTCTATCTCTACGATACGACGCCGGCCAGCATCGTCGTCTACGTCAACGGCGCGCGCGTCGATCCGAGCGTCGCGCTCCGCGAACTCGTGCTCGTCTCGCGTTCGCTCGCGCGAACGAAGCTGACGGCGCCGGCCTTCGCCCGGTTCAAAGCGACGGCCCAGGGGACGTTCGTCACCGGCACGACGACGATCGCCGACCGGTCGTACCTGCTCGGCGAGCTCGCCTCGCAAGGGCTCGGGCCGGACGCGATCAACGCCGCGCTCGCGTCGCTCGACCGCACGACGGCGGCGGACGTCCAGCGAGCCGCCAAACGCTACCTGCAACGATTTGTCATCGCTCTCGTCTTGCCGCGTACGCAACCGACGGGCGCCGGGTCGTAGCGTCGGCTCGGCCGGATCGCCCGCCGCGCGTCGCGCTGGTCCACGATTATCTGAACCAGCGCGGCGGCGCGGAGCGCGTCTTCGCGCACGTCGCGCGCGCGTATCCCGACGCTCCGATCTACACGTCGCTCTTCGACCCGCGCGAGACGGGCGATCTCGTCGACGCGGCGCGGCTGCACGTCTCGGCGCTGCGGCATGTGCCGTTCGCGAACCGGGCGTTCCGGCTGCTCGCGCCCCTCTATCCCTACGTCTTCGAGCATTTCGATCTCTCGGCGTACGACCTGATCGTCAGCACGACCACCACCTGGGCGAAAGGCGTGCGCTTCCGGTCCGATGCCGTGCACGTGTGCTACATCCACAACGTCGCGCGCTTCGCGTATGCGTTCGATTCCTACGTCGGCGACCGCGGACCGCTCTCGCTCGCGCGGGCCGCGCGTCCGCTCCTCGCACCGCTCGTCGCATGGGACCGGCGCGCCGCCCGCCGGCCGACCGCGTTCATCGCCAACTCGCGCAACGTCGCGGGGCGCGTGCGCCGTTTCTACGGCCGGGAGGCGGCCGTCGCGCACTGCCCGATCGACGTCGACCGCTTCTCGATCGGAGCGGGCGATGGAGCGTACGCGCTCGTCGTCGCGCGTCTGCTGCCGTACAAACGCGTGGATCTCGCCATTCGCGGATGCGCCCTCGCGGGCGTGCCGCTCGTGATCGTCGGGACGGGTCCCGAAGAGGCCGGACTGCGCCGGCTCGCGCGGGGAACGGCGACGCGCTTCGCCGGAGCCGTCTCGGACGCCGAGCTGAGCGCGCTGCTCGGCGCGGCTCGCGTGGCGATCGTCGCGGGCGAAGAGGACTACGGGCTCGTGCCGCTCGAGGCGAACGCCGCGGGTCGCCCGGCGATCGCCTACGCGCGCGGCGGCGCGCTCGAGACCGTCGTGCCGGGGGTGACGGGCGAGCTCTTCTGGGACGCGAATGCCGCCTCGCTCGCCGCCGCCCTGCGGGCCTTCGACGACGCGCGATTCGATGCGCGCGCGCTGCGGCGCTACGCCGAGCGCTTCGCTCCCGGACCCTTCATCGAACGCTTCCGCGGCCTCGTCGACGACGCCGTCCGGAGCGCGCACGCAGAACGCGCCGAGGCCGGCGCCCGGGTCGCCGCTACGTAGCGAGCCGGCGGATCGCCGCGACCATCGCGCGCGCGTGCGAGCTCCGGTCGGCCGAGCCGAACTGCGCCGTAGCCCGGGCGGCGAGCGCCGCGCGGCGCGCGTCGTCGTCGAGCAGCGTCCGGATCGCAGCGGCCCAGAGCGGGACGTCGTCCGGCGGCAGGAGGCCGGCCGCGCCGCGGGTCGCTTCGCGCAGGCCGGCGACGTCGCTTGCGAGGACCGCCGCGCCGCAGGCCATCGCCTCAACGGCGACGAGGCCGAAGCCCTCGGCACGGGAGGGCACGGCGACGAGTGCGGCGCCCCGGTAGAGGTCGCGCAGCAGTCCGTCGCTCGCGTCGACGTGCAGCGCCGCCAGGCCGAGCTCCGCGACCCGCCGGCGACTCCTCGCGCCGAGCGATCCGACGAGGATCAGCCGTTCGCGGCCGGGCGCGAACGCGCGCGCGCAGGCCTCGATCAGGACGCCCAGATTCTTGCGCGCCTCGCCGCCGCCGACCGCGAGGACGTAGCGGCGCTCGCGGACGGCGGCCGGTAACGCAGCGGCGCTTCCCGGGACGAAGATGGCGTCGGCGACCGGGGGGATGACCTCGATGCGTTCCGAGCCGACGCCGAGTTCGCGGGCGATCTCGCGGCGATTCCACTCGGTCGTCGTCGCGATCGCGGTCGCCTCGCGGGCCGTCCGGCGGATCGGCGCCTGTTCGCGATACCGGGCGATTCGCTCCGGATGCGCCTTCGTGAACGCGAAGACGTCGTGCACGAGGGCGAGCGTGGGCGCGGAAGCGCGAAATCGCATGCCGTTGAACGGATACCACACGACGTCGTAGCGGCCGCGCTCCCGCGCGCGCGCGGTACGCCCGACACGGAAGCCGGCGGTGCCGGCGAACTCGGCGCGCAGGGCGGCACGCTCCGCGCGCGCATCCGCGAGCAGATCGATCGCGAGCTGCGGATCGCGCGCCGCTTCGCGCAGCACGGAGCGCGCGAGGCGGCCCATGCCGCGCCGGTCGCGCGCGAGGTTACCCGCGTCGACGGCGATCCGTAGCGTCCCGCTCACGTCGCGTGAAAGAAGAAGATCGCAATGACGCTCGCGGCGTTGAAGGTCGCGTGCGTGATCACATTCGACCAGTAGCAATTCGAAGCCACGTAGACATACGCGAGCACGACGCCGCCGCAGGCGAGCGGCAAGGCGACGGCGACGAGCTGCGGCACGAGATCGGCCGGGCCCGAGGGCGAGATGTGCGCGAATCCGAAGAGGACGGCGCTCAGGACGGCCGCGACGCCGGTCGGCACGTAGCGCCGGATCGCGCCGAAGCCGAAGACGCGGAACGTCAGCTCTTCGGCGAGCGGCGCCCCGACCGCCGCGACGGCGAAGAAGAGGATCCGGTCCTTCGTCGCGGTCAGATGTTTGAAGAGTTCGACGGCCTGCTCTGGTGATTTGAAGCCATGTTGGGCGACGAACGCGCCGACGGATTGGACGACGACGAACATCGCGACCGCTCCGCCGACGCCGATGCCGATCTCGCGCGCGCCGGGGAGGCGGAAGCCGAGCGCGCTCAGGGGACGGCGAGCGGTCCACGGCAGCGCGTACAGCATGCCGCCGAGGATCGGGACGTACGTGACGAGCTGCACGATGAGGAGGAACGGCGCATTCTCGGGCCGGCCGATCGGTTGCCGGATGGCATGGAGCGCGGCGCCCGCCGCGACCGCCGCGAGCGTCACGACGATCGTCAGGACGATCAGTCCGACGAGAAAGGAGAGGGACCGGTACCATGGCCACGATTCACGGGGCCAACTCATCGGCAAGGGCACCGAATGCATCGAGGCCGATCTGTTCTGCACGAATCTCCGGGTTCAACGCGCGACGTTCGAGCGCCGCTCGGGTGCGTGCCCGGTCGATCGCCTCCGCGAGGAACAGGCTGTTCGCGAGCGTCTTGCGCCGGTAGGCGAATCCGGCGCGCACGATACGCATCAGAAAGGCGGGGTCCCGGACCGGCACCGCGGGCTCGGGGCGCCGCTCGAGGACGACGACGGCGCTCTCGACGTTCGGCCGCGGCCAAAAGACGCTCGGTCCGAGCGTGAACGCGCGCCGCACGTCGTAGCGGTACGCGAGCGCGAGCGTGAGACTCCCGTACGCGGGCGTGCTCGGACGCGCGACGAAGCGGTCGGCGACGTCGCGCTGGATCATGACGACGATGCGCGACGGCGGATGCGGCAACTCGATCCACTTCAGGACGAGCGGCGTCGCGATGTTGTACGGCAGATTGCCCGTCGCGATCCACGTCGCCGGTGCGGGCGCGGCGAAGGCCTCGTAATCGAAATCGAGGGCGTCGGCGCTCCGGACCGTCGCCCGGGCCAGCTCCCCGCGTTCGCGGAGGATCGCGATCATGTCGTCGTCGACGTCGAGCACGGTCAGCTCGGCACCGGCGGCGAGCAGCGCGAGCGTGAGCGCACCCGTGCCGGCGCCGACTTCGAGGGCGAGCGGTCCGGGAGCGGTGCCGACGGCGAGCGTCGCGATCCGCTTCGCCGCCCCGCCGTCCATCAAAAAGTGCTGGCCGAGATGCTTCTTCGGCCGCAGACCGCGCGCCGCGAGCAAGGCTCGCGGGTGGGAGCTCTCCTGAGCTATTTCAATACGTAGACGGTGACCGGCCGGCGGCCGAAGCGCATGGCGTCGCCGGTATCGTTGAAGCCGAGGTCGATCCGGTGGCCGACGATCGAGCCGCCGGTATCGCCCGCGACGGCGCGGCCGTACCCGGGAATGAAGAGACGCGTGCCGAGCGGGATGAGGTGAGGATCGACGGCCACGACGCCGTGCCCGGCGCGGGCGCCCGACGCCGTGTTGCCGCTGCAGCCGTAGCAGGCGGCGCTGTAGGCGGTCGCGATCACGTCGATCGCCTGACCGGCGAGTCGCACCGTGGCATCGAAGCCGGTGCGGGCGAGGCGAGCGAGGGCGGCGAAGCGGCCGACGCCGCGGACCACGATGCGATCCTGCTGGGCGCGGACGATTCGCGAGACGAGTGAGACGGAGTGCGCGACATGACCGCGCCGCTCGAAACGCTGCGAGATCTCGCGCTCGCCGACGCGCCCGGCACGGCGCAGGCGAACGACTCCGGTCGCGAGCGACCGGTCCCGGGCGGTCGCCTGCCCCGCCGGAATCGTGACGGTCCGGCGTGAGACCCAGGTTTGAACGCGCACGATACGGATCGTCTCGTCCGACCGGATCGCGGAGAGGAGCGGCGGCGTGACGACGTCGCGCGCCGCAAGGGTGATCCCGCTCGTTCCCAGCAGGTCGCCGACGGTCGCGGCGCTAGAATCGAGCAGCCGCCGTCTCCCGCCGTCGACCACGGTCACGGGCAGCGCTCGGCGGAAGGCGACGTTCGCGCCGGCGCGGAGCGCCGTCGAAAGCGGCATCGAGACGGCATCGCGCGTGGTCGGCACGATTCCGCGCTCGGCGAGGAAAGCGCCGACGGTCGCGGCGCGCGTGGCGAATGTCGAAGGGACGCCATCTCGAAAGAGCGTCACGGAGAGCGGAGGCGCTGCCTCGGGTGGGGCCGCGTCGGCGGGATCGGGAGCGCCGAGCGATGGGGCGGGAGCGGTTGCGGCCGGCGCGGAGTCGGCGACTTCGGCTGCCAGGGCTCGCGAAGCCGGGGTAGTGAGCGCGAAGAGGAGGGCGGCGGCGATCGGCATCGCGCGTGTTCGATCGAGTTCGTACAATACGGCTCCGTTCTGGAAGCGGACCAACGTCGCCGCGCAGGCTTCGGAGAGAAGCCCCGCCGGACGAGGAGCCGTCGACAGGTGGCGGGGCGCTTCCAGCAGGATACGCCGGCGACATCACCTCGGGCGATGTCGCGCCGGGCCACCATAGCACAGGCCTGAGCCGAAGGTCAAATGCAATCGGCGCCGTTCGTGTCACTCGGCATGTGCGGTTCGCTCCGCGGCGTACACGGACCGCATGCGGCCGCTGCGTGTCGGCATTTTCACGGAAGTCTACCGGCCCATTCGTAACGGCGTCGTCGGCTCCGTCGAGACGCTCTTGCACGAACTCACTAAACGGGGCGTCGACGCGACGTGCTCCGCGCCGTGGTATCCCGGCAGCGACGCCGGAGGCCCGCGCGTGCGCCGCCTCGCTTCCCTTCCGCTTCCGACAAGAACCGGCTATCGTCTCGTCTTGCCATACGCGCCGATCGACCGGACGCGCACGATCCTCCACGCGCACTCACCGTTCGTCACGGGCGAACTCGCGCGGCGCGCGGCGCGCGTCGCCGCGATCCCGCTCGTCTTCACCTATCACACGCGGCTCGAAGCCTACGCGCACTACGCACCGCTCGCCGCCGGCGCCGCGCGCGCCGGGCTGCGCGCGCTCGCGAGGCGCTACGCAAACGCCGCGGACGTCGTCGTCGTCCCGACCCACGCGATCGCTCGTGACCTGCGGGGGATCGGCGTGCGTTCGCGCATCGAGGTCGTACCGACGGGAATCGACGTTGCGGCCTTTGCGGGCGCGGCGCGCGAACGTGAGATGCGCGCGCGGCTCGGGGCGGCCGGCGACGCTTCGCTCGTGCTCTGCGTCGGGCGCCTCGCACGCGAGAAGAACGTGCCGCTCGCACTCGCCGCCTTCGCCGCACTGCGCGATCCGCACGCGCGGCTGGCGCTCGTCGGCGAGGGTCCGGAGCGCGGCCGGTTCGAGGCCCACGCCCGCGAACTCGGCATCGCCGCGCGCGTGTGCTTCGCCGGGACGATCGATTCCGCGCGGATGGCCGCGGTCTACGCCGCCGGCGACGCGTTGCTGTTCTCGAGCACGACGGAGACACAAGGTCTTGTCATCTGCGAGGCGCTCGCCGCGGCTCTGCCGATCGTCGCGGTCGCGACGCCCGTCACGACGGAGCTGCTCGCCGCGAACGCGCGGATCGTCGCAGCGGATCCGCGCGCGCTCGCAGCCGCCCTCGCGGACGTCCTCGCCGGGCGGCGTCCGGCTCCGCCGCCGCGCGCCGCGCTCGCCCGGCTCGACCGGCGCGCCATGACGGATCGGCTACTTGAGATCTACGCTTCGGCGGAGGTGACAGATCATTGACACCGAACACGCGTTCGTATAGAATTGCGGTAGGAGGTGGTGGAGATGCGGAACAGCGCGAACCCGGCGGAGCTCGATAACGTCATCATCGGCATCGCGACCGAAGGCGATGCGGGCGTCGCGTACGCGATGGTCGGGGGCGCGGAAGACCGGTCGCGGACGCTGCGCGTCGCATTCCCCGGTGGCGGCGCGGCCGGCCTCGAGGGTCGGGACGTCACGTACCACGCGCTCTCGGCCGTCACGGGACGACTGCTGGAAGGCGGCGTGCGAGCCGCCCGCTTCACGATCGGCGATCCCCGTCTCGGCGCGGATCTGAGCGAACGCCGGACCGTGCCGGCGGCTCTCGCGATGCCGTACGTCACGCTCCGCTGCCGGCTCAATCGCTTCCGTTCGTATGCGATCGAAGCGGCGGCGCCGGGCTCGGCCGAGGAGTCTCGCCTGCGCGACCTCACCGCGCGAGCGCGCGCCGAGGTCTCGTTGCACGTCGCCGCTTGAGCCGGCCGAGCCGCTGGTCCGGTCGTCGTTGCCGGGCGAGACGGTCGATCTCGCGCGCTTTCTCATCGGGACGACCCTCGTTCACCGGACGAGTACCGGCGTGCTCGCGGGCCGGATCGTCGAGAGCGAAGCGTACGTCGTCGGCGATGCGAGCTCGCACGCGTTCCGCGGTCCGACCGACCGGAACCGCGCGATGTTTCTCGAGTGTGGTCACGCGTACGTCTACCTCATCTACGGCCTCTCGTGGTGTCTGAATGTGTCGAGCGAGGTCGCCGGCGTCGGAGCGGCCGTGCTGATCCGGGCGGTCGAGCCGCTGGTGGGGCTCGAGGAGATGCGCCGGCGGCGCGGGTCGGATCGCCCCGAACGAGATCTGACGCGGGGCCCCGGGCGACTCTGCCGAGCGTTCGGCATCGACCGGCGTCTCGACGGCGTCGATCTCTGCGCGGGCGGGCCGCTCGGACTCTGTGCGCCGGTCCGGAGGCCCGGCGAGATCGGTGCGAGCGTGCGGATCGGGCTCACGCGCGAGACGGAGCGCGTGCTGCGCTTCTACGAACGTGCGAACCCGTACGTCAGCGGGCCGGCCGCCCTGCGCCGCTGACGCGCAGACATTCGCCGGCCGCAGCGCGAAGGGCCAGAGCGTGCGTCTCCAGCGATTCCTCGCCCAGGCCGGCATCGCGTCCCGTCGCCGCTCGGAGGAGATGATCCTCGAGGGACGCGTTCGCGTGAACGGCCGGACGGTCCGGCAACTCGGCAGCTCGGTCACGGAGACCGACCGCGTCGAGTTCGACGGTCGCGAACTCGCCGCGGCCGAACCCGCCTATCTCGTCGTGCACAAGCCGATGAAGGTCATGACGACGATGAGCGATCCCGAGGGCCGTCGTACGGTCGCGTCGCTCTTCCCGGCGGACGGGCCGCGCGTCGTGCCGGTCGGCCGTCTCGACTTCGATACCTCGGGCGTCCTCTTCGCGACGAGTGACGGCGATCTCGCGCATGTCTTGACGCATCCCCGCTACGGCGTCGAAAAGACGTATCGCGCGATCGTCCGCGGCCGGCTCGACTCGGGTTCGGTGCGGAACTTGATCGACGGCATTCGCCTCGGCGGCGGCGAGCATTCGGCACCGGCGAAGATTCGCGTCGTGCGCGCGATGCGGACGGAGTCGGAGATCGATATCACGATTCACGAGGGTCGCAACCGGCAGGTCCGGCGCATGTTCGAGGCGACCGACCATCCCGTGCTGCGGCTCGTGCGGCTGCGCTTCGGGCCGATCTCGCTCGGCGATCTGCCGCTCGGTCAGTGGCGGCCGGCGACCGACCGCGAGATCGCCCAGCTCCGCGTGATCGCAAGCGACGCCTACGCCGCCGAAGCGGCGGAGGCCGCACCCTCGTGAGGACGCCGCTGCTCGGCGCGCTCGGCCTCGCGTGCGGCGCCGCGATCGGTGCCGCCGCCGCGCTCCGGCGGGCCGGCGCCGCCGGCGCGCGCGCCGCGCGCGAGGTCGTCGCCGCGCGCCCGCGCGCCACGGTCCGCGGCATCCGCGGCGCGATCACGGTCCCGGCCGATGAGGCCGGCGCCATTCTGAGCGCGACCGCCGAACTGCTGCTCGCGATCGTCGCGCGCAACGGTCTCGACTCTCGCGACGTCTCGGCCGCCCTCTTCACCGTCACGCCCGATCTCTCGTCCGAGTTCCCCGCCGCCGCGGCCCGGGCGATCGGCTGGACGCAGGTCCCGCTCTTGAATTTCACCGAGATCGGCGTGCCGGGGCGCCTCGCGCGCGTCATCCGCTGTCTCGTCCTCGTCAACTCGGGCTGCGGGCAAGACGAGGTCGACCACGTCTACCTCGGCGAAGCGACCACGCTTCGGCCCGACCTCGCCTCACGGAGTGCTCAATGATCATCGTCATGCGTCCTCACGTCCCGGAGGACGAACTCGCTGCCGTCACCTCGCTGATCGACGCGCTCCATCTGAGCGCGCACGTGAGCCGCGGTGCGGAGCGGACGATCGTCGGCCTCATCGGCGTCTCGAACGACAAGGAGACGCTCCTCGCACAGTTCGGCCAGATGGACGGCGTCGAAAGCGTCGTGCCGATCTCGAAGTCCTACAAGCTCGTGAGCCGTGAGGCGCGCGAGCACCGCACGCTCGTGCGGGTCGGCGCTCGGATCGTCTTCGGCGGCGAGGAGCTCGCGATCTGCGCCGGTCCCTGCAGCGTCGAATCGCGCGAACAGCTCCTCACGACCGCCGACGCCGTCGCGCGAGCCGGCGCGAATCTGCTGCGCGGTGGCGCGTTCAAGCCGCGTAGCTCGCCCTACGCTTTCCAAGGTCTCGGCGTCGATGGCCTCAAGTATCTGCGCGAAGCGGCGGACCTGCACGGGCTCGCCGTCGTCACGGAGGTCCTCGACGTCCGCGATATCGAGGTCGTCGCGCAGCACGCCGACCTGCTGCAGATCGGCGCGCGCAACATGCAGAACTTCGGGCTGTTGCGCGAACTCGGCCGGCAGCCGAAGCCCGTTCTGCTCAAGCGCGGCCTCTCGGCGACGATCGAAGAGTGGCTGATGGCCGCGGAGTACGTCTACGGCGGCGGCAATCACGGCGTCATCCTCTGCGAGCGCGGCATCCGGTCGTTCGATCCGCAGACGCGGAACGTCCTCGACCTCGCCGCGATCCCCGTCGCCCAGTCGCTGACGCACCTGCCCGTCATCGCCGATCCCTCGCACGGCACGGGGCAGCGGGCCCTCGTCCTCCCGATGAGCCTGGCCGCCGTTGCGGCCGGCGCGGACGGCCTGATCGTCGAGGTCCACCCGAATCCCGCCGCCGCCCTCTCCGACGGTCCGCAGTCCCTGACGCTCCCGCTCTTCGCCGATCTGATGCGGCGCCTCACGCCGATCGCACGCGCCGTCGACCGGCGCCTGCCCGAACCCGCTCTCGCTGCATGACGGCGGGCGCCTCGCGTGACGGCGCCTCCGAGTTCGACCTCGCCGTCGTCGGCCTCGGCTGCATCGGCGGCTCGATCGCCGCGCGCGCGCGGCGGCTCGGCGTGCGGGTCGCGGGCTACGATCGCGCGCCGGCGCTCGAGGAGGCGCTACGCCTCGGGCTCGTCGACGAGCCGCTCGAGTCGTTCGAAGCGGCCGCGGGCTGCGGCCTCGTCGTCCTCGCGACGCCGGTGGAGGTGACGGTGCAGTATCTCGAGCGGCTCGCGTCGCTGCCGCCGCGGGCGCTCGCCGTGATGGACGTCGCTTCGGTCAAAGAACCCGTCGCGCGAGCCGGCGCGGCGATCGCGGCGTTCGTCCCCACCCACCCGCTCGCCGGCTCCGAGCGCAGCGGCCCGCATGCCGCCTCGGCGCGGCTCTTCGAGGATCGGAGATGGGCGATCGTCCCGCAAGGCTCGGCGGATGCGCGAGCGCGCGTCCGCGCGCTCGTCACCGCGATGGGCGCGACCCCGCTCGACGTCGAGGCGACCCTCCACGATCGGACGGTCGCGCTCACCTCGCATCTGCCGCAGCTGCTCGCCGTCGCTCTCGGCGCTGAGATCGCCCGGTCCCTCGACGACCCGATCGTCGCGGATCTCGCGGGACCGGGACTCGCCTCGATGGTGCGGCTCGGCGCATCGTCGTGGGAGATGTGGCGGGACGTGCTCGCCGCAAACCGCGCGCATCTCGCGGGCGACGTGCGCGATCTCGCCCGGGCGCTCGACGCGTACGCGCGCGCGCTCGACCGGGGCGACGTCGCATCGCTCGAAACGTCCTTCGCCGCCGCCGGCGAGACGGTTCGGCGACTCGCACCGGCGACGAACCCCGACCTCGACGCATCCGTTGCTCCCGTAGCGCCCGCAGCGCCAGCACCCGCACTCCCGTGAGGAATCCCATGCATCGCTCGATCCCGCTTCTCGCAGCCGCCGTCCTCGCCGCGCCGGGGCCCGCGCTCGCCCAAACCTCGAGCCATCAGCCGCCGCACATCGTCAAGATCGGCACGACCGCGCGTGCGACCGTGCCCGGCAAGGTCATCGTCCAGGTGCTCGTCCCGGCGACCGGAGCCGCGGTCGTCAAACGCATCGTCAAGTCGACGAATCATGCCGACGACGCAGCCGCCCTGGACGTCGCCCGCTCGTCGACGTACGCGCACGCGATGCTCGACGGCAAACCGAACACCGAATTTTTCGACTTCACCGCCAATTTCACGGGCAACGGGATCTCGTCCGCTCCCTCGGGCTCGCTCGTTTCGTACGAGGCGCTCCTGCATCGCAGCCGCTTCGCGGAGGCCAAGACCGGGCTGACGACCTATCTCGCCGCGCACCCGGCCGATCCGAAGGCGCAGCTCGATCTCGCGCTCGCGAATAGTTTCCTCGGGAATACGGACGAGGCCGCGGCGAGCTTCGCCAAGGTCCCCGCGATCCCGGACTCGATGAAGCCGGCGGCGCGCCGCGCCTTCTACGAGGCGTCGACGTCGGCGTTGAAAGGGAAGCAATTCGACGTCGCGACGTCGTTCGCACGCAAAGCCGTCGCCGTCACGCCCGATTACACGTCGTACGCCGCCCTCGGCGCGGCACTTCTCGGCGCGAATGACGATCCCGGCGCCGTGAGCGCCTACGAGAAGTCACGCTCGCTCGCGATGAGCGCCCCGGCGGCCGAACGGGCGACGATCGACGGCAATCTCGTCGTCGCCTATCTCGGCGCGGGCGCGCCCGACAAAGCGAAGACGACGGCCGACGAGGCGAAGACGCTCGATCCGAAGGCGAACGCCGCCGGCGCCTTCGGCCAGTTCTACGCGGAGCAAGCGAAGCAGAAGACGACGGCGGGGGATCTACCCGGCGCGGCGGCCGCATACGAGATGGGCGCGCAGACGGATCCGGCCGACGCGGTCACACTCTATGGAGACGCGGCGTTTGCCTATTTGAAGATCCAGCCGGCCGATAATGCGAAGGCGAAGGCCGCAGCCGACAAAGCGCTCGCGCTCGACGCGACCGACGCTCTGGCGAACTTCGCCGAAGCCGTCTCGCTCTCGAACGGCGGCAAGGGGGCCGAGGCCCTGCCGTACCTCAACAAAGCGGATGCGTCCGCAAAGGCCAAAGGTCAGACCGATCTTGCAACGCAGATCGAGACGAGCATCCATAATTTGAACGCGACAAAGTGAGCGAGGAATACCACGGAAGTGAGGACAAGGGGTTGGAGTCGCGGCAAGACGTGCTCTTCGTCGCACATTCCAAGACCCCCGATCTCGGAGAGGCGGCATAGTCAGCGTGGATTTCTTCAACGGTTTCGGTCATTTCATCGCCCGCGGCGGACCGGCGATGATCGGGCTCCTGATCTGCTCGGTCATCGCGGTCGCGATCGTGATCGAACGCTTGATCTTTTTCAGTCAGCAACACGGAGATAGCAAGGCGTTGCTACGCGATATCGGCGCGAAAGTCGCGTCGAACGATCTCACCGGCGCGATCCGGATCTGCGACCAGAACAAAGGCATGCTGCCCCGCATCCTCAAGTTCGGTCTGCAGCGCGGTGAGATGGAGACGCGCGCCGATATCGCCGACGGTCTCTCGATCGCCCTCATGGACAACCTGAGCGCCCTCGAGCGGAACCTCTCGATCATCGGCACGATCGCCGTCATCGCCCCGTTCGTCGGCCTTTTCGGCACGGTGCTCGGTATCATCCACGCCTTCGACGACATCGCGCTCAAGGGCAACTCGTCGCCGGCGGTCGTGGCCGCGGGCGTCGGCGAGGCCCTCATCACGACGGCCGCCGGGCTCTTCGTCGCCGTCATCGCCGTGGTCTTTTTCAACTACTTCAAGGCGCGCATCAAGGGCTACAACCAGGAGATGATCGTCGCCGCCGAGTCGCTCGCCGAGATGCTGTACCTGCACAACACGCAGAAAGCGATCTCGACGGATCTGTACAAACCCGTCGGCCGCGCAGCGGCGAACTAAAGGAGTCCTGTGTCCCTACTCGCGGGCAAGCAAGACGACGAGGTGATGTCGGAGATCAACATCACGCCGTTCACCGACGTCCTACTCGTCCTGCTCATCATCTTCATGATCCTCGCCGCGCTCGTCACGCCGCCGGGTTTCCAGAAAGACCTCGCCAACAACAACAACGCGCCGCAGACGCAGACGAATGACAAGAAGAAGTCCATCGACATCGAAGTCAACAACAAGGGCGTCATCTTCGTCGATAACGCAAAGACGGACGAGAAGGGTATCTACGCCGTGCTCCTCGATACCGTGCGCACGCGCGGCAAACTCCACGTCTCCATCACGGCCGATGCGAAGTCGCCGTACGGCGTCATCATCAAGATCCTCGATGCCGCCAAGATCGCGCGTCTCGACGACGTCGGATTCGTGACCTCATAATGGCGGTATCGGCGGGACGCGGCGACGACGAAGTGATGTCGACGATCAACATCACGCCCTTTACGGACGTGTTGCTCGTGCTCCTGATCATCTTCATCATTCTCGCCGCCGTGACGAAGCAGCCGAAGCTGCCGGACGCGAAGAACGCCGAGAAGGTGACGGCCTCGCAGATCCTCGTGCTGATCTCGGACAAAGACAAGATCCAGGTCGGTTCGCACGAGTTGGACAGTATCGCGGACGCCCCGGCCGCCTTCAAAGACCTGCAAGAACAGACCAACCACAACTTCAACAGCGTGATCATCAAGGCCGACCCGCGGGCCAATTACGGCACGATCCTCCAGGTCATGGACGCGGCCAAACACGAGAACCTGACAAGCTTCGGTCTTGCGAATCACACCGAGGGGACGAAGAGCTAGATGAGCGCGACTCCGCCCGAACCGCCCGCGCCCAAGCGCTCGGCGCAGGACACCGTACGCAATTACGTCGGCGTCGCGTTCGTCATCTCGATCCTCGTCCATCTGGTCTTCGGCGGCTTTTTCGCGAATTACAAGGCGCCGAAGCCGGATAAAGAGGTGACCGAGAAAGTCTCGGTCTCGAAGAAGATCGTCGTCAAGCCGCCGACGCCGCCGCCGACGCCGAAGCCGACCCCGACGCCGCCTCCGCCGACGCCGCCCCCGAAGCAGACGCCGCCGCCGGTCAAGACGACGGCGCCGCCGCCGGTCAAAAAGCTCAAACTCGACGTCGTCAAGACGAAGAGCACGAAGACGGGCCCGAGCGAGGCAAAGTACGTTGCGCCGAAGTTCGGCGATCAGAGCGGTATTCCGGCGGGCAACGCCGCGACCGGCGCCCCCGCGATGGTAACGAGCACGGCCCCGCCCGCGACCGCGCCGCCGGCGCCCACGATTGCACCGACCCCGGCGAAGCCGTCCTGTACCGTGCCGAACCAGGACGCATCCGTCGTGAACAAGGTCGATCCGGATTACCCCGACGCCGCCCGGCAGGTCTCGGCGACCGGCACCTCCCGCATCCGCGTCGATCTCTCACCGGCCGGCACCGTCACGAACGTCGCCGTTTACCAGAGCGCCGGCAATGCCTCGCTCGATCAAGCGGCCATGAAAGCGGCTCGCGAGAGCACCTACTCGCCCGAGATCGTCGACTGTCAGAAGACCGCGAAGTCGTACCTGTTTCTCGCGACGTTCGACGCGCAATAGGTGACCTTCGTCCAGGCCATGTTCCTCGCGCTCCTGCAGGGCGCGAGCGAACTCTTTCCGGTCTCGAGTCTCGGCCACACCGTGCTCGTCCCGGCGCTGCTGCATTGGAACGTCGACCGCAAGGAGCCGACGTTCCTCGCGTTCGTCGTCGTGCTGCACCTCGGGACCGCGATCGCGCTCGTCGTGTTCTACCGGCGCGACTGGGTGCGAATCGTGCGCGCGCTCGCCGGCAGCGTGGCGCGCGGGCGGCTCGGCGACGACCCGGACGAGCGGCTCGGCTGGCTCCTCGTCGCGGGAACGATTCCGGTCGGCATCCTCGGCGTCTTCTTCGAGGAGCCGATCCGGTCGCTCTTCGGCTCCTCGCTCCTCGTCTCGGTCTTCCTGATCGCGAACGCCGGCGTCATGTTCGCGGGCGAATCGCTCAAGCGCCGCGTCCGGGCACACGGCGGCGTCGCCCCCCTCGCCCGGCTCTCGTACGCGGACGGCGCGAAGATCGGGCTTTCGCAGGCGCTGGCCCTCTTGCCGGGCATCTCGCGGTCCGGCGTCTCGATCGTCTCGGGCCTCGTGCTCGACCTCGATCACACGGACGCCGCGCGCTTCTCGTTTCTGCTCGCGACGCCCGTCATCGCCGCGGCCTCCGTCCTCGAGGTTCCGCGCATCCTCGTGCCGGAGGCGCACGGCGTCCTCGTCGAGGCGCTCGTCGGCGGCGCGATCTCGGGTCTGACGGCATACGCGTCGGTAGCCTTTCTCACGCGCTGGTTTCATTCGAATGACTTGCGGCCGTTCGGATGGTACTGTCTTGCAATCGGGACCCTCGGGCTCGTGCTCGCACTCACGAAAGTCATCACTTGAAGATTCTCGCGGTCGCCATCGCCGTCGTCTGCTTCGTCCTCGCGGCGCTCTATTGGACGGGTGCCGTGCAGTTCGGCGCGCACAAGGCCGGCCCGCATCACACCCACGCGACGCTCTTCATCGTCCTCGGCGTGCTCTCGCTCGTGTGGCTGCGATTCCAGAGTGCGAGTGCCTCCGCGCAGTCACGCTGAGGTCGCCCCGGGTGAGCCCTCCGGAGCCCTCACGCACCTGCGCTCCGGGGGCGGCATCGCCATGGTCGACGTCGCCGGCAAGGCGACGACCGACCGCTCCGCGCGCGCGGAGGCGTTCGTGCGCATGAGCCTCGCGACGGAGACCGCGCTCCGCGAAGCGACGCTCGCCAAAGGCGACGCCTTTACGACGGCGCAGATCGCCGGCATCTTCGCTGCGAAGGCGACGGCCTCGCTGATTCCGCTCGCGCATCCGCTTCCGCTCGCGAGCGTCGAGGTCACGTTCGAATGGGCCGCGGCGGGCCTGCTCCGCATCGTCGCGAGCGCGCGCACGAACGCGCCGACCGGCGTCGAGCTGGAAGCCATGACGGCCGCGTCGATCGCGGCGTTGACGATCTACGATATGACAAAATCGATGGAACGCGGGATCACGATCGAATCGACGCGTCTGCTCGAGAAGCGTGGGGGCAAGAGCGGCACGTGGCGGCGCTCGCCGTGAGCTACCGGGTCGCCGCGATCGTGCTCTCGGACCGGGCGGCGAGCGGCGAGCGCGCCGACGCGTGCCTGCCGGCGATCCGCGAGACGCTCGGTGAGGGCTTCTCGGTCGACGACGCGCGGATCATGCCGGACGAGCCGAGCGAACTGCAGGCCGCGTTGATCGACCTCGCCGACCGCGACCGGATGCCCCTCGTCATCACGAGCGGCGGCACCGGACTCTCGCCGCGCGACCGGACGCCGCAGGCAACCGCCGCCGTGCTCGACTACGACGTTCCGGGCATCGCGGAGGCGATGCGGGCGGCGTCGATCGCGCTCGTGCCGGCGGCGATGCTCTCGCGCGCGGTCGCGGGCGTGCGCGGCGCGACGCTGATCGTCAACCTTCCGGGCAGCCCGCAGGCCGTGCGCGAGACGCTCGCCGTGATCCTGCCGGTGCTGCCGCACGCGCTCGACACGCTCGCGGGTATACGAGCGGACGGATGAGATTCGTCGACGCGCAGTCCTACTTGACGGGAACGATCAACGAGACGGCCTCGCGGCACAACCCGCAGCGTCTCGACCGGATGCGGGCGCTCCTCGCGCACCTCGGCGACCCGCAGGACCGGTATCCGACGATTCACGTCGGCGGCACGAGCGGCAAGGGCTCCACGTGCTCGATGCTCGCCGTCGCCCTCGAAGCGGCGGGGCTCCGGGCCGGTCTTCACACGAAGCCCCACCTCAGCTCGATCACCGAACGCGCCCGCGTCGGCGGCGTCGCGATCCCTAACGAGCGTTTCGGTGAGCTGCTCTCGGAGATGTTGCCGGCGATCGAACGGACTGCGAGCGATCACGGCCGGCCGTCGTATTACGAGACGATCCTCGCACTTGCGTTCCACTACTTCGCCGAAGAGACCGTCGACATCGCCGTGATCGAGGTCGGCATCGGTGGTCTCCTCGACGGCACGAACGTGATCACGCCGCTCGTCGCGCTGATCACGAACGTCGGACTCGATCACACGGACGTCCTCGGCGACACGGTCGAAGCGATCGCGCTCGACAAAGCCGGCATCGCGAAACGCGGCGTGCCGCTGATCTCCGGTGCGGCGGGCTCGGCCCGCGCCGTGATCGAGGCCCGCGCCCGCGCCGCCGGCGCTCCGTTCGTCGCGGTTGGCGACGTCGCGCGCGTGGAACCGCGTCCGGGCGAGACCTACGGCCAGTCGTTCGGCGTCACGACCGCCGCCGGGACCTACGATTGCTCGCTGCCGGTGCTCGGTGCCTTCCAGCGCGAGAACGCCGCGGCCGCGATCGTCGCGCTCGAACACCTCCCGCCGGAGCTGCGTCCGGACCGGGACGCGGTCGAACGTGGTCTCGCGCGACTCGTCGTGCCCGGCCGGATGGAGTTCTTCCCGGGCTATCCGAGCGTCGTCTTCGACATCGCGCACAATCCCGACAAGTCGGCCGGCCTCGCCGCCGCCCTGCGCGAGACGTTCCCGGGCCGCCGGTTCGCCTTCGTCGTCTCGGTCATCGAGACGAAGGACGCGCTCGGCATCCTCCGGCCGCTCTTCGCCCTGCCGGCGAATTTCACGTTCACGTCGTTCGAGGCGGCCGGGCGCGTGCCGATGCGTCCGACGCGTCTCCAGCTGATGGCCGAGGGCGCGGGGCTCCTCGCGCGCTCGATCTCCGATCCGATCGAGGCGCTCTCCGTCGCGCGGCGCAGCGGCGACAGCGACGCGATCGTCGTCGTCGTCACGGGGTCGACGTTTCTCGTCGGCAAGCTGCGCGACTGGTGGCTGACGCATGTCGCCGAACGTTCGCGCACGTAGTCGAGGTTCGCTCCGGCTGCGCGCGGCGAACCTCGCGTGGGGCACGCAAACGTTTGTCATGGGCATCGTCAACGTCACGCCGGACTCGTTCTCCGGTGACGGGCGGCCGGATGCCGGCGCCGCGGTCGCGCACGCGCTCGCGCAGCGCGACGCGGGCGCGACGATCGTCGACATCGGCGCGGAGTCGACGCGGCCCGGCGCGACGCCCATCGACGCCGCCGAGGAGATGCGCCGGCTCGTGCCCGTCGTGCGCGCGCTGCGAGAACGCGATCCCGCGCTCGCGATCTCGGTCGACACGTTCAAACCGGAGGTCTACCGCGCGGCCCGCGCGGCCGGCGCCGACCTCCTCAACAGCATCCGGGGTCTGGACGACGAGTTACTCGCAGCCGCCCTCGAGACGGACGCGCCGGTCGTGCTGATGCACAACACGCGCCTCGCGCTCTACGAAGGTGACGTCACGGGCGAAGTGCTCGCCTGGCTATCGGCGGCCGCGGAGCGCGCGGTGCGCGCGGGTCTCGCCCCGGAGCGCGTGCTGCTCGACCCCGGCATCGGTTTCGGCAAATCCGCGGAGCAAAATCTGCGTCTCCTCGCGTCGCTCGACCGGCTCGTCGCGCTCGGCTTCCCGACGCTGCTCGGCACCTCGCGCAAGTCGACCCTCGGACGGTTGACGGGCCGCGCGGCCGCGGAGCGCGTCTTCGGCACGGCCGCGACGGTCGCGCTCGCGGCGGCGGCGGGCATCGACGTCGTGCGCGTCCACGACGTCGCCGAGATGCGCGACGTCGCGACGGTCGCGGACGCGATCGTGCGCGGAACGCGGCCCGCCGGCTGGACGGACGCGCGGTGAGCGATCGCATCGCGCTCGCGAGCGTGCGCGCCTACGGCCGGCACGGTGCGGATCCGGGCGAGCGCGATGTCGCGCAACCCTTCGATCTCGACGTCGAACTCGACGTGGATCTCTCGCGGGCCCGCGCGAGCGACGCGCTCGCCGATACGGTCGACTACGCGGCGCTCCACGCGCGGATCGTCGCCCTCGTGCGCGACACCTCGTATGTCTTATTGGAGCGGCTCGCGGACGAGATCGGCCGCGCGATTCTCGAAGACGCGCGCGTCGCGAGCGCGCGCGTGACGATCGCGAAGCCCCGCCTGCTCGGCGGCGCGACGCCGAGCGTCACGATTCGGGCCGCGCGGAGAGCCGCATGAACGGCATCTCGTCGAATCCGAGCCGGCCGTACAGCCGTCGTGCGGCGTCGCTCGAAGGCCGCAGGAACGTCGCACGCACGCCGCGGCCGCGTGCCGCCGCGACCGTCTCCTTGACGAGTTCGCTTGCGAAGCCGCGGCCGCGGTGCTCGGGCTCGACGTAGACGCCCGCGATCTCGGCGTGCTCCGTGCCGTCCGGATATGGCAAGCGGTCGTAGAAGACGGCGCATGCGGAGCCCGCGAGCGTGCCGTCCGGACGCACGAGCACCCACGCATCGATCCGATGCTCGGAGAAGAGGCGCGCGAACTCACGGCCGGCCGTGATGAGAAAAGGCCGGACCTGCGGTCGCGCGATGACGCCGAGTTCGAGCAAGCTCGCCGTGCGGAGGCGGGCGAGGGCTGCGCAATCGATGGCATCGGCGGAGCGAAGGTACACGGCGGTCGGATCCTCTGGCAAGAAGTCGTGAGGGCAAAAGAAAAGGCGCACGTCGCCGTGCGCCCATTTCGATCCGGTCGAGTCGTCGCTACGGAGCGACGCCCCGTGCGAATCGCATGGGCGTGGAGCTCGGTCGCGGCGACGGATGACGGAACATGTGCGTAGTCCGTACCACGCCGGAGGGCGCCGCGTCAAGGGTTCGGGCGGCGATCGGTCTCGGTTCGAACGACGGCGACTCGGCCGCGACGCTCGAGGCGGCACTCGTCGCGCTCGCCGGCCTCGGGCACCTCGCGGCCATCTCGTCGCGCTACGCGACGCGTGCGTGGGGCGTGCGCGGGCAGCCCGACTTCCTCAATGCGGTCGCGTTGCTCGAGACGGCGCTCGCGCCGCGCGCGCTGCTCGCCGCGCTGCAGGCGATCGAAGTGGGGCTGGGGCGCGTCGCGACGTACCGCTGGGGGCCGCGTGCGATCGATCTCGACATCCTGACCTACGGCGATCGCCGGGTCGGCGAGCCCGACCTCACGATCCCGCACGCGCGGCTGCTCGAGCGGGCCTTCGTCCTCGTACCGCTCGCGGAGGTCGACCCGGGCTTCACGGGCGCGCGCGATGCGCTCGGCCGTGAGGCGCTCGCCGAGGTCCGGCGGCTGCCGGCTCCGTAGCGGAAGCGCTCGAAGGCGGAGCGGAGGAACGGCGACGCGAAACGGCCCGGTCGTGGATTGGAACCAGACGCTCGAACGCGTCCGACAGGCAGCCGAGTTCTGCACGCGCTCCGGTCTCGCTCGGCTCAAGGTGGAAGACGACGATTGCTCGATCGAGATCCGTCGCACGCCGCGACCTTCGGTTCCGATCGGTGTCGAGCCGGCGCCCGCGGCGGGAGCTCCCGCCTCGGCCAACGGCGTCACCGCGGTGTCGCGCGAAGTCGTCCTCAAAGCCGAGTTCGTCGGCATCGTGCGCTTCTCGCACCCGGCGGTCGCGGAGGGAGCTGTGCTCGCCGCGCCGCGCGAGCTCGCCTACGTCGAATCGCTCGGGATCCGCAATCCCGTCCGCTCGCTCTCGCCGGGACGCGTCAGCGGCGTCTTCGTGACGGACGGTGAGGCCGTCGAGTACGGCCAACCGCTCTTCTCGCTCGAGCCGGGCCTCGAGCGATGATTCGGAAGATTCTGATCGCGAACCGCGGCGAGATCGCGGTCCGCGTCAATCGCGCGGCGCACGAGCTCGGCCTGAAAACGGTAGCCATTTTCAGTGAAGCGGACCGCGAAGCTTTACATGTGAAGTATGCCGATCAAGCGTTCTGCGTCGGGCCCGGTGCCGTCGCGCGCTCCTATCTGAACATCGCGAACATCATCTCGGCGGCGCTGATCTCGGGTGCCGATGCGATCCATCCCGGCTACGGCTTCCTCGCCGAAAACGCGCGCTTCGCCGAGATCTGCGCCGATCACGGCCTGACCTTCATCGGTCCCTCGCCCTCCGTCATCTCGAAGATGGGCGACAAGGCGACGGCGAAGGCGATCATGCACGAGGCGGGCGTGCCGACGACGCCCGGTACCGGCATCCTCGCGACGCTCGCGGAGGCGCATCTCGCAGCCGAGCGAGTCGGCTATCCCGTCATGCTGAAAGCGACCGCCGGCGGCGGCGGCAAAGGCATGCGCGAGGTCCGCGGCCCCTCGGAGCTCGAGAGCGCCTATTCGACGGCCCAGGCCGAGGCGGAGGCGAACTTCAAAGACGGCCGGCTCTATCTCGAAAAGTTGATCGCGCAGCCGCGTCACGTCGAGGTGCAAGTGCTCGGCGATCGGCACGGCAACGTCGTGCACGTCGGCGAACGCGACTGCTCCGTCCAGAAGCCGTCGCACCAAAAACTGATCGAAGAAGCCCCGGCCCCCGTGCTCGCGGAGCGGACCCGCGTGCGGCTGCACGACGTCGCCGTCAAGGCCGCGCGCGCGGTCGCCTACGAAGGCGCGGGCACGCTCGAGTTTCTCGTCACGGGCGACGAGGTCTACTTCATGGAGATGAACACCCGCATCCAAGTCGAGCACCCCGTCACGGAGATGCTCTACGGCATCGATCTCGTCGTCGAGCAGATCCGCGTCGCCTCGGGCGAGCCGCTCTCCGTGAAGCAGAGCGATCTCATCCCGCGGGGGCACGCGTTCGAATGCCGGATCAACGCGGAGGACGCGGCGGCAAATTTCGCGCCGGCCGCCGGCGCGCTAACCGAATTTGCCATGCCGGGCGGGCCGGGCGTGCGCGTCGACACCCACGCCTACGCCGGACTCGCGGTGCCGCCGTTCTACGACTCGCTGCTCGCGAAGATCGTCGTGCATGGCCGCGATCGTGCGGAGGCGATCCGTCGCATGGAGCGCGCGCTGCGCGAGACGCGCGTCGGCGGCGTGAAGACGACGGTCGACGCGTGCCTGCGGATCCTTGCGGACGACCGGTTTCGCGCCGGCGGCGTGCCGATCGATTTCCTCGTGGCGCCGGGCGCGCCCGTCCTCGTGTCGTGACGCGGCGGTACGCCCGCGAACTCGCGTTACAATCGCTCTTCGCAATCGAAGTCGGCCATCACGACGCCGAGGCCGTACTCGGCGAGCTCGAGGAGCGCACCGCGACCTCCGAGGATCGCCGCTTCATCAAGGAGCTCGTCCTCGGGACGCTCGCCTACGCACACGAAGCCGACGAGCGGATCGCGCCGCTGCTGCAAGGCTGGACGCTCGAGCGGTTGCCGACGGTCGACCGCATCGTGCTGCGGATGGCGCTCTTCGAGATGCTGCACGATCCCGAGACGCCGCGTCCCGTCGTGTTGAACGAAGCCGTCGAGCTCGCGAAGAAGTTCTCGACCGAGGATTCCGGGCGCTTCGTCAACGGCGTCCTCGCGAGCGCCGTCGCGGCCGCATGAGGCCCGGGGTTCGCAGCCGCTGCGTCGAAGGGCGCGGCCTATGTCCTCGGATGGGCTGATCGGCCGGAGACGCCGGCGGCGGCGAGTCTCGCTCTTCGGGAAGATCGTCGCGACGCTCTTCATCACGGGTTTTCTCGCGGTGCTCGTCGTCGCCGGCGTCGTCGCGGGCGTCGTCGCGTCGTATTCGAAGAACCTGCCGGATATCCGCAAGATGGCGGATTTCCAGCCCTCGCGCTCGACGCGCGTCTATGCGCGCAATGGCGTCTTGCTCGCGAATCTCTACCGCGAGAACCGGACGTGGGTCCCGATCGCGCGTATTCCGCAGCTCGTGCGCAACGCGTTCGTCGCGACGGAAGACCGGAATTTCTACCAGCACCACGGCGTCGATTTCGGCGGTATCGCCCGCGCGGCGCTAGCCGATTATCATCACGAGCACCTCCAAGGCGCCTCGACGATCACGCAGCAGCTCGCGCGCGCGCTCTTCCTCTCGAACGAGCGCTCGATCTCGCGCAAGATCCAAGAGGCGCTCCTCGCGATGCAGATCGAGCGCTCGTACACGAAGGACGAGATTCTCGAACGCTATCTGAACTTGATCTATTTCGGCTCGGGCGCGTACGGCGTCGAAGCCGCCGCGCACACGTACTTCGGGACGGACGTCGGCCGTCTGAGCATCCCGCAGGCCGCGATCCTCGCGGGCCTGCCGGCCGCACCGAGCGATTACTCGCCATACGTGAGTCTCGCGCGCGCGAAGGATCGCCAGTTCCACGTGTTAGAGCGCATGGCCGCGCGTCACTTCATCACGAGCTCGCAAGCGCGCCTCGCCGAGAGCGCGCCGCTCCATCTGATCGGCGAACGGCGTACGGGATTGACATCGTATGGCTACCCGTACTTCACGACGTACGCGATCGATCAGATCGCAAAGCAGTTCGGTACGCAGGCGACCTACGAGGGCGGTCTGGACGTCTATACGACGCTCGATACGCGCATGCAAAAACTTGCCGAAGAGGCCGTGAACTGGGGTGTCGGCCGATCGGTAGCGGAGGGGATCGGCGCGCATCAGGCGGCGCTCGTCGCGATCCGGCCCTCGAGCGGCGAGATCCTCGCGATGGTCGGCGGGGCGGGCGGCTTCTCGCTCAGGAACCAGTTCAATCGCGCGTGGCAGGCGCTGCGCCAGCCGGGATCGTCGTTCAAGCCGTACGTCTACACGACGGCCGTCGACAACGGCTACCCCTCGACGATGCTCGTCGACGATTCGCCGGTCTCGTATCCGATGGGCGACGGCACGCGCTGGGCTCCGCAAGATGACGATTTCCGGTTCCTCGGACCCGTCACGCTGCGCTACGCGCTCGCCCAATCGCGCAACGTCGTCGCGGTGAAACTCGCCGAGCAGCTGGGCATCGACCGGGTCGCCGAGTACGCCCACCGCATGGGCGTCACGGCGACGCTCGAGCCGAATCTCTCGATGGCGCTCGGCTCGAGCGTCGTCTCGCCGCTCGATCAAGCCGCCGGCTATGCGACGCTCGCGAACCAGGGCATCCACATCGCGCCCTCAGCCGTGCGGATGGTCCGAGACTCCCTCGGCGGCATCGTCTACGACAACCGGTTCCCGCAGGAGACCGAGGTCGTCGGGGCCGGCACGGCCTACATCATGACGTCGATGATGGAGAGCGTCATCAACGAGGGCACGGGCTACCCGAACGCGCAGATCGGCCGCCCCGCGGCCGGGAAGACCGGCACGACTTCGAACTTCCGCGACGCGTGGTTCGTCGGCTTCACGCCGGATCTGGTCGTCGCGGTCTGGCTCGGGAACGACGACTACACGCGGATGAACGAGTCGTACGGCGGCAACATTCCCGCGCGCACGTGGGCGCGCTTCATGAAAGCGGCGCTCGCGGGCACGCCGAAACGCGAATTTGTCTATCCGGCGAGCGAGCTGCGGAAACTCGCGCTCTGCGGCCAGCCGAAGAAGGTCGAGTACTATCTCGAAGGCACGCAGCCGGCCGGCGGCTGCGCGGCGCCGAGCTACGAACATCGTCGCGTCGCGGAGGCGGCTCCGAGCACGGCCGCGCCGGCTGAGCTCGACGCGAACCTCTACGCCGCGGCGGCGACCTCGGGCGCGGACGACTACCGCGTGCCGGTCGCATCGTACGGCGGCGACGTCGCGGAACGCGCTCCGGCCGCGCGGACGGTACCGCTCGTCCGTAGCGTCGTCGCGCGAACCGCGACCCCGGCCGCCGTCGTGAAGGCGCGGCGTGCGCCCGCATCGCACGCGCCGCCGTCTCGCGCGATCGTCGACGCGCCGGTCGGGACGCCCGAGCCCGAGGTCGGCACGCCCGCGCAAGCGGCCGGCACGCCCGCACCGGCGCTCTTGCCGGAGTCGGCCGATCCGGCGTTCGGCGACGCCGCGCCGGACGCCGCCGCGGACGCCGCCACGCCGCGACCGTGAGTCTCTGGCGCGGCCCCGTCCCGTCGCCGCCCGTCTCGGCGCCGCTGCCGGGAGCCGAGCCCTCGCAGGTCGTCGGCGTGCGCCGCGTCGTCGAATACATTGACAAACTCTTGCGACGGAACGTGAACCTGCAAGGCGTCATCGTGCGCGGCGAGGTCGTCAAGCCCGACCGGCACGGCAGCGGAGCCGTCTACTTCGAACTGAAAGAGGACGACTTCGTCTTGAAGTGCGTCGTCTGGAAGCAAGAAGCGGCGCGACTGCCGGCCTTCGAGCACGGCGACCGCGTGATCGCGTCGGGCAACGTCGTCGCCTACACGAAGCGCAGCCTCTACCAGCTCGTCGTCGACACCGTGCGGATCGACGGCGTCGGAAGCGTGCACGCGCGCTTCCAGCGACTGAAGACGAAGCTGGAGGCCGAGGGCGTCTTCGCACTCGAACGCAAGCGGCAACTGCCGCGCTATCCGTTCCGGATCGCGATCGTCTCGTCGCGGCGCGCTCGCGGCGGCGAGGATTTTCTCGAGCTGCTGCGCCAGCGCGCGCCGCACGTGCGGAGCGTCTGGTGCGAGACGGCGGTGCAAGGGCCCGGCGCCGCAATCGAGATCGCCGCGGCCCTCGACCGGGCATCGGCGCTGGACGTCGACGCCGTCGTCGTCACGCGCGGCGGCGGCTCGTTCGAAGACCTGTTCTGTTTCAGCGCCGAGGCCGTCGTCCGGGCGATCGCGCGGTCGCGCCATCCCGTCATCTCCGCCGTGGGCCACACGGTCGACCAGCAGCTCGCGGACTTCGTCGCCGACGTCCACGCCGAGACCCCGAGCGCCGCAGCGGCGCTCGCGAGTCCGTCGATGGCGACGCTGCTGCTCGATCTCCGTGCGGGAGCGGACCGTCTGGAACGCGAGGTGCGCGAGCGGCTCGAGCGGGAACGGCGACTGCTCGAAGCGCTCGAACGGCGCGCGGTCTTCACGCTGCCGCAGCGCCTCTTCGCGCGACCGCGCGAGCGCGTCGAGCGAACCGTCAAGGAAGTCGACGACGCCCTGCGCGCGCGTTTCGATCGCTTGCGTCGCCGAATCGGGGTCGCGGAGCGCCGGCTCGACGCGAACAGCCCCGCGATGCGCCTCGCGGCGCGTGGCGAGCGGCTCGTCGTCGCCCGCTATCGCCTCGAGGCGACGGCCGCGCGCATCGTCGAGCGGCGCCGCGCGCGGGTCGCGCCGACGGTCGTACGTCTCGCGCCCGCGCTCGACCGGATGCTGCGGCGGCGGAGCGAGCGCGTGCGCTTCGAGCACGCGCGGCTCGACGACCGGAACCCGCTAGCGATTCTCGAGCGCGGCTATGCGATCGTGAAACAGGCGGGCGCGATCGTGCGCGACCCGCGGGCGCTCGCGCCCGGCAGCGCGATCGTCGCCGTGCTCGCGCGCGGCGAGCTGCACGCATGCGTCGCTGCCGGGCCGGAGGGCGGCGCCGGCGGCGCGAAAGACGCAAAGCATGGCGACGACTGAATCGGGAGAGTTCGAGAAGGCGCTCGCGCGCTTGGAGACGATCGTCGCGAAGCTCGACGGCGAAGAGATCGATCTGGACGCCTCGGTCGCACTCTTCCAAGAAGGCAAGACGCTCGCGCGGCGCTGCGAGGCGTTGCTGAAGGCGGCGCAGGAGGCCGTCGAACGGGCCGCCGTCGACGGCGACGCCGAGTCCGAGCTACGCCCCGCGCCGACGTCGCGCCCGAAGACGACGGCCTCGGGGCTCTTCGACGACGCCGTCGATGACGAAGTGCCGTTCTGAAGTCTCTCCACTTAACCCCTAATAATTGCCAGTTAAGTGGAAATGGGGACTTAAGTGGTAATCGAGACGCCGCCTTACGGGGCCGCGTTTTTCGTTCCTCGACGACTCCAAAATAGTAACAGTTCATAGCTATCGAAAATTAAGTAAATGCATCCGTTTTATAACCTGTCTTGCGCGCGCGCAAGAAAAACCCCGAGGCAAAAGGCTGCGAAGAAGGCCCCTCTCGCCCTCAGTGCCCGTGAAGGCCAGTCGCACTCGGACAGACTCGAGAGACCCGGTGGTCTTCGGGAGGGGGTGAATTCTTGAACTCCGACACAAGTCGAGTCGTTCCGGCCTCTCGTGTCGACCTCCGCGACCCGGACCGGCCGCGCCAAGGTGTGGGCACATGTGCGCAGGAATATACGATCGTGCAACTACCGAAATCTACCAGCTTTGGACGTCGTCGCGATATTGCGGGGCGCGTCATCAGCGGCGTAGCGTCGGTCGAAGCACCAGCTAGTTCAAGACGCTGATGGCGTGGATTCCGCCCGAAGTCCGGCAGGCGCTCCTCGAACTCAACAAGCTGGAGGAGAACCAGTTCGACGAGCTCGTCGAGGCAGTCTCCAAGCGGCCGGTCACGATGTACCCGAACGAGAAGTCGTGGTGGCCGCGTCACGTCGACGGCATCGCGGACGACGTACTGGCACAGGTCCTGGAGGCTGCACTAGCCCTACGCTGGCTTGCTTCCGAACACGACCACGAGCGCGCTGCTGACACGCTGTTCGAGATCATCTCCTCCACGGCAAAGCACGGTAACCTCGCCGAAGAAGACACCGCGAAGCTTCGGAGGCGTGCCGAAAGACTCGTGTCCGTGCCGTCGCTCGTCATGTCGTCGCGCGCGTTCGTCCTGTCAATGTCGAATCCCAACTGTCTTGTCAGGAGCCGCGTTTTCACAGATGTCCGTCCGGTCTTTCTCAATTCTTCCAGCGTGGAACTCTCCGGAGCGGTCGTTTTGCACAAGATGCACCTTTCGTTTGTCGGCCCGGAGGACGACGTCTACGTGACGATGGACAGCCGCGACGTGCGGAAACTCATCGAACAACTCCAACGAGCCCAGCTCAAGGGTACGGCACTCGCGGAAACTCTGAGCCGGGCAGCAGTGAGCACGTTCCCTGCAAGCGCCATAGGTGAGGAAAAATGAACGAAGCGCAATTATACGGACGAATTGGCGGTTCTCAAGCCGAATGGTTTCCTCCAACAAGTGCCGAGGCCAGGGAGATGCAGTTCTGGCAGAAATACCGCAGACACAACGGACCTGCGTTCGCGCTTCCGCGCGTAAAGGACGCTGCAGAAGATGCCCCGGAGCAGTCGGTAGGCGAAACCTTTAAACAGCTTCGCGACGCGTGGAAAGCCAGCACGCGGTTCATCTCGTCCATCAGCAAGACAGTGAGCGACCCGAACTACCTCAAAATCATCGGACTCGGACCCGCCGTCCTCCCGAGCATCATCGAAGAGCTGCGAAGGGAGCCTGACCTGTGGTTCGTCGCGCTCGAAGCAATCACGCGCGAGAATCCAGTGCAACCGGAACACGCCGGCGACGTAGCAGCGATGGCAGAGGACTGGCTCCAGTGGGAGGTCCGGCGGCATAGCGCGCTCGTCTGTGCCTAGTTTCCCGGAGTTTCCGTTACTCGATGACGCGAACTCAATTAGAACCAGCGAAGCGACCACACAGTACAACTGCATCGCATGGGCTGCTGGGGACAATACGAGGAAGTGGTGGCCCCACCGCCTCGGCTACTGGCCTCCCGAAGCGCTGATGGTCGAGACGATCGCTGCTTTCAACGCAGCGTTCGCGTCGCTCGGATACGCGCCGTGCGCGAATGGAGACCGCGAGCGCGGCTGGCAGAAGGTCGCCTTGTACACGGATGCCGAGGGAACGCCGACGCACATGGCGCGGCAGCTCGAAGACGGCACCTGGACGAGTAAGCTTGGAAACGACATCGACATCACGCATACGACAGTCGATGCTCTTCACGGGGACGCGTATGGGACGTGCGTCGGCTACTTGCGGCGGCGACACCCCTAAGCGTCGGCACCAATCTCGGGATTCAAGCACTATCAAACGCCCGGTCGAACCGACGATCCAGATGAACCGCGAGTCGGTCTTTAAAGGCCTCGCCACCCCTCACTCGGCCCCGTACACGTCCGCCAAAGCCTGGCAGAGAACGAGCACGAACTCTCGTGGAGCGATGCCCCCACCCTTGCTAGGGGGGCGGAACTCATAGTAAACTAAGATTAAGCCAGAAAGCATCTCGGAACATACCATCAAACGAAAAAACTTAAGTGTAAATGACCGGCGGAGTAACGGCAAAGTTGAAGTAAGATAGTTACATTGAGCCAACGCCCTTCTGCGGTTTTGAAGGGCAAGAATCCATCAAGTTGAGCTGAGGCTGGGCGCTATCTCGGCTTTGGCGTCAACCGACGATCCATCGTCGGGTTTTCGAATGTGGACAGGGCGGCGACAGGGTGGACGCCTGACGGAATAGGCTACGCTCTAACACGCGCTTGTTATGCCGACCGGAGTTCAGCTTGTCACGGGACGCGTTGCTGCGGCTTTGAATGATCGCGGCGATGTCTAGTGGATGCCATCACTTCAGTTGATCGAGATCGGCAATCGTTGACGGACGTATTCGCGGGTCTCGTCGTCGAGGATGCAAAGTGCGCTTCCTTTCATCCCGCGAGTCATCAGCACGCGATAGACGTTCTTCACGACGTCGGTAAATCTCGCGGCACCTTTTGATTTGACCGCAGTATCACGCGACGCCGAAGGCTGACCCAACCACATTCCGTCACGGATGACGAGATCCGGACCCATGATGACGCCTGCATAGTCGAACTCGAAGCCCTGCGCCGTATAAACGCACCCGATTTGCCCAACGCCTGCGGGATCGGTTGCCCAATACATCGCGGGCGGCACGCCGGCCGCGAGTCGTTTCGCATCGGGCTTGGCGTTCCAAGGCCGTGCGAAGTCGCCGATCCGGACGTCATCGACCAGGATGCCCTTTTCGTCCGGCATCGACCACGGCCAGCAAAAGCCCGCCATCATGCGAGCGCTGAATCCGTCCGCAGTACGTGAGGCTATCCAGGTGGCCAACTCTTCGGGACCAGCAACGAGCGACACACCATACGCGCGGGGATCGATCGTCCTTACACCGGTTTTGCGAATTTCGAGCAGCTGATCGACCCAATCGACGTACTCATCGGATCCGGCACAGCGAAACTGAGTGCGGAGATCGATCGATTCGTAACGCGCCTGCCGCCTCGTGGCCGCTTCGTGAATGAGCCCCGTACTCCCGATCTCGTCCGGGCGCACCGTCTGGTGATCGTCGATGAAGAAGACCGAGACGCGAGCCGCATCCAGCAGTTCGTCGACTTGCGAGCGGTCTGAGCGCGCCGCAGCCTTGGTGAAGCGCGTATTGCTACTCGGACGGATCCGGTGGGCCTCATCGGCGAGTAATACATCGATGCCGTCTGTTTCGGTCTGTCCGTAACTGTTGAAATAGCGGATTTGCGCTTTGCTGCGCGAGCCGAGAATCTTCCAAAGGTTTTGCGTGAAGGCTTTGCTCCCCGTTGCGTGTTGCACGTTGACATTCATCTTCGAGAGAATACCGAGTAAGTTGAGCGCGATGACAGATTTTCCGGTTCCGGGACCGCCCTTGACGACGATCACGGATTTCGCGCTCTTACCTTTTTGCGCGCGTCGAACGGCGGCGAGGACGGCATCATACGCCATGATCTGATCGTCGATCAGACGATACCGCGGTTCGCCTTTCACCATCGCCGCCGTCTGCTCCAACAATTTGCGTGACGGTGCGTGCGTTCCGCGAAGTGCACGCTCCATGATCTCGACGCCTTTACCCGCACCGACACGATCGGAGAAGAAGCCCGTGAGCGCGTCCGCGTCGTTATTGAGGAAGAGGGGAACGTCGACGAGGAGAGCCGCGAATTTCGAGTCGGTGAGCGCCCCAGCGAGCCCGGGATGCATGTTATGGAGCCACGCGCACGGCGAAATCGAGACGGCATCCGGACCCGGGTGGAATGCAGTATGCATGTCCTCAAGGTACTGCGAATACGATTGCGCCTGGACGCAGGGGTGCAGCATCCGACGCTCGGCGCCTCCGACGAACGTCTCGACGCAGCGATCCCAGTCGCTTGGCTGCGCCTCCGACCACTGCTTGAGTTCGACGAGCACGGCGCCTTTGGTACCGGTTGGCGACTGCCCGAAGACAAAAGCGTCGAGCCGAGCGGAACTCTGAGGTAATTGCATCTCGAGGACCACCCCGTGATCGCGCACGTCCGAGTAGCGCAACTGTGCCGCGAAGGCCATCAGCGAGTTCTTCCAGGAGTTGAACTCCGAGACGGAAGCGCGGAACCGGTAGTAGTTATAGAACGCATCACCAAGACGTTCGGCGATCTGTTTCTGCACGCTGTCGGCGAGGAAGTCTTCGCTGGGACCGGCATAGAGTTGCACGAACTTGTCTTCGAAATGACCGGCAGAAATCTTGGCTGCTACGGTTGGAAGATGGTCTTGGCGTGCCAGTCCAAAGCTTCGCGGTTTGGTACGGAGTCGCTGCGCTCGGGCTGGCCGGACGACGTCGCGCCGGGGCGGTCAGGACGGAAAATACGCCGCGCTGTCCAGATCGTCGAGCAGTGCGGGTTCGGTCGGGTGCCACGCGAGCGTCTGTCGCGTTTTTGCGCTCGATGCAAGGGCATCGATCTGCGCGAACCGGGCGAACGCGCCGAAGTGGGCGTCGACGGCGGCACCCGATATGCTGCGGACCGGAAGGTTCAAACGACGGCCGATGATGCCCGCGATCTCGCGGTACGGGACGCCTTCGTCCGCGATCGCGTGATACACGGCGTGTTCGGCCGCGCGTTCGAGGGCGAGCCGGTAGAGTCGCGCCGCATCGCGGCGGTGGACGCCGGACCACCGATTTGCCCCCTCGCCGATATACGCGGATGCGCCGTGCTCGCGGGCGAGCGCGATGACGCGCGGGACGAAGCCGTGGTGCTCGCCGTCGCCGTGAACGGACGGGGCGAGCCGGATCACGGAGACGCGGACGCCGCGCGCGGCCGCGGCGGCGGCCGCCGACTCCGGGTCGCGCGGGAACGGCTCTGCGCTAGGATCGCGGCGATCGTCCTCCGTCACCATGCGCCCCGGTGCGAGGAGCGCGACGCCGGAGGTGACGATGAACGGCCGACCCGTCCCGGCGAGTGCGGAGCCGAGCGCGTCGATCGCGCTCCGCTCGGCCGCGCCGCTCTCCGCGAAGCGCGAGAAATCGTGGTTGAAGGCGGTGTGGATGACGGCCTCCGCGTCCGCGGCACCCGCGCGCAGACTTTCGAGATCTTCGAGGCTTCCGCGACGTACGCCGATCCCGGTCGCCGTGAGGGCCGCCGCGGCCTCATCGGATCGCGCGAGACCTTCGACCGTATGGCCGGCGCCCCGAAGTTCCTCGATGACGGCCGACCCGACCCAGCCCGTTGCGCCCGTGACGAAAATACGCATGATTCAGACGTTCCTTCTGATGACAGTTGCTGACATCCACCATACCACGAACTTCATTCGCTGTCATCAGCTAGAATGGGACGATGGGCCGGTGGAATCCCGATGCACGCGGCCGCCTCGAGCAGGCGGCGTACGAACTCGTGCGCGATCGGGGGTATGACGAGACGACCGTTGCCGACATCGCGAGGCGCGCCGGGTTGACCGAGCGGACGTTCTTCCGGCATTTCGCCGACAAGCGTGAGGTGCTCTTCGGTGGCGCCGTCGTGTTGCAGGCCGAGGTCGTGCGGACTCTCGACGGCCTGCCGGCGGCGATCTCCACGATCGAGGCCGTGCGGATCGCCGTCGAAGCGGCGTCGAGGCTCATGCACGGACGGCGAGACCTCGCACGAGAGCGCCGGCAGGTCGTCGCCGCGCACGCCGACCTGCGGGAGCGCGAACTCGTCAAACGGGCGACCCTCACCGCGGCGCTCGCAGAGGCCTTGCGGCGGCGCGGAGTCGCGGAACCGGCCGCGAGCCTCGCCGCCGACTTCGGGATGGCCGTGTTCTACATCGGATTCGACCATTGGCTCGACGATCCGGCGGGCCGAGAGTTCGTCGAGGTCGTTCACGAGGGATTCGATCAGCTCAAAGCCCTCTCGCTCGGGGCGTGATCGCCGCTCCGCGTTCTAGCCTTTTGCTGCTAGAGACCGAACGCATCCGGGTGCCTAGCGAAACTTCGCCCTTGCCGTTTCGGTCGTGCGTCGTGATTTCATGACGGATGCACTACGATAGGATGGCGCGCACGACGCGCCGGCTCGATGACGTCGTCGCAGAGCGGGCGAACCTCACGCGTTCGCAGGCGCGCTCGCTGATTCTCGCGGGACGCGTCCGCGTCGACGGACGTCCCGCGACGAAGGCCGGCACATCGGTCGCGGCGGCTGCGGCCGTCGAAATCGAACGCCCGGCGGCCTTCGTCTCGCGCGGCGGCGAGAAGCTCGATGCGGCGCTCGGCGACTTCGGCCTCGACGTCGCGCGGCTCCGCGCACTCGACGTCGGGGCGTCGACCGGCGGCTTCACGGACTGCCTGCTCAAGCGCGGCGCCGAGAGCGTCGTCGCGCTCGACGTCGGGTACGGCCAACTCGCCCACGCGCTGCGCATCGATCCGCGCGTGACGGTCGTCGAGCGCACGAACTTTCGTCTGCTCGCGGACGGCGCGCTCGGCCCTCCGTTCGACCTCGTGACGATCGACGCGTCGTTCATCTCCGTCGTGACGATCCTCGGCCGCGCGCGCGCCTTTCTCGCACCCGACGGTCGGATCGTCGCGCTCGTGAAGCCGCAGTTCGAAGCGGGCCGCGACCGCATCGGCGGCGGCGGGGTCGTGCGCGATCCCGAAGTTCACCGTGCGATCCTCGCCGAGGTCCGCGCGAAACTGGCACCGCTCGCGCTCGTTCCGACGCACGTCGTCCGCTCGGCGCTCGTCGGTCCCGCGGGCAACGCCGAGTTCTTCGCGCTCGTCCGTCACGCAGTGTCCGCGGGCTCGCTCGCGCCGTTCGACGACGAGGCGATCGCGACGGCGCTGCGGGGCGGCGGGCGCGACCTCGCCGGCGACGAACCGGGCCTTCCGGCAGGCCCGGATGCACCGGGTGCCGCGCAGAGGTCTACGTGATCGACGGAATCGTCCGACCGCTCCTTGGTACGATCGCGCTGTACGTCGATCTCGCGCGCGATCACGCGCGTGCCGCTGCGGCCACGGCGGCTGCTGCGCTACGCGATGCGGGGTACGCGATCGCGCTGACGCCGGAGCAGGACGTCGTGCTGGGTCTGGCCTCGCAGGGCTCGCGCATCGAAGAGGCGTTGCTGCTCGTCACGATCGGCGGCGACGGTACGCTGCTCCGCGCGACCCAGCTCGCGGCGCCGCACGGCATTCCGCTCTTCGGCATCAACACGGGACGTCTCGGATTCCTCACCGAGATGGACGGCGACGCGCCCGATCTCGCGTCGCTGCCCTCGCTGATCGCACGCGGTTTCTCGATCGACGAGCGACTGGCGATCGAAGCCGAGGTCCATGGCAAACGCTACGTCGCTCTCAACGAGATCGTCGTGCGCCGTCAGGGCACGGCGCGCATGACGCCGTTCGGGCTCATCATCGACGGCAAGGCCGCCGCGCACGTTCCGGCCGATGGCATCGCGGTCGCGACGCCGACCGGATCGACGGCCTATTTCTTGTCAGCAGGCGGTCCGATCCTCGATCCGACCCTCGCCGCCTTCGGCATCGTCGCACTCCTGCCGCACACGCTCTTCTCGCGGCCCGTGATCGTCCCCGACACCGCCGTCATCGAGATCGTCAGCGACACCGAGACGGCCGAACTCGAAGTCTACGCGGACGGTCACGTCGTCGAGCACTTGAGTCCGGGCGAGCGTTTCTCGATGCGGAGATATCCCCGGCCGATCGCATTCGCGCGTCGCGAACCGTTCGATTTCTTCTCGGTTCTCGAAGCGAAACTCCGCTGGAACGCGCCGATCAAAGACCGGGAACGCTAGTGCGGCTGGAGCGTCTGGAGATCGAGTCCTACGCGCTGATCGATCGCGCGACGATCGACTTCGCTCCGGGCTTCACCGTCGTCACGGGCGAGACGGGCTCCGGCAAAACGATGCTCCTCGGAGCGCTCGATTTCGCGCTCGGCGGACGCTCGTCGGCCGACGTCGTTCGCACGGGTTCGCCGCGCGCGCGCGTCTCGCTTGCGATCGATCCGGACGACGAGCTTCGCCGCTCGCTCGAGGAGTCGGGCTTCGGCATCGAGCCCGACGAGGGCGCCGTCATCGTACGGGAGATGACGGCCGCCGGGAAGTCGAGCGCGCGACTGAACGGCCGCTTCGCGACGAGTGCGCAGGTGCGCGAGATCGGCGAACGGCTCGTCGTGCTCGTCGGTCAACACGAACAGCAGCATCTGCTGCAGCCGGTCTATCAGCTCGACGCGCTCGACCGGTTCGCCGGGTGTGAGCGCGTCGCAAGCGAGGTTGCGCGGGCCTTCGCGCGCGTCGCGACCGTCACGCGGGAACTGGAAGAAGAACGGACGGACGTCGGCCGTGCGGAGGCCGAGAGCGCCTTCGCGCGGTTCGCGCTCGACGAGATCGACGCGCTCGCCGCCCGGCCCGGAGAAGACGACGACCTGCGTGCCCGGCGCGAGTTTCTCGCGAACATCGAGCGCATCGCGAACGGCCTGACGGCGGCGCGCGAAGCGCTCGCCGGCGACGAGGGCGGCGCGCTCGAAGCGCTCGGCACGGCGAGCGCGGCCGTCTCGGGTATCGAACGTGCCGCGGGACTCGGAGCGCTCGCGGAGCGTCTGCGCGCGCTCCAGAGCGAGGCCTCCGAGGCGCTCGCCACGGTCGCCCGCGCGCTCGAGGAGACGGAGCCGGAGCCGGGCGAACTCGAGACGACGCTCGAGCGCCTGGATGCGCTCGAGCGGCTCAAGCGCAAATACGGCGGCTCGCTCGAAGCGGTCGCGGCCTCGCGCGAACGATTTCTCACGCGGCTCGATCGTGACGCGACGCGCGAGGAACGGCTCGCCGGACTCGAGGCGGACCGCACGCGGCTGCAAGCGGCGCTCGAGGCTTCGGCTGCGGAGCTCGGTGCGCTCCGCTCCGCGGCGGCGCGCGACCTCCAGCGGCGGATCGGGCAAGAACTTGCCGAGCTCGCGATGCCGGTCGCGCGCTTCGACTGCGGCCTGCGTCCGCTCGGTGCGATCGGTCCGCGCGGCGCCGAACGTGTCGACTTCGAGCTCTCGCCCAATCCCGGCGAGCGCCCGCGTCCGCTCGGCCGGGCGGCCTCCGGCGGCGAGCTCTCGCGCGTGCTCCTCGCGCTCGTCGCGGCGCTCGCGGAGCGGCGGCCGTCCGCGCTCGTCTTCGACGAGATCGACGCCGGGATCGGCGGCGCCACGGCTCGCGCGGTCGGCGCGCGGCTCGGCGCCCTCGCGGGGAACGGCCAGGTCGTCTGCGTGACGCATCTCGCGCAGATCGCGTCGTGGGGCGACGCGCATTACGCGCTGCGCAAGCACGAGAGCGGCGAGGCGACGTCGATCTCGCTCGAACGGCTCGGCGAAGACGAGGGCGCGCTCGAAGAACTCGCGCGGATGCTCTCCGGCAGCGTCGCGGAGGTCGCCCTCGACCACGCGCGCGCGTTGCTCGGCGACGTGCGCCGCGAGCGCCACGGAAGGATCAGCGCATGACAACGACCGATCACACGAAGCCCCTGCTGCTCGTCGCCGTCTCGCCCGGCCGCAGCGCCCTCGCACGCGACGCGTTCGAGACGAGCAAGGCGCTCGCATCCGACTACCGGCTCGCGTTCCTCGTGCCGAAGGATGTCGAGAAGATCTTCGCCTCGCTCGGGCCGGTCGTGCGCTGGCGTCCGCAGCAGATCGTCGGCATGACGCTCGCGATCCGGACGCTCCGGCGAGCGGTGCAGCGCTTTCGTCCCGATCTCGTGCACGCGCACGGCTACGGCGCGGCCGCCGTCACGACGGGCACGTTTCCGCTCCGGCTCGCGCGGCGGACGATCGTGAGCCTGCACGACCAGATCAGCGAACGCGAGCTCGCGACGCGCTACGTCGACAATGCCTTCAAGCGGAACGTCCGGCGTGCCGGCGCGTTCACGTGCAGCTATCCGACGCTCGCCCGCGCCTTCGAACGGCGGATCGCGCTCGAGCCCGACTCGATTCTGGCCATTCCCCATCATACGCCGCTCGGCGCGGGGGGGGCGGAGCTCGCGCGGGCTCCCGGACGGCCCGGCCCGATCGTCGGTTGGAACGGGCCGCTGCGAGCCGACCGCGCGTGGGAGTCGGCGATCGACACGATCGTCGAGCTCTTGCGCGATCTGCCGTCGGCGAAGCTCGACATCGCCGGTACCGGGGGTGCTCGCACGCTCGTCGAGGCCTACGCGCGCGAGCGACGCGTCGCGCACGTCGTCTCGCTGCTCGGCGACGTCTCCTCCGCGACCTTCCTCGGCGGGATCGACGCGTTCATCGGACCGCGGACGATCGACGCGCAGCCGCACGCGCTGCTCGAGGCGCTCTGCGTCGGCGTGCCGGTCGTCGCCGCGAACGAAGGCGCGATCGCCGATGCCCTCCGGCCGCTGCCGACCGGGTGGCTCGTCGAGCCCGGCGCTGCGGCACTCGCGGACGGCGTGCGCGCGCTCTGGGATCGCGTCGACGCGGTCTGGAGCGAGGCGGCTGCCCAGCGGCCGCAGGCGCTCGCGACGTATGGCAGCGAGGCCGTCGTCGCGCGCTGGCGAGCGCTCTACGCGGCGACGATCGCAAACGCTACGGCAGCTGGTGAATCTTGAGCACGTTCGTCCCGCCTTCGCCGACCGGGATGCCGGAGGTGATCGCGATCGTGTCGCCGCTCTTCGCGAGATTTTCGCGCAGCATCCGGGCCTCGACGATGTCGATCAGCGAATCGAAGTAGCGATACGGCTCGACGACGAGCGTCTCGACCCCCCAGACGACGCTCATGCGCCGGGCCACGTGTTCGAGCGGCGTCATCGCGACGATCCGGGCGCGCGGCCGGAAGGAGGAAATATAGCGAGCGGTGTTCCCGGTCGTCGTTCCCGTTACGATGAAGTCGAGTTCGAGTTCCTCCGTCGCGCGCGCGGCGGCCTCGGCGATCGTCGTCTCGCTCGTGCGCGTCGCCTCGGCGACGCGCCGCGCCCACAGGACGTCGTGCGGATACTCGCGTTCGACCTCCATCGCGATCGTCGCCATCATGCGGACGGTTTCTAGTGGATATTTGCCACGGGCCGTCTCGCCCGAGAGCATGACGGCGTCCGTGCCGTCGATGATGGCATTCGCGACGTCGGTCGCCTCCGCGCGAGTCGGCCGCGGATTCTCCGTCATGGACTCGAGCATCTGCGTCGCCGTGATGACCGGTTTCGAGCGGCGATTGGCCCGCGCGATCAAGTCTTTCTGCGCGAGCGGCACGCGTTCGAGCGGAATCTCGATGCCGAGATCGCCGCGCGCGACCATGATGCCGTCCGCGACCGCGAGGATCTCGTCGATCTGATCGAGAGCTTCGTGCTTCTCGATCTTGGCGATCACGGGGGTCGTCTTGCCGCGCTCGCGGATGAAGGCCTTGACGCCGGAGACGTCCGCCGCCGAGCGGACGAACGACACGGCGACGAGGTCGACGTCGTGTTCGAGGCCGAAGGCCAGATGCTCGTAATCGCGCGGCGTCACGGCTTCGAGTCCGAGCGAGCCGCCTGGGTAATTGATGCCCTGCGAGCCGCGCAGATCGCCACCGACCTCGACGATCGTATCGATGCGATCGGGTGTCTTCGCAACGATGCGAAGCGCGATCGCGCCGTCGGCGAGATAGAGACGTTCGCCGACCATGACGTCGCCGGCGAGCCCGGCGTAATTGGCAGAGATCAGTGACGCCGTGCCGGGCGTCGGATGCGTCGTGATCGAGAGCGGCGCTCCACTCAAGAGGGCGACGGATGCGAGAGGCTCCGCGAGCGGACCCGTGCGCACCTTCGGTCCCGGCAGGTCTTGCAGGATCGCGAGGGGCCGTTTGAGTTCGCGCGCGATCGTGCGAATATCGGCGATGACGGCCGCGTGTTCGTCGTGCGACCCGTGTGAGAAATTGAGACGCGCGACGTTCAGGCCCGCGAGAACGAGCGAGCGCAGCGTCGCGGGATCGCGCGACGCAGGACCGATCGTCGCGACGATCTTCGTACGCTTGCGCGCGAACTCGAACATGCGCGACCCATCGGCTGGAAGAGCGGAGGCTTCCTGCGCGAAGCTACGTTGCGATGCGCGAAATCCCACCTCGCGAACCGCGCGGATCGCGTCGACGTTTCGCGCTCTCCTATCTGCTCTCGATCGTGCTGCACGTCGCGCTCGTGCTCTTCTTCGGAATCGCGCTGCTCACGGTCGTGCCGGTCGATCCGGGCAGTCGCGCGCCCGAGAGCGTGACGGTCGAGTCGCGCGTCGCGACGGTATCGACGCAGGCGCCGGCCGCGGTACCCTCACCGCCGCCGACGTCGCCGCCATCGAGCGCGGCGGCATCGCCGGTCTCCGCGCTGCCGCCGTCCGCCGCGCCGGTTCCGGTGCCGACGTCGACGGCCGCTCCGACCGCCGCTGCGACCGCCGCTGCGACCGCCGCTGCGACCGCCGCTGCGACGCTCGCTCCGACGGCCCGTGCGACGGTCGTTCCGACGGCAGCGCCGAGGCCGCCGGACGTGGACGCGCCGACCACGGCCGCGAGCGTCAGTCCGGGTGTGGCAAAGCACGAACTTTCGAGAGATGACAAAAATTCCGCGCATTCCGTCGTCGCCCGAGTCACGCTCCCACCGGTTCCGACACGGCCGGTGAACGAAGCGCCGCTGACGATCACGCACCGGCCGACTCCCGCACCGGCGGCCTCGGCGATATCGCAAGCGACCACGCCGCCGACCGCCGTGCCGACGCAGCCTCCGACGGCCGCGCCGACGCACGTGCCGACCGTCGCGCCGACGCACGTGCCGACCGTCGCGCCGACGCAGCACCCGACGGTCGCGCCGACCGAAGCGCCCACCGCCGCGCCGACGCAAGCCCCGACCGTCGCGCCGACGCTGCACCCGACGGCCGCGCCGACGCAAGCGCCGACCGTCGCACCGACTCAGCGCGCGACCGCCGCGCCGTCGCAGCGCGCGACCGCCGCGCCGACGCAGCGCCCGACCGCCGCGCCGACGCAGCGCCCGACGGCGGCACCGGCGGCGCCGGCGGCGACTGCAGCGCCCGCGACGGCCCGCCCGAGTCTTCGTCCGGCGACGCCGGCCCCTGCGACGGCGCTTCCGGCAACCCCGCGTGCGACCGCCTCGGCTTTCGCAACGGCCGCGCCGGCCGCGGCCGTGACGGCCGCCCCCTCCGCGCTCGCCGTCGCGCCGGCCGGCGCCCGCGCGCCCCATGCCTCGGCGAGCGTCGCCGCGAGCGGAGCCGGCGGCAGCGCAGGCTCGCGCCCCGGCACGGGCCAGGAGGGCTCGCCGCCCGCCGGAGGCTCGCCGGGCGCCGGCGGCGCGCCGGGCGGAGGCGCCGGCGGTGCGCGCGGAGCCGCTTCCGGTGCGGCAGCACCGCCCGGGGGTGGCGACCGCCTCTCGCATCTGAACGACCGGCTGAACGGAATGCTCGCCGGGGGCGGCCCCTCGCAGTACTCGGACAAGCACTACCAAGGGTCGCTCGACGATGCGGTCGCGGAGGCAAAAGCCGCCTACCTCCACCTCGCCGCGCCGCCCCCGGACGTCCTCGCGCGCGCGATCGCCGTGCTCTATCGCAAGCGGAGCCTGAGCGCGCCTGACAACGTCATGTACGTGCTGAATCGCCGTCGCATCTTCGGTTTCGAGATCTGTTCCGGCTGGCTCGTGACGCTGCATCCGCTCGGCGGCGGCCCTCCGCAGGGGTCCTATACCGTCGGCTCGTGCGCCGGCGAAGCCTTCGCGCCGGCCTCTCGCAGCGATCTGCCGCTGCCGCCGAGCATGCGCTCTCCGAGCCCCGCCGCCTCGCCCGTCCGCTGACGACGACGAAGCCGAGTCGTGAGACTCGGCTTCGCTGGTCGGGACCGCCTGCGGCGGGTTTAGATCTTGGCGGGACGGATGCCGATGCCGGCATACGGCTGGATGTGCGTCTGGTTCGAGGGACTGCCGCCCCGGGCGAACTCGCGATCGCCTTCGATTCCGAGGTCGAAGAAGATCGGACTCCGCGGCGGCGTGATCGTGAAGCCGCCTTCATAGCGGAGAATCCGTAAGTTCAGACCCTCGGAGGTCACGTTGCCGAGTCCGCGATAGCGGCCCGTGAGGTTCGGGAAGTAGTAGAGTCCGAAATAGACCGAGAGCGGGCCCTCGAAGTCCGGTAGCTTCTCCAGTCCGACGCCGACGCCGCTGACCTGCGGATAGCCGGCGTTGTTGTTCTTGAAGAGGTACGCGGCGGCGAGGTAGATGCGCGGATCGAGCAGCTTGATGCCGATACGACCGTCGATGTCGTAGTCGCGCACCGTGAAGGCCGGCACGAAACCGGCGCCGTTGTTGCCGATGCGACGCACGCAGCCCGGATCGCCGATCCCGGCGCTCGAGTTGCACGACACGGTCACGTTCGAATTCGACCGGTGATCGTAGGCCTGGTTCCGCGACTCGCCCTCGAGCATGACGGGCAGATTGCCGAGGTTGAATTCGGCGGCGCCGCGGATCTGGTAGGACGTCTTACCGGTCTGAAAACCCGAGCTGAATTCGTTGTAGACCCGCGGCTGGAGCAGGTAGTCGCCGACGACGAACACTTCGTGCCGGGCCGCGTAGCGCACGGGCGCGTCTTTCGGATTCGGGTTCGTCGTCGGCGCGTCGGTCGCGTCCGGCTGGGCGGGAGCGAGCGGCAGCGGCGAACCGATTGCCGTCGCCGGGCCCACGGTCTCGGGCGTGCCGTTCGGAGCCGGCGTCGGGACGGGCATGCCGGGCTGCGTCACGGGCGCCGAGGCCGCGGCTGGGACGGGCATCGCCGCAGCCGACGGTGCGGCCATCGCCGTGGCCGGCGCTGCCATCGCGGACGGCGCGGCCATTGCGGAAGGCGAGGCCATCGCGGACGGCGAGGCCAACGCGGGTGCCGCCGTCGCCGCGGGGCTGACCGTCGGCGGGGCGGCGGGAGCGTTCTTCTTGGCGAGAGCCGGCGCGTTCACGGCCGCGAGCGAACCCGCGGCAAGCGCGGTCAGGAGCAACAGACGGCGCATCAACGCGGGTCTCCCGTATACGGGAAGGAGGGAAGGATGTGTTTGGCTGCGGGCGTGACGTGGTCGCTCGTCAGGCAGGCGGTTTCGTGGTGGTCGTCCGGTGCGAGCCCGAGCTTCGGCACGAGGCTGCCGAAGATGGCGCCGAGCGAGAGATCGATGACGGGGCTGCGGAGATCGCGACCCCCGAACATCCGGTACGGATTGCCGAGGGCGCGTTTGATGCCGTAGATGCCCGGAACCGGGACCGCCCGGATCACCGCGATCGGCAGCCCGCTCTTCCCGTTCGTTTCAACGGAGAGATAGCGCGCGGGGCCGGGGGCCGAGAGATCGGCCTCGATCGCATCGGGGATCAGCACCTTGTCGAGGGCGTCGGCGACGCGATTCGAGCGCCCCGCGACCTTCGTTGCGAAGGTGTGGATCGAGCGGGCGAGGAGGGCGTCGTCCGTGATCGCGTGGCGGTTCGTCTCGTCGTGGTTGGCGAAGTTCTCGGTCGCTTCTTTGATCGCCGGACGTGCGAGCCGTTCGACCTGCGTGTACGTCTGGGTGTCGTCGCCGGTTCCTGCGAGGACGGCGTTGACGTGCTTCGTCACGCTCGCGAGCAGGTCGAGCGGCGACCCCGGGGCGACGCTGGGGTCGTTCTCGGGGAGCGACGTCGTCGCCCAGACGTTGACGCGGCCGATGTGACCGCCGGCATCCGCGAGCATGCCGCGCGGCATCTCGACGATCAGCGAGAGCACGTTGTAATTCGCGAGCGTGTCGACACCGGGACTCCGGAAGCAGCCGGCGATCGCGGCCGGGACGGTCGGCTGGTTCTCGAAATTGCGATCGGGCAGGATCGCGAAGAACTGCGTCAGGTCGAAGTAGAACGGATCTTCACGGGGCCCCGCATAGACCTGCACGCCGTTCGGCAGCGTCGTCGCCTTGTCGTACGGGACGGAGCCGGTCTTCGCGATGAACGTCGACTTCACGCCTTGCATCGCCGGTTTGCCCGGTCCGTAGACGCCGATCTGCTGGTTCGCGTCGGCCCCCGTCGCTTTGAATTGCAGGACGAGGTCTTCCGTGTAGTGAGCGTCCGTGCCGATCTTGAACTGGTACATGGCGCCTGGATCGAAGTATTTCGTCGGGCCCATGCCGGCCGGGATCAACGGCCAGACGTCCATTGCGAGGACGACGTTGCCGGGATGCCGCGGGCTCGGATAGACGAAGACGTCCGTGATGTCGATGCCGGGATGGCTGACGGTCAGCGGCGAGTCCTGATGGTCGGACGCGGACAGAGGCCGGGCTCCGAAGGCGAATGCGGCGACGAGAACGACCGCAAACGCGCCTCCAAGCGCGGTTCGTAAGAATTGACGATTCATCGCTCTCTCTGGCGGGCGAAAAGGACGACGGACCGCAAGGCCCGTTCTTGTAGACAGGACGGTTCAGACCCCGGCTCAGATGTCCTCGGTCGCGAACTTTTCGCAGCCCGGCCACGCGACCGCGCTTGCCGGGCGCGGCAGGTTCGTGTATGCTCCTGGGCGGAAGTTACGAACAGCGTGGGCTCGTCCCGCGCTTCATTTTTGTAAAGGGCCCGCCGACGCTGAACGACTCGACCCCCGCGGATGCCGATCTCTCGCTCGCCGATCTGTTCGAGCGCATCGTCGCCGCCGTACCGCTCGATCCCGCCTTCGCACCGGTCGAAATCGTGTCGCACGGCTCGCGGCGCATCGGCCCTGTGACCGAACTCGAGATCATGATCGATCGGGACGGCGGTGTCGATATCGATCTCTCGGAGCGGATCGCGCGCCACCTCAACGCTCGGTTCGCCGATCGCACCGATCTCTACACGCTCCTCGTCGCCTCGGCCGGACTCGAGCGTCCGCTCGTGAAGCCCGGCGATTACGAGCGTTTCCGCGAGAAGAACGTCCGCATCCTCACGACGCTCGCCGTCGAGAACCGCAAGACGCACCGAGGCCGGTTGCTCGGCGTGCGCGGGGACGCCGTCGTGATCGACCTCGACCGGTCGGGACGCGAACTGCCGCTTCCGCTCGACCTCATCAAGTCCGCGAACCTCGAATACGACCCGCGTGCCGATCTGACCCGAGATAAACGAGAGAGAAAACATGGCGACAAAAACCGCTAAGCCCGCCGCCGACGAACCGACCCTCCGCGAAGCCCTGCGCATGCTCCAAGGGGAGCGCCAGGTGCCGTGGGAGATGCTCCTCGAGGCGCTCGAGGCCGCGCTCGTCTCCGCCTACAAGCGGAATTTCGGCGTCGAGGTCAACGTCGTGATCTCGATCGATCGCGACACGGGCGAGTACAAGATCTACCACCGTCGCCTCGTCGCCGAGAGCGTCGAAGATCCGAAGCTCGAGATCCTCGCGAAGGACGCCGGGGCGAAGTACGAGCCCGGCGACTATTTCGATTCCGAGGTTTCGCCGCGCGAGTTCGGCCGCATCGCCGCGCAGACGGCAAAACAAGTCGTCGTGCAACGGATCCGCGAAGCGGAGCGCGATACGATCTTCAACGACTATTCGGCGAAGTTGCACGACCTCGTCATGGGGACGGTGCAGCGGTACGAGCAGCGCAGCATGTTCGTCGATCTCGGCAAGACGGAGGCGCTGCTGCCGATGTCCGAGCAGGTGCCGCGCGAGAACTTTCGCATCAACGACCGCATTCGCGCGTTCGTGCTCGACGTTCGCAAGACGAACAAAGGCCCGCAGATCGTCCTTTCCCGCGCGGCCGAGGGCCTCGTCCAGCGGTTGCTCGAGGAGAACGTCCCGGAGATCGACGACGATATCGTCGAGATCATGGCGATCGCTCGCGAGCCCGGCAGCCGTTCGAAGGTCGCGGTGAGTTCGCACCGCGCCGAGGTCGATCCGGTGGGTGCCTGCCTCGGCCAGAAGTCGATGCGCATCGCCGCGGTCTCGGACGAACTCCGCGGCGAGAAGATCGATATCATTCGCTGGTCACCCGATATTGTCACGTTCATCTCGAACGCGCTCGCGCCGGCGAAGGTCGTCGCCGTCGAACTCTTCGAGGACGAGGGCGTCGGGCTCGTGATCGTGCCCGACTATCAACTGTCGCTCGCGATCGGACGCGAGGGGCAGAACGTGCGGCTCGCGGCCCGGCTGACGGGTTGGCGTCTCGACATCACGAGCGAGGCCGAGGCGGACGACGCGCGGGCACGCTACGTCGCCGACCGCGCGGAGCGGCTCAGCGAGATGGAGACGGACGAGAACGGTGCCTATCCGGGACAGGGGGACGAGGATGCGCCCGCGGTCGATCCGGAGCTGCTGCGCAAACTGCAAGAGTTTGCCCGCACGCGGTTCGATCCGCTCCAGCGCGACGACGAAGCGACGGACGAAGTCGAGACGATCGAAGGTCTCGATGACGAAGCGGAACCCGTCGCCGAGGCCGCGGTCGAGCACGACGTGACGTGACGCGCGAGCCGATTCGCACGTGCGTCGGCTGCCGAACGCGGTTCGAGCAGGCGCGGCTCGTGCGCTTCGTGCGGGACGGCGGCGCGTGGCGCTGTGACGACGGCCGTCCGCGGTCCCGAGGTCGCGGCGCCTACCTCTGCTCCGAGCGGTGCGCGGTGCGGGTCTCCAAGAACAAACGGTATGCGGGGCTGGCCGCGACGGCGACGGCGGTCGCGCCCGGCCGGTGGCGGCTTCCCGCGGACGCACGGGCCATGTATGATAGGCCTCTGGACGTTGGAGCGATGTCGATGAAGTAATGTGGTTCGGCCCGGGGTGCAGCGTTTCGCGCGGTGATCGGGTCTATGAAAAGGACGGTATGGCAGCGGCTAAAGTACGTATTTTCGAGCTGGCTAAAGAGCTCGGACTCTCTTCGAAAGAACTGATCGGGCTGTTTGGAAAGCTCGGTCTCGACGCAAAGAATCAGCTGAGCGTGGTCGACGACAACATCGCGGACGTGGTCCGCGGCGTCATCGGCAATGCGAAAGCGGTCGCGCGCCCTGCTGCGCCGCGTCCTGCAGCGGCGGCCGCTCCGGCCTCCGGATCCGTCGCCACGGCGGCGCCGCCGAACGGTACCGCGAAGGCGCCGCCCCGCGAGCCGGCCGTTCGGCCGGAACCGCCCGTGCGGCCGGACCCGCCCGTGACGAACGGTGCGGCCGAACCCGTCCCGACGTTGCGTCCGGTGCCGAGCGCTCCACGCACGCGCTCTGCCGCTCGTCCCGCCGCGAGCGATTCGGCGGCCGTTACGCCAACGACCGCCAGCGCGCCCGGAGAGGGCGCGCGCGCCGCCGCCTCCGCACCGATCTCCTCGGCGTTGCCGTCCCAGGCCGCCGAAACGGAGCGCGCCTCGGCGACAGTCGCCGAGTCCGCGCCCGCGCCCTTGCAAGCTGCCGCGACCGAAGCCGCCGCCGTCGAACCGCCGGTCACGGCTGTAGCGATGGAACCGGAAGCGGCGCCCGTCGCGGCGCCCGCGCCGACCGCAACCTCCGAACCTGCCGCGCCGTCCGCCGTCGATGCGAGCCTTTCCGCCCGGCCATCCTCGCCCGCGCCGCGACTCGCACCGCCGCGTCCGGCGTCGCCCGCACCGCGACTCGCGCCGAGCGGCCCCGCCGCATCCGGCGGCGCCCGCCGACCGATTGCGGGACCGATGCCGCCGCGCCCGGGCGCGATCACGCCGCGTCCCTTCACCGCCGCCGGCGCAGCCCGCCCTCCGGGCGCCCCGATGCCGCCGCGGCCCCCACGGCCCGCTGCGGCCGACGAATCGCCGATCCCGACACTCCGTCCCGTCCCCTCCGGACAATCGTCGATCGCACGCCCTCGGGCCGAGCCCGAGGCGCTCGAGATGGGCGACGAGTCGCAGCAGCCTGTCTCCGCCGCCTCAGCCGAACCCGGCATGAACGTCGGCATCCCCGGCCGTCCCGGCGTCGCTCCGCGGCCGGGCCAAGTCGGCGTCCCCGGTCAAGCCTACCGGCCGGGGCAGATCGTTCCGCCACGCCCGGGTGCGCCGATCCCCGCGCGACGCCCCGCCGGCAACGGGCCGTTCCGCCCGCTCACGCCGCCGGGGGCCGCACCCGGCCCACGACCCTTCACGCCCCGTGCTCCGGGAGCCCCCGGCGCTCCCGTTCAGCAGGGACCGACCCCGAGTTCCGGTTCCGGCGGCCCGCGCGGCCCGCAGGGCCGTGGCGGCGGCCGGTTCGATCCCGCCGCGAAAAAGGACCGCGAGACGCAGATGCTGCTCGAGAAGGAGCGGCAGCGGAAGAAGCGTGGCGGCATCGATGCCGCGCCGCGTGAGGGTTCGGCGCTCGAGACGATCGAGATCCCCGACGTCCTGACGGTGCAAGAACTCGCGACCTCGATGATCACGCCGGCAAAAGACGTGATCAAAGAGCTCATCAAGATGGGCACGATGGCGACGATCAATCAGAACATCCCGGCGGAAGTCGCGCTGTCGGTCGCGCGCAAATTCGGCTTCAACGCGGTCATCAAGGAAGCCGGCGAAGAAGTCGTCGTCGAGCAGGAAGAGGATCGTCCGGAGCTCTTGACGGCGCGGCCCCCGGTCGTGACGATCATGGGTCATGTCGATCATGGCAAGACCTCACTCCTCGACAAGATTCGCAGCACGAGCGTCGCGAGCGGCGAGGCCGGCGGCATCACGCAGCGCATCGGCGCCTACACGATCGACAAGGCCGGACGGCCGATCACGTTCATCGACACCCCGGGTCACGAAGCGTTCACGGCGATGCGCGCTCGCGGCGGCAAGGTCGCGGATATCGCGATTCTCGTCGTCGCGGCGGACGACGGTGTGATGCCGCAGACGATCGAGGCGATCTCGCACATTCGCGCGGCGAACGTGCCGATCGTCGTTGCGATCAACAAGATGGACCGCGAAGACGCGCAGATGGACCGCGTGAAATCGCAGCTCGCGGATCAAGGGCTGCAGCCGGTCGACTGGGGCGGCAGCGTCGAGATGGTGCCGGTCTCGGCTCGCACGGGCGATAACATCGACTCGCTGCTCGAGACCGTCCTGCTCGAAGCCGACATCAAGGACCTCAAGGCAAACAAACAGCGCCGGGCCGCCGGTATGGTGATCGAATCGGCGCTCGACAAAGGCCGCGGCGCCGTTGCGACCGTGTTGATCCAAAACGGGACGCTGCGCGTCGGCGACGTCGTCGTGGTCGGCGGGGCTTTCGGCAAGATCCGCGCCCTGATGGACGACAAAGGCAAGCAAGTGAAGAAGGCCGGTCCATCGATCCCGGTCGAGATCATGGGTCTCTCCGAAGTGCCGGCTGCGGGCGACAGTCTGATGGTCGTCTCGGACGAGCGCGTCGCTCGCGAGGCCGCAGCGAAGCGCGCGACGCGTCGTCAAGAAGTTCGGATCGAAGCGAGCAGCGGTCCGCGCATCTCGCTCGAGAGCTTCATGGCGATGTCCTCGGAGGGCGTGAAGACGCTCAACCTGATCCTCAAGGCCGACGGTCAAGGGGCCGTCGAAGCGCTGCGCGCGCGCGTCCAAGGGCTCTCGAACGGCGAAGTCAACATCCGCGTCATCTACGCCGGCGTCGGCGCGATCACGCCGAACGACGTGAATCTCGCGGCGGCTTCGAACGGTGTGCTGATCGGCTTCAACATCCGTCCGGACGAGACGGTCAAACGTCTCGCCGAACGCGATGCGGTCGATCTGCGCTTCTACTCGGTCATCTACGAGGTCGAGAACGACCTCAAGAAGGCGATGGTCGGGCTGCTCGCACCGAAGTTCCGCGAGATCATCCTCGGTCGCGCCGAAGTCCGTGAGGTCTTCAAGGTCTCGAAGGTCGGAACGATCGCGGGTTGCTACATCCAGAGCGGCAAGATGCAGCGCAATGCGAAGGTGCGCATCCTGCGCGACAACGCGGTCGTCTTCGAGAGCGAACTCGAATCGCTGCGGCGCTTCAAGGACGACGTCAAGGAAGTCGCCGAGGGCTACGAGTGCGGCGTCCAGGTCGCGCGGTACGCCGACCTCAAGCAGGGCGACGTCATCGAAGCCTTCACCTCGGAGCTCGTCGCGCCGGAACTGGCGCCCGCGTAGTGCGGGCGTCTTGAAACGGGAGCGTCAGGCAAGGATCGATCACGAGCTGCAGCGCGAGCTCGCCCGCATTCTGTCGACGGAGTTCAAAGATCCGCGCATGGGCTTCGCGACCGTGACGCGCGTCGAGGTCACGCAAGACCTCAAATTCGCGAAAGTGTACGTGTCGATCATCGGCGATCGGCACGTCGCGCGACAGAGCATGGACGCGCTCGAGAACGGCAAGGGCTTTCTGCGCGGCGAACTCGGCCACGCGGTCGCTCTCCGGCACGTTCCGGAGCTTTCGTTCGTCGAAGACCGGTCGACCGAACGGGCGATCGCGCTCGGCAAGACCCTCGCGAAGGTGCGAGACCGAACGCCGGTCCCCGGCGGAGGAGAACATGATCAAGAGTGACCCCATGCCGGAGACCGTGACATCGAATAGCCTTGCGGAGATCGTGGCCGAACTGAAGCGCCGCCCGGCCTTCGTCATGGTCAGCCACGTCAAACCCGACGGCGACACGCTCGGCGCGGGTCTCGCGCTCGGTCTCGCGCTCAAGCCGCTCGGCAAACGCGTCCATTACTTCCAGCAAGATCCGGTCCCGCGGAATCTGCGTTTTCTGCCGGAGGCCGAGCACGTCGCGCGCGCGATTCCGGCCGACCTGCCCGCGGAGACGCTCTGGATCTTCTGCGACATGAGCGACTCGTCGCGAGCCGGCGACCATCTGCCGGCGATCGACCGCGCCAACACGCTCGACATCGACCACCATCTCGGCAACTCGCACTTCGGCGCCTACAACCTCGTTCTGAGCGAAGAGTGTTCGACCGGCACGGTCGTCCTGCGCGTGCTCAAGGCGATGGGCGTCACCGTCACGCCCGCGATCGCGACGAATCTGCTCACGACGATCATGACGGATACGGGCGGCTTCATGCACTCGAACACGACGGCGAGCGTGCTCGAAGTCTCCGCCGAGTTGATGACGGCGGGCGCGGACCGCGACCAGATCACGAACGAGATCTTCGCGAACAAGCGGCTCGCCGCCGTGAAGCTCGTCGGAGCCGCGACGGCGAGCGCGCGCCTCGAAGAGCGGGGCCGCTTCTGCTGGTCGCTCGTCGATGACGCGATGCTCGCGGAGTACGGCGCCGACAGCGAAGATACGGAAGAGATCATCCAGCATCTGCGCTCGGTCGAAGGCGTCGAAGTTGCGGCGCTCTTCAAGTCGATAAGTGGCGAGATTCGCGTCAGCCTGCGCGGCAACGGCCGCGTGAACGTCCAGCTCGCGGCGGCGCGGCTCGGCGGCGGCGGACACTACCGCGCCTCGGGTCTGACGTATCTCGGCAGCGTCGCGGAGGCCGTCGAAGCGGTGCGCGGCGCGATCGTCGCCGAGGGCCTGCGCGCCTGAGCCGGCGCTTCGCCGCCGGTGCTCGGGTTCGTCAACGTCTTCAAGCCGTCGGGTCCGACGTCGGCGCAGATCGGCGCGTTCGTGCGCCGGATCTACGGCCGGCGCGGCGAGCCGAAGCTCCCGGTCGGCCATCTCGGAACGCTCGATCCGATGGCCTCCGGCGTCCTGCCGCTCGCCCTCGGGAAGGCGACGCGGCTCTTACCGCTGATCGAAGATACGCGGAAAGCCTATGCCTTCGCCTTCGAACTCGGGCGCAAGACGGCGACGGGCGACGCGACCGGCGCGACGATCGACGAGGCGGTGGTGCCGGAGAACGCGCTCGAGCGGCTCGAAGCGGCGGCGATCCGGTTCGTCGGCCGAATCGAGCAGATACCGCCGATGTACAGCGCGCTCCACCACGAGGGCAAGCGGCTCTACGAACGCGCGCGCGCCGGCGAGACGGTCGTGCGCCCGGCGCGGACGATCGCGGTCTACGGCCTGCAGATCCTCGGCGCCGAGGGCCGCATCGTGCGCGGACGGCTCGCCTGCAGCGAAGGGACCTACGTCCGCACGCTCTGTGAGGATCTCGGGGCGGCGATCGGCACGGTCGCGACGATGACGGCGCTGGTGCGCGAAGCCGCGGGGCCCTTCGTCCTGTACGAGTCGCGAACGCCGGAGCAGATCGAAGCGGCGCCGGCCGAGGCGCTCGTTCCGCCGGAGCGCGTGATCGCGATCCCGACGATCGTCCTGCACGGCCGCGATGCGGCGGACTTCCGCATGGGCCGTCTCGTGCCGTTCGCCGGCGGCTCCGCATCCCGGCACGTCTTCGTCCGCGACGGGGAACGGAGGCTCGTCGGCGTCGGTGAGGCGGTCGGTGCGCTGCTCGCCCCGCGCAAGGTCTTCGTCTAGTGAAGATCCATCATGAGATCGAACCGCCGTCGCGGCCGTGCGCGCTCGCGATCGGGTTCTTCGACGGCTTTCACCGCGGCCACCGCGAGATCGTGCGGGCGATGCGCCGCCGCCGCGCGGCCGGGACGAACGCCGCCGTCTTGACCTTCGTCGATCATCCGGCGGCGTATCTGCGGCCGGGCACGGAGCCGCCGCTGCTCACGACGCTCGACGAACGGATCAACCTGCTCGCGGCCGCCGGCGTCGATGACCTTTATCTGCTACCGTTCGACGCGCGCATCGCCTCGATCGAGGCGCGCACCTTCGTGGAACGCGTGCTGCTCGGCGAACTCCGCGCGCGCGCGCTCGTCTTCGGCGAGAACTTTCGCTTCGGCGCGAAGCGCGGCGGGGACGCGGCGCTCGCGCGCGAGGTCTGCGGCGCTCGCTGCGAAGTCGTCGCGGTCCGGCACGTCGAGGACGGCGGCGAGCGGATCTCGAGCACGCGCATCCGCGCGCTCGTCCTCGCCGGACGCATGACCGAGGCAAACGCCCTGCTCGGCGAATCGTACGTGCTGCGCGGCCGCGTCGAACTCGGTCGCGGCAAAGGCCACGACTTCGGCTTTCCGACCGCGAACCTCGTCGCTCCGGCGGAGAAGACGCTGCCGGCCGACGGCGTCTATGCGATCGTCGGCCGCTACGACGGGCGCGACCACGCGGGCCTCGTCTCGATCGGCACGAATCCGACGTTCGACGGAACCGCTCGCACGGTCGAAGCGTGGCTGCTCGACTTTCATGCGACGATCTATGGCGAGGAGTTGCAGCTGCGCGACTTCCGTTTCGTGCGCGCGCAGCAGCGCTTCGCTTCGGTTGACGAACTCGTCGCCCAAATGCTGCGTGACGCGACGCACGCGCGCTTCCCGTCGTTCCTGACCTGATGGAGACTCCTATGCCGTTCGCCAACGCCGCCCGGTCGCTCGCGCGGCGGCCCCTCGTCGCGGCGCTCGCGCTCGCCGCCGCCTTCGTACCGCTCGCCGCATCCGCGACGCGCGCGGGCGACGCGCCGCCCGCCTTCTCCCTGCCGCGGCTCGACGGCCACGGCGTCGTCGATCTCGCGAAACTCAGGGGCAAACCCGTCTACCTCAACTTCTTCGCCTCGTGGTGCGGGCCGTGCAACGATGAGGCGGCGGGCGTCGGGACCCTCTACACCCGCTACCACGGCAAGGGACTCGTCACGCTCGGCATCGACGACGCCGAAGTCCCTTCGAAGGGGCTCGCGTTCGCCAAGCAGTACCGCTGGGCGTTCGCAACGATCGCCGACGGCAGCGGCGAGGTGACGCGGACCTATAGCAACGGCATCGGCCTGCCCGTGCACGTCTTCATCGACCGGCGCGGCACGATCAGCACGTACCGCGTCGGCGAGATGGCGCCGAGCGAGATCGACGCCGCGATCAAGAAGATTCTCTAGAAGAGCACGCCGCAGCGCCGCACGAGCGCGCGCGCGGCGAGCCGTTCCGCCAGGACGTTCCCGGCCGTGAGCGCCGTCCACACGGCATCGAAGCCGCGCCGGGCGGCGGTGAGCTCGTCCGGCTTCTTCGCCGCGCAGTTCGCGACGGCGCTACGCGAGCGAGCGACGAGTTCGTCTTCGTCGACCCCGAGCGCGCCGCCGACCGGTTCCGTTCCGAGCTGCGTGCTCGGGAAGATCTGCGCGCCCGCGCCCGGCGTGCCGGCTCCCCGCTGCGCGCCGAGCTGGGGCGGAGCGCCGTACGGCGACGACGGCACGAGCGGTTGGATGTCGGCTGCGGAGACGTGGCCCACGGCGGGCTCGGCGAGGATCACGCGGGCCTGCACGGCGGCATTGCGCGCGCCTTGGAGATCGCCCGCCGCGTAGCGCGTGACGGCATCGCGGTAGGCGAACTGCGCGCGCACCGCAGCGGCCGAGGCCCCCGCCTGACCGATCGCTCGACGCGCGTCGTCCAGTTGGCGGGCGGCGGGCGTCGCGGGGAACGGCGCGCTCGGCAGTGCAGGAACACTTTGTGCCGCGGCCGGCGTCGCAAGCGCTAGGACGGCGGCGGCGATGACGAGAGGGCGGAGACGCGCGAGGTGCATACCGGTTTCAACCCCCGGCGAGGAGACGTGGGTGCGAGCTCCGGTCAGGGCGCTTGGATTCGGGAGGGCCGTTCGGTGAAGATCTCCTCCGGCTGCGGCGTCGCGCTTGCCGGCGCGGCGGCTTCGTCGGCGACGTGCCGGCGAGCAGGATCTGCGAGCGGTCGGGCTCCGCCGGCGTCGCCGCGGGCTCCGTCGCATCCGGCGGCAGCCGCGAGCCCGCGAGCGTGGTGACGCCGAGCGTGGTGCCGAGATCGACGCTCTCGCGCGACGCGACGCGCACGCGTGGGGAGGGCGCGTCGTGACCGAAGACGCGGCCGCCGCCGTCTTCGAGAAGACTGACGGCCTCGACCGCGCGTTCGAGCGGCGCGTGCACGACGAGCACGGCGCCGTTCGGCGGCGTCGCCACGTCGATCGCGCCGGCATCGGTCTCGGAGAGGCCGTGATCTTCGAGGGCTCTCCGGAGCGACCGGCCGCCGCCGCTCAAGAAGCGGCCGATCGCGCCGACCGCGCCGTCGCTGCCTTCCACGATCTCGTGCGTCTCCGGCGGCATGCCCTGCGCGGTCACGGTATCGGGAGCGCTCTCGAGAGCGGCCGGTTGCGTCACGGCGAGCCAGCGCAGGGCGTACTCGTCGCCGAGCAGGTCACGGGTCGCGGCGGCGGCCGCGCGATCGGCGAAGATGGCGGCGATGACGTAGCTCGTGCTCATTCGGCGGCTCCTCAGGCGGACGGGTAGTGATCTGTTGCGTCCGCGGCGTGCGGATGAAACCTCGCGTGCGGGACTAGTAGCCGCGCTCGCGGTCCACGACGTTCAGCAGCGGCCGGCCTTCGGCGAAGCGCGAGACGTTCTCGACGAAGAGCCGCACGACGCCCTCCATCACCCGCGGCGAGCTGAACGACAGGTGTGGCGAGATGCGGACCCGATCGTTCGCATAGAGCGCGTGACCGTCCGGCAGCGGCTCCGGATCCGTGACGTCGAGCGTCGCCGTCAGGGCGGGATCGGCGGCGAGCGCTCGCACGAGCGCGTCCGGATCGACGATCGCGCCGCGTGCGATGTTGACGAGATGCGCGCCGCGTTTGAGTTTCGCGAAGGCGCGGTCGTCGAGCAGCCCGCGCGTCTCGGGCGTGAGCGGACAGGCGACGACCAGATGATCCGAAGCGGCCAGCACGTCGTCCAGCGGAGCGAGGGTGACGCGCGGATCGACCGGCGACGTTCCGCTGCGCCGCGCCGCGACGACGTGCATCCCGAACGGAACGGCGAGCTCCGTCACGGCCGAGCCGATCGCGCCCATGCCGATCAGCCCGAGGCGCTTGCCGCGGAGCGTCCCGAGCGACCGCGTCAGCCGTTCGTCCTTCACGGGCCAGCCGGCTTCGTCGCGCGCAAACAGGGCAGGAATCTGTTTCTCGCGCATGAGCACCATGGCAAGAACGAACTCGGCGATCGCGGGGGCGGTCGTGCCCTGCGCGCTCGTCACGAGGGGTGCGTCGAGCAGCCAGGCCGGGTACTCGTCGACACCGGCCGACGGCAGTTGAATCCAGGCGAGCGCTCCCGGCCAGCGCTCGGGGCGGAGCAAGGAATGGCCATGGACCGCCCGCTGGACCGGGGCGAACAGCACGCTGCAGTCGCTCGGCAGTTCGAAGAGCGACTCCGGCGGCAGATCGAGCACCTCGGGCTGCGCGGGGTGAGCGCGCAGCATGGCGCCCGCCTGCGGTCCGAGGAGATTGGCGATTCGCAGCCGCGGGCGGTTCGGAGTGGTCGTCAACGTTGCGGATCCTCTTCTGGCATTTCCGGCCACCGTTCGAGGAGGGGCGCGGGCCACGACGCATAGCGTCCGACGAGTTCGAGCACCTGCTCTGCGCTCGGAGCGACGCGATTCGGGAGCACGATCGCCATACCGTAGAGCCGCTGGTTCCATGCGACCTCGCGGCGCACGCGGGCCGGCTGCGTCGCGAGAAACGCCTCCGGGTCCGCAAGGTCGAGCACGCACCACTCGCCGCCGAGCGCAAGGACGGATCCGCGGGAGAGCGCGGCATACGGCACGCGCCGTTCGTGGCGCCCGAGCCACCGGTAGTGCAGCGAGTCCGGCTCGAAGACGATCGGCGGCCCGCTCGCGAGCCAAGCGACGAGCAGGACGGCGCCGAGCGCCGCTACGGCCCCGGTGGCCGTCCCGAGCGCTGCGCCCGTGACGCCCGGCAGTTCGGTGAAGCAGAAGCTCGATGCGGCGGCGGCGAGCAGCAGGGAGCCGGCCGTGATGCCGAAGCCGCGGCGCGACGCCGGAAGGGGGAGCCGGTGCGGAGTGATCTGCGGTGCCGGCATGGTCGCGCGCGTCGCCGAGCCGTCGTCGCGACCCGAGCGCCGCACCGCGGCGTACAGCAAGCCGCCGAAGCCGAAGAAGACGACGGCGTAGGCGCCCATCACACGGTCGTGTGCGTGACGCGGGAAGAGGAGCATCGCGACGGCGATGATCGTGAAGACGACGCAGCTGACGGCGAACGCCGCGTCCTTGACTCTTTCTTGCCACGTGCGATGGGCGGGCGTCATCGTGACGGTCGCGCCGCTACGCGGCGATGACGTCGATCGTCTTGCCGTCGCGGCGCAGCTCGACGCGCGCGCGGCCGCCCTCCTTGATGTCGCCGCGCAGAATGGCGCTCGAGAGCGCGTTCGTCACGAGTCGCGCGATCGTCCGCGCGACGAAGCGCGCGCCGCTGCCGGCGCCGAGGCTCTCACGCGCGAGGAAGCGGCGCGCGGGATCGCTCAGATCGAGACCGACCCGCATCGCGCCGAGACGCGTTGCGACGGCGTGCATCTGGAGTTCGACGATCGCCTCGATCTCGGGCAGCCCGAGTTCGGCGAAGTGGACGACGTCATCGATCCGGTTCATCAGCTCCGGGCGGATGTAGCTCTCGAGTTCGTCCGTTTCGACGTTGCTCGTCAGGACGACGATCGAGTGGCGAAAATCGACCATGCGGCCTTTGGCATCCGTCAGCCGGCCGTCGTCGAGAATCTGCAGGAGCAGCGCCGCGACGTCGCCGTGCGCCTTCTCGAGTTCGTCGAAGAGCACGACGCAGTACGGCCGGCGGCGGACTGCCTCCGTCAACTGGCCCGGCTCTTCGTATCCGGCGTAGCCCGGCGGCGCGCCGATCAGTCGCGAGACCGCGTGCGACTCGCCGTACTCCGAGAGGTCGATGCGCACGAGCGCGTCCTCCGTCCCGAACAGGACGTCGGCGAGCACGCGCGCGAGCTCGGTCTTACCGACGCCGCTCGGGCCGATGAAGAGAAAGCCGCCGACGGGCTTGCGCGGATCTTTGAGTCCCGCGCGACCGCGCCGGATCGCCTGCGCGACGACGTCGATCGCGGCGCTCTGACCGACGACGCGCCGCGCGAGCGAGCCCTCGAGCTCGAGCAGCCCGCGGGACTGCTCCTCCGAGAGCGAGCCCTGAGGGATGCCCGTCCACTTCGAGACGATCGCCGCGACCTCCGCGACGCCGACCGATCGTCCGCCGCTCAGCGAGAGCGAGGCCGAGGCCTCGTCCATCAGGTCGATCGCTTTGTCAGGCAAAAAACGGTCAGGGATGTAGCGTGCGGCGAGTTCGGCTGCCGCGTCGATCGCCGCGTCGCTGATCTCGACGCCGTGATGCTGCGCGTACTTCGGCCGCAGACCCCGCAGGATCTCCTGGGTCTGCGCGACCGTCGGCTCGACGATCATCACGGGCTGGAAGCGGCGCTCGAGCGCGGCGTCCGACTCGATGTGCTTGCGATACTCCTCGAACGTCGTCGCACCGATGCATTGCAGCTCGCCACGCGCGAGCTCGGGCTTGATCATCGAGGCGAGATCGAGCGACCCTTCGGCCGCGCCGGCGCCGACGAGCGTGTGGAGCTCGTCGATGAAGAGCACGATCTCGCGCGCGCTGCGCTTCACTTCGTCGAGGATCTTCTTGACACGACTCTCGAACTCGCCGCGATACTTCGTCCCGGCGACGAGCGGTCCGAGCGAGAGCGACAGCACGCGCTTGTCACGGAGCGCCGCCGGCACGTCGCCGCGTGCGATGCGCTGCGCGAGGCCCTCGACGACGGCGGTCTTGCCGACGCCGGGCTCGCCGATGAGGACGGGATTGTTCTTGCCGCGCCGGGCGAGGATCGCGATCACGCGTTCGACCTCCGCTTCGCGCCCGATCACGGGATCGAGTTCGCCGAGGCGCGCCGCCGCCGTCAGATCGCGCGAGAACGAGGCGAGCGTCGGCGCTCCGCCGCGCAGCCGTTTCGCCCACTCGCCCGGGTTCGACTCGCCGCTCGAGCCGCGCTGCAGCCGTTCGAGCGTGTAGGTGGCACCGACGGCCAGGGCGACCGCGGAGACCGCCGCGCCGAGCAGCGGTACGAAACCGAGCCGCCGGCGCTGCGCGCACGACGCGCACAGGTCGGCCTCGACCCACTGACCGCCGCGCATCGCGAAGTCGCGGATGGTCGCGGGGTTGGATCCGCAACTCGCACAAAGGGTCATCATCGGGAGACTCACGTGACACTCTTCGCGCTTGGGCGCCCGCGCCTTGCAACGCGGTCGTACAGGAGGGCGCGGTCGGGCGAGGCAATAGGAGCCGCCATGGCCTACGTGATCACCGAGCCTTGCATCGGTACCAAAGACAAGTCGTGTGTCGACGTCTGCCCCGTCGACTGCATCCACGGCGACGAATCCGATAAGATGTACTTCATCGATCCCGAGGTCTGCATCGATTGCGGCGCGTGCGTCTCCGCCTGTCCCGTCGAAGCGATCTACGCCGACTCCGACGTGCCCGACAAATGGACGAGTTATACGGCGATCAACGCGGAGTGGTATAAGAAATAGTCGCGCCGCGCGCGCTTTCCCGGCGCGCGTCGTCCAAGGGTCGTGACCACGCAATCTGACGTCGTAGCGAGCAGCGCTTCGTTTCGCGATCTGCCGCCCGTGCGGATCGTCGACGTCTTCAAGACGTATCCCGGGATCGAGGCCGTCCGCGCCCTCGACGGCGTCTCGGTCGATGTCCGCGCCGGCGAGATGGTCGCCCTCGTCGGGCCGAGCGGATGCGGGAAGAGCACGCTGCTCAATCTCGTCGGCGGCGTCGATCTGCCGACCTCCGGCACGGTCTTCGTCGCGGGCCACGACACGACGGCGCTCGACGACGACGGCCTGACGGCGCTGCGGCGCGAGCGCGTCGGCACGATCTTCCAATTCTTCAATTTGCTACCCGCGATGACGATCGCTGAGAACGTCGCGCTGCCGCTCGTCCTCCTGCGCCGCGACCGCGCGGAGGTCGACCTCGCCGTCCGCGAAGCGCTGCAATCGGTCGGCATCCTCGAGAAGGCGAAGGCCTATCCGCCGCAGGTCTCGGGCGGTCAGATGCAGCGCGCCGCCGTCGCCCGGGCGACGATTCACCGCCCCGCAATCGTGCTCGCCGACGAGCCGACCGGCAACCTCGACTCGACCTCGGGGGCGGCCGTGCTCGCGCTGCTCCGGCGCTTCGCCGACAGCGGTCAGGCGATCCTCATGGCGACCCACTCGAACGACGCCGCGGCCGTCTGCGACCGGATCGTGCGGATGCAGGACGGCCGTATCGCGGCGGTCGCGTGACCTCGCGCGCGATCATCTTCCGGGCGCTCGTCCTCGGCCATCTGCGAACGAACACGCTGCGGTCCGTCGTCACGGCGATCGCGGTCGCCCTCGGCGTCTCGATCGCCCTTGCGATCGACCTCGCGAACGCAACCGCCGTGGCGTCGTTCTCCTCGAGCGTCAACGTCATCTCGAGCCACGTCAACCTCCAAGTGCTCGGCATCGGCCGCGGCTTCGACGAGCGCGTCATCCGGCGCGTCGAGACCGTGCCGGGCGTGACGTACGCGAGTCCGACGATCGAGGATTCGGTCGTGCTCGGGGCCGTGCCGGGCAATCCGCTCTCTGGTGAGATCTTGCGCGTGCTCGGCGTCGATCTGCTCCGGCCGCTCCCGCGCGATCCGCAGGCTCCGCCCGCCTCGAGCGAGTTCTCGACCGGGACGCTGCAGGGCGGTCCCGATCCGTACGAACTGATCGCGCAGCACGGCGCGATCGTCTCGCAACGGGTGGCAACGCGTCACCACGTGCGCGTCGGCGACGTCCTGCACGCGCTCGCGGGCGATCGGCCCGTCCGGCTGAAGGTCGCAGCGATCCTGCCCGCGGCGCTCGCCGGGATCGACTCGAGCGTCGTCTTCGTCGACATCTCGACGGCGCAAGAGCTCTTCGACAAGATCGGCCGGCTCGACCGGATCGATCTGATCGCGCAGCCGGCGCGCCTGGCGAGCGTGAAGGCCGCGGTCTCGGCCGTCCTGCCGCACGGCGCCCGGGCGATCGAACCCAAGGTGCGCACGGGCGAGATCCAGCGCATGCTGCGCAGCTTCCAGCTCAATCTGACGGCGCTCTCGTACATCGCCTTGCTCGTCGGAGCGTATCTCATCTACAACACGGTCGCGATCTCGGTCGTGCAGCGGCGTCCCGAGATCGGCACGCTGCGGGCGCTGGGCGCGACGCGCGGCCAGATCTTCCGGACGTTTCTCGCGGAGGGCGCGCTCTTCGGCGTCGCCGGGTCGATGCTCGGCCTCGTGCTCGGCGGCGTACTCGCGCATTTCTCCGTCGGGGCGGTCGCGCGCACGGTCGACACGCTCTACGTCGGCACGAGCGCGGACCACGTCATCTACGATCCGCTCGTGTTGCTCAAAGCGTTCGTCGTCGGCGTCGTGCTCGCGACGATCTCGGCGGTCGTGCCGGCGCGCGAAGCGGCCGCGACCCTGCCCGCGATCGCGATGCGTTCGCAGGGCTTCGAGCGCCGGGTCGAACGCTCGGGCGCGGGCTACGCGCTCGCCGGAGCCGGCCTCTTCGCGCTCGCGTACGCGCTGACGTTCGTGCCGGCGATCGACGGCATTCCGGTCTTCGGGTACGCTGCGGGCCTGCTGCTCATCTTCGGCGGCTCGCTCTGCGTGCCGCTCGCGATCGCCGGCGTCGCGGCGGGCGCCCAGCGGCTTGCGGACCGGCTCCCACCGACGTTCCGCCTATCGGCGGCGAACCTCGGCAGTTCGCCGCGCCGCAACAGCGTCGCGATCGCCTCGCTCATGGTCGCAATCGCGATGATGGTCTCGATCGCGATCCTGATCGGCTCGTTCCGGACGACCGTCGTCGCGTGGGCAGACGACACGATCAAGGCCGATCTCTTCGTGCGGCCGCTCGGCCTCGCCGATGCGACCTACGACGCGCGCTTCTCGCCCAGCGTCGCAACGAAGATCCGGGCCGTGCCGGGCGTCGCCGCCGTCGATACGTTCCGGGCGATCCAGATCCCGTTCAAAGGCTCGCTCACGACGCTCGCGGCGGTCGACTTCCGTACGATCGCCGAACGCAACAAACTCCGCTTCCTCGGGGTCGTCGATACGCGCGCGCTCGCGCGGACCATGCCGAACACGACCGATATCGTCGTCAGCGAGCCGTTCGTGCGCCGCTTCGGCATCGACCGCGGCGACGACGTCGCGATCGACACGCCGTCGGGCTTCACGAAGTTCCACGTCGTCGCGATCTATAACGACTACTCGAGCGACGCCGGCGTCGCGATCGCGGACGCGCAGACGTTTGCCCGGCTCTTCCACGATCCGAGCGCGAACTCACTTGCGATCTATAGCAAGGACGGGGCCGACCTCGCGGATCTGCGGACGCGCGTCATTCGCAGCGTCCTACCGCTGCGGATCGACGTCCAGACGAATCGCGAACTGCGGAACCTTGTCATATCGATCTTCAATCGCACCTTCGCGATCACGTACGCGCTCTACGTCATCTCGATCACGATCGCCGTGCTCGGCGTCGTCAGTACGCTCTTCGCACTCGTGCTCGAACGGCGCCGCGAGATCGGCCTGCTGCGCTATCTCGGGCTCACGTCGCGTCAGGTGCGCGAGATGGTCTTCTACGAGGCCGCGTACATCGGCGGCCTCGGGGGGCTCGCGGGCGTGATCGTCGGCGTGCTGCTCTCGCTCTTACTCATTTTTGTCATCAACCGGCAGGCCTTCGGCTGGCTGATCGAACTTCACATGCCGTGGGACTTCCTCGGCGAGGCGATCGTGCTCGTCGTCGTCGCGGCCCTGATCGCCGGCATCTATCCCGCACGCGTCGCTGCCCGGATTCGGACGGCGGAGGCGGTACGCTCCGAATGATCCGCAGGGTGCTCGCCCTCGTTCTCGTCGCGCTCTTCGTTCCGCGCGCGGCGCCCGGTATGCCGGCGCCGGGCGCCGCCCGCGCCTTCGGCCCGGAGCGGAACGGCGCCGGCTTCGCGAACGCGAACCGGCCGCACCGGTTCGTCTTTCCGCGCGACCACGGCTCGCATCCCGCGTTCCAGACCGAGTGGTGGTATTTTACCGGGCATCTCCTCACAAGAGACGGCCGGCGCTTCGGCTACGAGTTGACGTTCTTCCGTTTCGGCCTGCGGCCGGGGGATCCGAGGCCGCTCGCGACCCAGAGCCGCTGGCGCGGCAACGAGCTCTTTCCCGCGCACTTCGCGATCACGGACGAGCGCGGCGGCACGTTCTTCCACACGGAAAAGTTCACCCGTGAAGCGATCGGGATCGGCGGCGCCGCGACGGACCGGCTCGCCGTGCACGCGGAGGATTGGACGCTCGCCGGCACGCCGCTCGGCGATCGACGCAAAGAGCGCATGCGTCTGCTGGCGAGCGCCGCGCCGAACGCGATCGATCTCGAGCAGCTGCCGCTGAAGCCGCCGGCCGTGCACGGTCACGACGGCGTCTCGCGCAAAGCCGCCTGCTCGACCTGCGCCTCTCACTATTATTCTTACACGCGCCTGCAGACGACCGGCACGCTGCTCTTCGACGGCGTTCGCTACCCCGTGCGTGGCCTCTCGTGGATGGACCACGAGTTCGGATCGAGCGAGCTGCAGGCGGATCAAGCCGGCTGGGACTGGTACGCGATCCAGCTCGACGACGGGCGCGAGCTCATGCTCTACCTCCTGCGGCGCAAGGACGGCAGCGCCGTGCCGGAGTCGAGCGGCTCCCTGATCGAACGCGACGGGACGGTGCGCTACCTCCCGCACGAGGCGTTCGTGGCGCGCGCGACCGGCTCGTGGACGAGCCCCGTCACGCACGGCGTCTACCCGAGCGGCTGGCATCTCGACGTGCCGAGCGCGGGGCTCTCGGTCGACGTCGTGCCGACGATTCCGAATCAGGAGCTGGCCTTCACCTCCGGCACCATCTCGTATTGGGAAGGGTCGGTCGACATTCGCGCCGTCGGCGGCCGGTCGGTCGGCACCGGCTACGTCGAGCTCACGGGCTACGCCGGCATCGTCTCGCTGTGAGCCGGCCCGGCGAGGGTTCGCCCGTCGTTGCCGCGCAGAGGTGGCCGATGCCGACAGTGCCGCCGATGCCGATCGATCTCACCGTGACGGACGCGCCCGAGGTCGCCGCCGCGACGGCGAGTGCGGCGGGCGATTTCGAGCGGATCGCCCGCGAACTCGACCATGCGGCGGGCGACGACGCCGGTCTCGCAGCGGCGTTCGCCAGCTTCGACGACCGCCGCCGGCGCTGGCTCACCGACCTCGCCGGCGTGCGCCTGCGCTATCTGCAAGATACGACCGACGGCTCCCGGGTCGAAGCGAAAGGCGTCCTCGACGCGGGCGTGCCGCAGGTCGCGACCGCCGAAAAAGCCGTCAAGCAGCGGCTGCTCGCGTCACCCGCGCGGCCGTCGCTCGAGGCGCGCCTCGGGCCGCAGGCCTTCGCCTGCTGGGGTGCGGACGCCGAGGCGCACGACGCCTCGATCGCAGCCGATCTCGTGCGTGAAAAAGAGCTCGAGAACGCGTACACCTCGCTCGTCTCGACCGCGACGGTCGAACGGGACGGCGCGCCGCAGACGCTCTCGGAGATCGCACCCCGGCTCCAAAGCCACGACCGCGAGACCCGTCATGCCGCGGAGCGCGACCGCTGGTCGATATTTGCCGCCCACCGCGAACGGCTCGACGAGCTCTTCGGCGAGCTCGTCACCGTGCGCGACCGCATGGCCCGCGCGCGCGGCTTCGGGTCGTTCGTCGAGCTCGGCTACCGCCGGTTGCACCGGATCGACTATACCGCACACGACGTCGCCCGCTTTCGCGAGGCGGTCGTGCGGGACGTCGTGCCGCTCGCGAGCCGCGTCGTCGCGCGACTCGGCCGCGAGCGCGGACTCGACCGCGTCGCGCTCTGGGACGAAGGCACGCTCGCGACGCATCCGTCGCTCGCTCCGGCGATCGCCCGCGAGCGGTTCGTCTCGGCCGGCATCGAGACGCTCGGGGCGCTGGACCCGTCGCTCGCGGAGTTCGGCGACTTCATGCGCGAGCGCGATCTCTTCGACGTCGCGGCCCGGCCCGGCAAGGCGTTCGGGGCCTTCTGCACGATGTTCCCCTCGCACGGCTCGCCGTTTGTCTTCGCGAACTTCACGGGCGCGCCGTCCGACGTCCGGACGCTGATGCACGAGCTCGGACACGCCTTCCAGGGCTACCGGAGCCGCTCGAAGGTCGCGGTCGACTATCTCTCGCCGACCTACGACGCAGCGGAGATTCATTCGATGGCGCTCGAGTATCTGTCGTGGCCACAGATGGAGCGCTTCTTCGGAGCGAGCGCGGATGCGTACCGGCGCGAGCACGTGTTGCACGCCTTGCTCTTCCTGCCGTACGCGGCCGCCGTCGACCACTTCCAGCATCTGGTCTACGCGCACCCGTCGGCGACGCCGGCCGAGCGCAACGCCATGTGGCAAGATCTTGAGCGGACGTATCTCCCGTGGCGCGACTATGGCGACCTCGCGCACCCGCTCGCGGGCGGTCTCTGGCAAGGAAAGCGGCATATCTTTCTCGCACCGTTCTACTACATCGACTACGCGCTCGCGCTGACGTGCGCGCTGCAGTTCTGGCAACGGGCCGAGACGGATCGCGGGACGACGCTCGACGCCTACGTCGCGCTCTGCTCGCGCGGGGGCGAGGCGCCGTTTCGCGAGCTCGTGCGCTCCGCCGGTCTCGCGAGTCCCTTCGAGGACGGCCTCGACGGCCCAGTCGCAGCGATACGCCGCACCTTCGCCGCTGCGAGCTGAGAGCCGGACTGTAGCTCGGAACCGGCGAACTCCCCGGAGCCATGGCCGGCGACAACAAGAGCATCCTCGACGCGATCTCTGCAAATCACGCGATCGTCGTAAATCTCATCGATGGGCTTGCCGCCGGCACGCAAGCCGGGTTCGGTCGCCTCGAAGGCCGGCTCGATCGCGTCGAAGGCCGGCTCGATCGCGTCGAAGGCCAGCTCGATCGCGTCGAACTGGATGTTCGAAACTTGCAATCGTCGGTCGCGCGAATCGAAACGAAGTTCGATCGTCACGAATCGCGCATCCAGGCGCTCGAATCTCGACCGCCGTTATAGTCCGCTTCCTTTACTCGATTGCAAACCGACTCAATAGTTAATTATTAACATACGAGCTTTCCCACCTCGAAGCTCGTGGTTCGGTCGCATTCGAAAGCGGTCGCTCGGTCGAGAAGCCTCGTTCGGCGCGATCGGCAGTGGCGGCGGGTTCACGCTCGGACGCTAATGACGTGGCTCGCGAGCTACGGTCGCAGGCGGAGCGTCTGGACCGTGACGGTGCCGTCGGTCGTCGTCGAGGTCATGCGGACGTCGACGACGCCCGCGCCGTGGTCGGCCACGTCGAGGTGGATGCGGAAGTAGCCGTCTTCGTTTGCGGTGCCGTCCGCCGTCGCTTGATCTTCGTTCGATTCGTTGAACCCGATCGAACGGGCGCTCGCGGTTGCGACGAGATGGACGCGAGCGGCCGGTGTCGTGAAGCCGCGGACATCGAAGCTCGAGCCGACGTGCGCGCCGTTCTCCGGTTGGACGTCTCGCACGAAATTGTCACCGCGCGACGGCTCGACCGCGAAGGCCCAGCGCTCGTCGAAGGGCGCCTTCGGTGCGACCGTGCGGCCCGTGACGCGGACGACGTGACGTCCGGGCGGCAGATCGAAGAGCGGATGGAAGACGAGGTTGCGGTCGTTCACGTAGGCGTCGCTCGTCACGTTGCGGCCGTCGACGAACATCTTCACGGTATCGGGATCGGTCGGTAGCGCGAAGCTCGACGAGATCTCGGGCCGGACGCCCGCCACGGTCGCATCGATTGCGGGCTCGACGCGGACGAGATTCTGGTGCGAGGTCGGCGGCTCCGGCGCGGTGGCCGCATTCGGCGGCGCGGCGGCGATGGGCGCGGCTCCCGAGGCGTCGACGATCACGGCACGGCCGTACGGCCCCGTCGATTCGAAGCTCACGCGAGCGCCGAGCGTCTCGGCGATGAAGCGCAGCGGGACGAGCGCGCGACCCGCGACGAGGAACGGCGGCGATTCGAGCGTCCGCTGCTGGCCGTTGACGTACGCGACGGGCTGGCCGATATGGAGCGCGACCGTCGTCGAGCCGGCGGTCGCGTTGATTTGACCGTTCTGGAAGACGACCGAGGCGCCGAGCCGCTCGAAGATGCCGCGAAGCGGCACGAAGAGCCGGCCGGCCTGCGCGACCGGCGGCTGATCGAGTGAGACCTGTGCGCCGTTGACGACGACGCCGATCGGGGCACCGGACGTCTGCGCTTGCACCGAAACGGCGGGCGACGCGATCGCGCATGCGAACACGATCGGCAGGACGAGCGTCGTCTTCATGCTCTGCTCAACGCGGGGCGCATGGAAAACGTCGGGGCCCGGGATTAGGCCGCGGGGAGAAGTTCGCGCGCGCTCGAGCCGTCGTCGAACCCGACGGCGCACCCGAGACACGGGATGAGGTGGCCGAGACGCGCGTCGGCGGGTTCGTCGTGGATGCTCTGGCACTCGGGGCATTCGTACATGGGATCGCCTCCTGACGAAGCCACATTCTCACGCTCCGGTGCCAGACGGCTGGCACACCCTTTTTTGTTAGATCTGTTCGACGCGCTCGATCTCGGGGCAGCGTTCGCGGACCGCGTGCTCGATCGCGCCTTTGAGCGTGGCGTTCGCCATGGCGCAGCCGCCGCAGGCACCGATCATCTGGACGCGCGCGACCGGCGGGGCAACCTCGATCAGCCAGGCGTCGCCGCCGTCAGACCGGATGTAGGGTCGCACCGTCTCGATCGCCGCGTCGACGCGGTCGAAGAGCGCGCTCTCGTCGTTCACACGCTTCGAGACCCCCGCGCCGCCCGCCGTCGTTTCACTCCGGCTCCGCGCCACGCGTCAGCGGAGCAGCGTCGCCTCTCCGAGCGCGGTTCCGAAAGCGGTCAGGAAGAAGAGCGCGACGCCCCGTCCCGCGAGGGACTCCGCCGCACCCGGCAGAGCCGCCCGCGCCTCGCCGAAGCCGCGGTAGAGCGCCGCGGCGAGCGGCACGGTCAGGAGCGCGAACGGCGCGACCGTGATCGGCGCTCCGAGCGCAAGACTGCACGGAACGGCGGCGGCGAAGAGCGCGACGACCGCGCCGCGGCCGAGCCGCCCGGCGCCCCTCCGTCCGAGCCGCACGACGAGGTTGCGCTTGCGGCTCGCCCGGTCGGCCGCGAGGTCCGGCACTTCGACTGCGATCATCATCGCGAGCATCGCGGCTGCGGCCGGGAGGGTCACGGCGAGCGCCCGGAGATCGACGCCGCGCGCCTGCGCCGCGTACGCGACGAGCGGGACGAGCACGGCGACGACGAGCGTCGTATCGATCTCGCCGAGCCCCCGCGCGCAGAGCCGCAGCGGCGGCGCGCTGTACGTCCAGGCGCCGGCCGCCATGACGACCGCGAGTGAGGCGGCGATGATCGACCCGCCTCCGACCAGTGCGGCGACGCCGATCGCCCCGCACCCAGCACAGACGAGCGCGGCCCGGAGCGCCGTCGCGGCGGAGAGGCTGCCCTCCGCGAGCACGCCGCTGCCGCCGGAGAACTCCGTGCGGTCTCCGAGTTCGTCGCCCGCGCGGTCGAAATAGTCGTTTGCGTACTGCGTCATCAGATGGAAGCTCGTGATCGTCCCTTGGGCGAGCGCGTAGGCGGCCGGCTCGAACGCACGACCCTCGACGAGCGCCGTCACGGTGCCGAGCACCCCGCCGACGATTCCGCCTGCAAGAAATGTCGGCCGCGCGAGTCGGATCAGCGCGAGCAGGGTTTTCGCGCTCACTCGGACCACAGCGTTCCTCCTGATGCTAACGTGAGACGTTGGAAGGGACGCTCGGGATGAAAGAACGCCGGAAGACCGAGCTCGGACGGCCGACCGTCCAATCCGTGGACCGCACGCTCGACGTGCTCGAAGCGCTCGCCACCCGGCGCGGCGCGACCGGTATCAGCGATCTCGCGGCGCAGGTCGGCCTCCACGTCAGCACCGTACACCGGCTCCTCGCGACGCTCGTCGATCGCGGCTACGTGCGGCAAGACCCCGAGAGCTCCCGGTATCATCTCGGCTCGCGCGTCTTCACGCTCGCGAGCGCGGCCGACGTGCACTTGGATCTGCGGCTCGTCGCGCGCGCCTATCTCGAACGGCTCGTGCGCAGCTCCGGCGAGACCTCGAATCTCGTCACCGCGACCGATCGCGAAGTCGTCTATCTCGATCAGATCGCGAGTCTCCATCTCGTCAAGATGTTCACGTCGCCGGGTCTGCGCGCCCCGCTCTACTGCACGGCGACGGGCAAGGTGATCCTCGCCTACCGCGATCCCGGCGAACTCGACGGCTCGCTTGCCGGACCCTTCCCGCGCCACACGCCGCACACCCTGACGACGCGGGCGGCGATCGACCGCGAGCTCGCCTCGATCCGGCGGCTCGGCTACGGCGTCGACAACGAGGAGATGGAAGAGGGCGTGCGCTGCCTCGCGGTGCCGATCTTCGATCGGAACGGCGCCTGCGTCGGGGCGCTCTCGGTCTCGGGGCCGACGACGCGCATGACTCCGCAGCGCGTCGAGCGTCTCGCGCCGGCCGTTCGCGCGATCGCCGACGACCTCTCGCGGCAGCTCGGGCACGCGCGAGCCGTCGCCGCCGCCAGCGGTTAGCCCCTCACCAATACGCTAGCGCCGAGCCGAAGAGGCGTTCGAGCAGCGCTTCGTCGACCGGGATCGGCGCGTTCTTCAGGAGCCGCTGCTGCGGCCACGCCCCCGCGCGCAGCGCCGCGACATCGCTTGCCGCGAAGCCGACGCCGCCGACGCCGTTCGGCATCTTCGTCGCCCGCATCAGCGTCGTGATGCGTGCTGCGAGCACCTCGCCCGCATCCGCCGGATCCGCGTCCGCGACGTCCGCACCGAGGAGTGCGGCCGCGCGTAGATGCCGCTCCGGGTTCGCCGGTGCCGTCGCGCGAGCGACTGCGGGTGCGTTCACGATGACGGCCATGCCGTGCGGGACGATCGCGGCGGCCGGCGGATACTCCGGCGCCGTGTAGTTTCGGACGAGCCCCGCGACCGCGTACGACATCGCGTGCGGCACGTGCACGCCGGCGTTGCCGAAGCCGATGCCGGCGAGGGTCGCGGCGTACATCATGCGTTCGCGGGCCTCGCGATCGCCGGGATCCGCGACCGCGCGTTCGAGGTTCGCGCCGAGAATACGCAGTGCTTCGACGACGGCGAGATCGCTGAAGGGATTGGCGCCCTGCGACATCGGCCGCGCGCTCGGCGATGCCGGCGCCGCGCGTTGCGTGTACGGTACGGCGGTGTAGCTTTCGAGCGCGTGGCTCAACACGTCGAAGCCGCTGCACGCGACGACGGTCGCGGGCAGCGTCGCCGTGACGTCCGGATCGATGATGCCGAGCGTCGGCCGGATGCGCCGCGAGGCGATGCCGGTCTTCGCGTGCTTCTCGACATAGTCGAAAATAGCGATACCGGTCACCTCGGAGCCCGTGCCGCACGTCGTCGGGCACGCGATATGGGGCTGCAGCGGACCCGGCACCGGACGCCCTTCGCCGACCGGCGCGTTGACGTACGCGTCCAGCGGCGCGGGATGCGTCGTGTAGAGGTTGGCGGCCTTCGCCGTGTCGATCGACGAACCGCCGCCGACCGAAACGTACGCGTCGAGGCGTGCGTCCTTCGCGAACGCGATCGCCTCTGCGAACGAGAGGTCCGTCGGCTCGACGCGGACGCGGTCGTACACGACGACGTCGAGTCCGGCATCCGCGAGCGAGCGGCGCACGGTGTCGAAGATTTCGAGCGCCGCGATCCGCTCGTCCGTGAAGAGGCCGACGCGCCCGGCACCGAGGGCGACGGCCTGCGGTCCGGCCTCGCGCAGCGCTCCGCTGCCGTAGACGATGCGTGAGGAATCGACCTCGAACGCGCGCTCGCCGCCCTCCGTGAAGGCGTAGCCGTGACAACAGACCATCCCGGTCGCGTACCGTTTCGCGCTCGCGGACTCCCGCCCGCGTCGCGGAGGTCCGCCCGCGACCGCGCGTGAACGCGGAGCGCGCATGTTGCTCGGGGCAATCGACGTCGGGACCAATTCGATCCACCTCGTCGTCGTCGAACTCGATCCCGAGTACGGCACCTCTCGAACCATTCTCAAAGAACGCGAGATGGTCCGGCTCGGCGCCGGCGACGCGCTCTCGCGCGGGATGCTCTCGAAGAAAGCGATCGTACGCGGCGTCGCGGCGATCGCGCGCTTCGCCGAGCACGCGCGCGCCGCGGGTGCCCTCGATGTGCGCGCGGTCGCGACGTCGGCCGTGCGCGAGGCGGAGAACCGCGACGAGTTCCTCGGTGCGGTGCGCGCGGCCGCCGGCCTCGAGGTCGAGGTCGCGAGCGAGACGGAGGAGGCGCGGCTGATCCATCTCGGCGTCGCGCGCGGCTTCTCGTTCGGCGATCGCGTCGGGTGCATCATCGACATCGGCGGCGGGTCGACCGAGTTCATCGTCGCGGATCGTGACCGGCCCTACTTTCTCGGCAGCGTCCGGCTCGGCAGCCTGCGGCTCTACGGCGATCATTGCGAAGGCCGCGAGGCCGCGGGCGACGCGCGTCCGATCGTCGCGCTCGGCCGCGCCGTTCGCGAGGGACTGGCGGGGCTCGCCGTTCGCATGGCGGGCTACCGGTTCGACGTCGTCATCGGAACCTCGGGGACGATCATGGGCCTCGCGACCCTCGACGCCGCGGAGCGCGGGCTGCCGCCGCAGCGGCCGAACGGCTACGTGCTCGAGCTCGGACGGCTTCGGGCGTTGCAGGCGACGATGCTGCGTCTGGGACCGGTCGAACGGAAGAAGATGCCGGGCATGAATCCGCGCCGCAGCGACATCATCGTCGCGGGCAACGCGATCTTGATCGGGGCGCTGGAGATGCTGCGCCGCGACGAGATCGTCGTCTGCGAACGCGCGCTGCGCGAAGGCATCGTCGTCGACTATCTCGAGCGCAACGTCGCGCATGCGCGGCGGCTCGGCGACGAACGGCGTCGCCGCTTCGACGCCGCGACCGCGCTCGCACGCCGCTTCGGCGTCGATCACGTCCACGGCCGGCACGTGGCCGCGCTCGCCGTCCTGCTTTTCGATGCGACGCAGGCGCTCCACGCGCTCGAGCCGGCCGACCGCGATCTGCTCTTCATCGCCGGCGTGCTGCACGATCTCGGCCGCGCGATCGCGGCGAGCGGCCATCACAAGCACGGCGCTTACATCGTGCAGCACGCGCAACTGCCGGAGTTCCGGCCGGGCGACACGACGCTGATCGCGGCAATCGTTCGCTATCACCGGAAGGCGCTGCCGAAGCCGACGCACCTCGAGTGGGCCTCCGCGAGCCCCTTCGAACGCGACCGGATCGAGCGGCTGGCGGGCCTCTTACGCGTCGCCGAAGCGCTCGATCGGCGGCACATCGCCGCCGTCCACGCCGTCGCCGCCGTCGTCGAGACGCGCGGTCTGCGCATCGACGTCACGAGCTCCGAGAGCGGCCGGCGCGATGGCGAGAGCGGCGCCCTGCCGGAGATCGAAGCGGCGCAGAGCCGCTCGGACCTGCTCGCGCGCGCCTTCGCACGGCCGATCTTCGTCGTGCCCGCGGCGGCGGCCGGGAGGCACGGCGCCCTCGCGGCGGAGACGGCGACCCGCGTGCCGACGTGAAGGGGGAGCTTCGGGCGGCGCGCAAGGTCACGCGCGCATGCTGACGGCGGCTCCCGGCGCGAAGAAGATCTTGGTCGTCGACGATGAGTCGGCGATCCTCCAGACCTTGCGCTTCAACCTCGAGCGCAGCGGTTACATCGTGTCGACGGCCGGTGACGGCCGCACGGCGATCGCGCTCGCCGCGAGCGAACGGCCCGATCTTGTCATCATGGACATCATGTTGCCCGTCCTGGACGGCATCGAGGCATGCAAGGAGATCCGCAAGTCCAGCAGCGTGCCGATCATCATGCTGACGGCAAAAGACCAGGAGATCGACAAGGTCCTCGCCCTCGAGCTCGGTGCCGACGACTACGTGACGAAGCCGTTCGGGCTGCACGAGTTCCTCGCTCGCGTGAAGGCGCGACTCCGCCGCCAGAACGGCGCGAGCGAGCAGCCCCGCAGCGAAGCGATCGAGGTCGGCGAGATCGTGCTCGATCCGTCCCGGCAATCGCTGACCGTGCGCGGCCGGGAGGTCGCCGTCGCGCCGAAAGAGTTCAGCCTGCTCCACGTGCTGATGGAGAATCGCGGCCGCGTCGTGACGCGCCAGGCGCTTCTAGACAAAGTGTGGGGATACGACTTCGAAGGGGAGCACCAGACGATCAGCGTCCACGTGCGCTGGCTCCGCGAGAAGATCGAGATCGATCCGAACAATCCGCGCCACATCGTCACGGTCCGTAGCCGTGGGTACATGTTCAAAGAGTAGTGCTCGCCGAGCTGTTGCTCACCGGCGCGGGCGCCCTCTGCGGTCTCGCCGGTGGCTGGTTTCTGCGCAGTCGCCGTACGGACGGGGCGGCGTCGCCGCCGAGCCCCGCGGCGGGCGAGCCGCCCCGGTCGCTCCCGGTACGTCCCGTCGCCTCCGAGACGCCGGTGGCCGGGGACGCCCCGGCCGGCGGCGAACTCGCCGGAGACCGCTTCGAGGAGCTCCTGCGTTCGCTGACGGTCGGGATCGTGACGCTCGATCGCCGCGGACACGTCGTCACGGCCAACGCTGCGGCCGGCTCGATCCTCGAGTTCGGCGACCGTCCCGTGCTCGGCCGTGCGATGATCGAGGTCGTGCCGTCCTTCGATCTCGATCGCCACGTGCGCGAGGCACTCGACGGCGACGGCTGGCGGGGCCAGATCACGTTCCCGGCGCCGCGACCGCGCGTGCTCACGGTCGCGACGCTGCCGATCGAGACGGGGGCGATCGTGATCGCGAGCGACGAGACGCGCCTGCACGAACTCGAACGGACGCGCCGCGATTTCGTCTCGAGCGTCTCGCACGAACTGCGCACACCGCTCTCGTCGATCAGCCTCATGATCGAAACGATCCTCGCCGCGCGTGAAGACGATCAAGCGCTCGAGATGTTCTTGCCACGCGTCAAGCTCGAGGTCGACCGCATGATCGCGCTCGTCGAAGATTTGCTCGAACTCGCGCGCGCCGAGACGGGACAGATGCGTCTGCGGCTCGAGCCGCTCGATCTCGGCGTGGTCGCCGCCGGTATCGCGGGTACGTTCGAGCCGCGCGCCCGGCAGGCCGATGTCAGACTCGAGATCGCGCTTCCCGAGCGGCCTGTCGTGATCGACGGCGACCGTGACCGGCTCGCACAAGTGTTTGTCAACTTGATCGACAACGCGCTGCGCCATACGCCGAAGGGCGGTGAGGTGCTCGTCACGCTCGGCGCGAACGACCAGCGCGCGATGCTCGAAGTCAGCGATACGGGCATCGGCATCCCATACAACGATCTGCCACACCTCTTCGAGCGGTTCTACGTCGTCGAGCGCTCGCGGGCGCGCGGCACCGGCGGGACCGGGCTCGGTCTCTCGATCGTCAAACAGATCGTCGAGGCGCACCGGGGCCGCGTCTTCGCCGACTCCGAGTTCGGCTACGGCGCGACGTTCACGATCGCGCTACCGCTCGCCCGGTCGGGCAGGCCGAGGGCGCAGGGCCCCCCGCCTGCGTCGAACGTCGATGCGACGGCTCCGTAGAGAGTGAACTTCTCTGCGCTCGCGAACGTTCGTCCTCCGGTGACCGATTCGAAGTCTTTCAGCGCCGCAGCGCGGATGCTGACGTGCGTACACGAGTGGTTAAGCACTTGTTAACCTGTGGTTAATCCTTACTTATGGTACGCCCGACACTATCGGGTGCGGCACATACGCCCGACTCGCTCGAACTCTCTAGGAGGCTCCCTGATGTCCAGCACCGCTCGTCTCGCGGCGCTCTTTACCGGCGCGGCTCTTCTCATGCCGGCCGTCGCGTCGGCCGATACGTCGCTCCAAATCGGCGGCTCGACCGCCCTCCAGCCGCTGGCGCAAGCCGCGGCCGACACGTACACGCAACAGAACAAAGACGTCAAGATCTCCGTCGGCGGCGGCGGCTCCGGCACGGGCGTCCGTCAGGCCGAAGCCGGCACCTTCGATATCGGCGACTCCGACGTGCTCGCGCCGCAGTTCCCCGATCTGATCGATCACCGCGTCTGCGTCATCGGCTTCGCGGTCGTCGCGAATCCCGGCGTCGGCGCGAAGAACGTCACGAAGCAGCAACTCGTCGACATCTTCGACGGCAAAGTCACGAATTGGAAAGAGGTCGGCGGCAGCGACGTCAAGATCGTCGTCATCAACCGTCCCAAGGGTTCGGGCACGCGCGCCGTCTTCACGAAGACGATCATGGGCACGAACAAACTGACGGAGGCCGGCGGCGAACAGGATGCCACCGGCAGCGTCGTCACGGCCGTCGCGGGTACGCCCGGTGCCGTCTCGTACGCCGCGCTCTCGGGCGTGCATGGCAAGGGTCTGACCGAACTGTCGGTCGACGGAACGTCGCCGACCGACGACTCGATCGAGTCCGGCAAGTGGCCCGTGTGGTCGTACGAACACATGTTCACGAAGAGCGGCCTCGATCCCGACAAGAACAAAGAGGCTTCGCGTTTCATCGCCTACGTCACGAGCAACGGCGCCGTCGTCAAGAAACTCGGCTACATCCTGATCCGCGATATGCAGGTCAAGGAAACCGACCGCTAAGCTTCGCGAACCGGCAGGACGACGGGGACCGGCGGCACAAGCCGGTTCCCGTCTCGCTTTCGCTCCCGTCGCTGCCAAAAGCAAGGTCGTATGATCGCCGCAAACGCGAATGACATCGCCGCACACGCGAACAAGGCTCACCGCGAGGAATCGGTCGCCGTGTCCCTCCTGCGTGCGGCGAGCGTCCTCTTCGTCGTCTCGATCGCCGCGCTGCTCCTCTTTCTGTTCGTCTCCGGCATCTCACTGTTTGTAACCAATCACGCAAGCCCGCTCGCGTTTCTGAGCCAGACGGGCGACATCGATTCGAACGACGCGGTGAATACGGCGAGCGGAGCGTTCCCGATGATCGTCGGTTCGCTCTTCACGACGTTCTTCGCAATCGTCGTCGGCGGGCCGCTCGGACTCCTCGTCGGCGTCTTCTTCGCCGAGCTCGCGCCCGCGCGCATCGCGGCGCTGTTCAAGCCGGCAATCGAGATGCTCGTCGGCATCCCGTCCGTCGTCTACGGCTTCATCGGCCTGCAACTGCTCGTGCCGTTCATCAGCGCGCACAATCCGTTCGGGATCATCTCGCCCGGCAATTACATCGCGGCCGGCATCGTGCTCTCGATCATGATCCTGCCGACCGTGATCTCGCTCTCGGAAGACGCGCTCAAGGTCGTGCCGACGGCGCTACGCGAAGGCTCGCTCGCGGTCGGCGCGACGCGCTGGCAGACGATCTACCGCGTCATCATCCCCGCGGCCCGCAGCGGACTCGCAGTCGCGATCATCCTCGGCATCGCGCGCGCCGTCGGTGAGACGATGGCGGTGCAACTCGTGATCGGCAACGCGCCGAACGTGCCGGCGACGCTGCTCAACTCGGGGACGTCTCTGACGTCGTTCATCGTCTCGAACATGGGCGATTCGCAGGGCGCGACCCGGAACTCGCTGTTCTCGATGGCCTTTCTCTTGCTGCTGATCGCGATGACGCTGATTCTCATCACGAAGTTCGCCCTGCGCAAGCGGGCTTGATGGAGCGAGCGCTCGTGGCAACGCCGACCGCCGATCGATCGCGCGCCGACCGGCGCGCGAAGCAGCGCCGGGCCGTCGACCAGACGGCGACCGGCCTCCTGTGGCTCGCGGCGATCCTCGTCGTCCTCATGCTCATCGCCTTCATCGGCTATCTGTTCGTCCTCGGCGCCCCGTGGATCACGTGGCATTTTCTTACCGCCTACCCCGATCACTCCGGCACGCTCGATGCGAAGACGGGTGCGATCCAAGGCGGTGTCGGTCCCGAGATCTTCAATTCGTTCTATATCTTGGCGATGACGCTGATCTTCACGGTTCCCGTCGCCCTCGCCGCCGGCATCTATCTGCAAGAGTACGAGCGCGGCGGCTGGTTCCGCGAGGCCGTGCAGTTCAGCGCCGAGTCGCTCGCGACCGTGCCGTCGATCGTCATGGGGCTCTTCGGCCTGCTGATCTTCTTGCAGTACTTTCATCTGCAGTTCTCCGCCCTCGCCGGAGCCTTCACGCTCACGTTGCTCAATCTGCCGGCGCTGATGCGCGTCACGCAAGAGGCGCTCGCCGGCGTGCCGCAGACCTACCGCGAGGCCTCGATGGGACTCGGCGCGACCAAGTGGCAGACGATCATCAGAAGCGTGCTGCCGAGCGCGATCCCCGCGATGACGACCGGCGTCGTTCTGATCTCGGGACGCATCTTCGGTGAGACCGCGGCCTTGATCTTCACGGCCGGAACGAGCGTCGCCTCGACGGGCGCCTTTGATTGGAATCCGCTGCATCCCGCGGAGACGCTCGCCGTGCACGTCTGGTCGGTCAAGACCGTCGGTTACAGCGACGCGATCCCGGTCGGCAACGCGTCCTCGCTCGTGTTGCTCGTCGTCGTCCTGCTCTTCAACGTCGCGGCGCGCGTCGGCGGCCGCTACCTCAGCAAAGCGCTCACGGGAAAGTCGTCATGATCGATACGCCGTCCGCCACGCAGAACAAGAACAAGATGACGGCGCAGGACGTCGACATCTTCTACGGGTCGTTCCAGGCGATGAAGAAGGCGAACCTCTCGGTCGAGGATCGCCGCGTCACGGCCCTCATCGGTCCGTCGGGCTGCGGGAAGTCGACCTTCCTGCGCGCGCTCAATCGGATGCACGACCTGACGCCGGGCGCTCGGGTCGAAGGCAAGATCATGCTCGACGATCTCGACATCTACGCACCGAACGTGGACCCCGTGACCGTGCGGCACCGCATCGGCATGGTCTTCCAGCGGCCCAATCCCTTTCCGAAATCGATCTACGAAAACGTCGTCTACGGCCCGAAGATCCACGGAAACGCGAACGCAAAATCGCTCCTGGAGGTCGCCGAGCGGAGCCTGCGTGCCGCCGCGCTCTGGGACGAGGTGAAAGACCGGCTGCACAAGAGCGCGCTCGATCTGTCGGGCGGTCAACAGCAGCGACTCTGCATCGCCCGCGTCCTCGCCGTCGAGCCGGAAGTGATCTTGATGGACGAGCCGGCCTCGGCGCTCGATCCGATCGCGACCTCGAAGATCGAAGACCTGATCGCCGAACTCAAAAAAGACTACACCGTCATCATCGTCACGCACTCGATGCAGCAAGCCGCTCGCATCAGCGACTACACGACGTTCTTCTTGCTCGGCGAGATCATCGAGTACAACACGACGAACGAGATCTTTACGCATCCGAAAGACAAACGGACGGAAGACTATATCACCGGCCGTTACGGTTAGTCCGAAGTAACGACGCGCATGCGCTCTCTTGCTCGCGGACGATCGCCGTGAGTTCTCGGGAGCTCGCGGTCGAGGCATCGGCCGTGAATCACCTCGCTTGGCGGCGTCCCGCGCGCGTCGGCGCGCGGACGCCGCTCGTCTTCCTCCACGGCCGCGGTGCCGACGAATACGATCTGCTCGAGTTGGCAGACGACCTCCCGCGCGGATATGCGTACGCGAGCGTGCGCGCGCCCGTGCCCGTCGAGGGCGGCGGCACGACTTGGTTCGAGAGCCGCGCGGTCGCGAAGCCCGTCGCGTCGTCGCTGCGCGAATCGGTCGATGATCTGCGCGCATGGCTGGACGATCCGGCGCAGACGTTCGGCCGGGATCGCTCTCACTTGCACGGCTTCAGCGCCGGCATGATGATGGCGGGCGCGCTCTTGCTCGACGATCCGGGACGCTTTGCCGGTGCCGCGTTGCTCAGCGGCGCGATCGCCTTCGACGCCGGGATCGACGCGTCGACGGCCGGCTCTCATCCATGCCGATCTTCCACGGACACGGCACGTCCGATACGGTCATTCCCGAGCCGCTCGTCGAGCGCACGACGCGCTATCTCCGCGAACGCAGCGGCGCCGCTCTGACCGAACGTCGCTATCCGATCGCCCACGCGATCTCGCCGGTCGAGATCCGCGACATCGCGCAGTGGTTCGAGGCGATCGCGACGCCGTGAGGCGCTACGTGTGCGATTCGAAGAGCGTGGTCAGCATCGCTGCCGCGGCGCGGTAGACGTCGGTCTCGGTGAGGCCTTCGGGATTGAGAACGATCGACATCGCGGCATCCACGACATGCGGCGGAACGTCGTACTCGAGTTCGTCCGTTTCTTCGATTTCCATGACGAGAGCATTCCCGAGCAACGCCATGTTAGCCGCGCGCGGCGCAAAGTTCTCCGGGCGCGCGCTCGCGGATGATCTCGCGAACCGGCTCGGGCACGATCGCTACGGCTGTGGGTTCCGGAGGTGAAGGAGCGGGCGCCGTTCGCAGGTCTCGTCACCTTGCAGCATGTGCCCTTCGAAGCGGCCTTCACGCCGGCATTCGAGGTCGCTCGGCGACTCGCTTCCGGTCATTGGGGCAGGGCTATGCGACGGAAGGCGCTGCGGCAGCGCTGCGCTTCGCGTTCGATGCGTTGCATCGCGGCGAAGTCGTCGCGAGCACGGCCGCGATCAATATGCCCTCGCAGCGCGTGATGCAGCGGCTCGGTATGATGCGCGATCCGGCCGGCGATTTTGTCAACCCTCGCGTGCCGCCGGGCGACCCGCTCGCGCCGCACGTGCTTCATCGCTTGCGCAAGCGAAAGAGACGCCCATCGCCGAGCGTCTCTTCCGATCGCGGCAAGGCCGGTCTCAGTCGCCGGTCTTGCGCGCGGTGGCCTTCGAAGCGACGGGCGGCTTTCCGTGACCCGTGATGCCGTACTCGAGGAGCGCGTTGTACGCGCCCGAGTCGAGGTGGTCGGGCTGGCGGAAATCCATGCCGGCGGTCTGCTTCGCCCACCAGGCGCTGTCGTGGAGCTGTCCGATGCGCCGGGTGCGAAGCGAGCGATTGTTCGGCGAGAAGCACTCCGGCACGAGGTCCGGATGCACGGGCGCGGCGCAGAGCGAGCCCGGGATGATCGCCGTGTAGGGCTGCAGGTTCGGCGTCTCGGCGAAGACCTCGGACATGGGCGCTGCGTTCGCGTCCGTGAGGCCGAGCGGCGGCAGGCCGAGCAGATCCTCGACCGTGCGCAGTGCGTTCACGGTGTTGTACGTCGTGTGCACGAGCGCGTGCGAACGGGTGTAGGGCGAGATGATGTGGATGATCGAGCGGTGCGCCTCGACATGATCTTGTCCGTCCTGCGGATCGTCTTCGAGCATGACGATCGCGGTCGACGCCCAGAACTTCGTGTGGCTGAGCGCTTCGACCATCTGACCGATCGCGTAGTCGTGATCGGCGAGCTCGAGTTGTGGGGTGCCGAGACCTTCGATCGCCGTGCCGAAGGAGCCGGTGTGGTCGTGCGGGATCGTCATCGTCATCAGGTTCGGCATCGCGTCCGCTCTGACGAACGTGGCGAGCTCGCGGCGCCACTCTTCGATGCGGTAGATGTCCGGATACGACTGATCGAAGGCGCGGTAGTAACGGTCGGTATCGCGCTGGATCGACGGCGTGCTCGGCGACGACTGCAGCGCGCGGTTCTCGAAGGGATGACGCACGAGGCTCGGCTGGAACGCGGTGCCGGTGCCGTAGTACGTCAGATCGTCTTGCCAGCCGTAGTTGCGATAGCTCAAGCCGCGGCGTAGCGCCGCCTCCCAGATATAACCGCCGATCGCGTCCTCGCCGAGTTGATCCGCGCCCTCGGAGGCCGACGGATCGCTCGGACCGGGCAGGATCGTCGAGCTGCCGGTCGGGTCGAGGATGCCGGTGATGCGGGTCGTGAAGATCGAGTTGCCGCCGGTCGCGGGCAATCCGAGATTCATGTTCTTGACAATCCCCTGCCAGTCATACGTAAAGCCGAAGCCGTTCGAGTTGCCGTAGTCGACGGGCTGCGTCTCCTCGACGTACGCGTTCGTGTGGCCCTGCATGACCCAGTTCCAGCCGACGCCGCTCGTCTCGCTCGCGTCGTAGAAGTTGTCGAGCGTCGCGTAGTCTTCTTCGAGCGCGTGGAGATTCGGGGTAATCGGGCGATTGAAGAAGGTCAGCCGTGGATCGCCGTTCGCGCCGTTGCCGAGATCGCCGAACACCTGATCGAACGTGCGATTCTCGTTCGCGATGTAGATGACGTGCTTGATCTTGCGACGGAGATACGCCATCATCCGGTCGTCGTTTGCGACACCGATATTGTTGTTGGTGTCGACTTGGCGCGAGAGATAGTTCAGCTCGTTCGGGTCCGGCAGCGGCATCGAGACGATTCCCGCCTTCTCGGCTTCCCAGGTGTAAGAGTTGCGGCCGTTCGCGTCGAGGCTCTTGCCGTACGGCGTGTTCCACGAATAGTACGTCTGGTCGGGGTTGGGACCCGCGTTCGACTTTTCGTTGATGGCAAACAGATGGGAGGCGTCGTTGCTGAGGCGAACCGACGTCGGGTACCAGCCGACGGGGATGCGTCCGACGACGCGGCCGCTCGAGACGTCGATCACGGCGACCGCGTTCTCGCCGCCGAGCGTGACGTAGAGCGTGCGGCCGTAGGGGCCGACCGTGATGTCGTCGGGATTTGCGCCTTTGTAGCGCGAGCCGGGCCGCTCGAGTCGGAACTGTCCGATCACGCGGTCGCGCCCCGTGTCGATCGCGACGACCGAATCGTCGTTTCCGCAGACGACGTACAGCCGCCGCTGATCGCCGTCGAGGACCATCTTGTTCGGACCCGAGGGCACGCGGATGATGCTCGCGAGCCGCTGGCCGTCGACGACCATCACCTGATTGTCGCGCTGGCTCGTGAGGTACGCTTTCTGATAGGCGCCGCTCTCGGGGTCGCTCTTGACCACGACCCAGAAGGGCTCCTCACCCTGCGCGACGCGGCTGCCAGGCGTGTAGAAGATGGGTTCCGCGATGACGGGCCGGCCGGTCTTTGTCAGGTCGACGATCGATGCCGAGGCGTTGCCGAAGTTCGCGACGACGAGCGTCTTGCCGTCGCGGCTGATGTCGAGGCCGCCCGCGATCGCGCCCGTGACGAGCAGCGGCGCGGCGCGACCCGCCGGGGTGTTTGCGAGCAGACCTCCATCGTAGTTCGGGATCGGCTCGGAGTCTTTCGAATTGTGGTTGAGGATGATGAACGGAGCGTCCGGTTGATACCGCGAGGCGAGCGGCTGCGTCGCATCGGCCTTGAAGACGAGCACGCGGTCGTCGATGCCGCCGGAGACGAAGAAGCGCTCGCCGCTCGGATCCCAGACGAGGCCTTCGAACGTGTCGGGGATCGGAATCTGCTGCCGCTTGCGCGCGACACCGCGCGAGACGTCGTAGACGAAGACGAACTCGGCTTGATTGTATCCCTGCGCGGGCTTTTTCGTCGTCGGGTTGACGAACGTCGCGGGCTTGCCCGTGATCGGGCTCAGCACGGGGAAGAGGATCGGCGTGTTGTTTTCGTAGTTGATCGAGGTATTGAAGCCGCTCGTGAGGACGAGCAACGTCTTGCCATCGGGGCTGAGCGATGACGACACGGCGTCGTCGGCGTCGGCATTGCCGTCGGCGCGGAGGCCGGTCGCGAGCCGCTGGTACGAGGAACCGGGCGCCGCCGTCGCCGTCAGGTACTGTCCCGTCGGCAGGAGGGCGGGGCCGCCGTTCGTGCCCGAGACTTGAAAGCGGCGCAGCGCGGCGTCCGCGGGGGAGATGAGGCCGGCGAGCAGTGAAGCCGTGAGGGCGGTCGATAGGGACGCCCGAGCGACCGTCGCTCCGATAAGTCGAGCCACGTGAGAGACCTCCGTCACAGGTAGACGACACGAGCGTACAACCAAAAGCTTATGCCGAGATTCAGCATTGTGAGCCCGCCCGTTAATCTGAGCCGGCTCCGCGAAAACGCGCGGGACGGGGTAGCGCTTGGTTAATCTCCGCTTAACGTGAGCGGCGTATACAGCCTCCATGCGTAAGAGATTCGATGTCGCCGCACTTCCGTTCGTGTTTGCCCTCGCGAGCTGCAGTAGCAGCAACTCGACGCCCTCGACGCCGATTCAGGCGCCGCTGCCGCCGGTCATCAACAACGGCAGTGTGCCGGCTTCCGTCGTGCCGGCCGGCGGGTACTCGGTCTCGGTGTTCGCGACGCTCTCGGGCGCGTCGTCGAAGCCGGACTCGCTCGTCGAGGGTGGCGGCAAGATCTTCGTCGGCACCGGCGACACCGTCGGGCCCGACGGAACGCCGAGCGCGGCCGGTGTCGCACAGACCGAGGTTCTGCAATATGATCTGAGCGGCAAGTTGCAGAAGACCTACGAAGTGCCGGGTCACAACGACGGCCTGATGCTCTTTGACACGAGCACGCTCTGGGCGATGTCGAACGAAGACTCGAACGTCAAACTCGTCACGATCAACATCGCCTCCGGTGCCGAGCAGGTCTACACGCCGCAGGCATCGCTCGTCAACGCCACCGGTGGTCTGCCGCACGGCGGCGGCCTCGACGACATGGTCGATCTCGGCGGCACCGTGTACGTCAGCGGCTCGAATCCGACCGCGAGCACGACCGCCGCCTGCCCCTCGAACAGCTCGACGCCCGGCTGCCCGAACGGCGTCAGCGCTGGAGCCTTCGCGTACAAGATCTCGCTCAACGGTGACGGCTCGACGTTCAATCTCGTGCCGGTCGCGAGCAGTTCGACCGTGGCGACGAACCTCATGACGAACGCGCCCGGCATGCTGAACGTGACGGACCCGGACTCGGAGACGCTCAGTCCCGACGGATCGACGTTGATCGTCGACGGTCAAGGCGACTCCGAACTCACGTTCGTCAAGATGGGCGCGACGCCGTCTGTGAGTTTCTTGCCACTATCGGGCGGCGAACAGGTCGACGACACGCGCTTCGCGCCGTCGACGCCGACGTTCGCGCTGCTCGCCGACACGCCGTCGAACACGATCTACCGCATCGACGGACCGTTTATGCCCGGCGGCGCGTACAGCTCCGGCGTCACGGCCTTCGATAGCACGAACGTGTCATCAGGTGCGATCGCGCCGCTCGTCTCCGGCTTCAAAGCCCCGCATGGGCTGCTGTTCTATACGCCGTAAGTCCGGCCACAATTCAAACGACGGACCGGGCCCACTCGATCGGCCAAGCTCGCCGCATCGCAGAAGACGTCATCAGAGCAACTGCGGAAGATCGTCGACGGATGCGACGCGCCGCTGGAATCGCTCGGCTCGGAGCCGGGCGACGAACGGACCGCCTAGGAGCGCCACGCCGGAGCGCGCCGCGTGGCCGCGAAGGGGCTTCGGCGGCTCGGCGAGATCGACTTGCATCAACGTTGCCGTCTCGATGAGTCCCCGAAGCGGTCCGCGCAGCGCGACGTCGAGCATCGGGCATTGGACGCTCAGTGCGACCGCCACACCCGGGAAGCCGGCTCCACGCGGGAGTACCCACCAGCCGGATTCGCTTGCGAAGTAGGCCTCACCGATGTGAAGGAACATCGCCCAGCCGAGGTTCGCGAGGTCGAGCCGCAATTCCGGGCCCTCGACCGGACGGACGATCAGCACCGTGCCGCCCGTCGCACAGGTAGCATACGTGCGGCGGAACAACCAATGCATCGGAAAGACCTCATCTCGACGGTTGTTCGAGATACCCGGACAGGGTCCGAAACTGGCCTCTCGAAGACGCAGCCGCCCCCAATCAGACGGATCGCAGAGTCGACCCGCGCGCTACCATAATGCGATCCTCCGGTGCGGGGGCCGGACGAAACGACTCGAAAGGTCCGCACGCGCAGCCGTTGATACGGCATCAACGAAACGGGACGCACGATGCGTCGGCATGATCGAGGACGCTCGCGGTCGGCACGCGATTCGGACTCTAGGAGTCTGTCGGGCTTCAAAAGCTTGATTATGAGGAGCAACGCGGAGCGCAAACGAGCGGTCTCATTTTGGCAAAAGTAATCATGTAAGCGCTCCGAGCTATCGTCGTAAGCGTTGTTGACTTACATAAGCTATCTTACTTCATGCGATGGACAGCTTTGAGAGCCTCTTCATATTGAACGCGATGCAGACAAGCTTCCATTCGCCTCGTGTTCGCGTGAGGCCACGGACCAGAAACGCTCTGAATTGCATCACGTGTTTGATCACCCCGAAGGCTGGCTCGATCGTCGACTTCCGCTTTGCGTAAATTGATCGGCCCTCGGGGCTTTGTAAGCGCTGATGCATTCTCCCTATTGCGGTCGCAGGCTCTGCCATCTTCTCCGGTTTTGCCAACTTGCCGGCAAGCCAAGTGTGGTGGCGCTCTCGGCTCATCGAAATGAACGGTATGATTCCTGCGGCTTCGGTCGCTTCCGTATTCGCTGCGCTAAAGTAACCAGCATCCGCGAGGAGATGCT